>Ga0265327_10001043_pt1 | contig 38982 bp, 30 predicted proteins | sample 41621metaG_FD_202089 | JGI IMG/M metagenome (GOLD analysis project Ga0265327, IMG submission 202089) | Rhizosphere microbial communities from Carex aquatilis grown in University of Washington, Seatle, WA, United States - 4-16-21 metaG | ecosystem: Host-associated > Plants > Roots > Rhizosphere... | reverse complement strand
CTGGTGGATGGCCACCCCAACCGCTGCGCCACCCGTTGGCACCAGCGCAAGGGGTTTCCCTTTAAGGTGGTGAATGAAAAGCAAGCCATGCGCTTTGCCAGCGACTTTGAACACGTTGTCATGGACAACCACAGACAATACCCAAAGTGTACGCGATGTCCTGTCCTCAAACTGTCCACGATGTCTTGGCACTGAGCCATAGAGCGCCGCTACAGGGTCGCCTTCATAATTCGTGTCATTCGCGTAATTCACGGATTAAAACGGGGATTGGTAGGGCGCGTCGCTCCGCGCGCGCCGCTTAGGCTTGATGCGAGTCTTACCACGTTCGCGGCGCTCGCGGAGCGATCGCCCTACCTTTGCAGGTCTGTTTCATAATTCGCGTTCATTCGCGAAATTCGCGGATTAAATCGTGTTTATTGGCGGCTCGCGAGGACGCTCGCCCCACCGGCGGTAATGCCAATTTCCAATTTTCAAATGCCAATTCGCCATGTGCCGCGCCCAATGCCCACTGTCTCGCGAAGCGCTTGGAGTGCGGTGCTTCAGCACCGCTTTTGGATAAATCTAAAACCGTTCAATAGGCCGCCCCGCCGGGGCTCGGATTTTTTGAGAGAGACGTGTATCTACAAATATGTCGCGCCTAACGGCGCTGGGGACGGCAACCGATGACACGGATTAAAACGAGGGTTGGCAGGGCGCGTCGCTCCGCGAGCGCCGCGCAGGTGGTAAGATTCGCCTCAAGCCCAAGCGGCGCGCGCGGAGCGACGCGCCCTACCTTTGCAGGTCTGTTTCATAATTCGCGTTCATTCGCGAAATTCGCGGATTCAATTGTGTTTATTGGCGGCTCGCGGCTCGCGCGGACGCTCGTTCCACCATCGGTAATTTCAATTTCCAATTTGCAAATGCCAATTTGCACTTCGGCATGTCGTCTTACCTTAACCCTTGACCCTCAAACCTCTTGACCACTTGAAACTGAACACTGAACACTCTCCCGCAACCTGTTTTCTTGGTTCCCTTCGTTGCTTGGTTGTTCAATAACAATGCCTCTTTATCTGTGTTCCATCTGTGTCATCTGTGGCCCATTTCAATTTGTTTTGCGGTCTTTAAACGTGAGTTCGGCGATGCCAGATTTATCGAGCTGGCCCAGGCCGAGTTGAATCATGCGGTCGTATTGTTTTTTGGTGGCGGCGGCGAGTGGCAGGTTAAGGTGCTGCGCCTTGGCCAGTTTGAGGGCAATGCCCGAATCTTTGGCGGCATGCGCGGCGGAGAAATAACAGGCGTGGTCGCGGTTTTGCATGTCTTCGCCATCAGTCTGGAGCACACCGGAACGCGCGCCGGTTTGGGAAAAGACTTCGCGGAGCATGGTGAGGTCCAGGCCCAAGGCATGACCGAGGCCAAGGCCTTCCGCCAGCGCGGCGGTATTGGCATTCATGACCATGTTCACGAGGGCTTTGACCTGCGCGGCTTTGCCGGCGGCGCCGATGTAACGCGGGCTGGCCCCGAGTTTTTCGAGGAGGGGCAGGAGTTCGTCAAACGTGGTGCGTTCGCCGCCGCACATGAGGTAGAGGCTGCCTTGCCGGGCTTGGGTAATGCTGGAGGCCATGCAAGCTTCGAGCGAGTGCGCGCCCTTGGCCCGGCATTTCTGTTCCACCCACACGTGAATGTCCGGCGTGACGGTGGCGCAGTTGATGAAATATTTGCCCTTGGCGCGCGCGAGCAGGCCACCGGTGTAAATGCTTTTCATGGCGCGGTCGTCGGTAACCACGGTGATGATGACATCGGCAGCGGCGGTAACGGCTTTGAGGTCGGCGGCGGCGGTGCAGCCGAGTTCCTGCGCGAGGGTTTCGGCGCTGGGCGCGTGCGTATCGTATACGGCAGCGATGGTGTAACCGGTTTCCTTGAGGCGGCGGGCCATGTTGGCACCCATGCGGCCTACGCCCACAAAAGCAATGCGTTGCGATTCAGTCATGAATTGGTAATGGAATAATGGCGGCGCCGATGCAAGTTTCTTTTGCGTCGTGTGCCAAAAAAACAAAGGGCCGGTTTGGCCGGCCCTTCGCGTGAGAGGTAAATTGGGTCTAACGACGATTAAACGTCGTTTATTGTTGGCCCGGAGGACGGCCAGCGCCGCCCATGTGCTTCATCATTTCGGTCTGCATCATGGTTTGGACGCTGTCATATTTGGTAAGACCGGTCGGAGGCTCAAATTTGCTGGCGTCCGGCTTGCTAAACGAGAGGTCCTTGAACGACATGGTAACGGGCTGCGCTTCGCCGAGGATGGAGATTTTGACGGGGAAGTTCTTCAGGTCGGTTGCGTCCCAGACTTCGAATTGATGTTTGGTGCCGTCTTTATCGGTGATGGTGACTTTGTTTTTGACGCAGTCATGGCCGTCCACGGTTTCCTTGCCGTCTTCGGTGGTTTCAATCTTGGGTTCGTCAGCGCCGGTGCCGCTGGCGCTATCGGTGGCGGCTTGTTCGGCGTAACTTTTGAGATTGGGATAGATGATGTAAGCCAGCTTCTTGTCCGGGCGGGAAATGGAGATGACAACGTCCATGCCCATGGCTTTCATTTGCTCCATGGCCGAGGGCGGCAAACTGGCTCCGCGCATATCGCTCATGTTCATTTCAAAACGGCTTTTGCCCGTGTCGAAACTCATTTTGCCAGTCATGGTCATGTTGTCGCCAGTGCGGCCGCTCATTTGCATTTCCATGGTGCAGGAAAAGGTTTGGTTGGCGCCAAAGAGCTTGTCCATGCCGTGGTCAAAGCTGGGGCCGCCATGTCCGCCGGGTTGCGCAAAGGCCGGGGCAACGCCGAGGCTGATGGTGGCTGCAATCGTCAGTAAGAATTTTTTCATATTAGTTGTGTCAGGTTCCAAGAACTTAATGGCTGAGGGAGCGGAGAATGGCAAGGAGAAACGGTTACACCTTATGCCAATCGCTTACAAAGCGGGCATAACTTGATGTAAGCCCGGTGCCCTCACCGGGGCGAGGCCCTAACCCAGCCGTTGCTTCAAATGTTCCAACTGGCGGCCAAGGGCGGCGGGAAGCTGCGCGCCAAATTTTTTATAATTGGCGGCCACATCATCGATTTCGTTGTGCCAGCCTTCGGCGTCCACGGCGAGGAGGTTTTCGGCTTGTTCGGCCGAAAGGTTAAGGCCGGTCAAATCCAGCGCACCCAGAGCGGGGACGTTGCCAATGGGCGTTTGCCGGGCTTTGGCGGTGCCTTCCACGCGTTCGCAAATCCATTTGAGCACCCGGGAATTTTCGCCGTAGCCGGGCCAGAGATATTTGCCTTCCGCGTTTTTGCGGAACCAGTTCACGAAATAAACCTTGGGCAGTTTGGCTCGGTCAGTGCGTTGGGCAAACGAGAGCCAGTGCGCGAAATAATCGCCCATGTTGTAGCCGCAGAACGGCAGCATGGCAAAGGGATCGCGACGCAGCACACCCGTCTTGCCGAGCGCGGCAGCGGTGGTTTCCGAGCCGCAAGTGGAACCCATGAACACGCCGTGCTCCCAGTCAAACGCTTCGTTCACCAGCGGAATGGTGCTGGGACGGCGGCCGCCAAATAGAATGGCCGAGAGCGGCACGCCTTCCGGGTTTTGCCATTCGGGATCAAGAACGGGACATTGCGCCGCTGGCGCGGTGAAGCGGGAATTGGGATGTGCACCTTTCTTGCCGTTGCCGGGTGTCCAGTCGTTACCTTCCCAGTCGATGCCATGAGCAGGCGCAGGCACGCCCATGTCTTCCCACCAGATATCGCCATCGGGCGTGAGCACAACGTTTGTAAAAATCGTGTTCGCTGCGCAGGATTCGAGCGCATGGGGATTGGACTTGGCCGAGGTGCCCGGTGCGACGCCGAAAAATCCGGTCTCGGGATTCATGGCGTAGAGACGGCCATCTTTGCCAATGCGTATCCAGGCGATGTCGTCGCCGAGCGTGGTGACTTTCCAGCCGGGCAGGCTGGGTTGCATCATGGCAAGATTCGTCTTGCCGCAGGCACTCGGGAATGCCGCCGCCACGTAATATTTTTTGCCCGCCGGTGAGGTCAGGCAGAGAATGAGCATGTGCTCGGCTAGCCAGCCTTCGCGCTGGGCGATACAGGAGGCGATGCGCAGCGCGAGACATTTCTTGCCGAGCAACGCATTGCCGCCATAGCCGGAACCATACGACCAGATGGACGGATCATCGGGAAAGTGGACAATGTATTTTTTCTTCGGGTCAGGTTCGCAAGGCCAGGGGACATCCTCCTGTCCGGGTTCCAGCGGCGCGCCGACTGAGTGCATGCACGGAATGAATTCGCCGTGAGTGCCCAGTTTGGTGAGCACGTCTTTGCCCATGTGTGTCATGATGCGCATGCTGACGACCACATAGGGCGAGTCGGTAATTTCAATGCCAATTTTGCAAATGGGCGAGCCGAACGGGCCCATGGCAAACGGGATGACGTACATGGTACGCCCGCGCATGCAGCCCTTAAAGCGCTCGAGCATGGTCGCCTTCATCGCCACGGGGTCGGCCCAGTTGTTCGTGGGGCCGGCTTCGTCCTTGGTCTGGGAGCAGATGAAGGTGCGTTCCTCCACGCGGGCGACATCGCTGGGATGTGAGCGGGCGAGATAGGAGCCGGGGCGCTTGGTGGGGTTAAGCTTGGTAAAGGTGCCTCGTTCCACCATCAAATTGCAAAGTTCCTGATATTCCCGTTGGGAACCGTCGCACCAATGAATCGTCTCAGGCTGGCAGAGCGCGGCCATTTCTTCGACCCACGAAATCAACTTTTGGTTGGCGGTGTTCGGTTCGGCTGTCATGGTACACATCATAACACAATTTTCGGCGCTAATTGACATTATCGCGATAGCGCGAGCGACAATCGCACAAAGGGCGTCGCCGAAACAATCATAAAATGAAATGCAAAACCCTATTTCGCTTGTAATCGCAAATTGTGTTTGGTATTGGCCAAAAAACGGTCAGTGCCCGGCGGTGTTCAACGCTTTTTAGACCGGCAAACCGGCCTGTGTTTTTGCTGAATTTTACGTCGCTCTGCGTCGTAATTTGTGCTAATAATGATTTGATTATGGGTACGCCTTCCGCCGCTCCGCCGGCCAGCAAACCGGCGCCGGAGAATTGCCTGGCGCGTTCGCTTGCGGACACGCTGGCGGAAGAGCCGTCGCTCGAAGCAGTGACGATTGACCGCGCCCGCCAGAAAATTTCCGTGGCCACCTTGGGCCGCGCCGACGTCGAGAAAATAACCGGGCGCGTCTCCGATAAACTGGCCGCCGCCCAGGCGGTAAGCACAGAGAACCGTTGCAGCCTGCTCGCCGGCAAAGATGAATGCCACACCTGTCGTCAGCCGCTATCGCCAGCCGAGCGCAGTAAAATTACCATTCGCACCGACGGCACGGCCACGACCATCGCGCGGGTTACCTGTCCGACAGCCCCGAAATTCTGGCGTTGGCGCGACCTGCCGCTGCCGCGCATCGAGCCGCGCGTCATGGAAATTGAGGAGGACGACGACCATCATCATGCCGATGAATGGAAGTGGCAAATGGTGGCGGCGGTTTTGTGTGGTGTGTTCGGTCTGGTGGCGGCGTTTGTGGTGCCAGAGAAATTCAAGGTGGCGGCCTTTGTGGCTGCGTATCTCGCAGGTGGATTTTTCCCGGCGGAAGAAGTCTGGGAACGGTTGCAGAAACGAGTGCTCGACGTGCATTTTTTGATGTTGGCGGTGGCTGTGGGGGCTGCTTGCATTGGCGCGTGGGCAGAAGGCGCGACGTTGTTATTTTTGTTTTCATTTTCCGGTGCGTTGGAACATTACGCGCTGGGCCGCACGCAAAAAGAAATTCGTTCCTTGTTCCGCGATGCTCCCAAGACGGCCACGGCCATTGACGTTAATGGAGTTGAAACCGAGGTGCCGGTGGAAAAAATTCAGGCGGGCGCGCGGCTGCTCATCAAGCCCGGCGCGCAGTTTCCGGTGGATGCGGAAATCGTCAAGGGCGGCACGGCGACGGATGAATCAAACCTCACGGGGGAAGCCACGCCCGTGGAAAAGAAAATTGGGGACTTCGCGCTGGCGGGCACCATCAATTTGTGGGGTGCAGTTGAAGTGCAGGCGTCGCGGCCGGCGGCGGAAAGCTCGCTGCAAAAAATCATCAAGCTCATCAAAGAGGCGCAGCAGCAAAAGGCCCCGGCGCAGCAATTCGCGGATAAGTTTAGCACTTATTACACGTATGGCGTCTTGGGTCTGTCGCTGGCGATGTTCTTTGTCTGGTGGCGGGTCTTTCATCTCCCGGCATTCACTGCCGCCGTGGAATCGGACACCGCCTTTTATCACACCATGACACTGCTGGTGGTGTCTTCGCCCTGTGCGCTGGTGTTGTCCATACCGTCGGCGGTGCTGGCGGCGATTGCATTTGGCGCGCGGCACGGGATTTTGTTTCGCGGCGGTGCGGCCGTGGAAAAACTGGCAGGCGTCAACGTGGTTTGCCTGGACAAGACCGGCACCTTGACCACCGGCGAGTTGCGCGTGGAAAAAGTCGAAAGTTTTCCGCCGGGCCGCGAAAACGAAGTCGCACGGCTGGCTTATTCGCTCGAAAAATTGTCCACGCATCCGCTGGCGCGCGCCATCACCCGTCATGGCAAGCAACTCGACGTGGAGCCATTGCTGTTCGAACATTTTGAATCCGTAACTGGCCAGGGCTTGAAAGCCACGTTAAACGGCGTGGAATGCCGGTTGGGCGGGCGCGATTGGTTTGACACGGATAAACGAAGCGCGGCATTGAACATTGGCGCGGCGGTGGACGCCGGATTTTCCGAGGTATGGGTTGAGGCGGGTGATCTGCTGGGGCGCGTCATTTTGCGCGACGACATCCGGCCGCAATCGGCGGAGGTGGTCAAGGAATTGCGCGAGGAAGGCTTGCGCAGCGTGGTGCTGACGGGCGACCGCAAGGCTGCGGCTGAATATTTGCGCGTGCAATTGAAGCTGGATGACGTGCGCGGAGAACTGAAGCCGGAGCAAAAAGTCGCCGCCATCCGCGAATTGAGCGGGCAGGGCGGGTGCGTGGCGATGATTGGTGACGGCGTGAACGACGCACCGAGCCTGGCAGCGGCGCATATTGGCGTGGCGATGGGCGCGCGCGGTTCCGATGCGGCGCTGGAACAAGCTGACGTGGTGCTGATGCATGACCGGCTGGAAAATTTTTTGGAGGCCTTCCGGCTAAGTCAACGCGCGCGGGCGGTGATACGGCAGAATCTTTTCATTTCGTTGGGCACCGTCGTGGTGCTGGTGACCTTGGCGATGGTGTACAATCTTCGATTGACCATTGGCGTGGTTGGTCACGAAGGCAGCACCGTGGTGGTGGTGATGAACAGCCTGCGCTTGCTCTTCGGCAAGACCCGAAAATAAAAATGATCGTTCGGTAGCAGCTTCGCTTGGCTTCAATGGCCGATAGGTGTGGCGCCTTTTTCTTCCACGAAACGCAGGCTGGAGATTTTTCGTTTGCCGGCCCAAAAGATGGCCAGGCCGATCCAGGAGGTGGAGGCAAGAATCACGGTCACGGGCAGCATGTCGTGCGAATTGAAAATGCCAATGCTGGCGGCGGCCAAACCGGATATGCCGATTTGGAGCAGGCCCAGCATGGCGGACGCGCTGCCGATGTTGTGATCGAACGGCACCAAGGCGAGCGCGGCGGCGTTGGGAAACGCCAGCCCAAGACTCGACAAGATGATGAAGAGGAGGATGAGCGTGGCGGTTAAGCCGAACCAGCCGTAATGGATGCCCACGAAAAACAGCAGGGCAATGGGGCATTCCACCAGCAGCGAGGCCTTAAAAATTTGCGCGCTGGAATATTTCCGCAGCAACAGGACGTTGACTTGGTTGCTGCCGATGAAGCCAACGGCCAGTCCCGCAAAAATCAGGCTGAACGTGCTCGCGCTGACATGAAATACTTCCATAAAGATAATGGGCGAGCCAGCCACATACACCAGTAGGCCTGAAAAAGCAAATGAGCCGGACAACGTGAACACGGTAAACTGCGGTTCCTTCAAGACTTCGATAAAATTTCGAATAATGGGCACCGGATGCAACGAGACATTGCGGTCGGGCTTATGGCCTTCAGGCAGGTACCAATATAAGATAGCGAGGTTGGCCAATGCCACAACTGCCAGGATGGCGAAGACATATTGCCAGCCGAAATGTGTGGAAATAAATCCGCCAAAGGTCGGAGCCAGCAACGGCGAAGCGCCCAAAATCAAAATAAGCAGTGATATGATTTTGGCCGTGTCCTGCACCGGAAAGAAATCGCGCACCATGGCCATGGACGCCACTTGCGCGCTGCACCCGCCCAACGCTTGTAGAAAACGCATGGCCACCAGCCATTCCACGGTCTTGGACCGCATGCACAGAAACGACGCCACCGCAAACAGGGTCAACCCGAAGTAGAGCGGCGGCTTGCGGCCGAACCGGTCGAGCAGGGGACCGTAGATGAATTGCCCGGCGGCGAGTCCGGCAAAATAGCTCGCGATGGACAGGGAAATTTTGGCGGTGTTGGTATGCAAGCCTTCGGCAACCTGCGGGAACGCCGGCAGATACATATCAATGGCAAACGGGCTAATCGTGGCCAAAGAGCCCAGGATTAAAATAACCAGGGCCCGGTTGGGTACGTGATACGGCATAATCTATGATTTTAAAAATCCGCTCCCTGCCTCCCAGCAAATGGAGCAGTTACCCGGCGGGTAATTTTACTTGTTTAAATTTTAACCCGGTCAGCGGGTTCACCAATACTGATGAACCAGCGGCTTGATTTGGCGGTCGTAAATATTGCCTATCGCCTTCATCGTGGCCGGCGACAACGGCGGTAATTTCGATGCGGCAATGTTTTCGGTTACCTGCGCCGGACGTTTTGCGCCGGGAATGGAACACGTTACCGCCGGGAATTGCAATATCCAGCGCAGGGCCATTTGCGCGAGCGTGGCGTTTTTGGGCGTCAACTTTTTGAGCTTGGCCACGGCGCTCAAGGCGGTATCAAAATCCACGCCGGAGAACGTTTCACCCCGGTCAAAGGCTTCGCCATGGCGGTTGAAATTCCGATGATCGTCCTTCGCGAATTTACTGTCGCGGGTGATTTTGCCAGACAACATGCCGGAGGCCAGCGGTACGCGCGCGAGAATGCCGACCTTGCGGCGTTGCGCCTCGTGAAAGAACAGCTCCGCCGGGCGTTGCCGGAAGAGGTTGAAGATGATTTGCACCGATTGGACGTTGGGATATTCAATGGCTTTCAGCGCTTCCTCCACTTTTTCCACGCTAACGCCGTAATAACGCAATTTGCCGGCCTTCACAAAATCGTCAAGAATGCCGAAGACTTCCGGGCGGTAAAACACATCCGGGTGCGGGCAGTGGAGTTGCAGCAGGTCGATGGTATCGGTATTGAGATTTTTCAGGCTGCGGTTGACCCAGGCGGTCAGGTTCTTGCGGCTGTAGCCTTCCGGTGTTTGCTTGGGCAAACGGCGGCCGGCCTTGGTGGCGATATGAAATTTTTCCTTCCGCTCCTTTTTAAGTTTGGCGAGCAGGCGTTCGCTGCGGCCATCGCCATAGACGTCGGCGGTATCGAAGAAATTAACGCCGCCATCGAGTGCGGCATGCAAGGCGGTTAGCGATTCCTGGTCGCTGACGTTGCCCCAGGCACCGCCAATGGCCCAGGCGCCAAAGCTGATTTCCGAGATTTTCCAACCAGTCCGACCAAGGGTGCGGTATTTCATGATGGCTATTTAACCGAAGAACGGGGCGGGCGCAAGGTTCCAAAGTGATTCCGTTTTCCCGCGTGACAGCAGGCGTTTCGTGGGGCATTTTCCTGCGATGACAACAAACGAGGCGGCCCGCTTGCTGGAGGAATTTCGCGCTGGAAAAATTTCGCGCGAAAAAGTTCTGTCCGCATTCCAAACTGCTCCCGTGGCGGACCTTGGCTTTGCCGTGGTGGATACGCACCGCGCGCTGCGCAAAAATTTTCCCGAGGTCATATTTGGCGCAGGCAAGACCCCGGAACAGGTGGTCAAGATTGCGGCCAAGCTGCATGCGCTGCAACAGCCGGTGCTGGTGACGCGGGTGAATGACGAACATGCCCGCGCCTTGAAGGAAAAATTTAAATCTTCGGTGCATCATTCGTTGGCTCGCTGTGTGACCATCGAAAAGAAACCGCTGCCGAAACGGCCAGGTTTCATTGCGGTCGTTTGCGCGGGCACCAGTGATTTGCCGGTGGCAGAAGAGGCGGCGGTAACCGCTGAAATCATGGGCAACCGCGTGGAGCGGGTTCACGATGTGGGCGTGGCGGGATTGCACCGGATGCTGGCGCGGCTGGAATTGTTGCAACGCGCCAATGTTATTGTAGCGGTCGCCGGCATGGAAGGCGCGTTGCCGAGCGTGCTGGCGGGGTTGGTTTCCAAGCCGGTCATCGCGGTGCCGACAAGCATCGGGTACGGCGCCAGTTTTGGCGGCATCGCGGCTTTGCTGGCTATGTTGAATAGCTGTGCCAGCGGGGTTACGGTGGTAAATATCGACAATGGCTTTGGCGCGGGCTACGCGGCAAGCCAGATAAATGCCTTGGTTTCGTAAAATGAAAACTCTCTATCTTGATTTGATTAGCGGTATTGCCGGCGACATGTTTATCGCCGCGCTGCTGGATTTGGGCGTAGACCCACGGCACCTTGAGCGCGAGCTGAAAAAGCTAAAGCTGGACGGTTATCATCTGCATGTATCCCGGCAGCAGAAATCTTCCATCGCCGGAATTAAATTTGACGTGTATCTGGCGCACGAGCATGACCATCACCATCACCACGAACATGGACATGGTCATGGTCACGAGCATCAACACGAAACGCCGTGCGGGATTCAAATCCACAGTCACGCCCATGAACATGGCGAAGAACATGGCCATGACCACGATCATGGTCACGATCATGACCATGGAACGGAGCATAGCCATGAACATGCGCACGGACATGAACATGCGCATGAGCATTCCCATGAAGGGCAGCGCAATTTTTCTGAAATCAAAAAACTGATTTCAAGCAGCAAACTGTCTGCCTGGGTGAAGCAGAAATCCATCGCTGTTTTCGCGCGCATCGCTGAGGCGGAAGGCAAGATTCATGGCATGCCGCCGGCGGAAGTTCATTTTCACGAGGTCGGCGCGGTGGATTCGATTGTGGATATTGTTGGGGCGGCGATAGCCCTGGAGTTGTTGGGCAAACCGTGCGTGTTTGCCTCGCCCGTGGTTGAGGGCACGGGCTGGATCAAGTGTGCGCACGGGCTTTTCCCCGTTCCCGCGCCGGCTACGCTCGCCATTCTGGGCGCGCGCGGCATTGGTATTACCCAATGCGAGGAGCCGCACGAATTGGTCACGCCTACGGGCGCGGCCTTGCTGGCGGAATTTGTAGAACACTTTGGCGTGATGGATAATTTGGTTGCCGAAAAAATCGGTTTCGGCCTTGGCACCCGCGAAAACAAAACCCGGCCCAATGTGGTGCGAGCCGTACTGGGCACGGTAACTAAACAGCCCGCTACTACGGGAAAAGGTGTATCGTCCGCCAAGCTCAATGCCTCCGCTTTGGATTGGGAAACCGACCATGTGGCCGTGCTGGAAACCAATTTGGATGATTGTCCCGGAGAGGTGCTCGGCGCTTTTGTGGAAAAGGCGCTGGCTGCCGGCGCGCTGGATGTGTTTCACACGCCCATTCAGATGAAGAAAAACCGGCCGGGCGTGTTGCTAACCGTGCTGTGTGCCGAAGCCGACGGCGACAAGTTTGCAGAAATGATGCTGCGCGAGACGACGGCCTTTGGCGTGCGGAAGACCATCGCCGAGCGACGGAAGCTGCGTCGTGAATTTGTGGAGACGGCCACAACTTTCGGCAATGTAATCGTGAAAATTGGCCGGCTTGGTGGTAAAGTAGTGCAGGCGGCACCGGAATTTGAATCCGCCAAAAAACTGGCAGCCAAGGCGGGCGTGCCGGTGAAAGAAGTTTACGAAGCGGTGGCTAAAGTTATGCCTGCCAAAAAAAGCGTAAAAACCAAGAGTCGCGCGAGAAAGTCATGAGCGAAGCGAACCACAAGCTGGAACAGTTGCGAGCGTTGCTGAAAAGCTACGGCTCCTGTCTCGTGGCGTATTCCGGCGGCGTGGATTCTGTGTTTCTCGCTTACGTGGCGCATGAGGCTCTTGGCGCGCGCGCGCTGGCGGCCATTGCGGATTCGCCCAGCCTGCCGCGACGCGAATTGCAGGAGGCGCTGGATATTGCGTCGAAGTTCGGCTTTCCGGTGCGCGTCATCCAGACGCAGGAATTTGCCAATCAAAATTACACGGCCAATCCGGCCAACCGCTGTTATTTTTGCAAACACGAATTGTTCGAGGAACTCACGCCGCTGGCCCGCACCGAGCAATTTGCCGTGGTTGCCTACGGCGAGAACGCGAGCGACGTTGGCGATTTTCGTCCGGGCGCCCAGGCGGCGGCGGAATTTCAAGTGCGCGCACCGCTAAAGGAAATTGGCCTGACCAAGGCGGAAATCCGCGCGTTATCGGCGCAACTCGGCTTGCCCACCGCCGATAAACCGCAAATGGCGTGTCTCAGTTCGCGCGTGCCCTACGGTGAAATGGTGAACCCGGAGAAGTTGCGCATGATTGAGCAGGCGGAATATGTCCTGCGTGACTTGGGCTTTTATGATGTCCGCGTGCGGCATCATGAAATGAATTCTGGCGCGGTTGGGGACAAAAAAGCTGTGCTGCATCTGGCCCGCATTGAACTGGCACCGTCGGAAATTCCCGGTTTGCTGGCCAACGGCAAACTAGCCACCGTGGCCGAGGAACTCAAAAAGCTTGGGTACGCGCATGTCACCCTGGACTTGCTGGGTTATCGGCGGGGCAGCACCAACGAGGTGCTGGGCGCTTCAAAGGCAGGATGACACGATAGCGGCGGTATTTCAGGCTTCTTGGTGGTTTTATCCAATTCCAGAAAAGAAAAGAGGCCGGACACTACTCCGGCCTCTTACAACAACACTTTAAAATTTGGCTCGTTGCATCCCTTGCAACTGTTAATAGCATACAACATTTCTTGTCCCTGACATGTCACCAGTTGTGGGGACAGCCTACAAATTGATCACCGCCGGGTCGCCGTAGAGGGTAAACGAGCCGGTGCGCTCGATTTTGACGTCCATGATTTGGCCGCGATGACGTTCGCCGCCGTCGAAGAGCACGATTTTATTGCAACGCGTGCGGCCGGTGAAACGCGCCACATTTTTACGGCTGGGGCCTTCAACCAGAATCTGGACTTGCTGCCCGATGAAGTTGTCGTACTTGCGCGCGGCGATTTCATTTACCAGTTCGAGCAGGCGATGGTTGCGTTCCTCGCGGACGGTTTGCGGCACCTGGTCGGCCATATCGGCGGCTGGAGTATCACGGCGGGGCGAGTATTTGAAAATGTAAGCGTTGTCGAACTGCACTTCGCGGCAGAGCGACAGGGTTTGTTCGAAATCTTCCTCCGTCTCGCCGGGGAAGCCGACGATAATATCGGTGGTAATGCCGATGCCGGGCCGGGCTTGGCGCAATTTCTGGATGATGCCGATGAATTTTTCGCGCGTATAACCGCGGTGCATTACTTTCAAAATCCGGTCGCTGCCACTTTGCAGCGGCAGATGCGCGCTTTCGCATAGCTTGGGCAGGCGCGCGTAGGCTTCCACCAAGTCATCGCCGTAGCCCTTGGGGTGGGGCGAGGTAAAGCGAATGCGTTCGAGTCCTTCAATCTCATGAACGGCATCCAGCAATTGCACAAAGGCCGACTTGCCATCCTGAACCGGCAAATCGCGTTTGCCGTAGCTGGTGACAATCTGGCCAAGCAGGGTGATTTCCTTGACGCCACGTCCTACGAGTTCGCGGCACTCGGCCACGACATCGGGAATGGTGCGGCTGCGTTCTTCGCCGCGCGTGGCGGGCACGATGCAAAAGGTGCAATGCTGGTTGCAGCCTTGCATGATGCTCACAAAGGCGGACACGGACGTTTTGGAGTTGCCGTTCAGCAAATGTTCACGGATGGCTGCCTCGCTTTTGGCCTCGGCTGCCACGTCCACAATCTTGGTGCGTTTGCCGGCGAGGAGTTCGTCCAAATATTCCGCCGCGCGATGAAATTTTTGCGTACCCAGGACGAGGTCCACATCCGGCAATTTATCCACGAGTTCCTTGCCCCGGCTTTGCGCCATGCAACCCATGAAGCCCACGATCTGGTCGCGCTTTTCGCTGCGCGCGGTGCCGATGATGTTCTGCATCTTGTTGATGGCCTTCTGCTCGGCGAAATCGCGCACGCTGCAGGTGTTCAGCAGCACCACGTCGGCAGTGGCCTCGGACTTGGCCAGGGAATAGCCCTTGGCCACGAGCTGTGCGGCCACGGCCTCGCTATCGCGCTCGTTCATCTGGCACCCGTAGGTCTTTATGAAAACACTCGGCATGGTTTGCTTCAATTTAACAGGCTTTCCATCAATCGAAAAATCAACAGTTTCCCACTTTATCAGGATTGGGCAGAAAATCAATGCCAATGCCGGGCCGGCCAGGCCAAAATTACATGTCTTTGGACCGTGAAAAGGGCCGAAAAGTTTTCGAAAAATTCGCTGGTCAAACAAACCAGCCTGGGGTTTATTAATTACAAGGCATGAAAATTCAAAACACAATGCCGCGTTCGTTAACCTTCCAACTGGAGGACGTCCCATGGACATACATCATCCATTCGTAGTTGAATTCTCCGAACATCGCGAAACCATCCGCTCGCTCAAGCTGGCAGACGGAACATTCCGTGAGATGTTCGATGAGTATCACCGCCTCGACGACGAAATCTGCCGCATTGAAGAGGATGTTGAGTTTGCCACCGACCAGCAGATTGATGAGTTGAAATTTAAGCGCGCCAAGCTGAAGGACGCGCTATTTACCGCCGTGCAGAAGCGCGAATCGGCCGTGGCGCGGTAACGACCGTACCAGCGCAACGCCCTGCGGGCTGCGCCCGCATAATTGATCGTCTGGCTTTCCCTGGACGAGCCTCCTGATATTTCTTCCCTTCTACGCCGTAAATTGCGGCGCAAAAAAAACACCGGAACTTTGAGGTTCCGGTGTTTTGTCAGGCCAAACAACAAACGAGAGAAGTCGTTTACTACGGTCCGCCGTTATGGCAGTCGATGCATGAAGGATTGTCATCGAGGTCGCCACCGGGGTGGATAAATTTTTGTCCGGCTGGCGCAAGCTTGTTGAGTTCATCTCCCGCGCCTTGGGCCAGGATGGTGTGGCAGGTATTGCAATCGTTGGCTTTGATCGTCCGTTTTTTATCCTCGGTCTTGTGCAGGCCGTCATGGCAGCGGAAGCAGCCGGGCCAAATCATATGACCTACGTTGTCGGGATAGCTGGACCAGCTCGCATTCATTTCCGGGAAAAAGTTGTCGGAATAAATCTGCTGGATGGCGGTGGTGGCGTCATTGATGCGTGAGTCACTGGGATATTTGGCCGCGAGCGCGGTGGCAATGCTGGCGCGCGCCTCATCCTCCGTCTGGTAATGCCGGGTAAGCACGTACATGGCATTCGTTTTAATCCACGGAATACCGGGGTCAATCTTGTTCAAGGCCATGGCGCGGTTCACGGCCTTTTCCGGGGAAAGATAGCGGTGCGAGGGGCGGTTGTGGCAATCCATGCAATCCATCGTGCGGATTTCCATTTTGGTGATGTCATTGGTGAAGTTTTTGGCCTTGAACACGGTCACAGTGCCTTGGGCGTCGGTGACGCGCACCCAGGGAATTTTCTGACGGGCGGCGTCCGTGGCGACGTACTCAACCTTGTTGCCGGGGAGGTTATGCCAGTGAATGCCGCCAACCGGCCCTTGACGCGGATCGCTGCCGCCAATCTTTAGCAATAGGCGGATGGAGTAGGGGGTATTGGTCTTGTCGCTTTGAAAATAGTTGAAAGTGCGGTCCAGGTTGCCCACAAAGGATTGCGGCCAGTGACATTCCTCACAGGTTTCGCGGGCAGGGCGCAGGTTTTTAATGGGCGTGCCAATGGGCGTGGGATATTTGTTGAACGCCACCGCATAAAGCTGGTACGAGCCTGAAATCTTGGATTTGACGAACCAGGAAACGCCCTTGCCGACGTGACATTCCACGCAGGCCACGCGTGCGTGGGGACCGTGGTCATGCGTGACTTTTTCCGGCTTCATAACCTTGTGGCAGGTTTCGCCGCAGAACGTGACGGACTCGGTGAAATTAAAGGCGTTGTAGGAGCCGATGGCGCTCAACAACAGGAATACCACACTGCCGGAGACGAAAGTGATCAATACCCGCCGGTCGCGGGGGTTATTTAAATCTACTTTTAAAGAGGTAGGCCCCGTGCCGGTGGCCCGGCGGCGGCGCTCCAGCCACGCGCCCAAAAATGCCAGCGCAATGCCGCCAATGAGGAAGGCGGGCACACCCATGTAGGTAAGAATGCTGACATACGGGTTGGCGAACTTGGCCAGCGCATCCAGCGTGAACAACAGCAGAAATGAGAACAGCGCTCCAATCGCCACCACGCTGCCGGCAAAGCTGATCCAATTGCGAAATAGCGAAGGTGATTTAGGTGCGTCTGATTCAGATTTCATGGGCTGGGTGTTTTAAGATTGTTCAAGGTCGGGAACTGCGGAAACCGGCTGCCGGATGGGACCAAGAACCACCCGGCAACCGAACACATAACCAACGATTACAGCTTACTTCTTCAAACCACGAACATAGGCGACGAGTGCTTTCACTTCGTCATCCGAAAGGGTGTCAAACGGCTTCATCAAGGTTTTGTCTTCGGGAGATTTCAAGCCTTCCTTGATGGCTTTGGTGGCGGCGTCATCCTTGATGGCGGCCTGCACGGTGGCATCGGTAAAATCTTTGCAACCGAGTTTTTGGCCCATCTTGGTGTCGCCTTTACCTTCGGCGCCGTGGCACTTGGCGCACTGGTTGTCCCAGTTATCTTTGGCATCAGCTGCCTTCGCAGAGAGCGCGGCGGCGAGGCCAAAAAGCGTGACGATCAGAATTATTTTTTTCATCGTTTTATAGTTGTTGTTGTTCATGTTGGCCGATGCTGAGCACCGGGTTCGTTTACATCATCGTCCAGTGGCCAAAATGCAACTAACCGTATATTGTCCATTGATTGACATTTTTTGATAAGTCCGTTTTGGCGTGTAAAACTGTAAGATTTGCTTTGCTTCTGATCGCGGCCGGCAAAACCCGCGTAAACGCGGGCTGGAAATGCCGTGGGCCAGGGCAAATAAGATTGTTTTCGCATGTGCTGGCGTTTTAACTGATGACCTGTGGCTGAACCCATTGTCCAAATCCGTGAGCTGACCAAGAAATATGCCCAGGGCGAAATCCAAGTAACCGCCCTTGACCGTATCTCGCTCGATATCGCTGCCGGTGAATTTCTAGCGCTCATGGGGCCTTCGGGCTCCGGCAAATCCACCTTGTTGCATATCATTGCCGGCGTGGACCGGCCAACGAGCGGCGTCTGTCTGGTGCAAGGCGTCAACGTGACGCAATTGAACGAGTCGCAACTGGCCGACTGGCGCAATCATAACGTCGGTTTTATTTTCCAGACGTTCAATCTCATACCCGTATTAACGGCGGCGGAAAATGTGGAGCTGCCGTTGTTACTTACGCAGCTTGGACGGGCTGAACGCCGACGGCAGGTGGAGACGGCACTGGAACTGGTTGGCTTGGCGGACCGCGCCCGGCATTTGCCGCGTCAATTATCGGGCGGCCAGGAACAGCGCGTGGCCATTGCACGGGCGTTGGTGACCGATCCGACCTTGATTGTGGCTGATGAACCTACCGGCAACCTGGATTCGCACAGCGCCCACGAAGTTCTGACCGTGCTGCAATCGTTACGCAAAGACGCGGGCAAAACCATTATCATGGTCACGCATGACCCCAAGGCAGCCGCGTTCGGCACCCGGCAAATTCATCTGGAAAAAGGCGAGCTGTCGTGATTTGCAATTGCCAATCGCCAATTTCCAATTTCGAACCATGACCGCCGATGAAATGAAACTGCGAACAAAGAAATTTGCGTTGCGAATTTTTAAATTGGCTGATTCGCTGCCCAAGTCCGCATCGGGGAGAACGATTGCGAGCCAAATTGCCCGTTCGGGCACCTCAGTGGCGGCAAATTATCGTGCCGCTGGCAAGGCCCGCTCGAAAGCGGAATTTATTGCCAAGCTCGGAATTGCCGAAGAAGAAGCGGATGAAACCCAATTTTGGTTGGAAATGATCATAGAATCTGGGCACATCAAAGAAAATTTAGTGGAGCCATTGCTTCAAGAAGCACGCGAGATTACAGCCATTTTGGCTGCCTCACGCATATCGGCTTCGCGCAAGAAATAGATTGGCAATTGGCATTTGGAAATGACAACCGCTGCTTTTATTATCAAGAATGCCCTGCGCAACAAACGGCGCGCACTGCTCTCGGTTTCGAGCGTAGCGGTCAGTTTGTTTCTGCTGGTGACGTTGCAAGTAGCATTGCGCGAACTGACGCTGCCGCCGCCGAGTGCGGGCGCGGAATTGCGCGTGGCCGTGCGCAATAAAATTTCCCTGACCAACCTGTTGCCCGCCCGGCAACGCGGTGTCATCGAAAAAATTCCCGGCGTGGAAGCGGTGTCACCGTTTACCTGGTTTGGCGGTCGTTACCAGAATGAGGAAGGCATGAGCTTTGCGCAGTTCGCCATGGATGCGGACAAACTGCAATCGGTCTTTGGCGAGGCTAAAATGAACATGGAGGGTTATGAGAAATTTAAAGCTTCCAAAGACGCCTGTGTGCTTGGGAAAATTACCGCCGACAAATATCATTTGAACGTGGGCGACCAAATCACGCTCGACAGCACCGTTTATCCGGGATCCTTGAGCTTTCACATTGCCGGCATCTATTCAGGCACGCCGGATGACCGCAACATGCTGTTCCGGCAGGATTATTTGGACGAGTCCATTGGCCAGCCAGGCTACGTCGGCATGTGGTGGCTCAAGGTGAAGTCCGCCGATGATATGACGCCAGTCATCAAGGCCATCAATGCCGCCTTTGAAAATACCTCCGCTGAAGTGCGGGCGGAGAGCGAACGCAACTTCCAGTTGGGTTTTATTTCCATGCTGGGCAACGTCAAAACGCTCATCGCCTCCATCAGCACCGTGGTGGTGTTTACGCTCGTGCTGGTGAGCGCCAGCACCATGAGCATGGCCGTGCGTGAACGGTTCCGCGAGTTGGCCATCCTGAAGGCGCTTGGTTTTCGGCGGCGCGAATTGTTTGCCTTCATCCTCGCGGAAAGTTTCGGGCTCGCGGCGGCGGGAGCGATATTGGGCATAGGCGGCGCGTATATTCTCTATACCTATGGCGACATCGGTAAAATGACGCAGGGCATATTTGTGTCGTTTGAAGTCACGCCGCGCATCATCGGCATAGCAGCCTTGGTGGCAACTTTGTTGGGAATCATTTCAGCGGTCGCGCCGTCCGTGTCGGTGGCGCGCATGAGCGTTGTGAACGGCCTAAAGAGTTTGGACTAACCAAATGACAGCCAAAACTTTCATGGCGACTGCCTTCAGAATCGTGATCGAGGTCGGGATCCTGACCCTCTTGGCGTGGTTGGTTTATGTTGCCATAACGTCGCCCATCGCCAAATCCTACAACCTCCGGAATGTTTTCGTTCGCTGGCGGTCCACACTGGCCACGATTATGGGGATCGGTTTGGTAGTAGCGGTGTTTGTGCTGGTGCAATCCCTTGCGGCAGGGTTGGAAAAATCCGCCGGCAACACTGGCGACGCCCGCAACATCATGATTGTACGTAAAGGGTCCACGGCGGAATCCACGAGCATGGTATCGCTGGCGCAATTTCAAATCATGCGCTACTGGGAACAAATCGCACGTGACGAATCCGGCGCGCCGCTCATATCCGCCGACCTCATCTGTCTTATCAGCCAGCCGCGTTCGGACGGCCATGGTGAAGCCAATGTTTCCGTGCGCGGCCTCAAATCCGTCGGCATCGTCCTGCGTCCGCAAGTTAAACTAGTGGCGGGCCGCTGGTTTACGCCGGGCAAACGCGAAGTGGCCGTGAGCCAAAAGTTGGCACGCCGCTTTGCCAATTTTCACATTGGCGACACCTTTCGCACAGCGGGCAATACCTTGACCGTGGTTGGCGAATTTGACGGCGGTAATAGTGCGTTCGATTCTGAGGTCTGGATGGATGTAGATGAAGCGCGTTCTTTGTTTGACCGTGAAAGTTATTCCAGTCTGCTTGTGCGTATGGCCAGCCCGGAAGCGGGCAAGCAAATCATTTCGCGCATTGAAGGCGATAAACGGCTGCCACTGCTGGCTGGATCAGAAATAAAATATTATACCGACCAGACCATGACGGCCTTGCCGATTAAAATCCTTGGCAATTTTCTCGCTACGGCGATGTCTATCGGTGCGATATTTGCCGCCATGAACACCATGTACGCCAGCGTCGGCGCACGGACTCGCGAAGTTGGCACCTTGCGCGTGTTAGGTTATCGCCGTCGCACCATTCTAGCCGCGTTCATTGTGGAAGGCGCATTTTTGGCGGCCATCGGCGGCGTGCTGGGTTGTTTACTGGCGTTGCCCATGCACGGGGTTTCCACCGGCACCATGAGCTTTAACACGTTCAGCGAAACCGTGTTCGAATTTCGCATTACTCCTCTGCTGGCGGCCAAGGGGATGATCTTTGCCGTGGTGGTGGGCGTCATCGGCAGCCTGTTGCCGGCCATTCGTGCGTCGCGCCTGCCGGTCATCACTGCCTTGAAATCCGTCTGATAATCGGCTACCCCATGAGTATTCAATGAACACTGAGAAGTTGAAGGCCCTGCAAATCAGCCCGGAAGCCAAGCGCCGACCGCAACGCGCGTTTTGGGGCATTATCGTGCTGGTCTTGTTCGTCTTGCTGGGAACGGTGGCATTCATCAAGCCTTGGGCCAAAGACAAACGTGAATTGACCGGCACAGGCGTAGCTGCGGCGGACAATGCCTCTGGCCAAACAACGACGGCCACTTCCAGTAGCACGACGTCCTCTTCTGGAACCGCTGGCACACAAAACAGCACTGCCCCCTCGCATGCTGCCGCGTCGGCGAACAACGATAGTGTGCTCACTGTGAATGGGTATATTATTAATCGCGAACGCATCGAAATCAGCCCGCGTTTTCTCGGAGTCGTCAAATGGATTGGCGTGAAGAAGGGCGATCCTGTTACCAATGGCCAGGTGGTGGTGCAACTGGATGACGCCGAATATCGTGCGCGCATGCTCCAGGCCCAGGGTCAGTTGGACAGCGCACGGGCCGATGTAGAACGCGACCGCCTGAATTACGAGCGCATCACGAATCTCATCAGCCGGGCCGTGGAATCCAAACAAGCTGACGACAATGCCCGGCTGGCCTTGGAAGCGGACCGGGCCACTTTGCAGGCTGCGCAGGGCAATTATGATTTGGCCAAGACCTACGTGGACTGGTGCGTTATACGTTCACCTATCAACGGTGTGGTGCTCGAAAAATTGGTGAATCCGGATGAGTTGGTCATGCCGCAAAGCTTTGGCGGCGGGCGCGGACCCAGCACGGCGTTGCTGGCCGTGGCTGATTTGAGCGATTTGCAGGTGGAAATTGACGTGAACGAAGCCGACCTTTCCAAGATTTCCCTGAACCAGAAATGCCGTGTTTGTCCCGAGGCGTACCCGGATAAAACCTACAATGGTTATGTGGCGGAAATCGCTCCCGAAGCTGACCGCGCCAAGGGCACGTTGCAAATCAAAGTGCAAATTGTCAGTCCTGATAAATTTCTCACGCCCCAGCTCACCGCCAAGGTGGATTTTCTCAAGCAATAAGCCAGTCAACGGCAACACGTCGGTTGGCGGGCTGGTCCGCTGATTGTTTCCCTCCTCGTAGTGCGCGGCAATTTACATAATTGTTTCGCGAGCGTCTGGCAATTGTAACCTGTCTTTCCTTCAATTGAACTTCGGGACTCCCCATCCACAGGATTTTGGATGGCTGGCTCTACGGGACATACAAAACACAACCAAACTACTCAATGATATGAGAACCAAACCGAAACTAACTCGCGGTGTTTCCACCGCCAAAAAAAATAAAAAGCCCAAGGCCACGGCTGCCAGCACCCAGCCAGTCTTGGACACAGACGGACCGCAATTCGCCGATGGACCGCAATTCGCCGAACTCAAACCAACGCCTGACCCCACCAAGTTCCTGACCCAGCACACTTCGGATTCCAAGGCGTATTCGATTCTCGACAGTGAAAAGGGCAGGATACCGCCGCTGCCGTTCCCGGTCGTTGCGGGCACGACCGAACCCATCCTGACATTGGCCCAAGCCCTTGGCGCTGGCGGCACCGGCAATAACATTGTCGATAGCATCCAGGCGGCCGGGCAGATTGTATTTCATTGCCTGGGCGACACAGGCAACACGCGCGGACCCAAGGACCAGAACCTGGTCGTAGACAAGATGGTTGCCGATTACGACGAGACCGACCACAAGCAGGTGCCGTCATTCCTGTATCATCTGGGCGATGTCGTTTATAGCTTCGGCGAGGCCCAATATTACTACGACCAGTTTTATGATGCGTATCGTGATTATCCCGCGCCGATTTTTGCCATCCCCGGCAATCATGACGGCATGGTCTCGCCGCTGGATCAAAAAACGCCCACGTTGCAGGCGTTTCGCGATAACTTCTGCACCGCCGGCCAGCCGCCACATCGCACCTTGCAAGCGGGTGGGCTCCCGCGCACGGCTCAAATCCAGCCTGGAGTTTATTTCACGTTGGAAGCACCGTTCGTGCGCATTATCGGCCTGTACAGCAATTGCCTGGAAGACCCCGGCATCATTTCGGACCAGGGCGATGAACAGTTTGCCTTTCTCGGCAAGACCCAACTGGATTTTCTCGAAGCCGCACTTAAGCGGGTCAGGGATGATGACTTTGCCGGGGCGGTGTTAATTGCGGTGCATCATCCGCCTTACGTGGCTCAAAAAGGCGCTGACGACACTAAAAATTCCGCCGGCAAGCACGGTGCCAGCCCGCTCATGCTCAATGACATTGATGCCGCTTGCGAAGCTGCCGGTGTTTGGCCGCATGCCATACTCTCCGGCCATGCCCACAACTACCAGCGATTCACACGGATTCAAGACGGACGCGAAACGCCGTACATTGTCTGTGGCAACGGCGGTCATGCCGTTAACTCGCTTACCAAGAAGGGCACGCTGGCACTGCGCACGCCCATGGCCCAGCCGACGCTTTCCGACGACACCAGCACGGTGACGTTTGAAAATTATGACGACCAGGATTTTGGCTATTTGCGCATCGTCGTCAACGAGCAGCAATTACGCATTGAATATCATCCGGCCCCGGACGGTGCCGATGCCAAAACTCCTGATGATGCCGTGACGGTGGATCTGGCCACGCACAAGCGGACTATTTTCCAAGTGGCTTAAACGGGAATTAACGCAGATTTAAAACCAATGGCGGCGTTCGCACGGACGCCGCCATTTTTACTTAAGGAGCCGTGAGCGTAAGGAGAATGTCCGCATACCAGGCGCAGTTCAGGCCGAGTGTTTCATCCAGTTGCAAATCCCGGCCGCTGATGTCCATGCGTGATGAATGCACGCCGAGTAATTTCCACTGCAATTGTCCTCCGGCCGAACGGCGGCGCATCACGACCGGCGCGCCGCTCATGCCCCGATGCGTGCGCGCATCCGTCAGAAAATAACCCGCGCCTTGAAAGCGCAGGCCGAAGGACGACGCAATGGTCGCCTGCCGCACCACGGGCAGGTGATGCAGCCCGTCGTGAAAACCAAGCGGAAATCCCACCACCAACGCCGAAGCGCCAACATCCACTTCTTCCAGCGAGCGCAACAGGTTTGCCGTGGTGAACGTCTGGAACAGCACGTTTTCCGGCAGCGCCGCCCGGTCCAACTCAATCACTGCCACATCAATATCGCCTCCTTTATCATGTCCCTGCCGCCAGACGCTCTTGCCCTCCAGGTACAGCAACACGGACCAGCCCGTCGAACGGGCGAGATTGCTGGCGTCGTTATGGATTTCGATTTCGATCCGGTTGGGCAAGTGTTTGCTGGGCTCGTCAATGACCACATGCCGGCTGGTCACGAGAAACAGGCGGTTGTCGCGCTCAAAAAAGAAGCCGCTGGCCTCGGTAAGCGGGTATTTGTTGTTGAAAGTTGAGACCCTGGTCGTGGTCAATAGCAACGGCTCGACCATGGAAGCTTTCCTCATGCGAACCGGAGCTTGCGCGTTACCGTTGCGAGTTTCAAGGAGAATTGCTATGCAGGAGAATTTCATGGCTTTACAGCCCAAGATGAATTGCAAATTTTGATTTTGTTGCCGCCCGGTTCTTGTTATATCGCTAGCCGGTATTTTCAATGCAATCGACCGAATCCAAACGACCCTTTACGGAGCAGGTAACGCGAACGAACCGCGAGACCGTCAAACCCGGCGCGTCCCGCGCGGGCTGGATCGTCGCGGGCGTGCTGGGCGTGCTGCTGATTGCGGCTTTGTTGTTGTGGGCCACGGCCGTCGGCAAATCCCGGGGCATGCAACGGCTGCAGGCCAAACTGGACGACGCCAACGCCAGCCTGGGCAGCGCCTTGAATGATAACGAAAAATACAAGGACCAGATTGCCACGCTCCAGACACAGATTGGAGATTTGCAGAAGGAAAAAGAAGCGGCGGCGCAGATGTCCAAGTCGCTCGAAGACGAAATGCGTTCCGATTTGGAGTCCAAGGATGTCACCATTTCCAAGCTACAGGGCAAGCTGACCGTGAATATTCTTGATCGCGTGATGTTCGATTCAGGCGAGGCGATTTTGAAACCGGCGGGCCAGACGGTAATGCAAAAGATTGCCGGCTTGCTGGCAGCGCACCCGAACTTAAAGATTCACGTGATCGGACATACGGACAACGTGCCGGTGCGCAACCGGTTTGCCAGCAATTGGGAGTTGTCCACGGCCCGCGCGCTGGCTGCCGTGCATTTTCTCACGGAAAAGGCGGGGGTTGACCCGCGCCGGGTAGGGGCGGTGGGCTATGGCGAGTTTCGCCCAATCGCGGACAACGCCACCGCCGAAGGCCGGGCCAAGAACCGCCGGATTGCCATTACGATTTTATCGGATGAATTGGTGGGCGCAGACGCAGTGCCGGCCCCAGAAGCCAAACTTCAATCTCCGCTACCAGCGCCAATCCCGGCTCCACTGCAAGCTCCAGTGTTGCCGCCACCGCCGGGCGCGGATACGGCCCCGCCAACAACCCCGCCAGGAGTAGCCGCACCCGATGCGCCGGCTATTCCACCGCCACAGAACTAACCTAATGGTGAGTTGTTGGGTGGTGTTTTCATGGGCTTTGGGATTATGTGAACAACGTCATTTTCTTCGTGTGCATTTGCTGCGATTCATGGTTTAATCTACGCACATGAAATTGTCGTTGTTGACCATTTTACTCGGTGTCGGCATGGGTTTGCCGCAAATCATTGGTGTTACCCAGCCGGCCAAGCTATCGGCTGCGGTCCGCAAGTTTCCGCGCAATCTGCCGCTGGGCATCTTGTTAATGCTGTTGGGCACGGCGTGGTTTGTCTGGAATGTGAACATCGAGCCCATTGCGGATTTTTCCGTGTTTAAGCCCTACATGATGGCCGGGTTTGCCGCTGTCGGGGTGCTCTCCTGCATATTTGTCCAGGATTTCCTCGCGGTACGCGGGCTCGCCGTGGTGCTGTTGTTGCTGGGCAAATTCATGGTGGATACCGGCCGGCCGCATTTGGGTGAATCGTCGTTTGTGCTGGTTATCCAAGCCTGGGCGTACTTGCTCGTTTTCGCTGGCATCTGGTTTACCATTACGCCTTGGAAGCTGCGTGATATTCTGGAGTGGGCCACGGCCACGGAATCACGCACGCGCCTGTTGAGCGGCGTGCGCCTGGCGTTTGCGGGCTTCATCCTTATCCTTGGTCTGACCGTTTTTCGCGCGATGTGACATGAACCTGTCCGATTTTCGCGAGGATTACCAGCGCGGTGCGCTTGAGCGGGCGGCCTTAAACACCAATCCCATTGCGCAATTCGAATCCTGGTTTCGCGCCGCTACGGGTGAAGCCGGGCAAAGCCGCTGGCGCAAAATTGGGATCGCGCTTTACAAACTGTGGGGTGCCATTTGCAATCATCGTCCGGCGGATATCAATGCCATGACGCTGGCGACGGTGGATAAAAACGGCAAACCTTCCAGCCGTACCGTGCTCCTGAAAACCGTCGACGAACGCGGCTTCATTTTCTTTACCAACTACGACAGCCGCAAGGGCAGGGAACTGGCGGAAAATCCCCAGGCGGCGCTGACGTTTTTCTGGCAGGAACTGGAACGCCAGGTTTGCGTGGCGGGCACGGTGACGAAACTGCCCGTGGCGGAATCCGAGGCATATTTTAAAAGCCGGCCGCGTGGCAGCCGCATTGGCGCATGGGCCTCAAACCAAAGCCAGCCGGTGCCGGACCGCGCCTTTCTGGAGCAACAATGGCGCGAACTGGAGAAGAAATTTCCCGGCGAAGTACCGCTGCCGCCTAATTGGGGCGGATTTATTCTCCAGCCGGAACGGATTGAATTCTGGCAGGGGCGTCCGAGCCGGTTGCACGACCGGTTCAGCTATACCCGCCAGCCAGATGGCTCGTGGAAAATTGAGCGTCTCTCACCGTAAAATTTTCGAAATCATTAAACAACAAGAACGGCGGCCTTGGAAAATCCAGGGCCGCCGTTTGCTTTAAGCTGTTTTTAGAACTTGTAACCCAGCGCCGCAATAATCTTGGCGTCGTTCTTCAACTTGCCGGGGGCGGGACGATTGTCATAGCTGTCATCAACAAAAGTCTTCAAGCTGAAAGATTTGGAGAGCGCGGTTTCCACGCCCGCCTCGAAATTCACAACGTAGTTGTCGAACTTGTCCACCTGCGGGAAGATTTCCACGTTTTGCCAGATGCGGACATGGTCGTTGACCTTGTGTTCAAAGCGTTCGGCCAGGCGCAGCGTGGCAAACGTCTGGTCACCGGTGTCATCGAGGCGCTCGGCTTCAAACGCACCGCCGCCTTCCACCGCGAGCGTGGTGTTGGTGTTCTTGACGAGGTAATAGCCCACACCAGGTCCGATGCTCGCACGATAATCCACTTCGGCGATGATGTCCCGCAAGCCGTCGACGCGCGCATAACTAAAAAGACGGTCGCTGAACAAATGATTCCACTGGCCGAAGAGCTTGTAATTATTGACGCTTTGCGAGCCATTTTGGTCGCCATAGGAGGCGCTCAAGCCGACCTTATATTCGTCAAACGCGGTTTTGTGCTGGCCTTCATACACCGCCGTAAACATCGAAGAATCGCTGTTGCCGCGCGTCATGCTCACCCCAAGGGTCACAGCATGTTGCCAGGGATTTTTCGCTGGGACTGCCGGCGCGGGTGTTTTGCCGGTGGTGGTGGCGGCCACGGGAGTAGCAGCCGGCGGCACCATATTGGTCACGGTCACGACGTTGGTGACGGTGACGGTGACAAAGTTTGTCACCGTGACATATTGCGTTTGCGCGGACGCGATCCCGCCAAAAGCCGCCAGAATTCCGGTGGCAGCAATTAATTTATTCAATGTTTTCATTTATCAAGGGTGCGCATGAAAACAAATCTCGTTGCCGCTGGCAAGCGGCAATTCCATTTTTACCGAATATTTTCGTAAAGCCCAAGGCCCATCAAAGGGCCTGTTTAAGGGCTGATTGGCGGAGGACTGGGCGGAACAATTTCGGCGGCAGTAACTTCCGTATCCTCGCTGATGACCTGGGCAATGGCCTGCAATTTATCGCCACCGTCAAGGTTCACGAGTTTTACGCCCATGGTATTGCGGCCGGCCTCACGAATGTGTTTCACAAACGTGCGCACCATCTGGCCGCCCACCGTGATGAGCATGATTTCATCGTTATCACGCACCGTGAGCGCGCCAATGACACCGCCGGTTTTGTCGCCGGTCTTCATGGTGATGATGCCCTTACCGCCACGGGATTGGATGCGGTATTCATCGAAGGCTGTGCGTTTGCCAATGCCGTTTTCCCCGGCTACGAGCAATGTGGCGCTCGCGTCCACGATGGCGGCGGCAACCACGGCGTCACCGTCATCAAGCATGATACCGCGCACGCCGCCGGCGGGCCGGCCCATGGGACGCGCATCTTCTTCATTAAAGCGGATGCTCATGCCGGTCTTGGTGATGATAACCACTTCGCTGGAACCGGTCGTCAGTTTGACATCAATCAACACGTCGCCAGGTTCGATGCCGATGGCAATGATGCCGCCGGCGCGGACATTGGCAAAATCTTCGAGCGCGGTTTTCTTCACCGTGCCTTGTTTGGTGGTGAAGAACACAAAGCCCGGCTGTTTCCAGGTGGTGTCCTCGCGGTTTTCATCCGTTTTGGACAAGATGCGAATCATGGCGGCGATGGTCTCGCCTTCCTTAAGCTCCAGCAGGTTTGCAATGCTGCGGCCCTTGGCGGCGCGGCCCATGTCCGGAATTTCATGCACGCGTTCCACGTACACACGGCCGGTGTTCGTGAAAAACATCAGGTAATCATGCGTGCTGGCCGTGAACAAATGCTCGACGAAATCCTTGTCCTCGGGACCTTCGCTTTCGCGCGTGGTCATGCCAATGACACCTTTGCCGCCGCGCCGTTGCGCACGGTACTGGCTGACGTTGGTGCGTTTGATCAGTCCGCCGTGCGTGAGCGTGATGATGACGCCTTCGTTGGCAATCAAGTCTTCGATGGCAATTTCGCCCTCGTCGGGGACAATTTCCGTCTTACGCGGGGTGGCGTACTTTTCCTTGATGGCGGCGAGTTCGGTCTTGATGATGCCCATGACGCGCGACTCCTTCGCGAGAATGTCGAGCAAGTCCTTGATGACTTCGATCAATTCCTTGTATTCCTTGTCCACCTTGTCGATTTCCAGCCCCGTCAACTGGTACAGGCGCAATTCCAAAATCGCATCCACCTGCCGCTCTGTGAGCGCATAGCGGCCGCCTTCAAGACGGGCTTCGCGGCGGATGAGAATGCCCCATTGCTCCACCTGTGCGCGGGACCATTCAAAGGCGAGCAGCTTGACCTTGGCTTCGTCGCGGGTCTTGCTGGAGCGGATGATGTGGATGAATTCGTCGAGGTTCGACAAGGCGACCAGATAACCTTCCAGCAACTCGGCGCGTTCCTCGGCCTTGCGTAACTCAAAACGGGTGCGGCGTAAAATGACCTCGCGGCGGTGCTCGATATAGCACTGGATCATTTCCTTGAGATTGAGCGTCTTCGGCTTGCCGTGATCAATCGCCAGCGCATTCACGCTGAATGTCACTTCCAGTTGCGTGTGCTGGTAAAGATTATTGATGACGACCTTGGGATTGGCCTCACGCTTCAATTCCATGACGAGCCGCGTATTTTCGTCGGATTCGTTGCGCATCCCGGAGATTTCCGTGATGATCTTTTCGTTCACCAACTCGGCGATTTTTTCCTCGAGCGCGGCGCGATTGACGTTATACGGGATTTCCGTGACGATGATCTGCTCGCGGTTGCCTTTCAGCTCCTCAACGCCGACTCGGCCGCGCAATTTCACGCTGCCCCGGCCGGTTGCAAAATAATTTTTGATGCCCTCAACCCCGCAGATGAATCCGCCGGTCGGAAAATCGGGGCCCTTGATGAATTTCATCAATTCCGGGATGGTGATGCCCGGCTTATCGATCTGGGCGCAAATACCATCGATGACTTCACCGAGATTGTGCGGTGGCATGTTGGTGGCCATGCCGACGGCAATGCCCGTGCCGCCGTTGACGATCAAATTCGGGAAAGCCGCCGGGAACACCGATGGCTCCGTCATGCGCTCGTCGTAGTTGGGGACGAAATCCACCGTGTCGCGGTCCATGTCCGCCATCAGCGCCGCGCCGAGATGCGTCAATCGCGCCTCGGTATAACGCATGGCCGCCGGCGGATCGTTTTCGATGGAACCGAAATTGCCCTTGCCGTCTACCAGCTTCTCACGCATGGCCCACGGTTGGGCCATGTGCACGAGCGTGGGGTAAATGACCGCTTCGCCGTGCGGATGGTAGTTGCCGGAGGTGTCACCGCAAATCTTCGCGCATTTGTACGGCTTGCGGCCGGGAAACAGCGACAGCTCGTGCATCGCGTAAAGGATGCGCCGTTGCGAGGGCTTCAAGCCGTCGCGCACATCCGGCAATGCGCGTGAGATGATCACGGACATCGAGTAATCGAGGAACGAGTTTTTAATCTCGTCGGCGACATTGATCTTGGAAATTTTTTCGCCCTGCGTGTAAGCACCGCCGCTGGGTTGTGGTGGTGGCGGCGGCGTGGATTCGGTTTCGTCTGGCATGATACGGTGTGCGGAAAGTTAAAATTTGGTTAAACGTCGAGATTGCGGACGTTGAGTGCGTTGTCTTCGATGAATTGCCGGCGCGGCTCAACTTCATCGCCCATCAGGCGCACGAACATTTCCTCGGCTTCAATCGCGTCGGTCAGTTCAATGCGGAGCAATTTGCGCCGGATGGGATTCATCGTGGTCTCAAACAGTTCCTTGGCGTCCATTTCACCCAGTCCCTTGAAACGCGTCATCTGGATGCCTTTTTTGCCGACGGCTTTCACGCCGGCCAGAATTTCTGGAATCGAGAACAGCGGTGAGACATTGGCCCGCTCACCTTCGCCCTCGATCAATTCAAACAACGGCTTGTCCTGCGCGGCGTAGTGGTCCACCACGAGGCCCTTCTTCGAGAGCTTGCCGAGCAGGTCAACGATGGCTTTGCTTTCCAGGTGCAAATCGGAAACTTTTGCCCGCCGCGTCGGCCCGTCTTTCTTGCGCTCAAATTCCGTGTCCGAACTGCCGAAGAGGTCGACATTGGCCTGCTTGAATTCTTCCAATTCATCGCCGGTGAGAAAGTAATGCACCGTCTCGTCGTTGCCGTCGCGCACCTTGACCATGAACTGGGGCAGGGTGCCGTCTTCGGCGCGTTTATCCACGTAGTCGGCAAAATCGCCGCCCAAACGCTTGATGTAGGTCGCGTGTTTGTCCAGCGATTCCAACAGCGACAGAATTTCCTCGAGTTGCTTCGGATTGAATTCACGACCGTCGGCGAGGTTCTTCAACTTCACTTCCTCGACGCCGTTCTGGAGCAAAATGCGGTTCAACTCCACGTCGTCATCAATGTAATCGGTCTTTTTCTTGCGCGTGATGGAGTAGAGCGGCGGTTGGGCAATGTAAACAAAGCCCTGCTTCACGAGCTGCGGCATCTGGCGGTAGAAAAATGTGAGCAACAACGTGCGGATGTGCGAACCGTCCACGTCGGCGTCCGTCATGATAATGATTTTATGGTAGCGCAGCTTCGCGAGGTTGAAGGCGCCTTCGCCCTCACCATCACCGATGCCCGTGCCAATGGCCGTGATCATCGTGCGGATTTCGTTGTTTTGAAGCACCTTGTCCAGGCGGGCTTTCTCCACGTTAATGAGCTTGCCGCGAATCGGCAAAATGGCCTGGAATTTCCGGTCGCGACCCTGCTTGGCAGAGCCACCGGCCGAGTCACCTTCGACGATGTATAATTCAGTGTTTTCCGGGTCGCGGTCCGAGCAATCGGCCAGCTTGCCAGGCAAACCGCCGCCGGTGAGCGCAGATTTACGCACTGCCTCGCGTGCCTTGCGGGCAGCTTCGCGGGCGCGGGCGGCATTCAAGCTTTTCTCGATGATGCGCTTGGCGATGGGCGGGTTCGCATCGAAATAACTCATCAGCCCTTCGTACGTGACCGAGCCGGTGATGCGTTCCACTTCGGGCGACAGCAATTTAACCTTGGTCTGGGATTCAAACTTAGGGTCGCTGTGTTTGACGGAAATGACCGCCGTCAAACCTTCGCGCACGTCGTCGCCGGTGATTTGCGGGTCTTTGTCCTTTAAAATTTCGTTCGACTTGGCGTACTGGTTGATGGCCCGCGTCAGCGCGCTGCGGAAGCCGGACAAATGCGTGCCGCCATCCGGGTTGTGAATCGTATTGGTGTAGCACAACACCTGGTCGTTGTAGCTGTCGTTGTACTGCATGACCACTTCCACGTGGACCTCGATTTCCTTGTCGTCGAGCTTCTCCTTCGTTTCCTTGCGGAAAGAAATGGGCTTGGGATGCAGCGGCTCCTTGCTCTTGTTCAACTGCTTGACGAATTCCTCGACGCCGTTCTTGTAATAGAAGGTTTCCGGTTCGGCGCTGGTTTTGCGCTCGTCGGCAAAGACAATTTCCAGGCCTGAATTCAAAAACGCCAGCTCGCGCAGGCGCTGGCTGATGATGTCGGACTTGAACTCGACGGTTTCGCGGAAAATTTCGGCGTCCGGCTTGAACGTGATGTGCGTGCCCGTGCTCTTGGTTTTGCCAATGACGTGCAATTTCTCCATGGTCTTGCCGCGCTCGAAGCTCATGGCGTGGACTTCGCCATTGCGGGAGACTTCAACCTCGAACCATTCGCTGACAGCATTGACGCATTTCGCGCCGACGCCGTGCGTGCCGCCGGAAAATTTGTAACCGCCCTGGCCGTATTTGCCGCCGGAATGCAGCGTGGTGAGCACCAGTTCCACGCCGGGCAGGCCGGAATCCTTGTTGATGTCCACGGGAATACCACGGCCGTCATCACGGATGGAAATGGACCCGTCCACATGAATGGTGACCTCAATGCGGGTGCAATGACCGGCGAGATGTTCGTCCACGGAATTATCCAGCACTTCACTCACGCAATGGTGCAGGGCGCGTTCGTCCGTGCCGCCGATGTACATGCCGGGCTTTTTGCGGACGGCTTCGAGGCCCTTGAGCTGGCTCAATTTTGAAGCATCATAATCACCATCAATCTTGTCGGGCATGGTTGCCTTTTCCTCCGTCAAATCGGATTCGTTCAACATATAAAAACTTGATTAAAACAGCACCGAAACAGCTCGTGCAATGAATGATAAATTTTAGAAAAAAACGCCGTTTATCACAATGCGAAATTGAGTTTTTTTGAGTGAAAAAAACGTCGTTTTTCCGGGCGAATAAGCTTGCTAAATCCAGCGCCAAAGAAGCTCGAGGCGGCACTTTTTTTATCGCTGGCAGCGCTGGGATAATGATTGCGGGCAGAGGGGTTGTAAGCCCGTCCTCGCCAATGGCATCGGCAGGTAAAATCCGCGTCTTACGGCTTTGCGCCAGCGGCCAGCACCTGAATGTAGGTGCATGGAGCCAAGGCTTGGCTGCCTTACCAAGCCCAGGAGGGGCAGGCGCGGTGGCGCGATTGGAATTCAGTTACCGGCTTTGGCTTTGGCCGCTGCGGCCTGATATTTTTTGAGCGAGTTTTGCAAATCGATCTTTTCGGTTTCGTCCGTGCAAACGGCCACGGCCTTGGTCTGGTATTCAACGGCATCGGTAATATTGCCGGTATCGAAAAGAGCGTGAGCATAGGTGTCCAGAAAGGCCGACTCTTTGGCATCTGAGGCGTCCACGCCTGCCTTGGCCAGTCGCTTGGCCAGTGCCAGGTCACGCGTTTTGATCGACTCATCAGTGAGAATGGACCAGGCGATTTCGTTCAGCAAATACGGGCTCTTAAGATTCAGGTTTTCGATTTGACCGGCGAGCGTTGCCGCCGTGTTGGCATCGCCATTCTCGCCGACGGCGGCGATATATTTTTTAAAGAGGGGCAGCGCCTTTTTCTGCTCGGCCTGGCCGGCAATTTGCGCCTGCAACTGCTTCTTGATGTTGTCGAAATCGACTCCCTCCGGGCAGACGGCACGGACATTGGCCTCAAGCTTGGTGAGGTCCGTCTCTGGCGCATTGGTCATCAGTGCGGCTTCGTATTTTTGTATCGCGGCTTGGAACTTGAGGCCTTTGATCGCTTCCTCCGCCTTGAACGGATTGCCGGGATTGATGCCGCCGAGTTCCTGATCGAGCGCTTCCAGTTTTTTACCCTCGGCCAGCAAGGCCGCTTCATCGCCGCCCTGCATGACTTTTTCGTAAAATGCCTCAATTTGTTTTTGCGCGGCACCGCGTTTGCGAGCCTGTTCCATGTCGAATTTCCCGGCGCTAATATCCTTCAAGGTTTCTTCCAGGCCGGCCATGGGATGGCCAATCCAGACGATTTTGCCCTGTTGCACCACAAACGCAGTGGGAATGCCATTCTGGTCCGCTGCTTTCATCCATTGGTCCGACATCCAATGATTGGTCGTATCCATGGCCACGTGATAATCCATTTTGTCGCCCATCTCCTTGACGAATTTATTCACGGTGGCCGCCGGGTTGTTGCCCTGTTCCGAGATGTCCATGCCAATGAAGGTGATGTTTGTGAATTGATGCGCCATTTCGGTGAGATGCGGAATGCTCATGCGGCACGGACCGCACCAGGTGGCCCAGAACTCGACCACATACGTCTGGCTGGCGGCAAGGCTGTCGACCGCCTCGCCTTTGACCCATTGGGAAGTCTTCAACTCAGGGGCTGCATCGCCAATGCCCAGCGAAGCAGCGCGGAGGTTGAGGTCAAAAGCGGCGAGGACAGCCAGCGTAAGAATGGAGGCGCGGATATTTTTCATGGTACGTTAGATTGGTTGCACAAGTCTGATTCGCACCCAGGTTCATTCACTAAACCAACCGCCGCACACTTGCGAACCTTTCCGTGAGCCGCTTTATGGCGATGAATGAACTGGTAGCAATCGTCTGGGTTGATTTTCGTCCGGCCACCTAATCAAGCAAGTAAATTCGCCACTCCGTTGCCGAATGGAAAATGCGGTGGCTTGGCCCTATCACGTCACGGCAAGGCAAACGATACCCAGGCGTCGCCACGGGGCGTGCCGAGATGCTGGACGCCGGTGGCAGGAATGACGACATATTGCCGCCCATGAATTTGGTAGGTGGCTGGCGCGGCGCTGCCGGCGAACGGCAGTTTGCCTGACCAGAGTTCCGCCCCGGTCATTTTATCGAACGCGCGCAATTGATTATCCCGCGTGCCGGAGACGAACAGGAGGCCGCCTGCCGTCACGATGGCGCCACCGTAATTTTCCGTGCCGGTCTTGGGGATGCCGGCTGCGGTAAGCTCAGGATATTCGCCGAGCGGTACCTTCCAGACCAGCTTCCCGGTGTTTAGGTCAATACAGTTCAATGTGCCCCACGGCGGCTTGTTGGCGGGATAATGTTCCTGGTCGTAAAAACGCGGATAACCCGCGAAACTATACTTGGGCCGTTCGGGCCGGGCATCCACCGGCGGCGCGGGCCGGTCGCGTACCATCAAATAATCCAGTAACAGTTTCAAATCGGCGTCGCTTAACTGCACGTTGGCGGGCATGGCGTTTTTCCCGGTGCGAACTTGCTGGGTGACCTGTTCATCCGTCATCCGATGGCGCAATCCGCGCAAGGGCGGGGTAACACCCACGCCGAGACGGTCCTTGCCGTGACAAATGGCGCAGTTGGCCTCAAAAATCTTTTGGCCCGGCGTCGGGTGAGGCGCGTCCGGTGGGTCGTCGTCCTGGAACATGGTGATGGCCCAGCCAATGTGATTGGCAGTGACATATAACCGGCCGGTCTTTTGGTCCACACACGCGCCCGTCCATTCCCCGCCCCCGTCGATGCCGAATAGCAGCGTGGGTTGTCCCTCGGCCACGGGTTGAAACCAGCCGGTGCGCATGCCCTTGAAACGCGACCACGCAAAATCATGGGCCTCGGGGGTGCGGTCGGTAAGATCATCCTCGGTGAAGACGAGCTTGGAAAATGGTTCGGGCAATTCGAGGTCCGGTTGGTAAGGCCAGGTAACTTCACCCGGCAACGTGCTGGTCGGCGCGCGCCGCAGCCGGAACGGAAAAATTGGCTGGCCGGTCACGCGGTCGAGCAGGATGGTATTCCCGATTTTGGTGGTGGCGGCCACGACGTCCACCCGCCGCCCAGCGCGCATGATGGTGGCGAGGGTTGGCGGCGCGGACATGTCGAGGTCCCAAATATCATGGCGAATTTCCTGAAAATGCCAGAGGCGGCGGCCCGTGAGGGCATCCAGCGCGATGAGACAATTGCAAAACAAGTTCTGCCCCCGGTGGCGCACGCCGTTGAAATTGGGTTTCGGGCCGCCGGTGGTGAGATAGGCGATGCCGCGAACGTCGTCCATGGCCATGCCCGCCCAGTCATTGGCGGCGTAGTCCTCGGTTTTATCCCAAGTATCATAGCCGTATTCGCCGGGCTGCGGCACGGTATGAAACGTCCAGAGCTGGCGTCCGGAAACGACGTCGAATCCCCAGGCATCTTTTTCGAAACCCGCGACCACAATGACTTTTTTGAAAATGTCGGGCGCGGCGGTGGCGGAACCGGGCAAGGTGGCTTTGCCTTGCTGGCCGAAATCTGAAATGGGCCGGCCGGTTTGCGGGTCAAGGGCGTAGAGGAAATTGCCGGCGCAGAACAGCACGCGCTCAGGGGCGGCGAAACTGCCGGGCCAATAAATCAAACCGCGGAAGGCCGGCCGCGCCCCCGGCTTGAAGCGCCAGAGTTCCCTGCCATTGACGGCGTTGACGCCCACCACGCAGTCCCCCGGCGTGGGTGTAATCATGATATCGCGCACAATGATGGGATTGCACTCAAGCTGGGGGCCGTTGTCGCCCGAGTGATAGGTCCAGGCCACGGCCAGGTTGGTGACGTTATTGCGATTGATCTGGTCCAGCGCGGAATACCGGCGACCACCGGCATCGCCGTGCGAGCGCTGCCAGATTTTGAAATTGTCGCGTCCGGGCAGGCGTTCGGCGGGCGTGAGGTCTTGTGGCTGGGCGGCGGGAATTTCCGTGTAAAGCGGCAGTTGTTCGCGGGCGCGGGCATCTTCCACGGCCCAGTAATTGGTGGGCGGGGGTGTCTGGGCGTTGACCGTGAGCGCAACCAAGAGGACCTGGGTTGCGGAAAAGATGAACGCCAGTTTCATGCTGGCCAAAGTTATACGAAGAGAAGGGATAATCAAGCCAGGCAGGATGCTGGAGGTGTGCCCTATCGTCATTGACCTGAGTCGAGAGCTGCTCGCTCCATTACTTTTTGCAGCAATGCCTTTTGTTCCGGCGTGGTTGCATAGGGCTGCAGTTGAGCCTGGCTGGTCGGTTCTTGTCCATTATTTGCGGCCATGAATGCCTGGTAGACCGGATCGAGGGTGGTTTTAATCTCCGAGGCTAGAAAATCAGAACTTCCATAGGCGCGTGGGCCAATGACAATGCGTGAATCAAATAAATCATCCACCGCGGCCTTTTGGGTAATAATCGGGTCTCCCACATCGACATTGGGAACAGTTTGAGCTGAAGTAAACTGCCAGCGTTGCAAAACGGAATCATCCACCGGCGATTCGAAGTAAGGTTGTAATTGCGTAAAGTCCGGCGGAAACGTTGTGCCGTTGGCCTGGTAATATTTCTGCAAGGCATTTTCTACGAGGGAGCCAAATTTGTTTTCGGCAGCGTTGCGCAGCGATGCAAATGCTTTGCGATAGTCTGTCTCTGAATCGAGTTTGCCATTGGCGGCAATAAGCCAGTCCTGATCGGTTAGAAACTGAAACTCGGGAATTTTTGCATTTGGATTTGTTTCCAACTGTTGTTTAAGCCAGTTTACCTTGTCCAGCAATGCTTTCTTCGTTTTGTTGGCGGGATCGTTTTGGGCCATCTTTAATTGTGCAACTTCACCGCGCAATTTTAAAAGTTCGTTTTGGTTTAAATTCGATTTCAGCCGCGCATTTTCCACCAGCAAACCGGCCAGCCGGTTGGTTGCGTCGTCGCGTTCACGTTGCAACAGCCGGTTTTGTTCCGCCAGCGGTGTTTGTTGGTGCTGAAGCGTCTGGACCTCGGCCCGGACTTTGGCGGCTTCTTTTGCTTCGTAAATTCCCACGCCCACAGTGGTGGCAAGCGTGATAGTGATTAATGTTTTTTGCAGGGTGGTCATGGCAATAGTTTTGGTGGTGGCAATGAATGCCGTTGTGGTGGCTGTGGTTCCAGAAAGGGCGGCGGCGGTGATCGTTGTGGCAAGTCCTGGTGGCGCGGCGTGGACGGAATAGGTCGAAACCGCCCCAGCAATGACAGCGGTGGATAGCGCCGTGCCCCGGCGGGAGAAAAATTTCCGCAGTTTTTCCAAAGCACGATTAATACGTACGCGGGCGGCGTCTTCGCTCACGCCCAAAGCCTGCCCCACTTCGGCCAGCGGCTTGTTTTCAAAGTAACGCAACAGGACGGCATCGCGGTCTGCGGTGCGCAGGGTGTTAATGGCTTCGTCCAAGGCGGGGGCAATCTGTTTCCAGGCTGCTCCCGTATCCGGCTGGTTCAAGGCAGATTCCATGCAGACGAGTTGTTCACGTTGTTGTTGCCGCCGGATGTTTCTTAACGATCTGGCGGCGGTGAGCCTGGTGGCATGATAAAGCCAGCCGGGGATGATTGTTTTGGCGGTGAGGCTGCCAGCTTTGCGGGCGAGAACAATGAAAACGGTCTGGGTGATTTCCTCGGCCAAATGCGGGTCGCCCGCAAACCGGAGGGCGACCGAGTAGACCAGATTCACATGGCGCTTTACCAGGGCTGCAAAGGCACTTTCAGTGCCGGCGCAGGCGAATTCGGTGAGCAATTCATGGTCGGTTCGTTCAGTCATCTACATAATTATTCCCCAAACACCCCCAAACCGAACAAAGATAATTAATATTTTTTGCATTTTGTATAGTTGGCGGGATTCCCAGAGATAAATATGCTGGAGCGAAAATAAGCGGCGATTCTAATTCAATGTTTCAAGCCCAACATGGTGTTGAATATTCCCAGCGCTGTTCTCGCGCTGTCAAAACTTTTTAGAAATGTCCCCCTGATAACTTAAGAGAGAATGTCCCCTTTGTTGGTTGCGGTTGTTTTGTTGATTTCCCGCTTTGGGCTGGAGGATGCAGGTTGCCCGGAGCGAAGCGGAGG
>Ga0265327_10001042_pt1 | contig 39003 bp, 28 predicted proteins | sample 41621metaG_FD_202089 | JGI IMG/M metagenome (GOLD analysis project Ga0265327, IMG submission 202089) | Rhizosphere microbial communities from Carex aquatilis grown in University of Washington, Seatle, WA, United States - 4-16-21 metaG | ecosystem: Host-associated > Plants > Roots > Rhizosphere... | reverse complement strand
AAAATAGACACCATCAGCAGGCCGTTCGGCCCGGCCCAATAAAACGCCGCCGCCAAACCCAGCAGCGCGATGAGGAACGAGGAATAAAAATGCCGCACGCGGAATCTCCGTTGGAAACCCTAAGGCGCATTATACAAGGAAGCGCCGCCGCGCCGCCGGCAGAAGCGGGCCTGGCCCGTCTCCGCGTTATCACTGCCCCCGACTCGGCAAGAAGCCACCCCTCCGCCAACCTCAGACCGCCATGCTCCATCCGGGCTACTCTAAGCCCATTCGTCATCCTGATTAGCAAGATGCATCAGCGAGCGGGAAAAATCCCGTCATTATCCAAGCTGCTGGCTACAAAATCGCCAACACCTGCTCCGGCGGCCGACCGATGGCCGCCTTGCCATGGGCGACCACGATGGGCCGCTCGATCAGGATCGGATGCGCCACCATCGCCCGGATCAGCGCCTGGCGATCCAACGCGGGATCGTCCAAGCCGGCCGCCTTGTAAATAGCCTCGCCCTTGCGCATTAGCCCACGCGGATCCAGGCCCAACAAGCCAAGCAGGCGATCCAGTTCCTCGGCGGTAGGGGCGTTTTTCAAATATTCGACCACCTCCGGCACGATGCCCCGCTCGGCCAGCAATTGCAAAGCGGCGCGGCTTTTACCGCAACGCGGGTTATGGAAAATAGTGACGCTCATGGGCTTTTCTCCGCCGGAAAGTTCAGGTTTAACTTTGCGCTGCCGTTTGCCGATGCAATAAGCCAGGGCCGGATCGACCAGAAAGCGCTCGGACAGCGCCGTCCTGCCCAGCAATAGCCGGAAACGCATGGTCTCCCGGCAAGTCAAGGTCAGTTCAATCGTCCAGGTGTCCTCGCCCAGGCTGATCTCAGACGCAATCACATAGCGCATCTGCCGATGGCCGCCGGAATCGGTGACGCGGCGGCGGTCGATGACCGGCGCCTCGCGGGTGCAGACGGTGCGCGCATTGCGGCGCGGGTGGATGCTAAAGCGCACCCATTGCCGGCCGTCGCGGACAAACGGCTCCAGCTCGAAAGCGTGCAGCGCGGACGTGCGCGCCCCGGTGTCGATCTTCGCCTTGATCGGCGGCAGATCCAAACTCCCCAGGCGCACCCACTCGCGCCAGCCCAAAAGCTTCTTGTCAGATTCGAACCTCATGCGCCGACCACTGCGTCAAGCCGGTTCAGCCGGCGGCGCGGGGTTTCAGTTCGCGGCACTGGTCGTGCTGGACTAGCCTGGCCAACTCGTGCATTTCCCCCGACAGAATCGCCAGCAAATCGTCGCTACTCAGCAAGCCTTTCAGCACGCCATGACGGTCAACCACGGCGACGCTACGGACGCTCTTGACGCGCATGCGCTGCAAAGTGTCCCACAGCCTATCGTCCTCGTGGGCCGTGACCAGTTCATAGCTCAGAATATCGCCCAGCACGGTTTGCCCGGCGTCTAGCCCTTTGGCAAGGACTTCGATGACCAAATCCCGATCTGTGACAATGCCGACCGGCGCGACGGCGCCATGGCCGTCCTCCTCCACCACCACCACGCAAGCGGCGTGGTGGCTACGCATCCGCTGGGCGGCGTGGACGATAGAATCCTCTTTCCTGGCGATGACAATGTCGCGGTTGCAAAATTGACCTGCTGACATGGAATGCTCCGCTGCTAGGTTCTTGGAAGGCGACATTCTACCCCCAAAGCAGGCGGCAGCGGAGCGACAGACGATTTTTGGCGCACGCGGCCTGCAAGCGGCGCAAAGCCAAGCACGCCGATGCCTGTCGATGCCGCCAAGAACGCAAACCGCTCTCACAAAACAGGATGGAACAAGCCGCACTTTTGCCCTACAACAGAGCGCGATTAACTTGAAGGCGTTTCCCCTGCGCTTCAAGCTTGGAGCCTGAGCCGATATAATCCAGCGAGGTTAATCAATAGCAACACGCCTTATAACGTCATCGGGGGGAGAATGATAGGAGTTTGGGGACGGTTGAGCAGCCATTTGCGAAAGGAAAAACACGGTGCGGCAGCACCTGTCGAACCAATCGCGCAAATCAGCCTAACGCGCCAGGAATATCTTTTAAAGCGGCTCAAGGAAGAATTGCGTGATCTGCCTAAACCGCTAATAGCCGTCTTCGCCACCCGTGCGGCTTTTTGTGCTTTGCCGTTTTTAGCTGAACCAAGTAACGCCGAGTTTCTGAGCTTCTGGAAGGAAACGGATAGAGATCGCCAGTTACGGGAAATTCTCCGCACCGTCCAATTCGCCGCAGGGGCCGCATCACTTAATCGGAAAATCCAGGGCGGAACCGCCGCTGCCAATGCCGCCGCTCAAGCCGCCAATGCGATCAACGCTGGCAACGCGGCTTTTCACGCTGCTTACGCCACTGTGTTCGCCGCCAATTCGGACACTGTCGAAGCGGCTTATTATACCGCTTACTACGCGGCCAAGGCAGCCACCGCCGATGGCAAAACCAGCGGCGACGACTTACTGTCATTTCTGCGGGAAGAATTGCATGCCGCACGGGCCAATCCAAATCCCTGGACTTATCTCGCCCGCCCTCTGTCAGCCGTGATCGAACCACAAGCTCGGCTATTTATCGACCGCCTGCGGAAGCACGGCTCCGGTTTCGACTGGTGGGCCGATTGGTACGAAGACCGGCTGCAAGGCCGCCGCCTAAATTTGCGGGTGCTAGAAGAAAGCCTGTCGCCGCCCGCATCCGTCACTGAACAAGGCACGGCGGCGGTTAATGCTTATCTGAAAAGCCTGGCCCAAGGCGATGCGACCCGCCCCCTCAATCGGATACGAGCCATCTTCATCGGCTATGGCGAATCGGGCAAGACCTCCCTGATCCGGGCCTTACACGGTGAAACCGTAGAAATAGGGAAAGAAGAAATGACAGCGGGCATCGTCATCCGTGACTGGCTAGTGCCGGACACTGAAATCAAAGCGCATTTCTGGGATTTCGGCGGGCAAGTCATGGCCCACGCCACCCACCAGTTTTTCCTGCGCGAAAGCTGCGTCTATGTGCTGGTCATGGAACCCCGCGCCGAAATCAACGCCAACCAGCAAGCCCAATATTGGCTGGAGCATGTGCGCTTGTTTGGCAAGGACGCGCCGGTGTTGCTAGTAGGTAACAAGTCTGATCTACCGTTAGACCTGCACCTCGACATGAACACGCTCAAGGATAGCTATCCCAACATCGTCGGATTCTTCCCGCTCTCCTGCACCGGCTACCAGAGCGAATACCGGCCACAGTTCGAGATTTTCCACGCCACCTTGGTCAAAACGTTGCGCCAAGCCAGCACCCATCAACTCTTGTTTACACCCCGGCATTTCGGCGTATTGGAGGATTTGCGCAACCGCCCCCAGGACCAGGCGTTTCTGAAAAAACAGGAATTCGACAAACTGTGCGAACAGCACAAAGTCGAAGCGACAGAAGACCTGAACCCGGATTGGCTGCTGGATTTGCTGGACAAGCTCGGCGTGGTTGTGCATTTCCCCGATATCGCCTGGCTGGGCGCTTATGTGCTGAATCCGCGCTGGCTCACCTATGGCGTCTATACCCTGCTGTATTCCGACGAAGCCCGCAAAGCCGCCGGCCAATTAGCGCAAAGCCAAGTCATCGCCATCCTGGGCCGGGGCAGATGCCAAGACAATCAAGGCAGCAGATTGGAATTCCCAGCGATCGAATGCCGGTTCATCCTGGACGCAATGAAGCAGTTCGAGTTGTGCTACGCCCTGCCCGGCGCGGCGGAGACGCTCATCCTGCCCGACCTGCTGCCCTCCGACCGGCCCGACGATCTAGGCCTGGATAAAAACCAGGCGCTGGCATTTGATTTCGACTTCGAGGCGCTGCTACCCCGGCATTTGATGACCGGCTTCATCGTCCGGCGGCACGGAGAAATTTTTGCTAAACAGGTCTGGCAAAATGGCGTCCACCTGCACAGCCATCACTGGCAGGCCGAAGCCTTGGTACAGGCGGATCATCACCGCCGCCGCCTGTCGCTATGGGTCGTCGGCAAGGAGGCGGCGCGGTATTTCACCACACTGCACGACGAATTCATGCTGATGCTGGAGCGGATGAAGATGCGTCCGCCGCAGTTTCAAGAATGGGTAGTGCTGCCCGGTGCCGTGTTCGCACCCGGCACGGAACCGCCCCGGGCCGACTTTCGGGATTTGCTGGCGCTGGAAGCGTCCGGCAAGACCGAATATGTGTGCAAATACGGCCAGTTCAAACTCAGCGAGGTATTGAAGATCATGCCCAAAGACGAGCGCGACAAGCAGAGCCGAACGATTATTTTCAATGCCCCGGCGGCTTATAACGAAGGCGGGACGATGACCGAGACTATTATCGGCAACAAAATCGTCACCCAGGAGCGTGTTAAGGCACTGGATGACAAGCTCGCCGCCCTGCACTACGACTTGGACGTGCAAGTGGACGACGCCGCGCTACGCGGCGCTGCCCTGCGCGAGTTGGAGAAAATCCGCGCAGCTTTGCAAGCCGTCCAAACCGGCGACGAACCGCAAAAACGCTCGGCCATGCAAACCCTCAGCCGCTTCGGCGACCATTTGAAAGAAGGCACCAGCGGCATAGTCAAAGCACTAAAAACAATCAAGGACGGCGGCGATAGCATTACCTGGCTGGCCGACAAAGCACCCATCATCATTGCCGAAATGGCTCGCTGGCTAGTTTAATCCGCCTATGCCCACTGCCCATGCCTTGGGAGGGGCAACGACGCTGCCCAAGCAACAGACGGACTTAAGCCGCAGGCGGCGCGGTCGCGGCCCAGGCCGGCAATTGCTGGATTTTGCCGAACCAGGCGAGGATGTGCGGATAGCCGGCCAGCGGATATTTGCCAGGCTCGGCATACATCAGAATCGGCGCCACGGACAGATCCGCCAAGCTCAAGGCATCGCCCACCAACCAAGGATGGTCCGCCAGATGGCCGTCGAGCACCTTGGCAAAACGGTGGAACTTCTCGTCGGCTTTCCTGAGTTCGTCCTGGTCGGCCGCGCCCTTCCCCAGCATCGGCTTGAGCACGTTTTCGTAAATGTAGACGGCGCAGGCCGGCGCCCAATTCGAGGTTTCCCAAAACTGCCAGCGCAGGATGTCGGCGCGGCTGCGGGCGTCGGCGGGCAGCAGAGGCGAAGCCGGCGCGACGGCGGCAAGGTATTGCACAATCGCGTTGGATTCCCACAGCAAGAAATCACCATCCACCAAGGTCGGCACTTTGCCCTGCGGGTTCAAGCGCAAAAATTCAGGCGACTGCCCTTGCCCGGCAAACAGTTCGACTTTCTGGGTTTCCAGCTCGATGCCCAACAGCGACGCGACAATCAAGACTTTGCGGACAAACGGCGAGGCGGGGTGGTAGTAAAGTTTCATCGGATGCTCCTGGCGGGGGTGTTGAACAATCAATTAAGGGGTTCCTGTCTTGCGGCGCGGCGCTAGACCGGCGGCGTCCGCCGCCAACCTTGGCGGCTGGTGGCGACGGACATATCAGAACATATATTCTGAAATCTGTAAACAAAAACAGAATATTCGTTCTGTTTTTGTTCTGCGGGGATTTTTAGCCCAGCGTGGACAAGGCCACGCTGACGACATTGTCTATCGCCTGGTCACCGGCGCCGGCACGGGCCATGAGCGGCAGCGCGTGCAAGACGCCGAACAGGAAATCCGCTTCGCGGCGCAGGTCAAAGCCTGGCGGCAGCTCGCCCTTGGCGACGGCATTGCCCAGCATGTCGAGGATGCCTTGCGCAAGCTGCTGGCGGACTTCAAGGATCTTGCCGACGGTGGCCTCGTCGTGCAGGCCCATCTCGTTGACGGCGTTAAACACCAGACAACCGAGCTTGCCGCCCGGCTGGCGGGAAAATTCGGCCAGCATGGCGAACAAGGCGCGCAGCGCCGGCAACGACGCGCCGGGCTGGCCGATGATGTCCAGCATGGGACGCACGACGCTGGCCTGGTAATGCTCCAAGGCGGCAAGGAACAGGCCGTTTTTGTCCCCGAACGCGCCGTACAGCCCGTACCGGCTGACCCCGGTGGCGCTAACCAAATCGTCGATGGAAGTGCCGAAATAGCCTTTTGCCCAAAATACCCGCATGGCTTTGTCCAGGGCCTCGGATGGGCAGAATTCTCGGGTGCGCGCCATAAAACCCCAATGCCTCTGCGTGTAAAAGTATTGTCGGCCGATGATTGCACGGGGCTTGCGGCCCAGTCAACGCGGTTTTCTGCCGGCCCGTCCCGCCCAGCCGCGCACGCCCTGCCTGGGAACGGGAATTGCTAGAAGAGCGTGCAGGACGTTAGCCAATCCCGGCTGAAACCAGTATAATAAGTGTTTTTGCGGCGCGTTCTCAGCAGCACTGGCGTTTCCTCCTCTTCTTCCTCCCGCCCTTTAGCGTTTGACACGGCACCGTAACACGGTGGGTTTAATAATGCCTTAGGGCTGATGGCCCTATTCCCACGCCCAGCGCAAAACGCCCCCCATTGACCCCATCCCCTAAGGTTTTATGATCCAAAATTTACGCAACATCGCCATCATCGCCCATGTCGACCATGGCAAAACCACGCTCGTGGACAAGCTCCTGCAACAGTCCGGCACCTTCGCCGCCCATGAAAAGCTGGAAGAGCGGATGATGGACTCCAACGCGCTGGAAAAGGAACGCGGCATCACCATCCTGGCGAAGAACACCGCGCTGGACTGGCGGGACTATCACATCAACATCGTCGACACCCCCGGCCACGCCGACTTCGGCGGCGAGGTGGAGCGCGTGCTGTCGATGGTGGACTCGGTGCTGCTGCTGGTGGACGCGGTCGACGGGCCGATGCCGCAGACCCGCTTCGTGACGCAGAAGGCGTTCGCGCTGGGCCTTAAGCCCATCGTCGTCATCAACAAAATCGACCGCCCCGGCGCGCGCGCGCATTGGGTGCTGGACCAGACCTTCGATCTGTTCGACCGCCTCGGCGCGACCGAAGAGCAACTGGACTTCCCGGTGGTCTACGCCTCCGCGCTGAACGGCTACGCCGGCGACAACCCCGATGTGCGCGAAGGCAATATGGATTTCCTGTTCCAGACTATCGTCGACAAGGTGCATCCGCCGCAGGTCAACGAGGAGGGCGGCTTCCAGATGCAGATCAGCCAGCTCGATTACAACTCCTACGTCGGCGTGATCGGCATCGGCCGCATCCAGCGCGGCCGGGTCAAGACCAACACCCCCGTCGTCGTGGTCAACCGCGACGGCAAGCAGCGCAACGCCCGCGTGCTGCAAGTCTTCGGCTTCAAAGGGCTGGAGCGCGTCGAGGCGGCCGATGCCAGCGCCGGCGACATCATCGCCTTCACCGGCATCGACGCGCTGGAAATCTCCGACACCATTTGCTCGCCCGACGCGGTCGAGGCGCTGCCGCCTTTGTCGGTGGACGAGCCGACCGTGAGCATGACCTTCCAGGTCAACAACTCGCCCTTCGCCGGCCGCGACGGCAAGTTCGTCACCTCCCGCCAAATCCGCGAAAGGTTGCAGCGCGAGCTGCTGGCCAACGTCGCCCTGCGCGTCGAAGACACCGGCGACCCGGACAAATTCAAGGTTTCCGGGCGCGGCGAGCTGCACCTGTCGATTTTGATCGAAAACATGCGCCGGGAAGGCTACGAGCTCGGCGTGTCGCGGCCTGAAGTCATCGTCAGGGAGATTGACGGGGAATTGTGCGAGCCCTATGAGTTCGTCACCATCGAAGTCGAAGAAATCCACCAGGGCACGATCATGGAAAAGATCGGCGAGCGCAAAGGCGACCTCCAGGACATGGTGCCCGACGGCCAGGGCCGCGTGCGCCTGGAATACAACATGCCCTCGCGCGGGCTGATCGGCTTCCAGACCGAATTCCTCACCGCGACCTCGGGCACCGGCCTGCTCTACCATGTGTTCGACCGCTACGCGCCGATGAAGAAAGGCGACATCGGCCAGCGCCAAAACGGCGTGCTGATTTCCAACACCGCCGGCAAAGGCGTGGCTTTCGGGCTATTCAACCTGCAAGAGCGCGGCCGCCTGTTCGTCGAGCACGGCACGGAAATCTATGAAGGCATGATCGTCGGCATCCATTCCCGCGACAACGACCTGGTGGTGAACCCGACCAAGGCCAAGCAATTGACCAATATGCGCGCCTCCGGTTCTGATGAGGCCATCATCCTGACCCCGCCGATCCGCCTGAGCCTGGAGCAAGCCTTGGAATTCATTGATGACGACGAGCTGGTGGAAGTGACGCCGAAGACCATCCGCATCCGCAAAAAGCTGCTGCTGGAGCACGAGCGCAAGAAAGCCTCGCGGGCCGGCGGCGACTAAGCCGAGATTCCACGGTCGGCACCGCCGACCGGAAAACCCAAAAGCCGTTCGTGACTTAAAAAGCACGAACGGCTTTTTGATGGCGGTTCAAATCGCTTGGCCGAGATTTTAGATGCGAATTCATCCGCACAACCCCCCTTCAAACCCGGCTTTGCGGTTGCGTGGACGCGGGCGAATCGTGGACAGGCCTGCGCGGGATTGCCGAAGAGCCCGGATTACGTTTGGAAAATGAGGTTTTGCGGACCGCACTGCCCGCAGACGGCCGGCCGCCTGGCCCGAGCGTCACCCTTGCTGGAAAACCACTTGGTTGCGCCCCCGCTCCTTGGCGATGTAAAGGTTGCGGTCAGCCCGCAGCAACAGGTCGCCGACCGAATCCTCGCCGGCAAAAAACGCCAGCCCCAAGCTGCCGCTTAGTTTAATGCCGGCGGAATCGGCCACGAAATCTTCGTCAATGCGCTGGCGGATCTTCTCCGCCAGCGCCAAGCCGCGCTCCACCGTCACCCCTGGCAACAAAATGACGAATTCGTCGCCGCCGCGCCGGCACACCACATCGGCCTGCCGGGTTTGGCCCTTGAGAATGCTCGCCACTTTCTGCAACACCTCGTCGCCATAGTCATGCCCCCAGGTGTCGTTGATCTTCTTGAAATTGTCCAAATCGACCATAATCAAGCCCAAGCCGCCGCCCAAGGTTCGCGCCTGGTTGACGAGCTTGTCAATAAAGACATTCAGGCCGCGCCGGTTGAACAGCCCCGTCAACTCGTCGGTGTGCGCCATGATCTCTTTGTAATCCAGCTCCTCCCGGGTTTCCCGTAAATAACGCAGCGTGTTTTCCAGCTCGCGGTTTTTCTGACTGAGCGAACTGATGAGGCTTTGCTCGGAAGACAGCAGATATTCGCAGGTATTACGCAACAAGGTACACAGCAGGTGGGGGTTTTCCTGGATGAGCACGTCATAAATGGACTGATCCAGGCAAACCAGCGAGCAATCCGTCTTGGCTTTGGCAGTGCCGGTGCGCCGGAAGCGTGGCAACACGAACGCCAATTCGCCGAAAAAGCCGCCTTGGCGGACGGTCTTGGAAGCGCTGCCTTCGCCTAAAATGAGTTCCACCTCGCCGCTGGCGATGTAGAACATCCTCCGGTCTTCGTCGCCTAAAGAAAAAATCGTCTCACCCGCCGCGTACTGCCTGACCGTGGCCACTCGGCAAATAGCCTCCAAATCTTCCGTTTTAAAAGACAGGCTGGGGTTATCCAAAGACATCGGCAACTCCGAAAAAAGCCTTACGCGGACTATTTAGGATTGATCTTGGTGATTTTCGAGCCCTGCAAACCCAAGCCGGCCATGAGCCCCTTCTGGTCGAAGATGAACGCATAGACATCGTCCTTGGCGGTCGTCGTCGTCAACGATTTGGCCGCGCCCGCGTCGATGACGACGATGCTGGGGCCGACGCCGACTTCCCAGCCTTCGCTTTTGTCGAGATATTTCAGGGCGGAATCGCTCATGAAAAACAGCGCGTAGCCAAAAGACTGCACGCCGGCCTGCAGCCCGTAAGAGGCCGCCACGGTATTGTAATAGCCGACCGTGCGGCCATCTTTGATGAGCGCCCCGGTGCTGCCATACTGGGCTCCGAACAGAAAGCCGGCTTTGACGATGCTGGGAAACACCAGGACGGCTTTGGCCCGCGACGCCAACTGCCTGGCCTGCGGCGTGCCGTCATAAAGCTTGTCCAAGGCCGTTTTGGCGTCGCGGTTGATCTCATAGGTGCTGGAACCGCTGAACGCATTGCCGCCGGTGGATTGGCAAGCCGACAGCAGCAACATCGAAGCCACCGCCAAGCCGCTTGCCAGCCGATTGATTGTTTTTCTATTCATTAGTGTCATCCTCATTGTTGCGTAACAAACCGACCCTGTCACCGAACGGCGACAGGGATCTTATCAGACGCGCTCCTGGTCTAACCACTCCCGAAACAAAGTATAGGCCACGGCCAGCAGTGTGGCACCGACAAACACCCCCATGAAACCCCAAGCCAGCAAACCGCCAATGACGCCGGTGAAAATTCAGAATCAACGGGAGGTCGCTGCCTTTGCTCATAACCGGTGCCAAGCCATTTTACGCCAATCCAGCGGAAAGCTTTGGCGCACGCTGAAAATGTCTAAGCGATTGTTTTAAAAGCGTTACGAGCAGCCGGGGCACAAGGCGCCCGGAGCACCGCAACCGGAGTGTACGAGTGGTGCATGAGGATTGCGAGCAGCGCGCAACGCAGTAATCGGGCCGCGCAGTCGCTTTTAAAACACGCTCTAAGGCCCCGCGACGCGGTCTTTGACATGCACATCCATCTGCGGAAAGGCGATCTCCACGCCGTGCTCCCGAAACAGCTTGTCGATGCGCATATTGAGGTCGTGGATCACGCCGACCCTGGCACCTGGGCTGGCGACAAAACAGCGCAGCTCAAAATCCAAGGAACTGGCCCCGAAAGCGCGGAAAAACACCGCTTTTTCAGGCTTGTCCAGCACCAGCGGATGTTCCTCGGCCGCTTGCAGCAGCAGCCGGTGGGCCAATTCCGTGTCCGAACCATAAGCGATGCCGACCGGAATGATCACCCGGATGATGAGGCTGGACAGCGACCAGTTGGTCAATTGCTCGGTAATCAGCGTCTTGTTGGGGATGATGATCTCCTTGTTGTCCCAGTCGGTCAGCAGGGTCGCCCGCGTGTTAATGGCGTCGATGGTGCCGGTGACGCCATTGCTCAAGGTCACGATGTCGCCGATGCGGACGGGCTTCTCGAACAGGATGATGAGGCCGGAAATAAAATTGGCGAATATCTCCTGCAGGCCGAAGCCCAAGCCGACGCTCAAGGCGGCCACCAGCCATTGCAACTCGTTCCATTGCAGCCCCAGCAGCTTGCAGATGAACACCACGCCGCCCACGAAAATGCTGTATTTGAGCAAGGTGGTGATGGCGAAGTCGCTGCCCGGCGCCAAGTTCAAATGCGGCAGCACCAACAATTGCAGCATGCCAGGCAAATTGCGCAAAGCCAGCACAATCAGCCCGGCGGCCGCGACAGCCAGCAGCACCGATTTCAGCGTGACCGCCTCAAAGCCGCCGCCGGCCGTCGAAACCGTGGTTTCCCAGAGCACCACCTGGTCGAACAGATAAAAAGCCGGAATCATATCAGCCCAAATCCAGCCCGCCGCCACCAGGAAAGCCGCCGTCGACAACAGCGTCAACAACGTTTTCGATTGCAAGCTGATGCTCTGGATTTCGGCAAACTCACGCCGCTTGTCGTCCAGCCTCACCTCGCCGGCCCCTTTGTCCACGCTGGCCGCCCGCAGCTCCTCGCGGACGGCGATGGCGCGGGCATAGGCCATCCGCCGCTGCTCAAGCAGCAGCCAGCGCTGGAATATCTGATGGACGAGCACGATCAGCACCGTCCAGCCCAAGGTTCGAAACAGCCGGCCTTGGAGCACCATGGCCCCCAGATGAAAACCAAACACCTCCATGCCGGCCAAAGCGATTTCGCACAGGGCGAAGAAGTTTCCCAGCACATACGGAGCCTCATTGGCGTCCCACAACGGCGCGGCTTTAGCGTTGATGGCGCTGTGCCAGGTCTGCGCCAGCTTGCGCAAGATCAACGCCGCCAGCAGGCAGAAAGCCAAAAACGGCAGGCGGCCGAATTCATGGCGGAAAAAACTATTGCTATGGGTTTCGGTGACAAAGACATAGGCCGCCAACAAAATCAGCAGCCAGCGAAAACGCAATTCCCGATACAGCGATTTGGCCACCGGGGCGGGCCAACTTAACTGGCCTTCCAAGAAGCCGCCGGGTTTCGCTATCTGCCGCAAAAACCCCAGCATCAGGCTGGCGGCGGCGGCCATGCGCAAGCCTTCGCCCAGCAAGCGAACCCAAGCCTCCTCCCCCTCGGCGGCATCCAATATTTTTTTCACACCCACCAGCGCCAGCGGGGCGGGCAAGGCAAAGACGAACTCGCCGGCCAACATCGCCAGCGTGTTGCGAAACGCATCCAGCCGCGTATTGCCGACACGGGCGTTGGCGGTTTGCTGCCAGGCTTGGAAAACCGGGCGCACAGAAAAGCGCAGCGCATAACGCAAGGCGGCGTAGGCCAGCGCCAAGCCCGCCAGCGCAAAGCCCTGGTCGGCGAACAAATCGGCCAGGCTGTCGAGGAATTCGCGCACCCCCAGCCGACGCAAGCTGACCGCAAAATCGACCAGCCAAGCCGGGCTCATGGCTTGGTTGGTCGGCGTCCACAGCAAATTTTCCTTAAGCAGCGTGTCGAATTGGCGGAGCTGGTCGTTGAACTGGTTCTGCGCATTCAGCAACAAGCTCCAGTTTTTCAACGATTGCTGGTTCCTCTCCAGCAGTTTGCCGAGAAGATTGCCGCGCAGCTCAAGCAGCGAAGCCAGGCTCTCGCGCATCGCGCTATTGCCCAGGGTCAGTTGCGAATCGGGAAAGCGCTCGACGACCGATGGCACAAACGCCGCCTTGTCGGCGATTTCATTGAGTTGGCGCTCATAAATCAAGGATTGGATTTGCGCCTTCTGAATGCCGGCTATCGTCTTCGGCACATTCTCCTCGCCCAGCGACTCCAACTGCATCAGCGTCTGCCGCATAAGCTCGCCAATGCCGCCGGTTTCACCGCCCAAATCCAATTGCTGCCGCAACATGGCATGGCGCTGCTCGATCAGCTTGCTTTGCTGGCCGATGGCAGACCCGCGCTCCGCGATGGCCTGGCTGCTGTCGGCGTAGGCCGCCAAGGCGTTGCCGAGGGCGACATTTTCTTCGGCCAGCCACGCCAAGGCGGGATCCTCCGTCGTGGCTTTGCGCAATTGCAAGGAAGCGTCGAGAATGCTGGCCGATTCCGCCTGCCTTAATTCTTGCAAGCGGGCTTGCAACTTCTCCTGGTAATGGGCCAGATTTTTCAGCTTCTGGTTCAGCACGCTTTTCTTCAGCCCGGCCAGCTCCATTTGATTCGGAATGCTCAACAACTCCAAATCCAGCGACTGAATCTGCGCGATGCGGGCTTCATTGCTGACTCTTTTCTTCAGCAGCAAGGCGTTGACCAGCGCCGATTCCAGCGGGGCGGCGGAAATCTTGGCCTCCTTGCCGACTTGCTCCAGACTTTTTTTAGCGTCGGCCAGCTCGTTTTGCGCGGGCACCAGCCGCGCCTGAAACTGGGCCAGGCGATTTACCGCTTCATCGAGCTGGTTTTGCAGCGTGATTTTCTCCGTCGCCGCCACCTCTTGCATCCTCTCCAATTCCGCCAAGGACTTGCCCGCAAACGCGGGCGCAGGCTGCACGGCACCGGCCTCCTCCAAGGCTCGCTTCAGCTCGGCGCCGTGCTCCGCATGCTCTTTGAGTTGCTGGTTCAGGCTCTTGGTTTTGTCGAAATACCCCGCCGCCTCTTGCTGGGCAGCCAGCACTTGCTGATAGACTTCTTTAAGCTGCTTGTTGGCCGCGGTCGGATCAAGCTTGTCCAACTGCTCCAGCTTTTGCTGGGTCTGCGCAATGTCTTTCGGCCACTCGCCGGCCAAGGCAGGCGCGGCGCACAGCAAAGCCGCCAGGCACCCGCACAGGAAAAGCAGCACGGGGAAAGGAAAACGGATTGTTTGCATGGCTTATAATCGCATAGTTTATTTTTTCCGCGCCTCGCATCGTTCCTGCCGCCGCGGATTTGTGGAGCAGCCTGTGGATTTCAGCGACGCCAATATCCTCCTGTCCGCACTGTGCGGTGTCAGCCTGCTGGCTTTGCCGCTCCTCGTCGGCTTGCTCACGCGGCAGGAACGCGCCGCGCGGCGGCATGCGCAACAACAAATCCGCGACTTGCAGGCGCAAGTAGAAGCGCAGGCGCTGTTAGCCAGCCGCATGAAAACGTCCGCCGACGCGATCATCAGCACCGACGCCGAGGGTTTTATCACGCGCTGGAATGCCGGCGCGGAGCGCCTGTTCGGCTACGCCGCAGCGGAAGCGACGGGACGGCCAGCCACCGCGCTGTTCGCGGAAGACGGCCGGGGCGAGGCCGCCCGCCTACTGGCAGCGGTCAAGCAAAGCGGGCGCGGCGGTGGCCTGGAAACCGTGCTATCGGGGAAAAATGGCCGGACGGCGCGTGTTGCCCTGGCGTTTTCGCCGATCCGCGACGCGGCGGGGGGGATTATAGGGGTGTCTGCGGCCATACGCGAGACAGAGGATCTGAAATCGGCGGAGACGCTGTCCCAAGAGCGCCGCGAGCAACTGCTGCTGTTCGTCGAGCAAGCTCCGGTCTGCATTGCGATGTTCGACCGGGACATGTGCTACATCGCGGCCAGCCGCCGCTGGATCGCCGATTTCGGCAGAGGCCACGCCGATTTGACCGGGCTCAACCATTATCAAATCCACCCCGACCTGCCCACGCGCTGGAAGCAAATCCATCGGGACTGCCTGGCCGGCGCGATGCGCGAGTGCGCCGAAGACCACTGGATTCAAGCCGACGGCAGCGAGCATTGGCTGCGCTGGACAATCCAGCCCTGGGTGGACAGCCAGGACAACATCGGCGGCATCTTGATTTTCGCCGAAGACATCGGCGCGCAAAAACAGTCCGAGCAAAGGATCAAGCGGCTCAACCGGGTGCTGCAAAGCAAGCTGGACGAGTTGCAAACCGTGCTCGACGTGGTTCCGGTCGCCATCGCCATCGCCTACGACCGCGACTGCCAAAACATCCGCCTGAACCGCGCCGGCGAAGCCCTGCTGGGCTTGGCGCCTGGCATCAACGCCTCGAAAAGCGCGGACGGAAGCGGCCGCCTGCCGTTCAAGGTGCTGCGCGACGGCACGGAGCTGGCCCCGGAAGACTTGACGATCCAGTACGCCGTCAGGCACGCCATCGCCGTCCGCGAGATCGAGACCGAAATCGTCCGCGCGGACGGCAAAACCTTGAACCTCTATGAATACGCCTCGCCGCTGTACGACGAAAAAGGCGGGGTGCGCGGTTGCGTCGGCGTGTTCGTAGACATCAGCGAACTCAAACGCGCCGAGGAAGCCCTGCGCGAAGCCGACCGGCGCAAGGACGAATTCCTCGCCATGCTCGCCCACGAGCTGCGCAACCCCTTGGCGCCGATCCGCAACGCGCTCCAGGTCATGAAAACGCTAGGGCCCAAAGAACCAAGGTTAGAATGGAGCCGAGCCGTCATCGACCGGCAAATCAGCCAGATGGCCCGCCTGCTCGACGACCTGCTCGATGTCGCCCGCATCATGCAAGGCAAGGTCACGCTTAAACCGGAGCGGGTCGCGCTGGCCGACATCGTCGAACGTGCGCTGGAATCCAGCCTGCCGCTGATCGAGGAGCGCCGCCAGCACATCGCCGTCAAACTGCCACAGAGCCCGCATTGGCTGCAAGGCGACCCGGTGCGCCTGGCGCAAGCGCTGTCCAACTTGCTCAACAACGCGGCAAAATACACCGGCGTCGAGGGGCGGATTCGCCTAAGCGCGAGCCTTGAGGGGAACAGCGCCGTCATCCAAGTGAGCGACAACGGCGTCGGCATGGCGGCGGAACTGCTGCCGAGGATATTCGACCCGTTCGCCCAGGCCGACCACTCGCTGGCCCACGCCCAAGGCGGCCTGGGGCTGGGCCTGCCCTTGGCCAGGCAATTGGCCGAGATGCACGGAGGCAGCGTCACCGGTTCCAGTCCGGGGCTGGGCCAGGGCAGTGAATTCACGCTGCGCCTGCCCTTATTGCAAGCGCAGCCCGCCCCCGCCGAAGAACACCCGCCATCGCCCAAGACACCGCTCGCGCAGCCGCCCAAATTGCGGATTCTCGTCGTCGACGACTACGCCGACACGGCGGAAACCTTGGCGGTCTGGCTCAGGCTCGCCGGCCACGAGGTCAAGTCGGCCGACAGCGGCGCCCAAGCCCTGGCGACTGCCGAGCGCTTCCATCCGCAAGTCGTGCTGCTCGACATTGGCCTGCCCGACATGGACGGCTACGAGGTCGCCCAGGCATTGCGCCAAGCGCCCGCAACCCGGCAGGCGATGTTGATCGCCCTAAGCGGCTACGGCCAAAGCGAGGATATCCGCCGCTCTAACGCGGCGGGCTTTAATGGGCATCTGCTCAAACCGGTGTCACCCGAGGAATTAGCCGAAATGCTGGCCTCCACTGCGGAGGCAAAGAGCGGGGAAGATTTACGCGGGCCTGCGCATGAGGCAGGCTATTGACGGGGCGAAGGGCCAAGAAAGCGCGGCTAGCCCGCAGGCGCTTAAGGGCAAAGCTCGCCGATTTTGCCGAGGTTGGTGCGCACGGCAACCCAGCCCATGCCCAAATTAGTTTTGCGGCTGGTGATAAGCACCACCAAAATATGCGGCTTGTCACGGACAATCGCCATAAAGTGGAACGTGCCGTCGGTGCTCATCTGAATCTCGGTGATGGCGTTTTCCACCGGAGTGCCGCGCTGGGCGGCCAGCAAAGCCTCAATGGAGCTTACTTTCTTGCCGCGAAACATGTCCACCGCCGCCGCCGCCACCGCCTCCAAATACGATTGCGTGAAATAGGGCACGCTGTGGGCCACGGACAGCAGCAAGCCATTGCTCAAATCCACCACTGCGCAACCCAAGGCACCATCCACGTCGCCAATGACATGGAGGAGAATATCATCCAATTTTGCCATGCAAAAAAACCTCTATCGCTGGTTTTGTTTAAAAAAATAGTTCAAATGCTCCGAGGTGTCCCGGCGCACGGCCAAGGCGGCAATAAGCAAAACCAACGAATGGCTGTCGCGCGTATCGACAATGCCCAAATGGAACGGATAGCCGTGATCCGCCAAAAACTTATCATAGGCCTCGATTGACGGGTTTCTGTTGGCGTCGTAATGGGAGATGCCGATGGCCACGTTGCCGCCTGAAAATGTCTCGGCATACATGTCTATGTAATACTTCAACTCGGCCAGCGGATCGGGCTCGGTATTGTCGATTAGAATCACTAGGCCCCACGCCCGGCCACACAGAATCTGCCCCATAAAATCGAAGCGCTTTTGCCCCGGCGTGCCATAAATCTGCAACTTAGCATCCGCGCCAATCCAAACTTCACCGTATTCCATGGCCACTGTCGTCGTCGCCTTGAGCGCGGCAACCGTGTCGCTAGGACAGGTTTCGGTCAAGACTGGCGGGGTTTCGCTTAACGTGGTCAACGCCGTCGTCTTGCCCGCCCCCACGCTGCCGACAATCACCAATTTGAGATAGCCGCTGTCGGCGCACTGTGGCATCAAGGCCTTACGCAAATACGCCCTGGACTGGGCTTTTTGGTCAGCCAGCCAACGGCCTTCCTCGCCCTGCGCGATCAGACCAAGGCAAGCGCAGGCGTTATGGAAATCGACGACATTTGCCAGCGGGGCGGCGCTTTTTTCGGCAATTTCTTCCAGGCTCGCCATGCCCACCGCCATGTGCGTGGCGATGTCCTGGTACATGGCATAAAAAGCAAGGCGCGCATGCCCCGGCCATTCTCGCAGATGCACCGGCTCGCCTTCCTGGCAACCGGCCAGCATTCTGCCATTGGAGCCGGTCAATATTGAAAACCACAGAAACTCGGACAAAGGCCGCCGTTTGACCAGTCCCAACGGGGCCACTTCTTCGAGGAGTTCATATTCCAACAGATCCGTCACCGTAATCTGTCCAATATCCACACGGCAAAGCGCGGAAAGCGCCTTTAGGTCTGCCGACGTATACACTGCGTTTTCTTTGGGGAACAAATAGACGGGTGGGCAGCCTGCCATCAGGCAAACCCGGCATTGCCCCTGTTCAATGGCTTGCCGGATAATGCCGGCCATATGTTGGTGGACATGAAAGCGGTCGGCGGGAATCCCCGCCGATTGCGCAGCCGCGACAGCGGGCGGCGCGTCAATCGCACGGACAGCCGGGGAACTGGACGGCTGCTCGGCGACGCCCGGCGCTTGGACATTGAAATCATTGAAGTAATGGCCTACCGTATTCAGAATCTTCACCACCTCGCTAAGCCGTGGCATGGAGCCGGGCGTGCGCTGCAAATGCCATTTCGCACCTAGCACGACAGTTTCATCAGTATAAGCCACCAAGCGGTCGGTCGGGTATTTTCCCGCATACTCGTCCCACGCCGAATAAGGCTCGACCGCGTCAAAAGAAATGATGACCACATCGGCAGGATCAGTTTCGACTAAACGCCAGTCATGGCGCAAAACCGAGCCCGCCAAAGTGAGTATCGCTTGAAAAAATTCAGACTCCCGCTTAGTGTCCGAATGAGTTTTAATGGTTAAACTTTTCATTGCCCTGTCTCAAAGGAAACCTGCCCAACACATTCTCTAATACGGCAGCGCGACGAATGCGCTGCACAGCATTGAATGATTGAGCAAACTGCGCGAAAACCTTGAAAAATGCAATGACATAAACCCAAGCATGCCCATTCAGGAAACCTGGCCTGGCGCACAAAATTATAGAATGTACTGCGCGGCCTGCGGCCTGCCCATGGGATTAGTTTAGATTCCGCCAAAACACCCGGATGGCGGGAAAACCGTCTCCAAAAAGCGACAGTCCCCGAGCTTGCTCCCAAGGTATCTAAGCGCGGAGAGTACCGCAATCCGTACGAATACGTAGGGAGTTTTTGGCGCAGCGCAAAACAGGCTCAAATCAAGGAAAAATGATCATTTAAAATCATGCTATTGCCGAAAGACCAGGCGGGCGGGCCGACGCCGTCACTCCGCTCCATCCATGTCCATGAGCAAGGCCACCGAAACCAATTCGGCCAAAGTCCTGGCTTGCATTTTTTCCATGACTTTGGCGCGGTACACTTCCACGGTACGGTGGCTAATCGCCAAATCTTTTGCGATCTGTTTGGAAGAATGTCCTTTGACCACCCGCTTCATGACCTCCATTTCGCGGCTGGTCAACCGCGAGCCGCGCTCGTTGAGCACGGCCCGCTGTTGCCGCTGCTCGTACTGTTTGCAGTCTGCCGCGAACGCTTCATTGACCCTGTCGATAAGAATGTCTTTGTCGATAGGCTTTTCCAGAAAATCCACCGCGCCCCGGCGAAAGGCTTGCGAGGAGGATGACACGTCGCCATAACCGGTTAGAAACACAATGGGAATATCAATGCCGCGCTGGCGCAGGTTTTGTTGTAGCTCAATACCGGTCATATCCGGCATATTGACATCCAGAAGAATACAGCCGCGCATATCCATGCCATGCTGGCAAAAATCCAGCAGGCCATGGGCGCTGGCAAAAGCCAGCGAAGCCAATCCTTCGCTGGCAAATAGGCAAACCAGCGCCTCGCGAATATCGTCGTCGTCATCGACTATATAAACCTTCATTTCCTGGGGCATGACATGACTTGCGGGCAATCGGCCGATTTTAAGCATTAGGGGAATGTTTGTGCGCGGGGGTAGGCGGGGGCGGGTCGGCGGCGGCCAAGGGGAGGCGCAGGTGGATTGCCTGGCATGGATTCCCCGCTACGCCATGCAGGGACAAGCCGCCACCGTGTTCCTCGACCAGCATTTTCGCCAACATCAAGCCCATGCCAAATGGGTTTTCGGCGCACGGCTGCCCAGGCGGCGTCGAGCCTGCGGATGCTTGGCCGGGCAAAAACCCGTTGCCGGGATCGCCGACGATAGCTATTAGGGCCTGGCCGGACTCCACGCCAAGCTCAATACGCAGCGCGTCGGCGTGCCTGGCAGCCTTAAGCAGACATAGCGCCAGCGGGTTCAGCAGGCGGGCCGGCTGGCCTAGCACCCAGGCGCCCTGGCCGCCGACAGACAGGCGGCGAGGCGCGAGCAGCGGGCGGATAGGGTCAAGGGCTAATTCGGCCAGTTGGCGCGAATCCATGGGCTCCTGCGGCGGCAGGGGGCCATCGCCGGCGCTTTGCAGCGAATGGGCCAAGGCGGACAATTCCAGCACTTTCTTTTCGATGGACTGCCCCGCCCACGCCAGCGTCGCCGCATCCAGCTTGTCGGCATGGCGCAACATTTGCGCCACGGTCAGCATGGGCATGAGCCGGTTGCGCAGTTCATGCGCCACCTGCCGCCTGCCGTCGACCTCAAACCACGCCGACAAATCCGCCCACATCCGCTGTTCGTGAAAGCGTTCGGCCACATCCCATGCAGCGGATTTTTCCGCGGCCGTGTCCGCAACCAGCATGGCAACCCCTAGCAGGCCACCGTCTTGCCGCCGCCGGGGAATAAGCGTGACCCGGTAGCAGCCAGGCCCGCCGGAGGGGCTGCGCGGACGCCACACCTCGCCCTGCCATGCCGCCGCGCCACCGGCCGCCAGGCTTTGGATGGCCGGCAGGACAGGCTTGAAAACACCTTCCCCGACTTGATCCAACGGCTTTCCCCAATGTTCGGCGACAGGCTGCCCACTGATCTCCGCCAAGCACTCGTTGAGCCAGACATAGGCGAAGCGCTCGTCCAAATAAGCAAAGCCGGTGGTTTCAGCCGGCTTGGGCGAGGCCGGGGGAGCGGCTAATCCGCCAAGCAACGTAACCATGGACTGATCCGGTTTTCCACAACAAATATAAAACAATAGCAAATTTCCATTGTTTTTGCCGTGGGTATGCAAAGACGCGCGGGCCCGCGCCGCCAGACGCCGGCCCGCGAACGTCTTGCCTTGCCGCCGCAAACCGTGCTAAATGGCCGCTCAATTTATCGCTTGTCCCCGCCTGATGATGAAGAAAACCACCCTCGCTTTTCGACCGGCCTACGCCGAGTTTGATATTCACCAGGCATTGTCTTGGATAGCCGGCGAAGCCGACTGGATCGGCCTGCGCTATGTCCGGGAAAACAGCCAGCGCCGCGCCGTGCGCAACGGCCACCCCGAGCACAACGCCATCGGCCTAAGCCAAGGCGTGATGGTGGAAGCCTGGGTGGACGGTCAGATCGCCTATGCCGGCACCGCCAAGCTCTCGGCTCCCGGCCTGCGGGCGGCGGCGCGCCAGGCGGCGGCACTGGCCAGGGCAAGCGCCCGCCACAAGCCGTTCGCGCTGTCGCCGCGGCAACGGCCGCCGAGCCGGGGGCGGTTCGCCGGGCCGGCGCTGCGCGGCCTCGACACGCTGTCCTTGCAGGAATTCACCGACCGGCTGATGGCCGCCTGCCGCCGCCTACAGGTGTCGGACAAGATCGTCAACGCCGTCGCCGAGGCGACCCTGGTGGAAACCCTCAGCCAATACGCCAGCAGCAACGGTGCCGACATCGACCAGCAAACCCTGTCGGTTTCCGCGCATTTCGCCGCCACCGCCAGGGACGGGGCGGAAATCCAGACCCGTTCGCTGAACGGCCCGGTGGCGCGCTGCCAGCAGGCCGGGCTGGAATATTTCGACTTCGCGGCGATAGAAGCCGATTGCGAACAAGCCGGGCGTCAAGCCTTGGCGCTGCTGGCGGCGGAAAACTGCCCCGCCGAAACCTTGGATTTGATCCTCGCCCCCGACCAGATGTTGTTGCAAATCCACGAATCCATCGGCCATCCACTGGAACTGGATCGCATTTTAGGCGACGAACGCAATTTCGCCGGCTGGAGCTTCGTCAAGCCCGGCGATTTCGGCAGGCTGCGCTACGGCTCGCCGCTGCTGAACGTCTGTTTCGACCCTACGCTGCCCGGCGGGTTCGCCTCCTACGGCTTCGACGACGCCGCCGCGCCGGCGACCCGCGAATACCTCATCAAAGACGGCCTGCTGCTGCGCGGGCTAGGCGGCCTGGAAAGCCAGGCGCGCCTGGGCCTGCCCGGCGTCGCCAATTTCCGCGCCGCCGGCTGGAACCGCGCCCCGGTGGACCGCATCGGCAACGTCAACCTGGAACCCGGCGACAGCTCGCTGGCGGACATGGTCGCCAGCGTCGAGCGCGGCGTCTATATGGAATCCAACATCTCCTGGTCGATTGACGACTACCGCGAAAAATTCCAATTCGGCTGCGAATACGCCCGCCTGATCGAACACGGCCGTTTCACCAAGGTGTTGAAAAACCCCAATTACCGGGGCGTCACCGTGCCGTTCTGGAACGCCCTCGGCAAGGTCGGCAACGCCGAGTCCTTGCAGAGCCTAGGCACGCCTTACTGCGGCAAAGGCGAACCCAACCAAATCATCCGCGTCGGCCATGCCTCGCCGCCTTGCCTGTTCAGGCAGGTGGACGTGTTCGGAGGCGGCCTGTGAGCTTCGTCGACACCCAGCACGCCCTGTTCGACCAGCTTGCCCAAGCCGCCTTTGCCGGACTCAAACCAGGCGAAGCATTGAACCTCGGCCTGAGCGCCGAGCAGCAAACCTATGTGCGCTTCAACCAGGCCCGCGTCCGCCAAGCCACGGGCGTGGCGCAAAGCCGGCTGGCCCTAAGCTTCCAATGCGCCGGACGGAAACTGCGCCTAGCCCTGGATCTCAGCGGACAAGCAGACCTAGACCGCGACGCCGTTGGCGCGCTGCTCGAACGCGCCCGCCACGAAGCGCGGATTTTGCCCGAAGATCCGTTCGCCACGCCCATCGAAAACCACGGCAGCAGCGACCATTGCCACACAGGCGATTATCCGGACGCCAGCGATTGGCTAGCGCAAATCGCCGACGCGGCGGCGGGCCTGGACTTCGCCGGACTGCTGGCCGCAGGCCCGCAAATCCGCGCCGCCGCCAACTCGGCGGGGCAAAGCCACTGGTTTTCCAGCGACTCGTTTTTCATCGACTACTCCCTGTTCACCGTCAACGAGAGCGGCGAAAACAAGGCGGCCAAAGCGCTGCATGCCGGCCGGTTCTGGCATCCGGACGCCTTCGCCGACACCCTGGCAGACGCCAAACGCCAACTCGAACGCCTGCGCCGACCCGCGCGCAGCCTGCCGCCCGGCGAATACCGGGCGTACTTGACGCCCGCCGCCATGGAAAAACTCATCGGCATGTTTTCCTGGAACGCGGTCAGTTACGACGCCTGGAAAAAAGGCGGCTCCGCCTTGCAAAAGCTGATCGAAGGCGGGTGCGTTTTAGCGGACGCCTTCAGCTTGCGGGAAAATTTAGGGCTGGGGCTGGCCCCGCGCTTCAACAGCCTGGGCGAAATGGCCGCCGAGGCCGTGCCGCTGATCGAGCGAGGCCGCCTGGTCGGCTTGCAAGTCAGCTCGCGCAGCGCGAAGGCCTATGGCGTCCCCGCCAACGCGGCGGAGCCAGGCGAAGGGCTGCGCTCCGCCGAAGTGCGCGGCGGCGGCCTGGCCGAGGCGGACGCGCTGGCAGCCCTGGGCACTGGCGTGTACCTGGGCAACCTGCACTATCTGAACTGGAGCGACCCGCACACCGCCCGCGTCACCGGCATGAGCCGCTACGCCTGCTTTTGGGTGGAAAACGGCGAAATCGTCGCGCCCATCCGCGACCTGCGTTTCGACGAGAGCCTTTACCGCCTTTTCGGGCCGGCCTTGGAAGCGCTCACCCGGGAAACCCACCTATTTCCCGCCACCGACACTTACCATGGTCGCACGCTAGGCGGCTGCAAAGTGCCGGGGGCACTGGTCGGAGCGTTCCGCTTCACCTTGTGAGGGCTTATCCGGCAAGTCATTATGGCGCTTGTCAAAAACTGGCAGGCTCACACACCCGCCAGGCGTTATCCCACCCATAAACCCTACTATTAAAAAGTTATAAGCACGTTATATGACGCAATAAGGTCGCCGTCTGGCGACAAAAACTCAAGGTCTCCAAATGGCAATTGTGCGCCGCCAGAAAACCCTTTATGATTGCATTGTAATAGTGTTCCAACAATGACTTAAAGCGCCGGACAAAGCCATTTTCCCGGTCGGCCCGCTCTGCGCCGGCTTGTTGGCGCACTTAAACACAAACTAACAACAGACACTTAAAACCGCAAGCCAGCAAAGCAACCGAAAAAACAGCCGTGGCGGGATTTTCTCTATCAACATTAGGATTTGGCGATCAGGAAAGGCAAGCCCTGCTGGCCGTCTTGACCCTGTCGGAGCGGGCGCTTTCCGCTTCCTGGCGCTATTTGAAGAATTTCCAGGACGCCGACGTCATCCTGGTCTCGCTGGACAGCGACGCAGGGATGCAATTCTGGCAAAACCAATTGCCGCATTACCCCGCCCTTTGTGTCGTGGCCTGCGCCAGCGGCACCCTTCCCGGCAGCGCATGGGCGCTGCAGATCCCCGCCAGCAGGCCGCCCAGCCGCAAAGAACTGGTCGAATTGCTCAACGCCTTGTCCGCGCATCTGGACAGCCGTCCAGCACCGACGGCGACAGCCGCCGCCGCCGAGGCGGCGCCTGCCGAACCCGCGCCAACAACGCTTGCGGCGGACGACGGCGCGGCCATCGTCGAAGCCGCCGAGCCCGAAATCCACGCCGTGGACAGCGCCGCCGTGGCGGAGCCCAAACCAAGCCAACACCCCGTCTTCACCCCCGACCGCCATTTTTTAGGGCTGCTGCAAAAAACCCTGGCCGTCGGCGAAGACGCGATCTTCGTGCTGCCCGGCCAGGCCTGGCTGGTGGCCTCGCCGCAAACGCAGCGCTATTACAGCACGGTCTCCCTGGACGCCCTACAGCCCTTGCTGCTGGCCGCCCCTGACGATATTCAATCGCGCCATTTGCAGGCGGCGAAAATGCTGGGCTCGGCCATCGGCAAGGACATGAGCCCCCATCCTTTGGCGGAACTGCTGTGGCAGGCGGCTTTGGCCTGCTCCGGCGGGCGGCTGCTAGAAGGCTGCCGACCCGAGGACGTGGTGCGCTTGCGGCATTGGCCGCAGGTCGCGCATCTGCCGAGTTACCGGAAGTTTCTGCGCGTCGCCGCCTTCATGAACCAGCATGCGGCCAGCCTGCAAACCATCGCCGCGCAGACCGGCATAGCGCTGCCTGCGGTCGTCGACTTCCACAACGCCTGCATGGCGATGGGCTTGATCGAACGCCTGGCCCAGCCCGAATTGGCCAAGCCCGCAGGCAACGGCGCGGCCAGCGAGCTATTCCGCAAAATATCATCCCGCCTGGCCCGCACCGACCGCGAGGCCTCATGAACGACATTCGCAACAGCAAGCAAATCAAGCTCGTCTTCACCGGCAGCGTCGGCGCGGGCAAGACCACGGCCATCGGCGTGATCAGCGAAGTGCCGGTGCTGTCCACCGAGGCCAAGCCCAGCGAAACGGAGGTCGCCCGGCGCAAAGCCAGCACCACCGTCGCCATGGACTACGGGGAAATCACCCTGGACGACGGCCAGAAAGTCTACCTGTACGGCACGCCCGGCCAGCGGCGCTTCGATTTCATGTGCCATATCCTGTGCCGGGGCGCCTTGGGGCTCATCATCCTCATCGACAACACCCACCCCGACCCTTTGTCCGAGCTGGATTATTATTTGAACCTGAACGCCGATTTTTTAAGCAACAGCATGGCGGTGATTGGCGTCACGCATTATGACGAAAGCGACAAACCCAGCATGGACGATTATTGCCAGTGCCTGCAAGAGCGCGGCGAATTCTGGCCGGTGCTGCGCGCCGACGCGCGCCAGGCCGCCGACATGGCGCTGTTGATCGACACCTTGCTGGCCAGCCTGGAGTACGGTTAAAGTACTGCCCACGACTTCCCTTAAACCCGGAAGAAACACCTTCCCTTACACTGAAAAATGACGGAGATAATAACCATGGCAAAACTAGACGATGTGTTGAACAGCGTGTTGCGCGACGTGGACGGTGCCCTGGGCATCGCGGTGGTGGATTTACAAAGCGGCTTGCTGTTGAGCGTGTCCCATAATGTGCCTTATTTCACCCAGTCCTATCTGGAAGCCGTGGCGGCGGCGGCGGTGGACATGCTGCGCGGCAAAAACGTGCTGGCGGTGGAAAGCCTGCTGTCCAGCACCCGAGGCGCCAAGGTGGAAAACACCATCAAGGAAATCCAGATGACCACCGACAAGACCCTGCATTTCATGGCCGTGGTCTCCGAAAAACCCAACAACCTGGTGGTGCTGATCACCAGCCGCAAAACCAACCTGGGCATGGGCTGGGCGGCGGTGCGCGCCGCCCTGCCGAAAATCGCCCCGCTTTGCCCGTAAAGCCCTGCCGCTTCACAAGCCTTCGAGCAAGCGGCGCGTCAAGCCCTGAGGAAAGCCGGCCTGCTCCATGTCTTTGAGGACGCCGTCCACCGCATACGGCAGATTGAAAAAACGCAACTGCCGCGTGTCCCTGTCCAATACCGCTAGTTGCGCGCCGGCCTCCCGGTTGCGCGGCTGGCCGACCGAGCCGGGGCAGACCAGGCAGTGCCGCCAATCCGCCAAGGACACCTGCCGCTCCCCGACGAATCCGTCGATGCCCGCCTTGTTGCGCGTGTAAACGCCCGGCATGTGGGTGTGCCCGTGGAAGCACACAGCAATGCCGCGCTCCGCCAGCACGTCCAGGTTTTGCGCATAGGTCATTTGGTAGACATAGGCGTTGAAAAACGTCGGGTCCACCGGCGCGCCATGCACCGCGAGCCAGCCCTCGCCCTCGGCAAACACCGGCAGCGCCAGCAGCCACGCTTTGTGCGCCTCGGCCAGGCGGGGAATCGTCCATTCAATGCACCAGCGCGCGCTGGCGCCGAAGCCCTGCCCGCAGATTCCGGTCGCGGCGGCGTGGTCGTGGTTGCCGCGCAGCAGGCCCAAACCCAGCCTGGCGTCTTGCAGGCGTTCGACGCACTCGACAGGATGCGGGCCATAGCCGACGATATCCCCGAGGATAATGCCGTCGCGGATGTTCTCCCGCGCCAAAAACTCCAAGGCGGCCTCCAAGGCCGGCAGATTGGCATGCACATCGGCCAGCAGCGCGAAATATCGCTGCCTCGGCTTGGCCTGTGGTTTGGCGGCGGCGGGCGCGGCCACGGCGGCCGACGCGACACCGGCCAGCCCGCCCACCAAGGCACCCAAAACGCCCTTCTTCTCTGGGTTGGGCATGAACAAACCGCGCAACTGCTCGGCCAGCACCGTCAAGCAATGGACATCCTCGAAAAAATGCAACAGGCGGCGCCTCAGCAGACCGCCCAGCCCGGCGGCAAACGCCTCGTCCATCCAGCCATAGCTGCGCAGCCACACCCCCAGCGCCTGGGCCAAAGCCACCCAGCCGTCCGCCGAATAAAAATCGTCGTCCAGATAATAAATCCGCCCCTCCGCGTCCAAGCCGAAATTGGACAGGCCCAAGTCCAGGCGCGTCGAGGCTTCGCGGCCCAGCCGGCAATCCATTGCCAACAGCGCATCCAGCCAGGCCAGCCGAACCTCCCGCTCCGCCTGCGAGGCCGGCGGCGAACGCAGCAGGCTGTGCAAAGGCGTCAGGCGAGGGCAGATATTGCCGATGCCGACATCGCCGTCCGCGCCGCCGCGCTTGACCAGGAACCAGGTTTTGTCGGGATGGTGCACGGCGAACCGGCGCTCCCGCGCCAAGGCATGGAGACACCAGCCGCGGGCGATAGCGGCCTTGAGGCTGAGTTCGCCGCGCAGCTTGACCACATGCCGCTCACATGAATAAACCTGGGTGGCCGGCCGGCCCATGAAATCGGCGCCGTAGCTAAGGTTGATTTTCCCGCCGGACAACAGCCGCGCAACCTCTCCGGCCAGCGAAGAGTCCCCAGCCGCCGCCGCGCCGATCAATTCGATTTCATTGTCCATCCGCAAACCCCGCCCGCGAAGAACAGCCGCGCCCCGGCCAAACGCAAGCCACTACGCCGCCCACAGCGGCGGCTCGTCCATCAAGGCGAGCTGCTCGCGCAATTCGAGGATGCGCGCCTGCCAATAGCGCGGCGTGTTGAACCAGGGAAAAGCGGCCGGAAAGGCCGGGTCGTCCCAGCGGCGAGCCAGCCAAGCGGCGTAATGAATCAGGCGCAAGGTGCGCAACGCCTCGACGAGATGAAGCTCGCGCGGGTCGAAATCGAAAAAATCCGCGTAACCGGCGAGCAGCGCGGACAACTGCCGCGTCCGCTCCCCGCGCTCGCCCGACAGCAGCATCCACAAATCCTGCACGGCAGGCCCGGCGCGGCTGTCGTCGAAATCGACGAAATGCGGCCCGTCGCCAGTCCACAAAATATTGCCCGGGTAGCAATCGCCATGCAGGCGCAATATCTTCAGGGTTCCCGCCCGCGCGAAGCAGGCCCGCACCCGTTCCAGCGCATGGGCGGCCACGCTGCGGTAGGCCTCCAGCAAATCCGCCGGGACGAAGCCCTCGGCCAGCAAAAAGGCAAGCGGCTCCTCGCCGAAGCTGGCAATATCCAGCGTCGGGCGTTCGCGGTAGGCTTGCAGCGAGCCCACCGCATGGATACGCCCGAGCAGGCGGCCCATGCGCTCGAAGGCTTCGTCATCGGCCAGCTCCGGCGCATAGCCGCCTTGGCGGGGAAACAGCGCGAAACGAAACCCCTCGAACGCGGCCAGCGTGTCGCCGGCCGGCATCGGCAAGGCCGCGACCACCGGCAACTCGTGCTCGGCCAGCTCGCGCACAAAGCCGTGCTCCTCGCGGATCGCCGCATCGCTCCAACGGCCGGGCCGGTAGAATTTCGCCACCAGCGGCTGGCCGTCCTCGATGCCGACCTGGTACACGCGGTTTTCGTAGCTGTTCAGCGCCAGCAAGCGGCCGTCGCAACAAAATCCCGCGCTGTCCACGGCATTCATGACACACTCAGGCGTTAGCCCCGCAAACGGTTTGCTATCCAATTTTTTCATGGCAAACATTCTACAGGCCCGGCGTGGAAAAAGCTGGGCTGAATGCGCCGGGGCGCGGCGCAATGCCTGATAACCGCGCCGGTGCAACGGTTTTCGCGCACTGGCACGATAGCCGCTTCTTGTTCCATAATGGCGGCCACACCGCGTCGCGCCGTCCCGCCTGGGCGCACCGCAAACCAACCACCATCGGAGAACCCCTATGCGAGCCATAAGATCATTATTCTGGGCGGCACTGCCTTTCGTCGCCGCCTGCTCCGGAGTCGACGTGCACAGCGACTATGACGCCGCCGCCGATTTTTCGCGTTATAAAACGTATTACTGGGCCAAAACGCCGACCACCCCGCAAAACCCCTTGATGGCGGAGCGCATCGTCGATGAAATCGACGGCCAGCTCAACCTAAAAGGCTGGCGCAAAGTCGCCGAAGGCCAAGCCGACGCCGCCATTGCCGCCCATGTGACCACCCGCGAAAAAGAACAAATCGACACCATGTACAGCGGCATGGGGCCGGGCTGGGGGTACGGGTATGGCTATGGCGGGTACGGGCCGGGCGGCATGGGCGGCTTCGGCGGCACCGGCATGGCGACGTCCACGGTGAATTACTACACCATAGGCTCGTTGATCGTGGACATCTTCGACGCGAAATCAAAAAAAGCGATATGGCACGCGACCGGCGAAGGCACGGTCACCACCGACTCCCAGGAAAACGCGAAAAAAGTCTCGGCGGCGGCCGGTCAAATGTTCAAAAATTTCCCGCCGCCTGGGAAATAGCCGGATAGCGGCGGCGTGAACCGCCGCGAAACCGTATAATTCCTGTTCGATTAAACCACCTCCACAAGACGACGATGACTCAGGTTTTCCTCTACGACACCACTCTGCGGGATGGCACTCAGCGAGAAGACATCTCCCTTTCTTGCGACGACAAACTGGCCATCGCGCTGCGGCTGGATCAACTGGGAATCCACTACATCGAAGCCGGCTGGCCGGGCTCCAACCCCAAGGATGCCGAATTCTTTCAAAAAGCCCGCCAGATTGGGTTGAAACAGGCCAAGATCGTCGCCTTCGGCGCCACGCGGCGCAAGCGCAGCCATTGCGAAGCGGACAAAAACCTCGCCGCGCTGGTCGCCGCCGGCACGCCCGCCGTCGCGCTGGTCGGCAAAAGCTGGGATTTCCAAGTCGAGAAAATCCTCGACACCACGCTCGGCGAGAACCTGCTGATGATCGGCGAGAGCGTGGCCTACATGAAAAGCCACGGCAGCGAAGTCATTTTCGACGCCGAGCATTTTTTCGACGGCTACAAGGCCAACCCCGAATACGCCCTGGCCGCCTTGCGCGCGGCGGCAGACGCGGGCGCCGACTTCCTCGCCCTGTGCGACACCAACGGCGGCAGCCTGCCTTGGGAAATTGAGGCCGTCGTCCGCGCCGTGGCCGCCCAAATCCACACGCCGCTCGGCATCCATGTCCACAACGACTCAGGCTGCGCGGTCGCCAACTCGCTGGCGGCGGTGCGCGGCGGCTGCGTGCAAGTGCAAGGCACCATCAACGGCTACGGCGAGCGCGTCGGCAACGCGGATCTGACCAGCATCATTCCAGGGCTTCAGCTCAAAATGGGCTATGCCGTCGTCAGCGAGGCGCAGTTGCAAAGCCTCACCAGCGTGTCCCGCTATGTCGCCGAAATCGCCAACCTCAAACATGACCGCCACCAGCCTTACACCGGCGAAAGCGCCTTCGCCCACAAAGGCGGCATCCACGCCGCCGCCGTGCTAAAAGCCGCGCACAGCTACCAGCACATCGACCCGGATGTCGTCGGCAACGCGACCCGCACCGTCGTCTCCGAACTCTCCGGGCGCGGCAACCTGGCCGCGCTGGCGCAATCGCGCGGGCTGGACATCGGCACGGAGGAGGCGGAGCGCGTGCTGCACCAGTTGAAAAAACTGGAACACCAAGGCTTCGCCTTCGACGCCGCCGAAGCCTCGGTCGACCTGCTGCTGCACCGTGCCCGCAAAGACTACCAGCCGCCGTTTGAACTGATTGATTTCATGGTGCTGGCCGAAGAGCGGCAAGGCCGCGGGCTGTTGTCCGAGGCGACCGTCAAGCTGCGCGTGAACGGCGAGGTCAAATTCACCGCCGCCGAGGGCTCAGGCCCGGTGGACGCGCTGGCCCGCGCCCTGCAACAAGCCCTGCTCCAACATTACCCCAAGCTGGCGGCGATCCAACTGACCGACTACAAAGTGCGCATCATCAACACCGAAAAAGGCACCGCCGCCGTCACCCGCGTGCTGATCGACTTCCACGACGGCGAGCAGTCGTGGACGACCGTCGGGGCCAGCTCCAATATCATTGAAGCCAGTTGGCGGGCTTTGTCGGACAGCCAGGAGTATGCTTTGCTGGGGGCGGCGAGGCGGTAGGCCACGTTCCGCCCGGCGTCCCTCAAACGATTACCCGGCGATTGCCCCCGCTCACCGCAAAAACCCTCAACGGATGACGCCAGTCGCCAGGGTAAATTTTATAGCCTTAACCGGATAGGTGCCCCTCATGAACACGACCAAACCCTCCCTGTACGAACGCCTAGGCGGCGAACCGGCCATCGAAGCCATTGTCAAGGCATTATATGACCGGGTGTTGGCCGATGCCGAATTGCGGCCGTTTTTCGAGCACACGCCGATGGATACGCAACGCGCCATGCAACAGGCGTTTCTTTCCGCGGCCTTAGGCGGCCCGGCGAGCTATGCCGGCAAGCCGCTGACGCATGTCCACCAAGGGCGCGGCATAGCGACGCGGCATTTCGCCAAGTTTGTGCGGCATTTCCTGGAAACCTTGCGCGAGCTCGGCGTCTCCAGCGAAGACGCCGACGAGGTGATTTCCCGGCTCAATACCCACGCCAACGAAATCACCGGCATTTCCTATTGAGCCCGCAAGCGATGCCCCGGCCCTGCCGGCAGCCTGCCAACCCAGCTTAAACAACTAGCCGCCCCACCATCACGCCCGAAGCCCGGAATCCGACCATGCGCGAAGCCACGCCCCCCACCATTTATCTCAAGGACTACACCCCGCCGGAATACCTGGTGGGCCAGGTTGATCTGACGTTCATCCTCGACGCGGAGGACACGCGAGTCACCTCCCGGCTGACCGTGCAGAAAAACCGGCAAAGCCCGAACGTCAACGCGCCCTTGGTGCTGGACGGGGAGAACCTGAAGCTGGAGTCGGTGAAACTCAACGGCCAGCCGCTCAAACCCGGCCTGTACCTTTTGACCGCGGAGGGCCTGACCATTCCCCATGCGCCCAAGGTGGACGTGTTCACCGTGGAAATTGAAACGCGCGTCAACCCCAAGGCCAACACCGAGCTGGAAGGGCTTTATCTGTCGAAAGACATGCTCTGCACGCAGTGCGAGGCGCAGGGCTTCCGCAAAATCACCTATTTCCCCGACCGCCCGGACGTGATGGCGAAATTTTCGGTGACGCTGATCGGCGACCGCTCGCGTTACCCGGTGTTGCTGTCCAACGGCAACCTGGCCGCGATTGGCCAGTTGAAGAAAAACCGCCACTGGGTGCGCTGGGAAGATCCCTTCCCCAAGCCTTCTTATTTGTTCGCGCTGGTCGCCGGGCAGTTGACGGTGGTGGACGATGCGTTCACGACCCGCTCGGGGCGGGAGGTGAAGCTGCAAATCTTCGTCGAGGCGCACGACGCGGACAAATGCGGCCACGCGATGCAGTCCTTGAAGCACGCGATGGCCTGGGACGAGGAAGTCTATGGGCGTGAATATGATTTGGATTTGTACATGGTCGTCGCGGTCAGCCATTTCAACATGGGCGCGATGGAAAACAAGGGGCTGAACATTTTCAACACCAAGTACGTGCTGGCGCGGCCCGACACCGCCACCGACACCGACTATGAAAACGTCGAGGCGGTCATCGCCCACGAATATTTCCATAATTGGACGGGCAACCGCATCACCTGCCGCGACTGGTTCCAATTGAGCTTGAAAGAAGGGTTGACGGTGTTCCGCGACCAGGAATTCACCGCCGACCGCACCTCCAAGGCGGTGAAACGCATCGACGACGTGGATTTGCTGCGCACCCGCCAATTCGCCGAGGACGCAGGGCCTATGGCCCATCCAGTGCGCCCCGAATCCTACATGGAGATCAACAATTTTTATACGGTGACGGTGTACGAAAAAGGCGCGGAAGTGGTGCGGATGATCCACACTTTGCTGGGCAAGGAAAAATTCCGGCTCGGCACGGATTTGTATTTCGAGCGCCACGACGGCCAGGCGGTGACCTGCGAAGACTTCGTCCGCGCCATGGAAGACGCCAGCGGCGTCGACCTGGGCCAGTTCCGCCGCTGGTACGGCCAAGCCGGCACGCCTGAGCTGTTTGTCAGCGCCGAATACGACTCCAAGGCGCAAAGCCTCGCCTTGACGGTGAAGCAAAGCTGCCCGCCCACGCCGGGGCAGGCCGTCAAAGAGCCCTTGCACATTCCGCTCGCGCTGGGCCTGGTCGGCCCCGCAGGCCAGGATTACCCGCTACAACTGAGCGGCGAGGCGGAACCCGGCGCCGGCACGCGGATCTTGGACGTGAAGGAAGCGCAGCAGCGCTTCCGCTTCATCAATGTGCCGGAAAAGCCGGTGGTGTCCGCGCTGCGCGGCTTTTCCGCGCCGGTGCGCCTGCATTTGCACCATAGCTATGAAGAGCTGGCCTTCCTGCTGGCCCACGACAGCGACCCGTTCAACCGCTGGGACGCCGGGCAGTCGCTGGCCAGTCAAATCATCTTGAACCGCGTCGAGCAGATTGTCGCCGGCGAACATCCGCAAAAAGCCGACCCGCACCTGCTGGAAGCTTACCGGACGGCACTGGCGCAAGATTGGGACGACCTGTCCTATCTGGCCGCGCTACTGGGCCTGCCTTCGGAAGCCTATGTCAGCGCCTTGATGAAGGTGATCGACCCCGCCGCCGTCCATGCCGCCTGGCGAGGGGTCAAGCGGGAAATCGCCGAAGCGCTGGCAGGCGAGTTGGAAGCCTTGTATCGCGCCAACCACCGCGAGGAGTCCGGCCGCCTGGATGCCGAAGCCATCGGCCGGCGCAGCCTGAAAAATGCCTGCCTGGATTTTCTGGCCGAACTGGACACGCCGGCCAGCCATGAGCTCTGCGTCAGCCAATTCGAGCAAGCGCGCAATATGACCGACCAAATCGCCGCCTTGTCCGGCATCGTAGGCAGCCAAAACCCGGACAAGCCGGCTTGCCTGGAAGCGTTTTACCGGCGATGGGAACGGGAAGACTTGGTCATCGACAAATGGTTCGCGTTGCAAGCCGCCTGTCCGCTGCCGGGGGCGATGGCGGTGGTGCGGGGGCTGTTGGCGCATCCGGCCTTCGACCTGCGTTCGCCGAACCGGGTGCGCTCGGTGGTCGGCGCGTTCAGCTTGCACAACCCGGCCAATTTCCATGCGGCAGACGGCTCAGGCTACCGTTTTCTCGGCGACCATGTCGTCGCGCTCAACGCGGTCAACCCGCAAATCGCCTCGCGCATGGTCTCCGCGCTGACCCAGTGGCGGCGCTATGATGAAAACCGCCAGGCACTCATCTGCGAACAGTTGCGGCGCATCGCCGGCACCGAAGGCATTTCCAGGGATGTCTACGAAGTGGCCACGAAGAGCCTGGCCTGAGCCGGGCCGTCAGAAAACGGCATTCGCAAGTATACGCGTTTGCAGTGGCGGTTGGATGGCTTAAACTAGCGCTGGAATTTACTCCCCACCTTGATTGGAATAGGGCCTCATGGCTAAAAAAACACCCAGTTCAGAAACGAAGCAGACAGCACCCCAGGCTTCGACGGGCAAGGCTGCGGGCGTGCCCGCGCCGGCCGCCGCCGTGCCAAGTACTGCGGCAGCACAGAAACCCACGCCTTCGACGGCAAAAGCCGCCGATGCAAGCGCCAGCATAGCGAAGGAAAGTCCGGACAAAACCGTGAAGACGGAAGCCAGCGCCGCGCCCAAGGCCGCCCCGGCAAAGAAAGCGGCACCCGCCAAGCCCGCCGACAAAAAGCCGCCGGCCAAGGCCTCGGAAAAAGCCATCCCGGCCAGCCCGGCGCAAAGCGCCGCGCCCGCGCCTGCGGCGGTGGCGGAAACGCCGCAAGAGCCGACCGCGCCGCCGCTGCCTTCCGAAGCCGACTTTGTCGCCAGCTTGCAGCCCCTGCCCATTGAGGGCATCGACGACGAAGCCGCCAAGCTGGAATTGCTGCGCGAGGTCGAAGCACAATTCGAGTTGTTCAAAGGGGCCAACGAAGCCATCCAAGAAGGCGAAGAGCCCGCCGCCGAGCCGGCGCAGCCGGAACCCGAGCCGACGCCCGAACCCGAGTATTACCAAGCCCCGGAACCCGAACACCGGTATGAAGGCCCGACCATGCCCCACCTGTATATTGTTCAGATCACCCCGGAACTCGCCCCGGTGGCGAAAGTCGGCGGGCTGGCCGACGTGGTGTTCGGCTTGAGCAACGAGTTGGAAATTCGCGGCAACAGCGTCGAAATCATCCTGCCCAAGTACGATTGCCTGCGCTACGACCACATCTGGGGCTTGTGCGAAACCTTCAACGACCTGTGGGTGCCCTGGTTCGGCGGCGCGATCCATTGCACCGTGTTCTTTGGCTTCGTCCACGGGCGCAAATGCTTTTTCATCGAGCCGCACTCCGCCGACAACTTCTTCAACCGGGGCTCGGTGTACGGCTTCAAAGACGACGTGTTGCGCTTCGCCTTTTTCAGCCGCGCCGCGATGGAATTTCTATGGAAGTCGGGCAAAAACCCCGACATCATCCATTGCCATGACTGGCAGACCGCCCTGGCGCCGGTGTTCCTGTTCGAGATTTACCAGCACCTGGGGCTGCGCCATCCCCGCGTCTGCTTCACCATCCACAACTTCAAACACCAGGGCGTGACCGGCGCGCAAGTGTTGCAAGCGACCGGCCTGAACCGCCCCGAGTATTATTATCACTACGACCGCATGCGGGACAACCACAATCCGCAAGCGATCAACCTGATGAAAACCGGCGTGGTGTATTCCAACTTCATCACCACCGTGTCGCCCCGCCATGCCATCGAAGCCAAGGATCAAGGCGAAGGCTTTGGCCTGGAGCCGACCTTGCACATCCACCACCGCAAATTCGGCGGCGTCGTCAACGGCATCGACTACTCCTTGTGGAACCCGGAGATCGACAACCTAATCCCGAACCGCTATAGCGCCGACGACCTCTCCGGCAAATACGAAGACAAGCGCGCCTTGCGCCAGCGCCTGTGGCTGGCCGACAACGAAAAGCCCATCGTCGCCTTCGTCGGCCGGCTCGACCCGCAAAAAGGCTTGGAGTTGATCCGCCACGCCATTTTCTACACCTTGCAGCGCGGCGGACAGTTCGTGCTGCTGGGCTCCAGCCCCGAGGCGCAGATCAACAACTACTTCTGGAGCCTGAAGCACCAGTTCAACGACAACCCCGATGTCCACATCGAAATCGGCTTCAACGAGGAATTGTCCCACCTGATCTACGCCGGCTCGGATTTGATGGTCGTGCCCAGCCGTTTCGAGCCCTGCGGCCTGGCGCAGTTGATCGCGATGCGCTATGGCTCGATTCCGGTGGTGCGCGAGGTCGGCGGACTGGCCGACACCGTCATCGACAAGGATTTCTCATGGAAGCCCCTGCACGAGCGCAACGGCTTCGTGTTCCGCGACTATAACGAGGCTGGCCTGGAGTCCGCCTTGGGCCGGGCGATTAGCTGCTATTACGAGTTCCCCGCCGACTTCCGCGAAACCATCAAAAACGCGATGCGCAGCGATTATTCGTGGAAGAATCCGGGGCAGGATTATTTGAACATCTACGACTTTATCCGCGAGAAATAAACGCGGGTTCCAGTTCACCGCCAATCCAAATCCAGCCCGCGCGCCGCCAGGTTCGCGGGCTGTCTTTTTGTGTGGCTAAGCGAACAGTTTGAGTTGCGCGGTTGGGTTGGCGGGGGCCGGGGACGCGGCGGCCAAGGAGGGCTCCAAGCTTTCGCCTATGCAACCAGGGTATAGCGAAGCAAGCCTGGGGATGGCCTGTTTCGCCGCATCGAAATACGCCTGGTCGAGTTCGACGCCCAATGCGTTGTAACCTACGGCTTCGGCAGCGGCGACGCTTGATCCTGAGCCGAGAAAAGGGTCGAGGATCACGCCTTCGCCCAAGGGCAGCAAGGCACGCGCCAGGATGCGCAGCAGGTGCTGGGGCTTCAGGCAAGGATGCGCGCTGATGGCCGACTCCAAGTCGGGCGTCCGGCTGCTGGGGATGGCTTCTGGCAAAGGCTTGTCTTTCGCCATGCGCCGCAAGCCGCCGGTTCCGAAGCGGCGCAGATTTTCCGCGACGGTGCGCTCGCTGATCGGCTTGCGGAACAGCATCCATGGCTCGCAGGCGCTGCGCGGCGTCACGCAGACCTCTTCAAATTCCCGTTCCGCGCCTTTCGGGCGGTCTCCCCCGCGAAAACTCGTGTACAGCCGCATGATGGCCCCGCGCACTTCAAAACCCGCCTCGGCCATGCCGGCCTGCACCAAATATTGCAGCATTGGATGGCCTGCCACGCAAAGATGGGCGCCCGGTGTCAGCGCTGGCATCAAAGCCAAGCCGAAGTCGCGCATGTACTCGCGCAAGTTTTGCTTTTCTTTTTCCGACAGCACGGTGAAGCGGGGCAGCGGATCGCGCCGGTTGCCGCCGATGGTGGGTGGCAAACGCCACACCCCGCCTTTGCCGCTGCGCAGTTTTGTCAGCTCTTTGTGGGAAAACTCGATCAGGCCATACGGCGGGTCGGTCAGCACGGCTTGCACGGAATTGGGCTGCCGTTCGCGCAGCCAGTCGAAGCAGTCCGCTTGGAAGATTTCATAGCTCATAATTTTCAACTATAGTTGAAAGACGGGATGGCGGTCATTGTATACACTGCTGTCCAATGAAGAAAGCTCAAGAACTCATTGGCGCATGTCTGCGCTCTCTCCGGGAAGAACAATCGCTGACCCTCGACGCCTTGGCCAATCGGGCGGGCATCACCTATCAATATTTATCTTCGATTGAGCATGGCAAGGAAAATTTCAGCATCCAGGTGTTGGAAAAGCTTGCTGACGCGCTCGGCTTGCCCTTGAGGGCGATTGTTGAGAAGGCTTTTGGGGAATCTGAAGAACCGCAAGCTCCTCACGTCATTCAAGCTTATTTCCGCCCCTGCGTGCCTCTGCCGGAAGGATTGGATCTGGCGCACTTGGAAGCGGCAATGAATCAAACCCAGTCCATTTTCTACCTCATCAATAAAAATATGTTGGCCGAGGTGGGGCGTCCCTTGCGGGAGTTGATCCAAGGCAACAACTTCAGCGGGCTGGTGTCGAATATTTTTTCCGATGCAATGGACGCCAATAGCCCCTATCGGCACAATCACGAGCAACGTTATCCCGATCTCATCAACCGGGCTGCGAGCAAGGGCGCTGGTCTTGGCCTTGAAGTCAAAGCCACGATTAATGTCGGAAAAGGTGCTGAGAGCCATAATGGCCACAGCGGTTGGCATACGATCATCTGTTATGAAATCACAGACGTCGGCATTGAGTTCGTGCATGTGATGTTCGCCGTTCTGAATAGCCACTCGGATATTGAGCCTGATTGGCAATATGTTGGCAGCCGGGTCAATGCGGAAACTGGCTCGCGTCGAACCGAAACATACACGACTGTTTTGAAAGGGACGACAAAGCTACGGGATGGTTCCGTTTATCTGAATCCAAATAAAGTGAATTATAAACGGTGGCGGCAAGAACGCACAGGCGCGACTCCTTCATGGTCGATCTTTTCCGCATAAACCCTGCCTTTCAAGTTTCCTTAAATTAGATAGGTCTAAGCATGCGCATCTACAATCTCTTCCCGCTGCTGGCGGGGCCATTCGACCATTGGACGCCCCATCTGACCAGCGCGGCGGAAATGGGCTTCAACTGGATTTTCGTCAACCCGATCCAGCAACCCGGCGCTTCCGGCAGCCTGTATTCGATCAAAGACTATTTCGCCATCAACCCGGCGCTGTGCGCAGGCGCGGACCCGGCGGA
>Ga0265327_10001041_pt1 | contig 39021 bp, 39 predicted proteins | sample 41621metaG_FD_202089 | JGI IMG/M metagenome (GOLD analysis project Ga0265327, IMG submission 202089) | Rhizosphere microbial communities from Carex aquatilis grown in University of Washington, Seatle, WA, United States - 4-16-21 metaG | ecosystem: Host-associated > Plants > Roots > Rhizosphere... | reverse complement strand
AAGCTGCTCGGATTCGACCTGTGCCCTCGCCTTCAGGATCTCTCGGAGCGCAAGCTCTTCCTGCCACCGGGCTTCGCCGTGCCGGAGGGCATCGAGCGCGCGACGGTCAAGCGGCTGTCGCGCAAGGTGTTGAGTTCAGTTAATGACGCTAGCCAGGTCAACAAATGATGCTAGCCGCTCAATGAACTCTGCTAGCGCGCCCGAGTCTCATGACCCCATATTGAAAGTCGTGCTCCTGGCGGCTCACCACGGCAAGCAGCTTGTCAAGGTTCGTGCACGCGAGCACCCGACTGGCTGGCAGCGTCTGAAACTCGTCCCCATGAACAGAGCAGCCAGGTTGACTCTGGTCCAGCCACTCTCCGCGCCAGATCGGTGCGGTGACATCCAAGGGATTCAGGAACACGCACCGCGCGCAATAGCAGAAGTGTGTCCTTGGCCCTTCCCAGTACAGCGGGATCGGAATCGCGTTGATTCTTTGCGTACTGATCCTGGTCAGTGCCGCGAGGCGGTCCACCATCTGGTGCTGTAACTTCGACATCAACAGCCACTCCCGCCCGTCAGGCATCTGCAAGTCGAGTTCGCACGCTGCGGCGAACGCCTGCACGGACATGCGGTAGCGCGACGCGATCCGTCCAATCCATCCACCCAACACCTCGGCATCGAAGGGCCTGGGCGCGAAGGGCAGGGGGCGGAGCCTAATGATCGGCGAGTGCGACATGTTCGAGGTGCGCGAGCGTGATCTGCTCCGAGCCGTCAAGGACCGCCAGTGACGCTGCTTCATTGAGCAGGCGCGAGATCTCGCCCGTCAGACCACCGCTCGCTACGAGAATGAACTGGACGATGGGCCGCTGCATCAGATCCGAGGGTTTGCGCAGCGGGAGCACCCGCTCGAAGGCACCCAATAACCGTCGGAGGTCATCGCTCTCTCGCCACCGCGGTATCTCGAACGGGGTGAAGCGACTGATCATCTGGGGATCCGAGGCCAACGCCAGCGGCGCGTCGGCGGTGCCGACCACCACGATGCTGAACTTCAGGTCGTTCGCCAGGAACTTGAGCAGGTTCAACGAAGCCCGCTGCTCACGGTAGTTTCCGGCCAGAAGGTGGTGAACCTCATCGACGATCAGCATGCGAGGAGCGATCCGGCGAAGGAGCTCTCGGGCCAGGCGTTCGAGGACCGAGAGGCTGGCAGAAGCGCTGTGTGGCGCACCAAGCTCGAACAGCAGGGCGGAGTAGAACCGATGCTGGTCCGGCGTCGCCGGCATCTGCATCCCGACAACGTCACGCCGCTCCACGCCCTTGACCTCGTCAAACCTGTCGGGATGTTCTCTCTGGAACTTGGCCACGATCAACGTCTTGCCGATGTTGGAGTCGCCGTGCAGCACCATGCACGGCATTCGCGCTCTCGGCGGCCTAGCGCTTGGCTTGCCCTGGGGTAGTCGATCCATCGGTCGCGCCGCAGCCCGCGGATTCTTGCGTCGGCGTCCAGCATGGCTTCGGCGCGCTTGGACGCTTGCAGGTGACCGAGGATCGCGGTACTCACGACATCACCAGACTTCTACGTTGAACGGCTTGAGCGTCTTGCTGTAGTCGACCTCTTCCTGCACGACAGCTTCCAGCGGCGGCGCCCAAGGGGGAGGGCGCGACTTGGCCTTGCGGCGTGGCGTCTCCCGGCGCTGCAGCCGGGTGTCCGATCGCGCCGTCGAGATGATCTCGCGTTGCGCATCGATGGCCTTGAAGATGGAGGCTTCAGACACCGGTCGCTTGTCGCCGCGCAGGATACGGCACATCGCCCGCTGCTCCCACAGCGATATGGCAGGACGCCGAAGGTCGGCGTACCGGGCCTCGATGTACTGCCTTCCATTGATCGACACGAAGATGCGCGAGAGGTCCTCCGGGTGGTAGCGCACCAGCACCTTCTTTCGCTCGACGCGCCATGCCGTAAAGATCGGATGCCAGTACCGGATATGGAAGATCGTCACGCCGTCCCCTTGAACCGTGCGATGAGTCAGGGGCATGAAGTGCACCAGCCAGTTCCAAGCCTCCTCTGGGCCGGGGACCAGTTGGCGAGGCTGTTGGACCTCGGCCAGCGTCTGCCACGCGTTGGCGGGCGTGGCGCCCATCAGACCGCGGTGCTCGCTGTGGTGGTAGCGCAAGGCTATCTCGACGGCCAGCCAGCGCTCGAATTCCACAAGGGTCAGCGCCGCGTTCTCCTCTGGCCTTCGCGCCTTGCGGCCCTTGACCGAATTGCCCGTGGCGCCCGGCAACCCCTTCAGGCGCTGCATGAGCGTACGGTTCAAACGTTCAATATGACCGCCGAAGTGCGGCCGACCGACGGGCCGGTACATGAGGTCTATTCCGTACTGCGAACAGCCGGCTCTCAGCGCCTTGCTCTTGAACTCGGCGGCGTTGTCGAGATGGAAAATCTTGGGTATCCCCTGCATGGGCCACGCCGCGTCCACGCCGAGCGATTTGAGCCAAGGTGCCTTGGGTAGCGCAATGCGGCTGAGCAATAGGGCAACCGTGCCGGCATTCGGGCGTTCCATGCCGACATAGCACCCGACGACGCAGCGCGAAGCGATGTCAATCGCCAGCGTCAGCCAGGGGCGGCCGATGGAGCGCCGAAACCATGGGTCCACGACGAAGGCATCAGATTGCGTGTGATCGATCTGCACGATGTCGAGCAGCGACTCTGCATTGAAGTTGCCAGGCGCCTTCTGGGCGCTGGGATCCTTTGCGAGCAGGGCCGCTTGCTCTTCGCGGTAGACGGCCCAGCGCTCAGCCACGGTGTTCCTGGAAGGTGACTTGATCCCCGCGGCCTTGCACCGTCGCCCGATTTCCTTGCACAGGTCGAGCAGCGGGTGTGCCAGTTGCCGCTGCCTGGGCAACCACAGGTGGAGTGCCGTCTGCACGATCAGTTCAACGTCCGGATCTAGCCGAGGCCCGGGCTTGCGACCTGTCTTGCGGGGAGCGACCGAACTCACGACCGGGCTCGCAAGGAAGCGCTTGCGCAACCGGTAGACATGGGTCCAGTGAACGTTCAGCAGGTTCGATGCCGTCAGTGCCTGATCGCGGGTGAGGGGGCTCGTACCCAGCGGGCGTAGCACGTCTGCAATCTGGATCTCTCGCTCGGTGATCGCGGGCGAACCGGGCATATCGATGGCTCCAGCAGTTGCGCTAGCACCATTTGGCGCCTCGTCGACTACGCTAGCAAGCTTAGATGCCTTAGCCGGCTTCTCCGTTGCCCAAGAGCAACAGTGCTTCGAGCCTCTAGATTTAAATTTTCTTCAATGAAATCAACGCCCTAGCGGATTTCTGGCTAGCATCGTTTGCTGACCTGGCTAGCGGCGTTAACTGACCTCAACAGTTGCCGCCAGACCTTGTCGGCGCCATAGACGCGCAGGTTCTGGTCGTACACGCGCTGAACCTGAGGCAGCAAGATCGCATCACGTCGGGCTCGCGCGGACAGCAGCGCCGGGTTGCGCTGGCGCGCCGCGTGGCGCCGGTATGCCGACGGGGCGACCTGCAGCGCGCTGCAGATCGGCTCGACCCCGCAACGAGCGCGATGCTCGTCGATGAAGGCGTTCACTTCTTGAGTTGGCGGTCGAACTCCGCCTGGGCGAAATACGCGCTGGCCAACTTCAGGATCTCGTTGGTCTTGCGCAGTTCTCGAACCTCGCGCTCGAGGTCCTTGATGCGCTGCTGCTCGATAGTGCTCGGGCCTGGCCGTACGCCGCTGTCGCGCTCGCCCTGGCGCACCCACTTGCGCAGCGTCTCGCCCGTGCAGCCGATCTTGGCCGAGATCGATTCGATCGCCGCCCACTGCGACGGGTACTGGTCCTTGGCGTCAAAGACCATGCGCACCGCGCGATCTTGAACTTCGGGGGAAAACTTCGGGGACTTCCTCATGATGGCTCCATTCTCAATCGAAGGAGCCTCCTCAAAATCCGGGGCGGTTCAATCAGGCAATCCTGCTCATGCCCGCGTGATCTCGCCAGAGGGCCTTGAGGCCGCGCTTACGGTCAGGCCACCGCTCGCCACCAGGATGAACTGGGCGATTGGCCGCTGCATCAGGTCCGAGGGCTTGCGTAACGGGAGCACCCGCTCGAAGGCGCCTAACAGCCGTCGAAGATCATCGCTCTCGCGCCAGCGCGGCATCTCGGGGTGATCGTACTTTCGGTGCAAATTGACACGGTGGAGGCCAAAAAACCGATACGCATCAACAACTTGCACGACTGGCTTCTGGCGCAAAAGTTGCTGCACGCAAGTTGTTGATTTCAAAGGCGTTCTCGCGCGCCACCGTATCTTTTCGCACGGAAAGTACGATCACCCCAAGTACCAGCGAACGCACAACACGATGATCCCGCGCTCGAAGTGCCGACCTTTGAACAGCTCATCCATGCTTTGGAACTTCTTCGCCACGCTCAGCCTTCACATCACAAAGGTCGGTAGCCTACCGGAGGCCAAAGTTTGCACCAGAGCCGGATCGACGGCCTGTATCGTCCCTTGCAAGCTCTATTCCTTTGGACGCAGAGCCTCAATGCGCCATCGTGCAGGTCACGCCACCATCGATCGGCAGCACTGCGCCGGTGATGTACTTCGACTCGTCCGAGGCAAGGAACACGGCAGCGTTCGCCACGTCCCACACATCACCCATGCGCTTCATCGGCACCGACCTGGACCGTGCCTCGCGCATGCGCTCGACGTCGCCATCGTAGAAGGACAGCATCGTGACGTGGATGCGCGGCGAATCGATGAGGCCGGGCAGGATGCTGTTGCAGCGGATGTTGTCCGGGCCGTGCTGCACGGCGATCATGCGGGTCATCTGGTTGAGCGCTGCCTTCGACGCCTGGTAGGACAGGATCGGATGCCCGGTCCACGTGATGCTCGCGATCGAAGACACATGGATGATCGAGCCGCCGCCCTGTGACTTCATGATCGGGATCACCGCCTTGCAACTCAGGTAGGCCCCCTTCACGTTGACGTCGAAGACGCGATCGAAGTCCTCCTCCGCGGTTTCGACCACGCCGCCGCGGGTGTTGATGCCCGCGTTGTTGTGCAGCACATCGATGCGCCCGTAACGCTGCATGGCCTGCTCGACCACTGCATTGACCTGCGCGGCATTCGCGACGTCCGCCGCCGCATGGATGGCCTCGCCGCCCTCCGCGTGGATGAGACCCGCGGTTCGCGCGGCTGCGGCTTCGTTCATGTCGACGCAGACCACCTTCGCGCCCTCGCGCGCGAACGCGACCGCTGCCGCATTGCCGTTGCCCCAGTCGTCGATCACGCAGCCGGCGCCCAGCACCAGTGCGACCTTTCCGTTGAGTCTCTTCATGGCCTTGTGCTTTCACAGGAGCTGCCGCGGCTGCTGCAGGGCAGGTGCTCCACCACGGCACGCCATTTGGTGGATTCGGTGGCGATGGCTTGTTGCAGCGCCAGGGCCGAGGTTGCCTGCGCGTGGTATCCGAGATCTTCGAGTTGCTGGCGGTACGCCGGGTCCTGCGTGATCTTGGCGATCTCGGCTTCCAGGCGCCGCGCGATGTCGGCGGGCAATCCGGCCGGCGCCACCAGGGCGAACCAGCCCGTGGCCTCGTAGCCGGGCACGGTTTCGGCAACCGCGGGCACGTCCGGCAAGAGCGCGGTGCGCGTCTTTCCGCTCGTGGCCAGCGCCTTGACCTTGCCACCGTCGATGAGCCCCTTGGCGCCGCCGACGACATCGAACATGAAGTCGGTCCGCCCCGCGACCACGTCGATCATGGCCGGGCTCCCGCCGCGGTACGGGATGCTGTTGAACTGCACCTTGGCCAGGTCGCCGAGCAGGGCACCGGCCAGATGGTTGCCCGTGCCCACACCCGATGAACCGTACGACACCGTGCCCGGCGACTGGCGTGCGCGCTTCAACAAGGCCCCCAAGTCCTTGTCGGGAGAGCCGGCGCTCGTGACGAGCACGTATTCGAAGGATGCGTAAGTGCCCAGCCAGGTGAAGTCCTTCACGGCGTCATAGGGCAGCTTCGACATGTGTGGCGCCACGGTGTGCAGGCTGTTGGCGGTGGCACCGAGCGTGTAGCCGTCCGGGCTTGCGCTGGCGACCCGCTTGAGCGCGATCTCACCCGACGCGCCCGTCAGGTTCTCGGCGACGACCTGCTGGCCGAGCGCAGCGCCCAGCCGCTGCGCCAGCAGCCGGGCCGCCTTGTCGGTGGCGCCCCCGGCGGCCAGCGGAATGATGAGCCGGATCGGACGGTCGGGCCAGGCCTGTGCAATGGCGCGTGTGGTGCTGGCCGCGAACAGCAAGGTGGCCGCAAGCGCGAGCAAGCCGCGCCGTGCAAGGGATTCATGCATGAACGACCTCCTTGTCGATCTTGCTTGCATCCAGCGCGCTCGCGGACTTCGCCTTCGCCATCTCATGCTCGGCCGGCGTTCCGTCGACGGTGCGTCCGAGCAGCATGTCGGCCGCCTTTTCGGCCAGCATCACCGTCGCGGCGCAGGTGTTGGCGGACGTGATGGTCGGCATCACCGAAGCGTCGATCACGCGCAGCCCCTGCATGCCGTGCACGCGCAACTGGGCGTCGACCACGGCCAGGGGATCCGATGCGGGTCCCATCTTGCAGGTGCCGATCACGTGGTAGCCGGTGACGGCAAAGCGTCGCACGAAGTCGAGGAACTCGTCGTCGGTCTGGACGCCCGGACCGGGCAGCAATTCGGCCTGCACGGTGCTGCGCATCGGCTCGGTTTCGAAGATACGACGCACCCAGCGCAGGGCGTCGACCACCACCCGTTGATCGGTGGGATGCGACAGGTAGTTGGGCTGGATCATGGGCTGCTCGCGCACGTCCGAGGACCTGATGCGCACCTGCCCCTGGCTTTGCGGACGCAGTTGCCAGGCACCGCAGGTCAGGCCCGGCGCCTCGTCAACCTCGCCGAGGCGCCCGAGCGAATAGCTCGCCGAGATGAACGACAGCGCGAAGTCGGGTGTGGGCAGTTCGGCGCGGGTCTTCCAGAAGCCATAGATGAGGATCGGGCTGATCGACAGGATGCTGGGGCGCCGCAGCGCCCAGGCCGCGACCTCGCCCGCCAGGCGCGCGCCGCGGACGCGCCGGTTGATGCTGTCCGCGTCCGGACTCGTGCGGGCGACGAAGCGCGGGCAGTAGTGGTCGCGCAGGTTCTCGCCAACGCCGTCGAGCGACTGCACCACGTCGATGCCATGGTCCCGCAGCAACGCGGCCGGGCCGATGCCCGAGAGCTGGAGCAACTGGGGGCTGTGAATGGCGCCCGCGCAGACGAGCACCTCGCGCCGTGCGAGCACCTGTTCGGCTTGCGGCGCCTCGCCGCGGTGGAACATCACGCCCGTGGCGCGGCGGTTCTCGGTCAGGATGCGGCCGACCCGCGCGCCAGTGATCACGCGCGTGCCGAAGCGCTGCCGCGCCGGATGAAGGAAAGCGTGCGCGGTGCTCCAGCGGCGGCCCTTGTGAATCACGCTTTGCGTGTAGCCGACGCCGGCCTGCGATGCGCCGTTGTAGTCGGCCGTGCGCGGAATGCCGGCGGCATTCGCAGCCTGCAGGAAGGTTTCGCACAAGGCGTCCCGCCACGGCGTCTCCTGCACGCGCATCGGGCCGTCCCGGCCATGGAATGCATCGTCAGCCGTGCCCACGAAGCCTTCGCTCTTGCGGAAATACGGCAGCACATCGCGGTAGCCCCAGCCCGTGTTGCCCAGGCTTTGCCAGGTGTCGAAGTCCAGCGCCTGTCCGCGGCTGTACACCGCGCCATTCACGGCGCTCGAGCCTCCCAGCGTGCGGCCCTGGACCAGCGTCGTGCGACGGCCCGCCGTGCCTTCGGAAGGCTCGCACTCGAGTTGCCAGCTATAGCGTGGATCGCGCAGCAGCCGCGTGAAGCCGGCCGGGATGCGGGTCCACACGCTGTCGTCGGATGGGCCGGCTTCGAGCACGCAGACGCTGTGGCCTGCCTCCCCGAGCCGCCAGGCCAGCACGCCAGCGGCAGTGCCACCACCGACGATCACGTAGTCGAAGCTTTCCATGGGATCAATCGATCTTCAGGTCGAGCTTGGTCACCAGCTCGCGCCATTTCTTCTGCTCGGCGGCCATGATGCCGTTCAGCTCCGCGCCCGAGGTGACGCGGGGCACGAGGTTGTTGGTCTGCAGATACTCGACGACCGCCGGGTTCTTCGATGCTTCTCGGATTGCCGCGTCGAGCTTTGCGATGATGTCCGGCGGCGTCTTCGCGGGCGCCACGATGCCCATGAAGGCGGCCGTGCTGAGCTTGGGCATGCCGAGCTCCGCGAAGGTCGGCACGTCGGGCATCTTCGGCATGCGTTTGTCGCCCGAGATGGCCAGCACCTTCATGCGGCCCGAGTTCACGTACTGCACCGAGGTCGACACGTCGTTGAACATCGCCTGCACCTGGCCGCCGATCATGTCGGTGATGGCGGCGGCCGCGCCCTTGTACGGCACGTGCGTCATCTCGATGCCGGCCACGGACTTGAAGTTCTCCATGGCCAGATGCGGCAACCCTCCGGATGCGGTGCTCGAATAGTTGAGCTTGCCCGGGTTGGCCTTGGCATAGGCGATGAATTCCTTCACGTTGTTGGCCGGCACGTAGTTGTTGACCGCCAGGCCCAGCGGAATCTCGGCCACCGAAGTCACGGGCACGAAGTCGCGCGCGAGGTCGTAGGGCTGCTGCTTGTAGAGGTACGCGTTGTACGACAGCAGCGAGAGGTCCATGAAGAAGACCGTGTAGCCATCGGGTGCCGCGGTCGCCGCGGCCTGCGTGGCGATGAGCGTGTTGGCGCCGGGCTTGTTGTCGACGATCACCTGCTGGCCGAGCTTGTCGCCGATGACGGTCGCGAACTGGCGGGCCATGACGTCGGTCACGCCACCCGCCAGATAGGGCACGATCATGCGGATCGGCTTCGAGGGAAAGCTGTCGGCGCGCGCGGGGCCTGCGGCCGTGATGCCCAGTGTGGCGATGAACGCGGCGCTCGCCAGCGCGAGTGCGCCACGGCGTGTGGTCGATGCAGATTTCATGAGGATGTCTCCGTTGATGTGTTGTGCTGTGTTGTGGTGGGGGCGATGTCAGTCCAGGTTCAGGACGACCGATTTCGTCTGCATGAACTCATCGATGTGGCGGGTGCCGAACTCGCGTCCGTAGCCGCTCATGCGATAGCCTCCGAAGGGAATGGACGGGTCCATCTGCAGGTAGCAGTTGATCCAGACCGTGCCCGAGCGCAGCGCGCCGCTCACGCGATGCGCCTTCTTGACATCGCGCGTCCACACGCCCGCGCCGAGCCCGAAGGGCGTGTCATTGGCGATCGCGAGCGCCTGGTCGATGTCGTCGAAGGGCATGGCCGAGACCACCGGGCCGAAGATCTCCTCGCGGGCGATGCGCATGCCGTTGTCGACGCCGGCGAACACGGTCGGCGGCACGAAGAATCCGTTGCGCAGTGCCTCGTCGTCGCAGCGGCTGCCGCCCGAGATGGCCGTCGCCCCTTCGCGTCTGCCGGTGTCGAGATAGCCGCACACGCGATCGAGTTGCTTGCGCGAGACGAGCGGGCCGATCTGCGTGGCGGGGTCCAGGCTGTGGCCGATCTTGAGCGTGCGGCCCACGGCCGCCACGCGCTCGACGAACTCGTCGTGGATCGAGCGCTCGACCAGCAACCGCGAGCCCGCGCAGCAGATCTGGCCCGAGTTGGCAAACACTGCCATCGCCGCACCGCGCGCTGCCGCGTCGAGGTCGGCATCGGCGCAGACGATGTCCGGCGACTTGCCGCCGAGCTCCAGCGACAGCCGCTTCACGTTGCCTGCCGATGCGCGGATGATGGCCTGCCCGGTGGCCGTGGAACCGGTGAAGCCGACCTTGTCGACGCCCGGATGTGCAGCCAGTGCGCCACCGGCTTCGCCCGCACCGGTCACGATGTTGAGCACGCCTGCAGGCACGCCCGCTTCCATTGCGAGTTCGCCCAGCCTCACTGCCGCGAGCGAGGCTTCTTCCGAGGGCTTGAGCACCACGGTGCAGCCTGCCGCGATGGCCGGCGCGATCTTCGTGATGCACACGCTCAGCGGCCCGTTCCAGGGCGTGATCGCACCGACCACGCCAATCGGCTCCTTGAGCGCGTAGCTGAGGAAGTTGCCCGGCAGGGAGTTCTCGATCGTCTCGCCGTGGATGGCGGTGGCGAGCCCCGCGTAGAAGCGCAGCAGTGCGCTCGGGCGGCCCATGCCGGCGCGCACCACGGTGATCGGCCCACCGAATTCAAGCGACTGCAGGTAGGCAAGCTCCTCCTGGTTCTGGTCGATGAGGTCTGCAATGGCGAGCAGCAGGCGCTGGCGCTCGACGGGCTTCGTCTTTCGCCAGGGGCCTTCGAAGGCGCGACGCGCGGCGGCCACGGCGTCGTCGATGTCCGCCTCGGCACCCTGCGCGAGCCGGGCGATCACTTCGCCGGTCGACGGGTTCACCGATTCGAAGGTCTTGCCCGAGCGCGCGGGCGTCCATTCGCCGTCGATCAGCAGGCGTGCGTCGCGCTCCAGGAGCGCGGGGCGTGGTGGGTGGAGGAGAGGGCTGTTCATGGCAAATATGAAATCGTTTTTCTATGCGGATTCAATTTGGAAGGAGGGTCGTCTTGACTGCAATCCCGTGGAACGTTTCCATGATGGAAAACCACTACGGGAACTACGAGTGCGGGCGAAAAACCGGTGCCATCCGGCCCTGTTGCGTGGCCCTGAAAGCGACCATGAGGCGCATGCCGGTGTGCACCGCAGCCGGTTCGACGTCGACGATGTTGGTCATGAGGATGGGGCCCTCTTCGAGCCGCGCATAGGCCAGCACATAGGGTGCGTCGGCACGCCGGACGATCGAGAAGCTGTAGACCTCCGCGCGGCCGGACGCGTCCTGCCACGAGATCGCATCGGCGTGGCAGAAAGGACAGAAGGCCCGCGGATGCCAGTGCGAGCGCCCGCAGGATGCGCAGTGCGGCAGCAGCAACTGGCCGCGTGCGCTGGCGAGCCAGAAGGCCTGCGTCTCGGGGAACGCCTGCACGTAGGTGTCCTGCAGCGTGCGGGCTTGCGCCGCGGCCAGTTCCGAATCGTTGTTCGAATTGCTCATGCCATGCGCTCCAGCAGCAGCGTGGCATGCGAATGCCCGATGCCGAAGACCATGCCAGGGCCGGTGGCCATCGCGATGTCGCAACCGGGCACCTGCACGGCCGGGTGCGCCTCGCCGCGGAGTTGCCGCACCGCCTCGATCACCTTGGTCATGCCGCCACGGTTCTGCGGATGGTTGTTGCACAGGCCGCCGCCGTCGGTGTTCCAGGGCAACCTGCCCACGCCGGACACCAGTCCGCCGTCCTCCACGAAGCGGCCGCCCTCGCCGCGTGCGCAGAAGCCCAGGTCTTCCAGTTGCAGGATCACCATGATCGTGAAGTTGTCGTAGATGGACGCGTACTTCACGTCGCCTGGCACGAGCCCTGCCGATGCAAACGCGTCCCGCCCCGAGGCGGCGGCACCGGTGCGCAGCAGGTCGAAGTCGCCGCCGTCGCCAGTGCGCACCGTCTCGCCGAAGCCGCGCACGGCCACGTGGGGACGTCGGAGGGTGCGTGCGATCTCGGGCCGCGTGACGATCAGCGCGCCGCCACCGTCGGTGATGACGCAGCAGTCGAGTCGGTGCAGTGGGTCGGCGACCATCGGCGACTGCACGACGTCCTCGACGGTGAAGACCTTGCGCAGCAGCGCGTTCGGGTTGTGCTGCGCGTGCATGGAGGCGGCCACCTTGACCCAGGCCATCTGCTCGCTCGTGGTGCCGTGCTCGTGCATGTGGCGCTGCGCGAAGTTGGCGTAGATCCCGCTGACGGTCCAGCGATACGGGCTCTCCCAGGCCGACCACGGGCGATCCGCCGGCAGCACGCGCAGTTCGGTGCCGGTGGCCTGCCCGCTGCTGCGCGGCTTGCCGGCGAGCGTGATCAAGGCGACCGAGCAACGCCCTTGCGCGATGGCCTGGGCCGCACGGCCCACATGGGCGATGTAGGAGCAGCCACCCGACTCGGTGCCATCGACATGGCGAACCTTGAGGTTCATGTAGTCGACCATCAGTGCCGGAATGCCGCCGGGTGCATCGGCCGCGCAGAAATAGCCGTCGACATCGGCAAAGCTCAAGCCCGCGTCGTCGAGCGCGCCGCGGGCGCATTCCGCGTGCAACTGCGCGACCGACTTCTCGGGGGCGTACCGCGTCGGATGCTCGTAGGCACCGACGATGCAGGCAGGGTAGGGGCGCTCGCTCGCCATTCTCATTCCGCCTTGGCGCCGCTGTCGCGCACCACCTGGAGCCAATGGCCGCGTTCCGAGGCGATGCTCTTCTGCCAGCCCGCATAACCGGTGAACTCCGGCTCCATGCCGATCGACTTGGCAAAGTCCCGGTAGGGCGTGCTGCGCGCCACGTCGCCGATCGCGTCGGACATCTTCGCGACGACGGCGCCGGGTGTGCCCGCCGGCGCGAAGAAGAAGGTGTTGGCGACGTACGCGTAGCCTGGCACGCCGGCTTCCGCGACGGTGGGCAAGTCGGGGTAGGAGGCCGAACGCTGCGCGCCGCTGGCGGCCAGGATCTTCAACTTGCCCGCATCCACGAGCGGCCGCGCCGTCGTGATGGCCGCGAACGAGAAGTCGACTTCGCCGGTCGAGGTGCCCACGGCTGCCGCCACCTGCCCCTTGTACGGCACGTGCAGCAAGCGCGTGCCGGTGAGCGTGGAGAGCATCGAAGCCGACAGGTGCTGCGAACTGCCGCTGCCGCCGGAGGCATAGGCGAGCTTGTCCGGATTGGCCTTGGCGAATGCGACCAGTTCCTTGACGCTCGCGAAGCGCGAATTGGCTGGCACCACGAGCAGCAACTGGACCGCGCCGACCTTGGCCACCGGCACGAAGGACTTGAGCGGGTCGTAGCCGATCCGCCGCATCATGGCCTCGTTGGTGAAGTAGCCCGTCGAGGTGATCATCATCGTGTAGCCGTCCGGCGCGGCGCGCGCAGCCACTTCGGTGCCGATCAAACCGTTGGCGCCGGCGCGATGGTCCATCACCAGCGGCACCTTCCACCGTTCGCTGATCTTCTGCGCGATGAAGCGCGACGACGCGTCGGTGGCTGTACCGGGCGCATAGGGCTGTATGAGCGTGATGGTGTGCTCGGGCCAGGTCGCGGCCGGCTGCGCGTGCGCATGCAGCGGCAGCGCGCCACCCCACAGGCTGGCCAGGCCGCAGAGGCCGGAAACGATCAGGGATCTGCGTTGCATTTGATTTGTCTCCTTGAACTTGCGACCCGGGGCTCAGACGCGGCGTGCGTTGCCCTGCCAGAAGCGCTCGCGTATCTCGCGCTTGAGCACCTTGCCGACCGCGCTGCGCGGCAACTGCTCCCACACTTCGATGGTCTTGGGTGCCTTCATGCCCCCCAGCCGATCACGGCACAGCGCCAAAGCCGCGTCGTGATCGAGGCTTTGCCCGGGCTTGAGTTCGACCACGGCCTTCACGGCCTCGCCCCATACCGCGTCGGGCACGCCGATCACGGCACAGTCGCTCACGGCGGGCAGCGTCCACAGCACTTGCTCGATCTCGCCGGGGGAGATGTTGAATCCGCCGGAGACGATGAGATCCTTCAGCCGGTCGACGATGTAGAAGTAGCCCTCGGCATCCATGTAGCCCACGTCACCCGTATGCAGCCAGCCGTGCTTGAGCGTCTCGGCCGTCTTGCCGGGGTCGTTGTAGTACCCCTTCATCACGATGTCGCCCTGCACCACGAGTTCGCCGCGCTCGCCGCGCGGCAACAGCCGGCCCTGCGCATCCATGATCCGCACGCGCACGAATGGCGATGCGCGGCCGCAGCTCGCCAGGCGCGGGTGCAGCGTCGGGTCGGCCAGGATGTCCGCGTGGTCTTGCGGGGTGAGGCAGGTGCAGATGAAGGGCGCCTCGGCCTGGCCATAGCACTGCACCATCACCGGCCCGAACACGTCGAGCGCCTCGCGCAGCTTGTCGACCGACATCGGTGCGGCCGAATAGATGAAGTAGCGCAAGGACCGGTAGTCGTGCTGACGGAGTTCCGAGTGCGCAAGCAGCTTGTAGATGACCGTGGGCGGCAGGAAAAGCTGCGTCACGCGGTAGTGCGCGATGGCCTGCAGGATGCTGCCCGGCTCCGCAGACGGCAGCACGATGGTCGCGCCGCCATAGGCCATCGTCATGAAGCACACGGCGCCCGCCGCATGCGTCATCGGAGCCACTGCCAGGTGCACCGGGCGCCCGACCACCGGCATGGCCGCGAACCAGTTGGCCATCATCGCGCCGTAGATGCGGTGCGTGACCAGCACACCCTTCGGCAACCCGGTCGTGCCGCCGGTGCCGCGGATCGCGACCACGTCGTCGGCCTGCGCGGCGCTTCTGTACGGCGCATCCGATTGCCGGGCCGCCCAGGCCTCGAGGCTCGGCACGCCCTCCAGTTCGCGGTCGATGCACACCACGCCGACCAATGCCGGGATGGCCTCACGCAGCATCGGCAACTGGTCGGCGAAGCTGCTGTGGATGAACAGGAAGCGGCAGCCGCCGCGCGCCAGGATGTTGATGTTCTCCTCGGCCGAGTTGCGCGCGTTGACGGGCAGCCAGACACTGCTCGAGCGCACCGTGCCCAGCACCGCCACCATCGTCAGCAGGTGGTTGAGCGTCAGAAAGCCGACCTGGCAGCTCGCGTCCATTCCGGCGGCCTGCAGTCCGTTGGCGATGCGATGCGACAGCTTGTCGACTTCACCGTAGCTCAGGGTGCGGCCACCGGGTTCGACGAGGCAGGGCGCTTGGGGACCGAGCGAGACGCCGCGGTCGAAGAAGTCGATCAGTTGCATGTGCGAGTTTCTGGAAACGATTTCATATTGCGTTTCACTCTACGATGCACAGCGCCGCTCCACAATCTCGTGGAACGTTTTCATACTGGTAAACGATGAGACAACGAATTTCAGTGAGAGACGTCGCCAACGCGGCCGGTGTGGCGATCGGCAGCGTGTCGCGTGTCCTGAACGACAGCGGCTATGCCAGCGCCGACTTGCGCCAGCGGGTCCTCGACGCCGTGGCAACCCTTGGATACGAGCCCGACTTCACGGCGCGTCACCTGCGCACGGGTCGCAGCAAGACCATCGGCTACCTGCTGCCGAACATCGCCAATCCATCGCTCGCGGCACATCTGAGCGAAGTCGAGCGGCTGACTCAGGCGGCGGGCTACTCGCTGCTCGTGGGCAGTTCCGAGCGACAGTCGCGCGACCGCGAGCTCATCGCGTTCTTCGAGAACCGACGCCTGGAAGGCGTGATCGCGTCGCCGACCTTCGAGTACCCCGATCCCGCCGATTGCCCTTTCGCGAATTCCAAGCTGCCGGTCGTGATCTGCGACCGCGACATGGGTGCGCCATTCGACAGCGTGCTCATCGACCACAAGCAAGGCATGAAGCGCGCGATGGACTATCTGCTGTCCCTGGGCCACCGGCGCGTCGCACTCTTCGTGTCCAGCGCGAACCTGCGACCCGGCCGCGAAAAGCTGGCTGGCTACAAGGCGTCACTCGAATCCGCGGGCATTCCGTTCGACGACCGGCTGGTGTACATGCCCAACTCCTGGATCGAGTCGTCGAGTGCGCGCATGAACGAGATGCTTGCGCTGGATAGGCCACCGACCGCCATCGTGGCCCTGGGCACCCGCATGTTGTCGGGTGCCGTGCACGTGGCGCACGAAGCCGGGCTGGACGTGCCGGGCGATCTGTCGGTGATCGGCATCGGGGAGGCATCGACGCTCGAGCTGATGTACCCGCCGCTGACCATGCTCCGCTACAACTACGAGCGCAGCGCGCAGTTGACGGTGCAGCTCATGATGGAGCGCGTCGGAGGTGATGCGCCGCAGGCGCCGCGCAAGTTGTTGGTGGAGTGGGACCTGGTGATCGGGCGGTCCTGCGCGTCGCCGCCGTGATGACTGGACTCTAAGCGGCGAAGAATCCAGCCGTTGGGGCGTCTGGCGTCGCAACGCGTTCCACGTCAGCGCGCTTCAGGATGCGCAGAGATGACGGTAAAGCGCACACGTAGTGCGCGGGCAGCACTCCAACCGTGAGCGCGGCGGCCGGCAGCCGCGCTTCCGCGCGTACGCGATCAGTCGATCCTCAAACTGCGCGACTCATCGCGACACCCAGGGTGGCACCGTGATGGCTCTTGTGAAGTCCATGAGTCCGGAGTCCAGTACCTCGACGTCGGGCAGTCGGACGCTGCTTTGGGAACCCTTGCGTTTCAAGTTGCAGGTCAACCGGAGCGGCCTAAGGATCGACAGCGCTTGTTGCCTGCACAAATGTTCCATGACCTCCGCGTCTGCGTTGCGCTGACGGCTTCGCTGGTCGATGGCAGGCGACGAAAGAGCGCGCGCCATCAGCCGGGGGCACGTCGATCCCTCGAGCGCAGCTTGTCGATGTCGCTCGGCTCCAAGGCCAGGCCGCCCTTGGTGTCGCGATACCGGCCAACTTCGGGTTTTCCGCAAGTCACGTCGTCGCAAAGCATATTGACATGCGATAACAGCCATATCAATATTGCATATCACAACGAGCCGGCCGGTATTTCGGCCTGAGGCAACCATGACCGACAGGAGACAAACCATGATCGATCCGCACTGTTCGAAGAACTCCCTTCCACGCCTGAGACGTCGCGCCGGTGCGGGCGCTCTCGTCGCATCAATGGCCCTCGCATGGGCTGGTGCCGCCGTCGCAGAGGACGGCGTCAGTGCCAACGAGATCCACATTGGCACCTCGCTTGCAGTAACCGGCCCCATCGCCGTCTGTGCGAGCGTCGGCGATGGCGCAAGCGCGTATTTCAAGCACGTGAACGATGCCGGCGGTGTCAATGGCCGCAAGATCAAGTTCACCGTTCTTGACGATGCCTACTCGACCCAGCGCGCCATCGGCAACGTGCGACGGCTGATGAGCCAGGACAAGGTGTTTGCGATCTTCTCGGGCTGCGGAACTGCCACTGGCGCGGCCGTCCTGTCGGTAGTCGAGAAAGAGTCGATTCCCTATCTCTTCCCTCAGGTCGGCCTCGACGCGCTCGTGCAGCCGGTGAAGAAGAACGTCTACTCGATCTTGCCGCTCTATGGGCAGCAGCTCGCTGCTGCGATCGATTACGTCGCGAAGAGCCAGCAGCCCAAGACGGCCGCGATTTCAATGATCAACATCGCTGGCAATGAAGTCTGGACAGCCGTCATCAAGGACAAGCTCAAGGCGCTCAACATTCAACTCGTCGACGAGCAATTGATTGAAGTGACATCGCCCGAGAAGGCGCCGTTCGTGACGCAGATGAAGGGCAAGAACCCGGACATGGTGGTCATGGTCGACTCGGCCCCCGGCGCTGCGCGCTATGTGATCGAGATGCAGCGTCAAGGCTGGAAGCCGAAGGTCATCACGGGCATCAACACGCTGACCGACGAATCCTTCCTGCGCGCTGCCGGCAACGCAGCCGACAACCTCGTGGTCGCGCCCGCCGCGACGCTGCCGCCGACCGATCCAAAGGCGAAGGAGTGCGTGGATGCGCTTGCAGCGTACGACAAGGCGCTGCAACCTTCGGGCTTCACGATGTTCGGCTGCCTCGGCGCAAAAATGTTTGTGGATGCGCTTCGGCGAGTCGGCCCGGAGCCGACGCGCGCCGCATTGCTCGCCCAACTCGACAAGACGAGTGGCTTCGACTCCGGCTTCAGCGGCCCCATCAGCTTCGGCCCCTCCGTGCACCAGGGCCTGACGGCCATGTACCCGATCGCCGTGCAGGGTGGTCAGTTCAAGGTAATGGGCGCACCCGTGCCGCTGCAATAAGACGGCTGCATGACGCTCGACATTCTCATGGCCGCGCTCGTGAGCGGGATCGTCAACGGCGGCCTCTACGCGCTCTTGGGCATTGCCATCGTGTTGATCTTCAGCACGACCGGCGTGGCCAATTTCGCTCAAGGCGAACTCGCCACCTTCGGCGCCTTCGCGATGTTCATGATCGTGCTGCCGGTGGGGCTTTCACTTGTGGTGGCGTGGATGTCGACGGTCGTGCTCCTCGGCATCCTGGGCGCGGTGGTGTATTTCATCGTCATCCGCCCGCGCCCGGAGGCCGACCATTTGAATCTTGCGGTGCGCACGCTCGGGCTCTCCGGCCTGCTGCATTCAATCGACGTACTCAAGTGGGGGCCGAACGAGCCCTACAGGTTTCCGAGCCTGTTCGGCTCTGGCTCGTTGTCATTTGGGACCGTCGTGCTCAGCCATGACCAACTCGGCACGCTTGCCGTGGCAGTGGCGATGGCCGTGCTCTTCTTCGCGTTCTTCAACCACACGCGCCCCGGCCTCGCGATGCGTGCGGTCGCGATGAACCGGGAGGTCGCCGCGTTGCAGGGCGTGGACGTGCAACGTACCAACGTGATGGTGTGGGTCGTCGCCACGGCAATCAGCGCGACGGTCGGTCTGCTCGTCGCGCCGATCTCGTTCCTCGACACCGGTCTCATGCAACCCTACCTTCTCAAGGCGTTTACCGCCGCGATCATCGGTGGCATGTACAGCTTCCCGGGCGTCGTGGCGGGTGGGCTGATTCTCGGCATCGCGGAAGCGCTCGCCACAGCGGCCGCCTCGATCCACGTGCGTGAACCGCTCGCCTTCGCGGTGCTCCTGCTGGTCCTACTGCTGCGACCGGCGGGCCTGTTTGCATCAAGCCGCTTGCAAAGGAGAGTCTGAGATGGGCGACGTTCCCTTCGGCTCGCAAGAAGCCGGGCACACTTCGCCGCGATCGCGCGTGCTGCTGACGGTGTTGGTCCTGGTGCTGGTCGCTCCGCTGTTCGCGACCGGGTATATGCGCTACGTCGCGACGCTCTGGATGATCTATGCGATCGCCGCCGTAGGGCTGCAGATTCCGATCGGCCTCGCGGCCATCTACTCATTCGGCCATAGTGCCTTCATGCTGGTCGGGGCCTATGCGATGGCGCTCGCCATCATGCTTGGCGGCTGGCCCGTGCCGATCGCGATGCTTGCTGCGCTCGTGTTGGCTGCACTCGTCGGCGCGTTGCTGGCGCTGCCATCGTTGCGCCTCTCGGGTTTTGCGCTCGCCATCGTGACGATGGGTGCCTCGTCACTCTTTTTCCAGTCGGTCAAGGTGTTCAAGCTCACTGGCGGTCCGCAAGGACTTTTCCTGCCCGAGTTTGCGTTCGTGAAAGCCATGGACGGGCGCGCGTTCTACGCGATCTGTGCCGGCCTGATGATGCTCGGCCTCATGGTTTCGCACTGCGTGGAAAGTGGTCGCATCGGACGGGTGCTGCGAGCCTCGGCCGCCAACCCGCTGATGGCGCAGAGCTTCGGCGTGCATCTGATGCGCGTGCGCACGCTCGCCTTCGTGATCAGCGCAGTCTACGGCTCGATCGCGGGCAGCCTGCTAGGCCTCTCGACGAGCTACATCGCGCCTGAAGCCTACGCGCCCGACTTGTCGATCCAGGTTTTCGCGGCGGTGATGATCGGCGGCATGGCTCGCGCCTGGGGGCCGGTGCTTGGTGCACTTTTTATCGTGCTCATTCCAGAACTGACGCAGTCGGTGCAGAACCTGGGCGCGATCGTCTACGCCCTCATTTTCATTGCGGTAAGCACCGTCTACCCGGGTGGCCTGCAGCAGATGATTTCGGGGCTGCGTGCGCGGCTCGGGAAGCGAGTGCCATGACCGCTCTGCTCGAAGTCAGCGAGATCACAGTGCGCTTCGGCGGTGTACGCGCGTTAACCGGTGTGAACATGCAGGTGGCCGAAGGCTCCGTGCACGGCCTGATCGGCCCCAATGGCGCAGGCAAGACCACACTGCTCAATTGCATCGGTCGTGTCATCGAGCCCACCGAAGGCCGCCTCGTGTTCGCGCGCGACGATTTGCGCGCGCGGCCCACGCACGACCTTGCCCGCCTTGGCGTTGCTCGCACTTTCCAGAACCTCGCGCTCATGGACGACCGCACTGTGCTCGACAACGTGCTCGTCGGGCTGCGGCGCGCGGGCGGATTCACGCTGCACGACTTCCTGCCTACGCGCCGGCGTTTTGCGCTCGAAGCCGAGGATCGCGCAACCGCACTCGCCGCGCTCGCGCAAGTCGATCTGCAGCAATTTGCTCACCAGAAGATCGGCAAGCTGCCCTACGGCTATCGCAAGTCGATCGAGATTGCGCGTGCGCTCTGCACTCGGCCGCGGCTGCTGATGCTCGATGAGCCCACCGCCGGCCTCAACCCCACCGAGATGGACCAGCTCGGCATTGCCGTGCGTCGCATGCGCGAGACGCTGGGACTGACAGTTCTGCTAATCACGCACCACATCGAATTCCTTCTCGAAGTCGCTGATCGCGTCACCGTGCTTGACCTCGGATGTGTGATCGCCGACGGCGCGCCTGATCTCGTACACACAGACGCACGCGTGCGCGCCGCCTATCTCGGAGCGGACGAATGAGCGCCACCGATGCGCCACTGCTCGAAGTGGTCAACCTCGTTGTGCGCTACGGCAGCGCACAGGCGCTGCATGACATTTCGCTCAGAGTCGCACCGCAGCAGATCGTCGCCGTGGTGGGCGCCAACGGTGCAGGCAAGACCACGCTGCTGCGCACGCTCTCCGGGCTTGTGCGTCCGGCGTACGGGCACGTCCGCTTCGCCGGCGAAGACATCGGTCGGCTCGCCGTGCACCGTATCGTTCAACGCGGTATCTCGCACATTCCAGAAGGGCGGGGAATCCTGCCCACGCTCTCGGTAATGGACAACCTGCGCCTGGGCGCGCATGTGCACGGACGCCCTGACCCGGCCCTACTGGCGCAACTGGAGCAATGGTTCCCAGTGTTGTTCCGGAGACGTGACCAGCTCGCGGGCATGCTCTCAGGCGGTGAACAGCAGATGCTCGCCATCTCACGCGCGGTGCTCGCGCGACCCCGTCTCGTGCTCATCGACGAGCTTTCACTGGGCCTTTCACCCAAGGTCACATCCGAGCTCGTGCCGCGCCTGCGTGACCTGCGCGAGGCCGGCGCGAGCGTCTTGCTCGTGGACCAGAACATCCAGCAAGCGCTGCGAGTTGCCGACCACGTCTACGTCCTCGCCAACGGACGCATCGCCTACAGCGGTGCGCCGGATGAACTGCGCGCCGCGCCTGATCTCATGAGCACCTACCTGGGCGTGCAGCTTGCGCCCGGGAGAAAGTCCCACGCATGACAACCACTCCCGTCACCGTGCTGGCCGGCGGCCTGCAGTTTCCCGAAGGACCCATTGCGATGCCAGATGGCAGCTTGCTGTTCGTCGAACTCAAGCGTGGTGCGCTGAGCCGCATCTCCAGCGAGGGCGAATTCAGTGTCGTCGCACAGCTTGGCGGCGGCCCCAACGGCGCGGCGATCGGTCCCGACGGCCGTTGCTATGTGTGCAACAACGGCGGCCTGGCCTTCACCGAGCGCGACGGCCGGACCTATGCAGGCCTTGCGCGCGACGACTACGAAGGCGGCTGGATCGATGTGGTCGACCTCAAGACCGGAGCACACAAGAGGCTCTACACGGCCTGTGGCGACATTCCGCTGCGCGCACCCAACGACATTGTTTTCGACCGTCACGGCGGCTTCTGGTTCACGGACCTGGGCAAGGCCTTCAAGGGCAAGACCGAGCGCGACCGCGGCGCCGTCTACTACGCGCGGGCCGACGGCACCATGATTCGCCGCGCGATATTTCCGCTAGAAGGTCCCAACGGCATCGGCCTGTCGCCGGATGAACAGACCGTCTATGTCGCGGAGTCACACACCGGCCGGGTCTGGGCTTTCCAGGTCGGAGAACCGGGACACGTCGTAAGTCATCCGCGTGCAAGTGTGTTCTGGGAGAAGGGTCACATGCTCTGGGCGCCCAACTACTACTCGATTCTCGACTCGCTTGCGATCGACGAAGACGGCAATGTCTGCGTGGCCGACATCCCCACCGGGGGCATTACGGTGATCTCGCCCGAAGGCAAGCTTATCGCGCAGTATCCGATGCGCGATCCGTTCACGACCAACATCTGCTTTGGGGGGGCGGACCGGCGCATGGCCTACATCACCCTGTCGTCGGTTGGCGAGATCGTGTCGATGCCGTGGCCGCGCGCAGGTCTCAAGCTCAACTACGCGGAGGCCGCGTGAACATCCTTGCTGAGCATGCCGCCAAGCGCGTGACGGACGACGGCCTCGGCTTCGTGCACGATGGCGCACTCGTGTACCTGAACGGAGCGAGCGGCTTTCCAAACCGCTTCGCTCAGCGCTTGGCGGCCGAGGGGCAGCGATTTCGCGACGTGCAGGTCTTCCATCCGATGCGGCGGGAGGTGCTCCCACTGACGCCCGATCTCGCCTCTGCCGATCTTGACGGGCACTTGTTCCACGTCTCGGACTTCACCTATGACGAGAGCGTGCGCCAGGCGATCCGCGACGGCCGCGCGAGCTATCGGCCGAACCACGGAAGCGAATCGGGCCGTCGCTTTCCCTATGACATCGACGTCTTCGTCGCGAGTTCGACGCCGATGGACGCGCATGGTTATTTCAATCTTGGTTCCTGGGGCGGTTGGGTACCCGACTTCCTGCCGCGCGTGAAGAAGCTCGTGCTAGAGGTCAACCCTGCGCAGCCGCGCGTGTTCGGCGACCTCGACGTGCACATCAGTCAGGTCGCAGGTCTCTACGAAGCCCATTACCCACTGGTTGAGCTGCCACAGGCCGGCGCCGCGCCGAACGATCGGGAGAAGCGCATCGCGACGCACGTCGCGGCGCTGATCGAGGACGGTTCCACCTTGCAGGTCGGCGCGGGCAGCCTGCCCGAAGCTGTGGTGCAGCTGCTTGCGAGCGGTGGCGCGAGAGACCTCGGTGTGCACACCGAGGCCTACTTCGACTGGGTCGTAAGGCTCACGGAGGCAGGCGTCATCACCAACGCTCGCAAGAACCTCGACCGCGGCAGGATGATGGCCGCGATGGCGATCGGGTCGACGCGACTGCATCGTTTCGTCGACCGAAACCCCGCTGCGTGGTTCCGTCCCTTTTCCTACGTGAATGACGTGCGCACCATCGCGGCTGGCTATCGCCCGGTGTCGATCAATGCCACGATCGAGGTTGACCTGATGGGACAGTGTGCATCCGAAGGCTTCGGTCCATTGCACCACAGCGGCATCGGCGGCCAGTGGAATTTCCACTACGGCGCAGCGCTCGCCGACGACGGCAAGGGCATCATGGCATTGCCCTCCACGGCGCGCGGCGGCACGGTGTCGCGCATCGTGCCGATGCTCGCGGCGGGCACGGCCGTGAGCATTCCGCGCAACGATATTCACTGGGTCGTCACCGAGTACGGTGCGGTCGACCTGCGTGGTAAGTCGCTGCGCGAGCGCGCACGTCTGCTCATCTCCATCGCGCATCCCGATTTCCGCGAATCGTTGGAGCGGTCCGCGCGAGACGAACTGCACCTGCTGCCCCGCGCAGCCTGACCACGACGCACGACATGCAGATCAACCACAAGAACGTTCCCTGGAAGACACTCGGCGAGTTGCTGGAGGACAAGGCGGCGCGTCACGGCGAAAGGGTGTTCGCCGTGATCGACGGTGTGCCCATCACTTACCTTGAACTCGAGCGGCGCTCGCGTCAGGTCGCGGGCGGCCTGCTCGGGCTCGGGCTCGCTTCGGGCGACCGTGTCGCGACCTTCATGCTCAACGCAGTGGAGCAGTTGCTCATGTGGTTCGGCACCGTGCGAGCGGGCCTCGTGTGGGTGCCGCTCAATGCAGGCCTTGTGGGGCAGGACCTGCGCTACACGCTAACCAATTCCGGCGCTCGCGTGCTCGTGACCGACATCGAGAGCGTGCCGCGTTTTCTCGAAGTCGCGTCCGATACGCAAGCGCTCGCGCTCTATGTGATCGGCGATGTGAAAGCGGCGGCCGGTCACGGCGCCAAGCCCTACTCGGAACTCGAGGCCGGGCCGCTGCTGTCGGTGTTGCCAGTCACCCGCGCCGAGGACCCGGGCGCCATCCTCTACACCGGTGGCACGACGGGCCTGCCCAAGGGCGTGGTCCTGCCGCAGTTCTCCTTCATCCTTGCGGGCGTGCGCTATGGAGAATCCTTTTCCGTGTGCGCGGGAGAGCGCCATTTTTCGACGATGCCTCTCTTCCATGCAGGCGCGTTGCAGTGGGGCATCATGGGACCGCTCGTGTGCGACATGAGCACGGTGGTCGACCGTCGCTTCAGCGCGAGCCGCTACTTCGAGCGCGTACGCGAGGTCGATGCCAATGTCATCGACCCGCTGGGCGTGGTGCTCACAATGTTGTGTCGACAGCCGCCGAGCCCGCGTGACCGCGAACACAACGTGCGCATCAGTCTCGGCGCGACCCACGGCCTGCCGCAGCACATCCCCGACGAGTTCAGCCAGCGCTTTGGCATTCCGCTCGTGATGGTCTACGGCCTCACCGAAGGGGGCGGTGCGATGCTCACCACCAATCGCGACCGCGGGGACGACTCCAACGGCAGCCCGCATGGCTGGGTGGAGCTGCGCGTCCTCGATGACGACGGCTTCCCGCTGCCCCCCGGCGAGACCGGCAAGTTGGTGCTGCGCTCGAATTTTCCGTTTATGTTCATGGTTGGCTACTGGAACGACCCCACGCGCACCTCGCAGGTGCTCAAGGACGGGTGGCTTCACACGGGTGACTTGGCCTGGCTGCAGGCCGATGGCCACCTGCAATTCGTCGGCCGCGAGGCGCATTGGCTGCGGCGGCGCGGCGAGAACATTTCGGCCGTCGAGGTCGAGACCGTGCTCTCCGAATGCCCGGGAGTGAAGGAGGCGGCGGTCGTCGCCGGCCCGTCCGAGTTAGGCGAAGACGAGGTCAAGGCCTTCGTCGTCCTGGAAGAGGGCTCGGATCTCGCGCCGGCCGGGCTCATCGCATGGTGCAACGGCAAGCTGTCGGCCTTCAAGGTGCCGCGTTTCGTGGAGTTCATAGACGGCCTGCCACGCTCGGTGACCAAGATGGAAGTGGACCGTGCGTCTCTGCGCCGTCGCCCCAATGAGGCGGCCTGGGATCGCGAGAAGGAACAGCCGGGCGCCACGCGCGGGAATCCTGTATCGGCGAATCGAGAATAGGCGCCCCTCACTTGCTCCCACCTAACGTGAAAAAGAAATCCAACCCTGACGACTCCGCACCGGGCAGCCGCTCGCAAGGCAAGGCTAGAAGCGGCGTCGCGGAGGGTACCGCGCAGCACCTTATTGACTCGCGACGGCTGTTCTACTTCTATCATGTGGCGCGCCTGGGCAGCCTCACCACCGCAGAGGCCTATCTCGATGTCGCCCAGTCGGCCATCAGCCGCCAGTTGCAGCAGCTCGAATCCGACCTCGGCGTGCAGTTGCTCGATCGCACCGGCCGCGGTGTCTCGCTCACAGAAGTGGGTCGCGTGGTATTCGACAAGGCCAAGGGCATCCTCGACGAGATGTCTCACACCCGCACCGAGATCGAGCTCTCGCAGCGGCGCCCGCAGGGACAGATCAGCTTTGCGGCGCCCTCGATGTTTGTTCGCGGCTTCATGGGCCAGGTCGTCAAGCGTTTCGCGCTGAGCTATCCGGACGTGCGCTTGCGCGTGATCGAGGCGGCGACCGGCCAGGTGGCAGAGCTCGTGGCCGCGTCGGTGGTGGACCTGGGCGTGGTGGTGCACGCGCCCAACTCGCCCAAGGTCGAGACCGAGGTGCTGCTGGTCGAGCATATGGACCTTGCGGTGCGTGCAAGCGATCCGCTCGCCAAGCGCAAGTCGATTGACCGCACGGAACTCAATGGACTGCCGTTCATCATGCCCGCCAATCCGCATGGCGCACGGCTCTTGATGGAGCGCTACTGCACCGCCGGCGGCATTGTGCTGGACAACCGCATCGAACTCGACTCGATGACGCTCATGAAGGAGGCGGTCGCGAGCCTGCCGTACTACGCGCTGCTTGCACCCGGTGATTGCGTGCCCGAAGACGGGATCGTCAATGTGCCGCTGGTTCCACCGCTGGAGCGTGTGTCCTACCTCGCGCGACTGCGAGACCGCGGCGACCAGCCAATGGTGGAGCCTTTTATCGAAGAACTGCGCAAGGCCGTGAAGGACTTACATCCCGACAAGCGCAACCGCACGCGGTCCCGCGCGTCCAAACCCAAACCTGCAGGAGAAGGCAATTGAGTAGAGGCAATCGAAGCCCATGCATCGTCGGCATCGGTCAGAGCGAATACACCAAGTGGGGCGGCATCATGGATCGCTCGCAGTTCCAGGTAACGGCGGAGGCCGTTCGTGCCGCCCTCGCCGATGCTGGCATCAGCGCGCGCGAGGTCGACGGCTTCACCTCGTTCTCCGGCGACGCCAACGAGGCGAACATGATGCACGTCGCCATCGGTGGCGAGGTGCTGCGCTTCTCGGGCATGGTGTGGGGCGGCGGTGGCGGCGGCAGTGCGGGCGGAGTGTCTTTGGCGTGCGCGGCCTTGGAAAGCGGACAGGCCGATGTGGTCGTGGTCTATCGCGGCCTGTGCCAGGGCCAATCACGGCGCTTCGGCAAGTTTTCCGGCACGCGCATTCAGGGCAACTTCGTCGCGCCCTTCGGGCTCTTTGCGCCGTCGATGATGCTCGCGATGGTGATGCAGCGTTTCATGCACGAGCACGGCATCGGCCCCGAGGCGATGGCGGAAGTTGCGCTCAGCAGCCGCGCGAACGCCAACCGCAATCCGAACGCGATCATGTTCGACAAGCCGCTGACGCGCGAACAGTATTTCGCGTCACGCTGGATTGCGGAGCCCTTCCGCCTCTACGACTGCTGCCTGGAAAGCGACGGTGCCTGCGCCGTCGTGGTGACGACCAGGGAGCGCGCCCGCGATCTCGACGTGAAAGCTGTGGACATCCTCTCAGCAGCCATGGGCAGCGGCCCCGGTTGGGGCCAGGGTCCGCTCGCGAGCCACAACATGCCGGCCGAGGACTACGCGTCCACCAACAGCCGCAGGCTCGCGAAGGAACTCTTCGCCAAGGCGGGTGTTGATCCGAAGGACGTCGACGTAGCGCAGATCTACGACCACTTCTCCGGCCTCGTGCTGATGGCGCTGGAAGACTACGGCTTCTGCGCACCAGGCGAAAGCGGCGAGTTCGTCGCGAGCGGTGGGATCCGCTGGCCGGACGGCAAGCTGCCCCTCAACACCTCGGGTGGCCAATTGTCGGAAGCTTACGTGCATGGCATGAACCTCATTCTCGAAGGCGTGCGGCAATTGCGTGGCACCTCTTCTTCTCAGGTTGCGGACGCGCGCACCTGCCTTGTCACAGGCGGCCTCGGCGTCTCGCCGACCAGCGGTGTCATTCTTGGAGTTCACTGATGGCCTACTTTCCCGTGGATATGCCGCGCGCCGAGCCGGACTTCAACGATTCAGACTACTGGGCCTCGCTCGGTCGACGCGAGCTGTGCTTCCAGGCTTGCGCGCAATGCGGCCTGTTGCGCCACCCGCCCGGGCCGATGTGTCCGAGGTGCTTGTCCACCGAGGTGAAGTGGATCGAGGCGCCGGCGTCAGCCAGGCTCTTCACCTTCACCGTCGTGCATCACGCGAGCCATCCGGCCGTGAGCGCGCAGTTGCCATATGTCGTCGCCCTTGTCGAGTTCGACGGCATGCCGGGCGTGCGGTTGGTCTCCAATCTCACGGACGTGGATCCCAAGGAGGTTCGTATCGGGATGCCGCTCGCACTCTGGTGGGACGACACGGGCGAGGGCCAGGTTGTTCCACGTTTCCGACCTGCGGCAACCCCAACATGAGGAGCACAGCATGAGTGAGTTGCAAGAGCAGATCGAAGGCCCGGTCTACCAGAACCATGTGGAAGGTCGACCGCGTGGGGGCGAAGAGGGCCGTAGCTTCCACGGCGTGAATCCGACCACGGGCTGTGGTTGGGGACGCTTCGTCGAATCGGGTGCGGTCGACATCGACGTCGCCGTGCGTGCCGCCGACCGTGCATTGCGCGGACCATGGGGCCAGCTCTCGCCCACGCGGCGCGGGCGGCTGATGATGGCCTGGGGCGACCGCATCGCCGGCAACGCCGAGACGATCGCGCGGCTGGAATCCACGCAGAACGGCAAGCTCATAGGTGAAATGCTGGCACAGGCGCGCGTGGTGTGTGATTGGCTCTATTACTTCGGCGGCCTCGCAGACAAGCTCGAAGGCCGCACCATTCCGCTGGAACGGCGAAGCGTGCTCAATTACACGCTACGCGAACCGCTTGGCGTTGTGGGTGTCATCGTGCCGTGGAACTCTCCAACCTTTCTCACGCTGATGAGTTGTGCGCCTGCATTGGCAGCGGGCAACACCATCGTGTTGAAGCCCTCGGAAGTGACCTCGGCGTCGGCGTTCGAGCTGGTGCGGCTGGCGGAAGAGGCAGGCTTTCCGCCCGGCGTAATCAACGTCGTGACGGGCGCGCGCGCGGCGGGCGAGGCGCTTGTGGACCATCCGATGGTGGCCAAGATCTGTTTTACCGGCAGTGACGGCGCCGGCCGTGCGATCGCGGCACGCGCCGGCGCACGACTCGCCAGCTGCACGCTGGAACTTGGCGGCAAGAGCCCGAACATCGTGTTCGAGGATGCACCGGTCGATAACGCAGTCGTGGGCCTGCTCTCGGGCATCTTCGCGGCAGCAGGACAGACCTGCATCGCCGGCTCGCGTGCGTATGTGCATGAGCACATCTACGAAGAGGTCATGGATCGCCTCGTCAAGCGCGCCAAATCGATAAGGCTCGGCGACCCCCTGGTTGCCGGAACGCAGATGGGACCGGCCGCGACGGCAGCGCAGCTGCGCAAGAACGAGAGCATGGTGGCCAGCGCGGTCTCGCATGGCGCAACACTCGCGTGCGGTGGCCAGAGGGCCAAGGTCGCGGGATTCGAAGCCGGCTTCTTCTTTGAGCCGACCATCCTGCATCGCATCCCCGCCGGGAATCCGATCCTGCAAGACGAAGTGTTCGGCCCCGTGCTGGCCATTGCGCCCTTCACCAGCGATGACGAGGCCGTAGCGCTCGCCAACGGCACGCGCTTCGGACTGGCCGCTGGCGTGTGGACATCAAACTTCGCGCGTGCACACACGATGGCGAGGCGGCTTCATGCCGGCACCGTGTGGATCAATACCTACCGGGCGCTCGCCTTCAATTCGCCGTTCGGTGGCTACAAGGACAGTGGCCTGGGGCGCGTCAACGGTATCGAATCAGTCGATCAGTTTCTGCAGACCAAGAGCGTGTGGTGTGAGACCAGCGACGAGATCCAGGACCCGTTTGTGATGAAGGTCTGAACTTGAAACAGAAACAGCTCCATGAAGTGCCGGGGTTGCGCAAGATCGCATCCGGGCTACGCTTTCCCGAAGGCCCCATCGCCATGGACGACGGCAGCGTCCTCGTGGTGGAGATTGAAGGCAAGGCGCTGACACGTGTGCTGCCGGATGGCACACGGCAATTAGTGGCGCAACTCGAAGGCGGACCCAACGGCGCGGCGATTGGCCCCGATGGCCGCTGCTACATCTGCAACAACGGCGGCTTTTCGTTTCACAAACGCGGCGAGAAGACGCTGCCCGGCATTGCGCCAGCGGACTATGCGGGTGGCTGGATCGAAGCTGTCGATCTCAAGACAGGGCACAGTGAGGTTCTCTACCGCAGGTGCGGCGACATACCGCTGCGTGGCCCCAACGATCTCGTCTTCGACCAGCATGGCGGCTTCTGGTTCACCGACACAGGCAAGGTCATGGCGCGCCAGCGCGACCGCGGCGCCGTTTTCTATGCACGCATCGATGGTTCGTTCATCCAGCAGGTCGTGTTCCCACTTGACGGCCCCAACGGCATCGGGCTCTCGCCCGACGACCGCACCTTGTACGTCGCGGAGTCCTGGTCGGGGCGGGTCTGGTCCTATGAGATCACCCACCCCGGAACGATCCGCAAGACTGTGGGCCCCGTACCATGGGAGCGTGGCCACCTGCTGCTGGGCGTTGGCGGCTATTCGGTACTCGATTCGCTCGCGATCGACAGTACAGGCAACGTCTGCGTGGCCGACATACCGTATGGTGGCATCACGGTGATCTCGCCTGAAGGCGCGATCATCGAGCAGTACGCAATGCCCGATATTTTCGTGACCAACATCTGCTTCGGTGGCGACGACCTTCGAACGGCCTACATCACCTTGTCTTCCAGTGGCGAATTGTTTGCCATGGACTGGCCGCGGCCGGGCCTGGCCCTGCACTGGCTGAATCGCAAGGGTTGAGGTCGAGTTCGGCGGCTCGCAGCGGGAGGACCTTCATGAAGATGCTGACGCTCGAGCCACGCGAAAACTTCCTCGTTGCCACGCTGAACCGCAACGTCCAGAACACCATCGACGACGCGCTGGCCGAGCAGATTGAGCGTGCAGTCGCCGAGGCCGAGCGACTGGAAGTCGCGGTGCTTCACTTGCGCACTGGCACGCCACATTTCTGTGGTGGCGCGGACCCTGCACGAGTTGCGCGCTGGCTTGCGGAGGATGGCAGCGAGGCGCTGCACTTCGATGGCGATCGATGGAATCGTTTGTTTTGCAGGATCGAGCAGAGCTCGACGATCGTCTTCGCAGAGATGAAGGGCAATGCGCTCGGGGCAGGCCTCGGGCTCGCGTTGGCCTGCGACCTGCGCATGGTATCCACGACCTCGCGCATCGGTGTGCCGGAGGTCAAGGTGGGCCTTCTGCCTGCGGGAGGGACGGTCGAACGGTTGGTCAGCTTGGTTGGCATGGTGGTTGCCCAGCGGCTGCTGCTGAGCGGAGATCTCATCGATGGCTTGGAGGCCCATCGGTTCGGTTTGGCCCATTGGGTGGCAAGTGACGACGAACTCCGAGCGCGTGCGGCTGCAACCGTCACCCGAATCGCTGGGCAGTCGGCGCTGGCCCTGCAAGAGGCAAAGCGTCTGCTGGCGGCGACCCGGCGCAACTGCACGGATGCGTTGACCGAGGTAGAGGTCAGCGCTTTCGAACGCCTCATAAACAGCGATGAACCCCGCGAGCGGATCCGCGCGCTGCTTGGACGGCTGGCGCGCGTGGGTAATTTATGAACGCGCTTCGGTCCGGACGCGCCGGGTGAAGCGGAGGCCGTGGCAGGCACGTCGGTGAGTTCGCGCGCGCCGTAGCGCGACAGGCATGTGTATTGCGGCGAAGCTGGCCGCCGCTAGCGCCAGCGCCACGTCCCGCAACAATAAGCTATGCCACTGGCGGAATTCAGGTCCGTCGAGATGACCCACGTCAGCGGCGGCTGGAGAGTGGTGAATCCGAGCGACAACTTGACAATCTCGAAACTTGGGGTAACCGTCCTTTTCATGCATGTATGGACCCCGCGCCTTTTGCAAGCTCTTTTCGGTGACTTCAAACGGTCTGCATGCATGTATACGGCTTGCCGGTGGGCGCGTCGAAACATGCCCGCAGCCTCGATGAGATCCGCACACCCCGTCCTTAGCAGATTGACGGCTTGAGCCTGAAGGAGCAGCCGGCATAAAAAACAGGCTTGAGGGTGTTGGTCCAACCAGTTCTGTCATCACTTCCGAAAGCTTCGCAAACCAGTGCTGGGGGTTAATCCTCCCTGATCAAAACTTGGTGAGGTCGCCGGTTCGTCGCTCAGTGCACCGCGGCGGCGCCAGGGCGATAAGGTGTGTCGCTGCTGAGCAGGGCCTGGATCACCCGCGCATTCTTGTTGGCCAGTGCCACCGCCGCGCGGTTGTAGCCACGCCTGGCGATCAAGTCCTGGAGCCATCGACTCTGGACATCTGTCTTGCCGACCACGTAGCGAAGCACTGTGCGAGCTCCGTGAATCAGCAGGGTTCGAAGGTAGGTGTCGCCCCGCTTGCTGATGCCCTTGAGCTGCGATTTGCCGCCCGACGAGTACTGTCGTGGCACCAGTCCCATCCAGGCCGACAGATGGCGACCGTTGCGGAACTCCTTGGCGTCGCCAATCGCAGCAACCACCGCGGTTGCTGTGATCGGCCCGACGCCGCCGATGACGGCGATTCTCTTGCATAGCGGCGATCGCTTCATGAACGACTTGATCAACGTCTCGGCACGATCGATGCCGTCTTCCAGTACTTTGATCTGCTCGGTAAGTTCCAAGACCATCGCCTGGCAGATGCCGGTGACTTCGCCATCGCAAGAGCTCAGCACCTGCGGAACCGCGCGCTTGAATGCTTCGGGCGACTTGGCCATCGTCACGCCTCGCTCACCCAGCAAGCCTCTGGCCTGGTTGATCAACGCGGTGCGCTGACGGGTCAACAGGTCGCGGACGCGATGGACAGCTTGCATGTCCTGCTGTTCCACCGACTTCACGGCCACGAAGTTCATCGTCGGGCGACTGGCCGCCTCTACGATGGCCTGTGCGTCGTTGCGATCGTTCTTGTTGGTCTTCACGAACGGCGAGACATACTGCGGGCTGATCAGCCGCACCTCCATGCCCATGGCTTGGAAGCTTCGGGCCCAGTGGTGCGCCGAACTGCATGCCTCCATCGCTACGATGCGTGGTCGCAACGAGCGCACCGCCTCCACGAAGCCGTCGCGCGTGACCTTGGAGCGATGCAGGGCGTGACCACTGCGATCTGCACCGTGGAGCTGAAACACACGCTTCGCCAAATCGATGCCCAGAATGTCGACGTCCATCGCAGACCTCCAATCCAGAAACGGTTGATGAGCCGCTCAGTTTGCTATCGGGGCGGCGCGGGGTCCATCTCAGTAGATTGATACGGTTAGCTTTGAAAAGCGCAACCCTGACAACAACTTGGTGATCGCTGTTTCTGCGCAGCAACGTCCTCTTCGTGCCAATTGATACGCTTCGACCTTGCGTCGAGGAGATCAGATCTGCTGGCTCACGCCGCCGACCTCAGGCGTCGGCGCTGATTCTTGGCGCGGCGCCCGGTTGGAGCAGCGCCGAGGCGTACATCTCGATCCGGAATCTGAAGGTCCCCCGAAAGTTGATGTGCGCGAAGTGCACTGGCGCGATACGGCGCAGCCAGGCATCATCAATGTCGATTCTGTCTTTGCGCAGCCGCTCGACCGCATCGCCCATACGGCTGGTGTTCCACGCGAGCACGATGTTCGTTAGCAGGGCATGTGCTCCGGAGATCGCTCTCATCTCGTCGCGCCTTCGCCCCCGCTCTGGCGCGACATTGCCGGTGTAGACCGCGCGCTGCAACTGATGCACCGATTCGCCGCGGCTCAACAACGTGTGGATCTCGCGCCGGAAGTCGGGAATCGCGATGTAGTCGCACAGGAAGATGCTGCGCAGCAGGCGACCCAGATGGTCGGCCGCCCGATACGCCGGGTCACCCTGCGCGGCGCTGCCGAGCAGACGCAGCGCGACGTCGGCTCCGATCTTGCCGATACGGATCGATGCGACGATGCGCATCAAGTCATCCCAGCCCTCGCGAATCGCCTTGCGCGACAGCCGCTTGACCGTCGCGCGCTCGATGCCCTCCGGCACGGCGAAGCCCGGTGGCAGGAAGAGCTTGCGCTCCGAGAGATCCTGAAGGCGAGGGCACAGGTCGAATCCGAGCAGCTTAGCTACTGACATGCCGCTGCTCGAATTTATATGGGTATCGACGGCGAGCAAAGACAGCTGGATGCGATCGTCACTGCGGTTGTGCCGCTCGACGCCTTCGATGGCCACACCGGCCTGTCGCTCGTTGAGCACGATGGGCTGGTCATAGACGATGCCCCAACGGTCGAGCACGTGGGTGTAGATGCCGGCCGCATAGGTGCGACGACGCGGATCGGTACGCGCGCTCCAAAGGTGGCGCGACGCCTCCAGCGACATCATGTCTGCCGAGCCCTTGGCGCCATCGCCCCAGTGCGCGGCTATGGGCACGCGACCCTGGAACTCGACCACGCGCTCGTTGGCACGTCGCAGGCGCCCGGGAATCTCCAGCGCCCGCATCGCAACAGACACCCGCGCCGTGTCCAGGCCCGGGATCATTGCAGCCACGCTCTTGGCGTCGATGTCGGTTCCATGCGCGAGCAGAGCGGCATACAGGGCGAGGAGCTCGGCATCGGTTTCCGCACGGTGGCCCAGGAGCGCTTCGCTGTAGTGGCACTGGGCATCAATCTCCAACAAGAGATCGGGAAACTGCATGCGCATTTCAGCGATCGCTGGGCACCTTTTACGAGCTCGTCAATGGAGGCGGCATCATTGGCCTGGACTCGGAGCTGGACCTTCAGCGCTGCGAGTTCGTCGTCATCGCACCGCCCAGGCCCAACTGCTCGCGGGCCCAGCGCTGGTGATCGTAGAGGGTTTCCCGGCGTCGATACATCGAGCGCAGGGATGCAATGCTGGTCTGCGTGACCCCAAGTTCCTTGGCCAAGTGCACCAGCAGCGCCTTTGGTACGACCGCAAAGCGGTCAAGCGGGCGACCGCTCGCGCGCAGAAACACGAACTGCACCGCGACGCCGAGCCGGCGGTCCGCTCGAAATCGCTCGCTGATGGCCTGCGCGTCAGCACGGGCGAGGTGAAAGAGCCGCGCGACATCGAACTCGGAGAGTGTCCGGGGCAGGTGATCGGCGCCGACGAAACGCAGGTGGTACTTGGACACGCGGCCCTCTGGCGGTTCTTGCCGGGCGCCGGTATGGCCAGCAGCGCCGGGCCGGATTCTGCGCCTGTCAGCGGTGCCCTGGGAGCAAAACGCCACAAAATGCACGAAAACCGAGATCACCCCACACAGCACTCGAACCTCAGTCACTCTAAAACGAAAAACGCTTCCTCACCACCGAATAAACGCGGTTCCTGACCGCCGTTCACACCAGGTGACGGAGTGGCGCAGACAACTGCTGGAACGTGCCGCGGGCGTGTTCGGCGCTGCCGCGACGCCCGAGGCGCCTGCATTTTGGACCTCAAGTCGTTGCACGCGAAGATTGGGAGCCGTAGACCCCCAGGAATTCCTCGACGCGGTTGCAAACAGACCTTTTCCTTCCGGCTACGCGCCAAGTCTGGGCTAACTGAGAACTCGCGTCCAATCGACATCTTTGACCCAGCGGAGCGCATGAGCGGCTTTTTCAATAAGGCTTGCCACGTCGGTCGCGGATTTCACCCCCTTGAAGATGCCCTCGCGATCTACTCGCGCATCTTTTGCGTCGACGCCCTGCACAATCAGGCCGCTCACTAGCGCCCGAGTCTGGTCACGGCGGGCTTCAAAACGGCGGAGCGCATCCTTGAGTTCGTCTACCTGATCATTGGTCGGCAGCGTCGATAGGAGTTGTTCTCTGGCTTTGCAAATCTGTTTCACCTTGTTCTTGATACCGCGCACAGTTGCGCTACGCGCAAACCCCTCACTTCTAGAAAAAGCAAGCTGCGCAAACAATGCCTCCAGTTTTTCCTGGTCGAACCTGCCAGAGGCCAGGAACTGCACCACCGCTTGGCGCTCTCTCGCCGTTGCTTTGAAGCGATTGCATACGGCTTCGAGCATTTGAGTAAGCACCCTTATCAGTGATTCACACCTTTTCTCGGCCTGCTCCGCGGCCTTCAGTAATTCACTGACCCGATTTGCCCTTTCGGCTGCAGGCTGGATCTCCCTCTGGGCAATGTCGGCGAGTTGCCCAAGCACTTTCAGAAGAGTTTCAGTCGCGAGTTCCGCGCCGAGCGAAATGATGACTGGATCCGCCCCCTTGAGCAGGACACAAAGCGCTGGCAGTTCTGAGCGCGAGAGCTTGATTAGTGTCAGCCAGTCGTCCACTGCTCTCACAGATGATTGTGCGAGCATCTCGGCCGTGACCGGCCCTCGTTCCCAAATGCCGATGTGCCGCATGACGTCGCGTAACGGGATAACCGGATCTCCAAGAAATTCGCCGGGAAGGAAAAAAGCGCGTCCACCTTCGCTCACCTCGGCACCACTGACGACAAGAAGTCCGACCCGACTTCCCAGCGCGGCATCGGTGTCGAAAAAGTTGTGAATGAGATCCTTCAATACCGCCCGGTGCTTGGGATTAGCGGTCAGAAGGACACAGATGATTTCATGCTGTTGATCCTGCACTTCAAACCAGCGAATGGTCTGGGTCGAATTGGCAATCGTGATGAGCACGCGGCTTCTCCTTGTCTTGACGGGCTGTGTGTACTACGTTCACGTCAATTCGAGCAACTTGGCGCGCGTCACATTGGGACGGACAAGCCTGCCGGCTTCGTTGACCCCGTGAACCGCGAAGACGCTCTTGGCGAGATCGATGCCAACGTACAAAATCGTCATGGGCTTCCCCTTCCGAGTGAGTTGATGGGATGTTCGCAACCCCCATCGTGGCACTGTGTTGCCGACAGCCGCAATACGCAGCGGCTTATCGGGATGCGGGAGCCCCTTTCATCGATCACCCCTAGAAGTGCGCGCCGCCGGCGCACGGCACACCCGCCTTGCGGTCTTCGTTATGCATTCGCGCGATGCCGCCGGCCGGCAGGGCGGCCTCAGGGCTTTCGAACTCGTCGATGTAGACGAGAGGCTGAACCACCTGGCGACCATTTCAGCGCCGCTGCTTTGCTGCCTTCTTCGCTGCAGGCGCGGCACGCTTGGCCGCTGGTCCAGCCTGCGCTGGTCGTTTGAACGCTGACGCAACGCCCTTCCGGGCCGCAGGCGGGGTAACGCTGAACGGCAGACCTGCTGCTGCAGCCACCTCGGGCGTCATTTGGGCATAGCGAACGGTGAACTGGTTCTCGATGGTGTTGTCCGCTATGCGCAACCTGAGGATGTACTGGCCTTCCTGCGGCATCGGAAAAGGCACGAACCCAAAAATTACCGAGGCGGGCAGGCCGGGCAGGACAGTAACTCTCAACGGCCGCACCTTCGGCCCGAGCGCTCCATCTGGAAACTCAATAACTGCGTGCGCGTCATGTTCGCCACTGGGCAGCCCTTTCATGGTCAGCATCAGGTGAAGCTTGGCCAATGCTGGGGCAGGGCCCCCAGGCGAATGGTTTGGCGCGACATGAAGCAGGATGACCCGATCGGCATAGATGCCCATCGCCATCATCTTGCCGCCGGCAAGTTGCGCGATCTCATCAGCGATGATGAAGAAACTCTCTACGGCTTTTGTCATGCTGTTGCAGTTACCAGCACGGGCACATCAGCGGTGCCCATTGACTCTACGGTTTCAATCTGACTCGCCTCGGCCTCGGCCCACCCACTCTCGTGGACGGGTAGTGCGGAGATGAACAGGTCTGCGGCGTTTCGGCGCAGGGGCGCATCGCGACCCAACTCAAGGAACGCGACCGCATGCTCTCCGAACGCCAGCGTCAAGCGAAGCAATCTATCCATCGCAACGCTCTGCAGCACCTCCCCGTTGATGTACTTGGCAAACGCGTTCGGGCCGCCTCCCCAAAGCGTCGCAGCACGCGCCTTGGTCACGCCCAGTTCCGCCAGCGCGAATTCGATTTGCTCCCCCGTCAGCAGCCCATCACGTGAACGCACCTCGTCTCGCTTCTGTGCGAACGCTGCGCGCATGCGCGCCAAGTTGTCCAGGTCCTGCCCTGTGGTAGTCCATCGGAGATCGCAGTTGCCGCAACGCGATTCCACCAAACCGTCGACGTCGAAGGTCAGTCCCTTGAAATCAACCGTGTCTGCGTAGTGCCGCGTATGCACGTCTTGCGCACCGCACCTCATGCACACGTGCGGCCCTCTCTTGCGTGGTGTCGTGGTAGCCATGGTTATCTCAACTTGAAAGGTGGAAAGAGGCGACAGCGCAAAGCTTGCCGGCGTGGTTTTTGGCGATACCGAATTTCACGTAGTACCCAAGCCCCGTACCGGCGCGGCATCTGCGCTGTTCGTCCTCGTCGTAGTGCAGCAAATAGGCGTCGGCGTGAATTTCGCCATAGTCCGTTTCCGCGGGCCCAAACTCCTTTTGATGGTCAGCGGCAGTGAGCGAAAGCAACATGCGGATCAACGAAACGCGTGTGAGACCCAGGCTCTGAACCTGGGAGCGGCAGCGCTGAGTCGCAAGCGCAAACTTGTCCGCCCGGACCAGCGCTTGAACTGCTGCAAGTGAGTGAATTGCCATGCACGTGCCGTTTTTACACCATTATGGTGGACACCAGCAACGTGGGTGATTGCCGAACGCGGCATTTTCACTCCTTTCCGGCCGGGCATCACCGCTTCCCAGGGACTGCGTGAATTGGGGTGATCTCGGTTTTCGTGCATTTTGTGGCGCCTGGTCCGAATAACCTCAATCAAATCAACGGGTTGCGCGATACGCCCATTTGAAGGTTCGATGGTTTTCGTGCATTTTGTGGCGATGCCTGTCGAGGCCATCGAGGACGGGAGCACCATCGGGATGCCGAGGCGGCAGGCTACCCTTGCGCGGCGTCGCGAGCAGCTGGAGCTTGTCTGATCAGCGCCTTTGCATATCGCTGCATAGCGAAGCTGAACGTGCCTCTGAAATTGATGTGCTCGAAATGCACAGGTCCAAGCCGGCGCAGCCATTCGTCCTGAACGTCCATGCCTCCCTTCCGCCACCGCTCGACCGCACCCTGCATGCCCGCGGTGTTCCATGCGATCACGATGTTGGTGAGCAGGGCGTGAGCACCGGAGATTGCGATGAGTTCGTCTTGGCGCCTGCCGCGCTCTGGCGCGAGCCGTCCATAGTAGATGGCCCGTTGAAGTTGGTGGACTGACTCGCCGCGGTTCAGCAGGATATGGAGTTCTCGCCGGAAGTCCGGGTTGGTGAAGTAGTCGCACAGAAACACCGTTCTCAGCAGCGGTCCAAGCTCGTCAGCACCGCGACGACCACGGTCGCCCCTGGCCGCGCTCCCCCACAGTCGCAACCCTACATTGGCACTGGTGCGGCCCGTGCGGATTGAAGCCGCGAAGCGCAGCATGCCGTCCCAACCGGTGCGGATCGCATTGAGCGCGATGCTGGTGCTGACCACCGGCTCGATCGCCTGCGCGAAGTCTCTTCCCGCGCGCCAACCGGAAGGGACATACAACTTGCGCTCGGCCAACGCGCGCAGGCGAGGGCACAGGTCAAATCCGAGCAGCTTTGCTCCTGCCATCCCGGCGTGGG
>Ga0265327_10001040_pt1 | contig 39084 bp, 37 predicted proteins | sample 41621metaG_FD_202089 | JGI IMG/M metagenome (GOLD analysis project Ga0265327, IMG submission 202089) | Rhizosphere microbial communities from Carex aquatilis grown in University of Washington, Seatle, WA, United States - 4-16-21 metaG | ecosystem: Host-associated > Plants > Roots > Rhizosphere... | reverse complement strand
CGGCTGGCCTGGCTGCCGGCTCGAAGGTGCGGGCGAGGTCGAGGGCCTCGGCCTCCAGGGTCTGGCGATCCGCGGCGGCGAGGGGGGCGAAGGGTCGGATCGTGACGGTCGCCGCCTTGCGCTTCACCTCCAGCTTCCAGGTCCCGGCGACGAGCCCGTCCACCAGCACCAGGGGCGGCACCAGCAGGTTCTTGGTGGTGGCGGCCTGCAGGGCGTGCTCGGAGGGAATGATGCGGCTGCGGTCCTGGTGGCCCAGCACCGCGCCGTCGAAATCGGGCAACAGGCGCGGCGGCGCCGGCGTGTCCGGATCGGGGCGCGGGGCGGCCTCGAGATCGAACAGGACGCGCTTACGCTCGTCGCGGAACCGGATGAGCTCGTCGCCCAGGGTCTCGAACAGCGCCGCCGCGCCCTTGATCCCCGACCAGGCGGTGAAGTCGCCGGGCGTGGCGGGTCCGTAGGCGCCGAGGTAACGGCGGACCAGGGCCTTCGGGTCGGGGACTGGCGCGATCTCCCGGCCGAGCCAACTCGCCGCCATGACGAACTCGCCGCCGGTCTTGTAGCCATAGGGGGCGTCGGCGCTGGCCTGGACCAGGGGCAGCAGGATGCGGGCGGCATAGGCGAGGTTGCGGACCTCCTCCACACCGTCTCCCTCGATCAGGCCGCGCAGGCTCTCGAAATCCCGCGGCGCCGCGCTGAAATGGGCGCGGGCCCTGGCGAGGACGGGTTCCAGTTCGGTGAGGGTGGTGTGGACGCCATTGGGCAGACGCCAGGCGGCCTCCGTGCGCAGCAGGGCGCGCAGGCCCAGGAAATCCTCGGATGTGGTGAGGTGCAGGGTTCCTCGCAGCCAGGTGGCCCGCACGACCTCGCGGGCCTGGATCAGGGCCAGGAGATCCTGCGGCGCGAAGGCCTGCAGCCGGGCCCAAAGGGCGACAAATGGCGCGCGGGGGAACTGGCCCTGCAGGGCCACCAGCCGGCCCAGCGCCTCCAGCGGCGCGACGGCCTCCCGGGCCAGCAGCATCTGGCGAGCCAGCAGGGCGCGGTTGAGGGCGCGTTGGGAGAGAACGGATTCGGCCATGCCGGCAGGATCGCCGGGCTGCAGGCCTCAGACCAGCCCTGTTACCGGGCGCACCGCGCCGCTGTCGGGGAACACCGTCGAATCCAGCGCAGTGCGCTCGACCCCCAGGTGATCGGCCAGCACGCCCTTGAACAGGCCGCGCATGTCCAGGGTTGGCGCGAGATCGCGGTTCTCGAACAGGGCGGCTGATTTCAGGGTGGGCCAGTCGCCGACAATGCCGCCGGCCTTAAGCCCGCCCCCCAAAAGCAGGGCGGTGGAGGCGGTGCCGTGGTCGGTGCCCTCGGTGCCGTTGATCCGGGCGGTGCGGCCGAATTCGGTGGCCACCACCACGACCGTGTCCTTCCAGTCAGCGCCGAGGCCGGCGTGGAGGCCATCCAGAACGGCGTCGAGATAGGCGAGCCGGGTGGCGAGCTGACCGGTGGCCGCGCCCTGGTTGGCGTGGGTGTCGAAGCCGTCGAGGCTGATGGCGGCGACCTGGGGTCCGCCGGCCTCGCGCATGAAGCCAGCCACCGTGGCCCCAAGCTTGCGGGCGGCGTCCTGGCCCTGGCGCTGATAGGCCTGGGCCGTGGCCGGGGCTGGGCCTGACATCATCGGAGCAGGGTCGGCGGCGGCAGGCTGAGCCTGGGCTGCCAGGCCGGTCATGGCCACCTGGGCCATGGATTCGGTGGCCAGGCCCCGGGCGAAGGCGGGACCCAGGATGGGATCGTCCTTGTACAGATCCTGAAGCAGGGTGGGCAGCCGCGCCTCGCCGTCCACCACGCCCCCGGGGGACCAGGAGGAGACCGGCGTCGGGCCTCGCATCACCAGGGGCGCGGTGGCGCCGATGGAGATGGCCTCCACCTTGCGCTGTTTCGACAGCGATCCCACCGCGCGGTTCAGCCAGCCGGACGAGGTTCCGTAGACCACAGTCCCGCCGCTCTCCAGCACGTCCTGGGCCTCGAAATGGGAACGGGCGCGGTCGGGGGTGGCGACGGCCGGCACGATCCGGGCTTCGCCGGCCTGGGCCAGGGCGTGGGTGGCGCCCAGAGCCGGGTGGAGGGCGAAGCCGCCATCCAGTTTGAGCGCCTTGTCGGTGATGGCGATGGATTGGCGCAGATCGGCATAGGCGGAGTCCCCGATCGGCGGAGAGACGGACAGGCCGTCCATGCCGCCCCGGCAGATCACGAACACCAGCTTGCGCCGGGCCAGGCCGCCTTCGGAAGCGGCGAAGGCCTGGCGCGCCAGGAAGCTGAGGGAGACCCCGAAGCCGGCGGCGGCGGCGAGGGCGTGGCGGCGGGTCGGGTTCATCGGCGTTGGAACTCCGGGCTCATCAGCAACAGGGCCAGGCCTTCGCCGCGGCTCTCCGACCGGGCGATGGCGGTGGCGGTGACCGGCCGCAGCCGGGCGCCCAGGGCGTCGGCGGCGAGGGCCTTGGGGTCGCGGCCTGCGACCGCGGCGGCGGAGAATTTCTGGGCCCAGACCATGCGCTTGACGATGGCGTCGGGGGCGGCCCAGGCCTCGGTCTCCTCCGGCCAGCCCTTGGGGGAGGGCGCTGAGAAGGGCTTCTGGCCCAGGGCGTTAAGGGTCGGGGCCAGGACCCCGATGTCCCGGGGCGCCCCGCCAGCGGCCCGCCAGCTGGAGATCAGGAACTCGTAAGGGGTCTTGAACTTGCGCGGCGTCGGATCCCAGGCCTCCGGGGCCGAGACCAGGGCGTCGGCCACCTGGGCGAGGTCGCCGCCGGAACGCATCCAGGTCCGCACCAGGTGCTCGGTGAGGGCCGGAGGCGGATCGTCGGCCACGAAGTGGCGCGCGAGCTTGCCGCAGATGAACCGGGCGGTCTGGGGTCGGGCGGCCAGATCGGTGAGGATGGCGCCCACCTGCTCCTTGCCGCCGGAGGGATATCGCACCCCCATGACCGTCCGTTCGCCGGGCTCGTGAGCGGCGCCGCGGAAGATGGTGGTCCCCGCCACGTCGTCGGTCTCCTTCAGCCCGCCGATGGAGAGACCGGTCATGGCGCGGGCGAACTCGGTGACATCGGCCTGGGTGTAGCCGCCATTCACGCCGACCGTGTGCAGCTCCAGGATTTCCCGGGCGAGGTTCTCATTCAGCCCGGCCTTGCGGCCTGGCTGGACGCCGGGGGGTGCGCCCACCCCGCGGGCTGGGCCGCGGCCCATATAGTGAGCCGCCATGCTGTCAGGGCCGATAGACTGGGCCTGGTCGAGATAGAGCAGCATGGCCGGATGGGTCTCCGCGGCGCCGAGCAGATCGCCGAACCGGCCGAAGACGTGGGGGCGGATGGCCTCCTGCTCGAAGGGCCCCACCACAGTGGCGGTCTGCAGCTTGGTGGCGCTCACCGTGAAATGGTTGGCCCAGAACAGGGCCCAGCGTTCGCGGAAGGCGTCGGGGGTGGTGGCCCCCAGCTGGGCGCGGGATGCGAAATCGACGCCGGTCTCGTCGCGCAGCATCCGCTGCGCCATCTTCACCGGATCGCGCGCCTCGGGCGCCTGGGGCGGGGCGCCGGGATCGCCGCCCTTGGCGTCCGCCGCCTTGACGCGTCTCTCAACCTGCCGGTCCTTCTGGTAGTCACGGAACTCGACGATCCGCTGACGGGAGGTGGCGGCGCCGGGCTGGGGCTGATCCGCGCCCTCCTTGAGGATCTGAGCCCTGAGGAAGCCCCGGGGATCGGCCTTCGTCGCTTCGATCTCGCCGGGTCGGGCGCCCAGTCCGAAGCGGGTGGCGGCGATGGCGGCGTCCAGATCGCGATCAGCCAAGCGAGGCTCCCTTGCGCATTGTGCTCCCAGCGTACATTTGCACGCCGGAGAGCCCGCCGTTCCGTCGCGGGCCGGAGACGATGCGTGGCGCAAAGAGGGTTTCACGAGCCGGGCGAGAAGCCCAGGCGGTTCTACAAGGCCGTCGAGGTGCGCCAGACGGAGGGCGGGTTCGAGGTAAGCCTGGATGGCCGTTGCCCCCGCTCCACGGGGGGCGCCAAGCTCATCCTGCCCACACGCGGGCTGGCTGAACTCTGCGCCGAGGAATGGTCGCGGCAGGGTGAGCATATCGAGCTGGCCGGCATGCACGCCACCCGGCTGGCCTATACGGCCATCGAGGCCATCCCCAGGGCGCGGGAGGCCACCGCCGACCAGATCGCCGAATATGCCGGCTCCGACCTGCTCTGCTATTTCGCAGAGACCCCGGCGGCCCTGGTGCAGCGGCAGGAAGAGCACTGGGGCCCGGTGCTGGAACGCGCCGAGCAGGAAATCGCCCTGGCCTTCGTGCGCGCCGCCGGCATCCGTCATCGGAGCCAGCCGGAGGAGACCCTGGGACGGGTCAAGGCGCTGGCCCTGGAGAGCGGGGACTTCGGCCTGGCGGGCCTGGCCTTCGGCACCCCGCTGTTCGGCTCGGCGATCCTGGCCCTGGCCCTGCAGCGCGGCTGGCTCACCGGACAGCAGGCGATGGAGCTCTCGCGGCTGGATGAGGCCTATCAGCAGGAAATGTGGGGCATTGACGAAGAAGCCGCCGAGCGCACCGCACGGCTCTTCGGCGAGGCCGAGATGCTGGAGCGCTGGTTCCGGGCTTTAAGTTAGGGGTTCGGGAGAGGGAACGACCGACCTCGCTCAGGCGCCGCGAAGCCCTTCCGGTTTTGGCTCTCTCAATGCAAGCGCGAGCCCGACAGCGTTCAGGGCGAGGAAGGCCGCGGTCGAGATCACCATGGTGCGCTCGAAGCCCAGGTCGGTCGCCCCGTTGGTCAGCTTCCAGTAGTGACTGGTGAATGAGCCATAGAACATGGCGCAGCCAAATCCCCAGCCCGCCGCCAGCCATCGCCCCCTGCCGGTGCGCAGCAGATGGATGGCGCCCACCAGCAGTAAGGCCAGCGCAATGTAGTCGTAGGCGATGGCCGGCAATGGCTCAGCCTGACGCATCACCCGCACGAGCTTCAGGGGCGCGCCAATCACGGAGAGCGCCACCGCAAGCCAAGCGGAAATCTTCTGTGCCTGCACCTGGCCCCTCCACAAACTCTTGTCTGAGGCTTGCATGCTCGGTCACGTTGAGCAATGGGCGCAGACCCCTGGGACCCGCAACCATGAGCACGCCCCTGCAAGCCCCTTCGCATGGCGCCCACCCTCAGCGCGTGTTTAGCTGCGCTGGCCAAGTTCAGGACGAGAAAGAGATGTCGCCGGCGATTGCTCTGCCGCAGCCGGGAGGATGCCTGTGTGGCGCGGTGCGCTATCGGCTGACGGCTGCGCCGCTGCTGGCCTATGTCTGCCACTGCCATGACTGCCAGACCCGAACCGGCTCGGCCTTCAGCCTGACCCTGGTGGTGCGCAGCGCCGATGTGGTGGTCTCGGGCGCGGCGGAGATCGCGCGCCGGACGACCCGTTCCGGCCGCCAGGTGGAGGACAGCGTCTGCCCGAACTGCCGGGTCCCGCTCCTGTCCCGGGCGCCGGTGGCTCCGGACTATATGAGTGTACGTGTGGGGACCCTGGACGAGGCCGGCTGGGTCCGACCAGTCGCCCAGACCTTCGTGGAGAGCGCCATCCCCTGGGCGGTGATCCCCGGCGTGCGGGCCGTGCCCTGGGCGGAATTCGACTATGTGGCGCTGGGCCGGGACTGGCAGGCGACGGCGCCGCGGTTCGTGGAAGGCTAGGCGGCCTCCGCCCAGGTCCCGGTGGCCAGGCTCATGGGGGACTCCGAGACCAGCTCCCAGGCCAGGGGAACGGCGGCGCGGCGACGCCAGCCGCTCTCGATCTTGAGGGCCCAGGCGCGCTGGGCGCCCTTGAAACCCGTGGCGTCCTGGTCAGCGTCCCACAGGACCTCGGTGGTCCCGGAGAGATTCACGAGGTCGCCGGTCTCGAAGTCGATGAACAGCAGGGCCGCCCGGGGCCAGGCCAGCATGTTGCCCAGGGTGTTGAAGTAGCGGTTGCCGCGGAAGTCCGGGATCGTAAGGGTGTCGCCTTCGACCTTCACAAAGCCCGGGCGTCCGCCGCGATGGGAGACGTCGAGCCCGCCATTGGGGCCCATGGCGGCGGTGGCGACGAAGAAGGTGTCCGAGGCGCTCACCAGGCGCGCGGCATGCTCATCGAGCCCGTCCAGCAGCTCCAGGGGCCCGGGCGTGCGGGATTCGGCGCGGACCTGGCGTTGCTGGATATATTGCGGGCAGTTGCCAAAGCTCTGGTCCACCACGAGCCAGAGTCCCGCCTTCGTGGCGGCGGCGACCCGGCCATTGGCGCGGTTGCGACGCCGGGTGGCGAAGTCGATGCCGATCAAGCCGAAGGGCGCCCCGGGGGCGAGCGCGGCGGCCACCGGGTCCTGCGGGTCCAGGCCGCCGGCGATGGACAGGGTCAGCGGATTGGGGGCGGCGATGAAGCCCGGCGGGCCCGAGACCAGGGTGGCCACCGGATGGCCTTGCGGGTCCAGCCCCGCCAGGACCGCGTAGGGGAGGGCCTGGAAGAACTCCCGATGCTGGTCCGGCATGGCCTCGCGGATGCCGTGGCCGCCAGGGGCGCCGGCACCGGACCGGCGCTGCGCCTCCAGTTCGCCGGCGTGGAATGGATATTCGGGATGCATCATGGCGGGCCTCAAGCGACCTCAGGCAGGGGGGAGCGGATCATCGGGCGGAAACGCGGCAGAGCCTCCATCCGGGCGAGCCAGCTGCGGACATTGGCGTAGGGGGCGAGGTCGATGCCGCCTTCGGGGGCATGGGCTACATAGGAATAGCAGGCGACGTCGGCGAGGGTCGGCGCCTCCGCCGCCAGCCAGGGGCGATCGGCCAGGTGGGTGTCCATGAAGGTGAGCAGTCGCGCGGCGATGGCGCGGGCGCGGTCGGGATCGCCGGGGGTCTTGAACAGGGCCATGATCCGGGCCGAGGCGGGGCCGTACATCACCTCGCCGGCGGCGATGGACAGCCACCGCTGGACGCGGGCCGCGGCCTCGGGGCCCTCGGGCAGCCAGGCGCCGTCAGGGGCGTAGCGCCTGGCAAGATAGACCAGGATGGCGTTGGAATCGGCCAGGACCAGGTCGCCGTCGACCAGCACCGGAACCTGGCCCAGGGGGTTCATCGCCCGGAACGCCGGGCCGGCGCGGACCTCGGCGGGGGCTTCCACATAGGTGTAATCCAGGCCCAGCAGGGTGAGGAACAGCTCGACTCGGTGGCTGTGGCCGGAGAGGGGGACGCCGTGGAGGGTGAGCATGGGGCAAGGTTCCTGATGAAGTCCGTCGTGATTTAGGCGTTGCGAAGTACGGATAGAATTCCGACAATCGGCAAATCACTGTTGCGGAAAATGGAATAATGGATCGGCTGGACGAACTGGCGGTGCTGGTGGCCGTGCTGGACGCCGGCGGGCTGGCGGCGGCGGGGCGGCGACTGCGGCGCTCGCCGGCGGCGGTGACCCGGTCGCTGGCGGGGCTCGAGGCGCGGCTGGGAACCCGATTGATCGAACGTACCACCCGCAGGCTGGCGCCCACCGAAGCGGGACGCAGGCTGGCCGACCAGGCGCGGCGGGTGCTGGCGGACTATGAGGCGGCGGTGAGCCCGGAGCCTGGGGACGGACAGCTGCGGGGGCGGCTCGCGATCACCGCACCCCTGGTGTTCGGCCGTCGGCATGTGACCCCGGTGGTGACCTCGTTCCTCGATCTGCATCCCGGACTGGGGATCGATCTGAGGCTCAATGACCGCAATCTCGATATGATCGAGGAGGGGCTGGATGTTGCTGTGCGCATCGGGCCGCTGGCGGATTCGAGCCTGTTGGTGCGCAAGGTGGGGGAGGTGCGCCGGATCACAGTGGCCGCCCCGGACTATCTGGCTAGGCATGGGGTCCCGACTCTGCCGGCAGAGCTGCCTGAGCGGCAGGTGGTGCTGATCCTGACCCGGCCGGAACTGGAGGACTGGCGGTTCCGCGCGCCCGGGGGCGGCGAGGAGGTGGTGCGCCTGACCCCGCGCCTGACCATCAGCGATATCGACGCCGGCCTGGCGGCGGTGCGCGCCGGCCATGGTCTGACCCGGGCGCTCTCCTACCAGGTCGCCGACGATATCGCGGCCGGACGGCTGGTGCGGATATTGCGCGCCTTCGAGCCCGCGCCCCTGCCGGTGCAGCTGGTGGCGCCCACCGGGCGCCTGATGCCGGCCAAGGTCCGCGCCTTCCTGGATCATGCGGCGGCGGAGCTGGGGCGGCTCGCGGTGCTGCAGCCTGACGCTCCGTGAACTTGTCACGACGGGTTCGTCCGACTACGGCTTCTGACCCAGTCGGGGACGTTCAGGAAAGGCGTGTGGCGTGAAGCATATCCTCGAGGAACTTGAACGGCGCCGCGACGAGGCCCGGATGGGCGGCGGCGAGCGACGGATCGCCAGCCAGCACGCCAAGGGCAAGCTCACGGCGCGGGAGCGGCTGGACCTGCTGCTGGACGAAGGCTCGTTCGAGGAGTTCGACATGTTCGTCGAGCACCGGGCGGTGGACTTCGGCATGGCTGACCAGAGGATCGCCGGCGATGGGGTGGTGACGGGCTGGGGGACCATCAACGGCCGTCTGGTGTTCGTGTTCTCCAAGGATTTCACGGTGTTCGGCGGCTCGCTGTCCAACGCCCACGCCCGCAAGATCGTCAAGGTGCAGGAGCAGGCGCTCAAGGCCGGGGCGCCGATCATCGGCCTCTTCGACGCCGGCGGCGCGCGGATCCAGGAGGGGGTGGACGGCCTTGCCGGCTATGCGGACATCTTCCTGCAGAACACCCTGGCCTCGGGGGTGATCCCGCAGATCAGCGTGATCATGGGACCTTGCGCCGGCGGCGACGTCTATTCCCCGGCCATCACCGACTTCATCTTCATGGTGAAGGACACCTCCTACATGTACGTGACCGGCCCAGACGTGGTGCGGACGGTGACCCACGAGGAGGTCACCCACGAGGAACTGGGTGGGTATCGGGTCCACGCCATGAAGTCCGGGGTCGCCGACGGGGCCTTCGAGAACGACCTGGAGGCCCTGACCCAGGTCAGGCGGCTCATCGACTTCCTGCCGCTGTCCAACCGCGAGAAGCCGCCGGTGCGGGACAGCTTCGACGACGTGAACCGCGAGGAGCCCAGCCTCGACACCCTGATCCCGGCCAATCCCAACAAGCCCTATGACATGAAGGAGCTGATCCTCAAGGTCATGGACGAGGCGGATTTCTTTGAAATCTCACCGGACTTCGCCAAGAACATCGTCTGCGGGTTCGGGCGCATCGACGGGGCGACCGTGGGGGTGGTGGCCAATCAGCCCCAGGTGCTGGCCGGCGTGCTGGACATCGACAGCTCCCGCAAGGCCGCGCGGTTCGTGCGGTTCTGCGACGCCTTCGACATCCCGCTGCTGACCCTGGTGGATGTGCCGGGGTTCATGCCGGGCACCAAGCAGGAGCAGGGAGGTCTGATCCGTCATGGCGCCAAGCTGCTGTTCGCCTATGCAGAAGCCACCGTGCCCAAGGTGACCCTGATCACCCGCAAGGCCTATGGCGGCGCCTATGACGTGATGAGCTCCAAGCACCTGCGGGGCGACATGAACTATGCCTGGCCCTCGGCGGAGATCGCGGTGATGGGCGCCAAGGGGGCGGTGGAGATCATATTCCGCGCCGAGATCGGCGACCCCGAGGCCATCGCCGCGCGGGAGGCGGAGTACAAGGCCCGCTTCGCCAACCCCTTCGTGGCCGCCAGCCGAGGGTTCATCGACGACGTGGTCAAGCCCCGCTCGACACGACGGCGCGTGGCCCGGGCGTTCAAGAACCTCCGAGGCAAGCAGCTGGCCAACCCCTGGAAAAAGCACGACAATATTCCGCTGTAGGGGCGAATGATCATCGACACGCCCCGCGGCCGGCTGCGCCCTTGGCGGGATGAAGACCGCGAGGCCTTCGCAGCGATGCACGCTGATCAAGAGGTGATGTGGGACGCCGTGGCGCCCCTGAGCCGCGCCGAGAGCGATGCGAAACTCGAGCGCTACCGGCAGGTCTTTGCGGCACGCGGATTCAGCCGCTGGGCGATGGAGGACCGGGGCGGGGCCTTCCTCGGCTATGTCGGGCTGCTCCCGGTTCCGGAAGCCCATGCGCTGGCGCCGGGCGTCGAGATTGGCTGGCGGTTCCGGCGGGCGGTGTGGGGCCAGGGCTTTGCGACCGAGGGCGCCGCCGCGGCGCTGCGCGACGGCTTCGACCGCCTCGGCTTCACGGAGGTACTGAGCTACACGGCGCCGGACAATCTGAGATCCCAGGCCGTGATGCAGCGCCTGGGTCTGCGGCGGGACGCGGCGCGGGACTTCGTGGCCGCAGACGGTTGGATCGGGTGGGTCTGGCGCACGGCGACCTGATCGGCGCTGGCCGAATCGCCCGTCCCGTCTCGCCAGTCTTGGTCCCGGCGCTGGCGCGTGCATTATACCCATATCGCGGTGACGCGAGGTGGAGAGGGGCGCAGGTTTGAGTCAGAGGGGGGAGAAGCTCCGCCAGATCGTACTGGTGGCGGCCCTGGTGGCGGGCGTGAGTTATGTGCCCACATGGTGGCTGTCTTTGCCGCCAGGCGTCGAGATCGCCTGGAAGGGCGCTGGCGTCGCGCTCCTGGCTCTCTATGCCGGGCTGTCGGCGCGCAATCTCGACGGCTGGCTGATCACCATCGCCCTGGCCCTGTCATCACTGGGGGACGTGGTCCTGGACGCGGTGGGCGCGCTTCCAAGCGCCCTGACCTTCCTGGCCGCAGACGTGGTGGCCACCGCGCTCTATCTGCGCAATCGCCGCTATGCCCTGACGCCCGGCCAGACCCTGCTGGCCCTGGTGCTGGCGCCGGTGCTGATCGCCATCTCCTATCTGCTGGCGCCCGATCCGTGGAATGCAAGCTATCGGTCCATCTACACCCTGGCCCTGGCGCTGATGGCCGGGACCGCCTGGACCAGCCGGTTCCCGCTGCGACGCACCGGGATCGGTTCTCTGATGCTGGTGGCCGCCAATATTCTGCTCTTTGTCCGCTTGGGCCCCGCGCCGCATGCGCCGGGGATCAACCTGGCGATCTGGAGCCTCTATTTCGGCGGCCAGACCCTGGTTTGCCTGGGGGTCACCGAGACCCTGAAGGAGCTGGGGCCGCGCCCGTTGGTCTCCGCATTCTAGGCTCCGGCATGGTCCGAGCCTCGTCGCCTTCCCCAGGGTGAACCTTGACGCCCGGCTGCGCGCCCTCCAGCAGGGAGCGGAACGTCCGCACCTGGCGGACGACGAGCAGGGGTGGCAGACATGGCGGCGGCCAACGACAGCGCCGAGGCGCTCGCGCCGATCACCCGGGGTCAGATCACCGCGGCGGTGATGGGCAACGCCCTGGAATTCTACGACTTCACCACCTACGCCCTGTTCGCTGTGCAGATCGGCCGGACCTTCTTTCCGGTCCACACACCGTTCGAGAACCTGATGCTGTCCCTGATGACCTTCGCGGTGGGCTTCGTGGGCCGGCCGGTGGGGGCGATCGTGATCGGGCGGTTCGGGGACCGCGTTGGCCGACGGCCCGCCATGCTGCTGAGCTTCGGTCTGATGGGACTGGGCCTGATGGGCCTGGTGCTGACCCCGTCCTACGCCAAGATCGGCTGGCTGGCGCCCGTGCTGCTGCTGGTCTGCAGGTTGGTGCAGGGCTTCGCGCTGGGGGGAGAGGTGGGCCCCACCACAGCGTTCCTGATCGAGGCGGCGCCCCTGCACAGGCGAGGTCTGATCGGCTCCTGGCAGAGCGCCAGTCAGGCGGTGGCCTCCCTGGTGGGGGCGGTTGTGGCGCTGGAGATCGCCAACCTGCTGAGCGCGGCGCAGATGGAGGATTTCGGTTGGCGCATCGCCTTCGGACTGGGGGCGGTGGTGCTGCCCTTCGGCCTGTTCATGCGCCGCAGGATGCCCGAGACCCTGCACAGGCACGAGGCGCCGCTCGATATCCATCCCACCCAGCGGGGGCCGTTCAGCCATGCGCGGCCGATCCTGCTGGGCCTGGGGATGATCATGAGCTTCACCACCTCGACCTATGTTCTGCTCTACATGACCACCTACGCCTCCCAGACGTTGCACATGACCGCCGCCGATTCCTTCGGCGCCTCAGTGTCCAATGGCGCCTGCGGCCTGGTCTTCGCCCTCCTGGGGGGCGTGCTGTCTGACCGTTTCGGCCGCAAGCCGGTGATGATCACGGCGCGCAGCCTGTTCCTACTGGCCATCTATCCGGCCTTCACCCTGATGGTGCGTAACCACGACGCTCTGACCCTGATACTGGCCACCGGCGTGCTGAGCGCCTTCAGTTCCACAAGCGTTGGGGTCGCGCTGGTGGCGCTGACCGAATCCTTGCGCAAGGACGTGCGCAGCACCGGCATGGCCATTGTCTACGCCATTGGCGTGGCGGTGTTCGGGGGGGTCGTTCAGCCCTATGTCACCTGGCTGATCAAGGCGACGGGCAGCCCCATGGCGCCGGCCTGGTATATGATGGCCGCCGCGGCGGTGGGGATCACGGCCATGGCGCTGATGAAGGAAACCCGCCCCGCTCTGATCATCGACGCCGGCCCGGTGGTCGAACTGGCCTAGAACACGAGGATCCCGCGGACCCCTGGACAGCCGCCGCCGCGATAGCCACCTTCCCGTTCGACAACTAGGGGAGGTGAAGATGTCCGAGACCCTGACCCGGGATCTGGCGAGCGCGACGGCTGGCGAGCTGGCCGAAGCGGTGGCTGCGCGCCAGGTGAGCGCCCTGGAGCTCGCCGAGGCGGCGATCGCGCGGATCGAGGCCCTGGACGGCCCGATCCATGCGGTGGTGGTCCGCGACTTCGACCGGGCCCGGGATCAGGCCAGGGCGGCGGACGGGGCGGTGGCCCGGGGCGAACGTGGGGCCCTGCTCGGCGTGCCGATGACGGTCAAGGAATCCCACGCCGTCGCCGGCCTGCCGATCACCTGGGGCGCCGAGATCTTCAAGGGCGCCGTGTCGCCGGAGGATTCGGTGGCGGTGGCGCGGCTGAAGGCGGCCGGGGCGGTGATCCTGGGCAAGACCAATATCCCGCCCTTCCTCGGCGACTGGCAGAGCGCCAACCCGATCTATGGACGGACCAACAATCCCTGGGACCTGGGACGATCTCCCGGCGGCTCCTCCGGCGGCGGCGCCGCGGCGCTGGCGGCGGGCATGGTTCCCCTCGAATACGGCTCCGACATCGGCGGATCTATCCGGGCGCCGGCAGCGTTCTGCGGCGTCTATGGGCATAAGCCGAGCTACGACCTGGTTCCGGCCAGGGGGCATGCGCCGCCCGGCGCGGCCGGGGGCGGTCTGCCGCTGGCGGTGGTGGGGCCGCTGGCGCGTACGGCGTCCGATCTTGACCGGGCGCTGGCGGTGACGGCTGGGCCCTTGCCGGCCATGGCCAAGGCCTATCGGCTCGACCTTCCCCAACCGAGGCACGACAGGTTGGCCGATTACCGGGTGCTGCTGCTGGATCGGCATCCAAGCGCCGAGACGGACGACGAGATCGTCGGCGCCCTGCACGCCCGCGCCGGCCAGCTGGAAGCAATGGGGGCGAAGGTGACGCGGGGTAGCGACCTCGTCCCAGACCTCGGCGCGGCGCACGAACTTTATCTACGGCTGATGGGGGCGGCCCTGGCGAGGGGCGGCCCGCCGCCGCCGGTTCCGGTCTCGGCCAATGACTGGATGGACATGCTGGACGGCCAGCTGGCCTTGCGCCAGCGGTGGTCGATCCTGTTCGAGAGCTTCGACGTGATCCTGGCGCCGGCGTTCGGAACCGTGGCCTTCCCCCACGTGGACGAGCCGGACGGCGCGAAGCGCACCCTGACCATCAATGGTCACGAGACGCCCTATTTCGCCCAGCTGGCCTGGGCTGGGCCGGCGACCCTCGGCAACCTGCCCGCCACCGCGGCGCCTATCGGCCAGACAAAGGCCGGCCTGCCTATCGGCGCCCAGCTGATCGGCGCCTTTCTGGAGGATCGCACCACGATCGGCTTCGCGGGATTGATGGAGCGGGAATTCGGAGGGTTCCAGCCGCCGCCCAAGGTCTGAGGCGCTCATCGGGCAGGGTGTTTCAGCGGCTTTGAGAGACCTGGGCTTCAGCCGCCGCCGTCTCGCCGCTTGGCGGGCGTTCGTCTGGCGCCCGGCGAACGTTGACTCAGACAGGTAGGGACGAAGTCCGGCGCCCTGTGCTCGCGCCGGCCGGCGGACGGCCGCATGGTCTCCGGGTCGCCCGCACGGCTGCCCTCCGTGCGTGGCGTCGCGTCGTGACGGAGATCGGCATGTCGTCAGCCCCCCGCCGGGCCACGGTCTCCCCGCCGTGCGTGCCGATCTCCGGAACCCGCCTTCTGGCCGCACTCGCCGCGATGGGTCTGGTAGTCATCGGCGGCGCAGCGCGGGCGGGGACCGGCCTGGAGCGCCTGGTCGGCCACTGGTCCTGCGCCGGACACTTCATCGCCAATGGCGCTTCGATCGCCGGTGAGCTGGCCATCGAGGCCGACCTGCGCACCGGAGCCGTGATCGTGCGCCATGACGATCTTGCCCCCGGCGCCTATCACGCCCTGGAGGTCTGGACGCCGGACAAGTCCGGCCCCGGCTTTCGCGCGGCGATCTCCGATCGGTTCTCCGGCATGCGGTGGTTCGAGGCGTCGGGCTGGTCCGGCGACAGCCTGACCTGGGTGCGCCTGGAGGGTGGGGCGACAGCCGAGCAGTTCGAATATGTGCTCACCGGTCCGGACGACATGCGGGTCGACTGGTCGGTGGCCCGGGGCGGCGCCATGAAGCTCGGCGACACCCTGGCCTGCAGGCGCGCGGGCCCTTAAGGCCGGACGGGCTTACCGGCGGCCTTGTAGACCACGCCGCCCTTCATCACGAACTGCACCCGTTCCATCTCGGTGATGTCGGTCAGCGGATCGCCGGCGACAGCGATGATGTCGGCATAGCGGCCGGCCTGGACCGAGCCGATATCCTTGGCGTCCCCGATCAGGTCGGAGCCGCCGGCGGTGGCGGCCAGGATGGCGTCCATCGGGGTCATGCCGGCCTTCACCATCAGGGCGAATTCCCTGCCGTTGTCGCCGTGTGGCGCCAGGCTCTCATCGGTGCCGAAGGCGATCTTGACCCCGGCATGATAGGCGTCGCCCAGGTTCTTGAGCAGCACGGGTCCCACATGCAGGGCCTTGGCCGCCGACGAGGGGTTGAGCTGCTCAGGATGGGCCAGGGCGATCTTGATGGCAGTGTCCCCCACCAGCAGGGTGGGGACCAGATAGGTCCCATGCGCCTTCATCAGCTTGTAGGATTCGGCGTCGGCGAAGGAGCCGTGCTCGATGGAATCGACGCCGAGGGTGACGGCCTTGTCGATGGCGATCTTGCCGTGGGCGTGGGCGGCCACTTTCAGCCCGAGCGAATGAGCGGTGTCGATCACGGCCTTAATCTCGTCGTCCGCCATCAGTTGTTCGTCGGGATTGTCGCCATTGGAGAGCACGCCGCCGGAGGGCATGATCTTGATGAGGTCGACGCCCTGGCGGCGGAAGGACCGCACGGTGCGGCGGGCGGCTTCGGGGCTGTCGATCAGGTTGTCGGTCCAGCCGGGGTGGGAAAGTTCCTCGTCGAGGCCGTTCTTGGCGTCGCCATGGCCGCCGGTGGGGCCGAGGGGCTCACCGGCCACGAACATCCGCGGGCCGGGGATCAGTCCCTTGGCGATGGCGCGCTTCATAGCCACGACCAGGGTGTTGTCGCCGCCGACGTCGCGGATGGTGGTGAACCCGGCTTCCAGGGTGCGCCAGGCCGCGCCGACGGAGACATAGGCGTCGTCGTCGCTGGTGCGGGTGACGGCCTCGACGATCGGATTGCCGCCGTCGAATTGGCCGGTGATGTGGTCGTGCGCGTCGATCAGGCCGGGGAGAACCGTGGCCGTCGACAGGTCGATCACCTCGGCGCCGGCGGGCGCGACGAAGCCCTGTTCCACGCTGGTGATGCGGTCGTCATGCACCAGGATCGAGACCTGGGTGCGGGGCGTCTTGCCCACGCCATCGATCAGCCGGCCGGCATGGATCACCACGTCCCGGGCGCTGGCGGGGGCGGCTGTCGCCAGGGCCACGGCGGTCAGGGCGACGGCGAAGGCCGCGTGCGGATGTCGAGACATGGAATTCCCCTCGGGCGCCGAACAGGGCGCAACGCCGGCGGATCGTCGGATTCGCGGTCACCGTGATTTTGGGACGGGGAAGGCGCGGCCGTCAAATAGCTGACTCCACGGCCGCCGGTCCCTAGGCTCCCGCCATGAATGATCTGTTCGCCCCCTGGCTCGAGGCCTGGAAGCTGACCCTCGACGGCGAGGGTTTCGCGAGCCTTGCCGGCCACCTGCTGCCGGTGCGGCAGGCCGGCGCGCCGGCCATGCTTAAGGTCAGCCATGCGCCGGAGGAGATCCGCGGCGGCGCGCTCATGGCCTGGTGGGCCGGGGAGGGCGCGGCCCGGGTGCTGGCGCGGGAGGGGGACGCATTGCTGCTGGAGCGCGCCATGGGCGCCGGCTCTCTGGCCGAGATGGCGCGGACCGGCCGCGATGACGAAGCGTGCGGCATCCTCTGCGCGGCGGGCCGGGCGTTGCACGCCCCACGTCCGAACCCCCGGCCGGACACCCTGGTCCCGCTGGAGCCCTGGTTCCGCCAACTCTGGCCGACGGCTGAGGCGCAGGGCGGCCTATTCGCGAAATCAGCGACGGCGGCGAGGGCTCTGTTGGATGCGCCGCGGGAGGTGAGCGTGCTGCACGGGGACCTGCACCACGGCAATGTGCTGGACTTCGGGCCGCGGGGCTGGCTGGCGATCGATCCCAAGGGGCTGTGGGGCGACCGGGGCTATGATCACGCCAACCTGCTGTGCAATCCGGACGTGGAGACCGCCACGGCGCCGGGTGCGCTGGCCCGCCGGGTGGCGGTGGTTTCAAGGGCGGCCGACATTGAGCCCCGCCGGCTGCTGAGCTGGTTGTTGGCCTATTGCGGCCTATCGGCGTCATGGACGCTCGGCGACGGCGATGACCCGTGGCGCGCCCTGGCCATCGGCGAGATGGCGGCGGCTCAGCTTGAGGATTGAGGTGGATCAAGGTCGCCAGCCCGCCCGTCCGCAGTGTGGGACCCGGCGCGGAACGGAGCGGGCATGGACGGTAATCTGATCCGCGAGCTGGCGACGGCCACCGGTCTGGTCTCGGCCACGGTGGTGATCCACCTGGTGGGAATCGACACCCTGCAGCTGATCACCCGTTGGCACCTGCAGCGTTTCACCACCTGGATCCATCTGGATAGGATGATCGTGCCCCTGGGCCTCGTGCTGGGCCTGTTTGTGGTGCACGGCGTCGAGATCTGGCTCTATGCCATCACCTATTGGCGCATGGGGCTGCTCCCCAGCCTCGAGAGTGCGCTCTATTTCTCCATCGGGTCCTATTCGACCCTGGGGGCCAACGAGGCGACGCTGCCGGCGGCATGGCGCGTGGTGGGGGCGCTGGAATCCATCAATGGCATGCTGCTGATCGGCTGGACCACGGCCTTCCTGTTCCAGATCCTCGAGCACCTGATGCGCGAGGACGCCGGGGCGCATCCCCTGCCGAAGGGCGCCATCGCACGGTCGTCACCGCGACCGAAACGTGCAACCCGGCGGACCGGGCCTAAGCCTTGACCAGATGGTCGTTGTCGCCGCGGGCCAGGGGGTCGCGCAGGGGCTGGTCGTTCTGGACGAATTCCAGCGACACCGAATTGATGCAGTAGCGCAGCCGAGTCGGGGGCGGGCCATCGGGGAAGAGGTGGCCCTGGTGGCTGTCGCAGCGGGCGCAGCGGGTCTCGATGCGGACCATGCCGTAGCTGACGTCGCGCACGGCCACCACATGGCTGTCGTCATAGGGGGCGAAGAAGCTGGGCCAGCCGGTGCCGCTCTCGAACTTGGTGTGGGCGCGGAACAGGGGCAGGGCGCAGAGGCGGCAGCAATAGACCCCGTCCTCCTTGTTATCCAGCAGGCCGCCGCAGAACGGGGCCTCGGTGCCGTGATGCAGGAGGACGTCGGCCTCCTCGCGGGAAAGGCCGGATTCCAGGCGCTTGCGTTCCGTGGCGTCCGGTGGGGAGAGGTCGAAACCTGTGGGGGAAGCGGGCTTGTCCATAGCGTCCAATCTAGGGGTTCAACGACCAGTACGGAAGCGCCTGGGCGGGGGTTACGCTCGCCTTCGCTGTTCAAGGACGGGGATTTCTGTAAACCGCGTCGGATCGATGTTCTGAAGGCCATCCATGTTCTCGAAAATCCTGATCGCCAACCGCGGGGAGATCGCGGTCCGTATCATCAAGACCTGCCGCCGGATGGGGATCGCCACGGTGGTGGTCTATTCGGAGGCCGACGCCGATTCCATGGCTGTGGAGATGGCCGACGAAAGCGTGGCCATCGGGCCGGCGCCGGCGTCTGAGAGCTATCTGGTGGCCGACAAGATCGTCGCCGCCTGCCGGGAGACCGGGGCCGAGGCCGTGCATCCGGGCTTTGGGTTCCTGTCCGAGAACGCCGGCTTCGCCAAGCGGCTGGCGGAGGAGGGGATCACCTTCATCGGCCCCAATCCCCACGCCATCGAGGCCATGGGCGACAAGATCCAGTCCAAGCTGTTCGCCGTGAAGGCCGGAATCTCGGTGGTGCCGGGGCATGTGGGGGAGATCGACGATACCGCTCACGCGATCCGCATCTCCGAGGACATCGGCTATCCGGTGATGATCAAGGCCTCGGCCGGGGGCGGCGGCAAGGGCATCCGGGTGGCCTGGAACCGCAAGGACGTGGAGGAGGGCTTCCCGGCGGTGAAGTCGGAAGCCAGGTCCAGCTTCGGTGACGACCGCATCTTCATCGAGAAATTCATCGAGAGCCCGCGCCATATCGAGATCCAGGTGCTGGGAGACAAGCACGGCCATGTGGTCCACCTGTTCGAGCGCGAATGCTCGATCCAGCGGCGGAACCAGAAGGTCATCGAGGAGGCGCCCTCGCCTCTGCTGGACGAGGCGACTCGGGCGGCCATGGGGGCCCAGGCCGTGGCCCTGGCCAAGGCGGTGAACTATGACAGCGCCGGCACCGTCGAGTTCGTGGCCGGCCAGGACAAGAGCTTCTTCTTCCTGGAAATGAACACCCGCCTGCAGGTGGAGCATCCGGTCACCGAGCTGATCACCGGGGTGGACCTGGTGGAGCAGATGATCCGCTCGGCCTACGGGGAGAAGATGGCGTTCGGCCAGGACGACCTCAGCATCAAGGGTTGGGCCATCGAGAGCCGGATCTATGCCGAGGATCCCTATCGCGGTTTCCTGCCCTCCATCGGCCGCCTGGTGCGATACCAGCCGCCGGCGGAAGGGGCGGTCGAGGGCGGGTCCATTGTGCGCAACGACGCCGGGGTGCGCGAAGGCGACGAGATCTCGATGTTCTACGACCCGATGATCTCCAAGCTGTCGACCTGGGCGCCCACCCGGCTGGGCGCCATCGACGCCATGGGCCGTGCCCTGGAGGATTTCCACATCGAGGGCCTGGGCCAGAACATTCCCTTCCTGGCCGCAGTGATGGATCAGGACCGGTTCCGGTCGGGCAAGCTCTCCACCAACTATATCAAGGACGAGTTCCCGGAAGGGTTCATCGGAACCCCGCCCACCGACTGGCAGCGGGACCTGGTTTCCGCGGTGGGATGCGCGATGCACCGCATCCTCACCAAGCGCACGGCGCCTCAGCTGCTGCGCGACGAGTGGATCGTCATCGCCGGTCACGACAAGCGGTTGGTGCGGCTGTCCAACGGCGGGGATGCCTTCAATGTGAAGTTCCTGCCCGACGGTCGGACCCTCAGCCTCACCGATATCGACTGGGTTCCCGGCAAGCCCACCTTCCGTGGCGCGCTCGACGGCAAGGTGTTCACCGTGGCGGTGAAGCCGGCGGCGGAGGGCTTTGTGATCCGGCACCGAGCCACCACGCTCAGCGTGCTGGTGCTGACCCCGCGCTCGGCCGAGCTGCATGAAAAGTTGCCGCCGAAGAAGGCCGCTGACACGTCGAAGATGATCCTGTCGCCCATGCCGGGCCTGGTTGTGACCCTGGATGTCGCCGAGGGCCAGGCGGTGCGGACTGGCGAGCAGGTGGCGATCATCGAGGCCATGAAGATGCAGAACATCATCCGCGCCGAGCGCGACGGGGTGGTGAAGGCGGTGAGCGCCAAGGCCGGCGACAGCGTGGCGGCGGATGAAGTGCTGATCGAGTTCGCTTAAGCGGACCGGCAGGTATCAGGGGAGCGAACCGATGCAGGTGAAAGACAAGATCGTGGTGGTGACCGGGGCCGCCAGCGGCATCGGCCGCGCCCTGGCCCAGAGGTTCCACCAGGAGGGGGCCAAGCTGGTGGTCTGCTCCGACATCAATGGCGACGGCGCCCGGGCGACCGCCGCCGAGGTGGGGGGCGTGGCCTTCGAAACCAATGTGGCCAAGGAAGCGGACATTCAGCACCTGATCGAGACGGTGGAGGCCGACCACGGGCCCATCGACCTGTTCTGCTCCAATGCCGGGATCGGCATTGGCGGTGGGGCCGAGGCGCCGGACGAGGGCTGGCAGCGGATCTGGGACATCAACGTCATGGCCCATGTCTGGGCCGCACGGCACCTGGTCCCGCGGATGGCGGCCCGGGGCGGCGGCTATCTGCTGAACACCTCATCGGCCGCGGGGCTGCTCTCCCAGATCGGCTCAGCGCCCTATGCGGTCACCAAGCACGCGGCGGTGGGCCTGGCCGAGTGGCTGGCCATCACCCATGGCGATCAGGGGATCAAGGTCTCGGTGCTGTGCCCCCAGGCGGTGCGCACGGCCATGACCGCCGGCAATCCGGACGGGGTCGCCAGCGTAGACGGCATGATGGAGCCGGAAGTGCTGGCGGATGCGGTGATCAAGGGGCTGGAGGCCGAGGACTTCCTGATCCTGCCCCACCCGCAGGTGCTGGACTACATGCGGCGCAAGACCGGCGACTACAATCGCTGGATCGGCGGCATGCGGAAGCTGAACCGTCAGTACCAGGGCTGAGGCCTAGGGCGCAGGCGGGGTCTCCAGAACCTCCAGCAGCTCGATGCGGAACACCAGGATCGACTGAGGCGGGACGGTGTCCTTGCCCTTGGCGCCATAGGCGAATTCCGGCGGGATCCACACCTGCCAGACATCGCCGGGCCGCATCTGCTGCAGGATGGTGATCCAGCCGGGGATCAGTTTCTGCAGGGCGAACGTGGCGATCCCGTCGGCATTGCCGTCGGCGGAGGTGTTGAACACCTGGCCATTGAGGAAGCGACCCTCATAGCGGACCTTGATGGTGCTGGCCCTTATCGGGTGGGGGCCGGTCTCGGGACCTGACTTGATCACCTCGTACTGGATGGCGGGCAGGACTTTCACGCCGCTGGTCCGAGCATGCCGCGCCAGGAATGTCGCGTTAGCCTCCGGCGTGTTGGGTGGGGTGGCGGCGGCGACGCGGCCGGGTCCCGATTGCGCGGCGGCGGGCAGGGCCAAGGCCAGGGCCGCTACGAGGACAAGGGCGGGGGTCTGCATGGGGGAATCTCCGGCGGCGGCTTGCGGCGACGATAGGCTTGTCGCGGGCGTCTCGTCATCCGTCGCGGGAGGGTCCTATATAGCAGGGGCCGAATCCGGAGGACGCAGCGCATGGACCAGACCGAATTGGGGGAGCTGCTGTTTTCCGCCCAGGGACGTCTGTCGCGCACGCCGTTCCTGGTGGCCGCAGTTATCCTGCTGGCTATCGCCCTGGTGGAGCGGGCCCTGCCCAGCGTTCTGCACTGGCTCACGGGCTGGGTGGTCTATCCGGCCCTGTTCTATGTGGGCGCCTGCGTGCTCTCCAAGCGGCTGCACGACCGGGGCCGCTCCGGCTGGCTGGCGGCCCTGGTGCTGTTCGCCCTGGTGATCGTCTGGCCGTTGCCGCGGACCTTCCTCGACTTCCCGTTCTCCCTGGTGGTGTTGTGGGCCACGGTGGAGCTGGGAGCGATGGGCAGCGAGCAGGGCGCCAACCGCTACGGGCCCAACCCGCTGAGGCCGGCGTTCGCGTAGGGGGCGCGGGAGGACAGGCGGTCTGAAGGTCCGGTTCTCGCCCGGTCCGCAGAGCCGGCTCGCGACCCCTTGCAGACATTGCCCGCAAGCCTGACAATTCCCAGGCAGAAACGAGCCCATAATCTAAAGGAAGGTGACGTGATCGCGGTTATTGTAGGGGCGCTTTCCTTGATCTCCGCTGGCCAGGACCAAGGCCACCCGGATGTAACTTCGCCAGAAGCTGCATGCAGGTTAGCAAGGCGGACCACGATTCCAAGCACCACAATATATTCCATCAACGGGACATATGAGCGTGCAACGCACGGGGCGAATCTAGAATTGCCTAGGTGCGATCAATCGATGTGGCCTTCTATCGACGGCAATGCAGTCGCTCGGATCTCGGAATTTCATAGCGCTTACCGTTCAAAATGCGGTGTGGACCTTATGAACGACCACGTTCGTGGCGTGTTTACCGGTCACTTTGTCAGGCGGCGAGTTGCAGTCCCTCTTATTGGGAAATGGACCGTGGTGAACGTTTTCGTCATCACTGACATTGAGACCGTGGATGAGGACCCGGCCTCGATCACCTGTTGACGCTGCGTCCTCTCCCCACCCAATTCGGCGCTTCGGCACGTCCCCTATCCGGCTACGCTCAGACCGGCGGCTCGGCCTCCGCCACCGCCCCGAACACCTCAGCGAAGCTGGCCTTCAGCGCCGCGTCGGCCTCGTCCAGGTTCACCGGCAGGCCCAGGTCCACCAGGCTGGTGACGCCGTGCTCGGTCTGGCCGCAGGGGACGATGCCGGCGAAGTGGGAGAGGTCGGGCTCTACATTCAGCGAGACGCCGTGGAACGAGACCCATTTGCGCAGCTTGACGCCAATGGCGGCGATCTTGTCCTCGCGAAGCGGATCCTTGCGGGCCACCCAGACGCCCACCCGGCCGTCGCGGACCTCGCCGTCCACATTGAAGCGGTCCAGCGCCCCGATCACCCAGGCCTCCAGGGCCGCGACGAAGGCGCGCACGTCGCGGTGGCGCGCGGTGAGGTCGAGCATCACATAGGCCACCCGCTGGCCAGGGCCGTGATAGGTGTATTGCCCGCCCCGGGCGGTGGGGAAGACCGGGAAACGGTCGGGTTGCAGCAGGTCTGAGGCGCGGGCGCTGATTCCGGCGGTGTAGAGCGGCGGGTGTTCCAGCAGCCAGACCAGCTCTCCGGCCCGGCCTTCCGCAATGGCGGCGGCGCGCGCCTCCATTGCGGCGACCGCTTCCGCGTAACCCACTGGCGCAGTCGAGACCGCCCAGCCGCAGGGTGCGGCGTCAGCGCGCCCGAAAATCGGAGCCGGGAGGTCGGGGTTTAACGCGCGGTCAAGCATGTCAGCCGCAATGTGGGGTCCGATGGGTTGGGGCGCAAATCGCGCTTTGTAATAGCTCAGCTTTCTAGGATAGCGCGTCTTGGGTCAGGTTAACGAAGTCAATGTCGAGATCTCGGTGGTTCTCGGCCGCTCGACTCTGCCCATGCAGCAGCTGCTCCGCATGGGCCGTGGCGCGGTGATTCCCCTGGACGCCGGCGTGAACGAGGAAGTCTGGATCCTGGCCAATAACCACCCGGTGGCCCGTGGCGAGATCCAGATCAATGACGACCGGATCTCCATCGCCGTCACCCGCGCCGCCGACGTCTATGACTACATGGCCGGCGGCTATTCCTGAGGCCTTCCGGGCTGCGGGGTGAGGTCGGCGCGGGCTGGTCCGACCTACTTTCTTGATCCTTTGGACCGCCAAATATTCTCGGCGCTTCACAAACGCTGCGGGCTTTGCTAACCCCCGCGCCTCACCACGAGCGGTCGTGGCGGAATTGGTAGACGCGCAGCGTTGAGGTCGCTGTGGGGCAACCCGTGGAAGTTCGAGTCTTCTCGACCGCACCAGTGAATCAGGGTCAATCGACAGGCGAATGCTGAGCTGAATCCGAAGCCGAGGGAGGTCCCCATGAGCCGCGAAACGGCCGACCTTACCGAAGCTCCGGATGCCCGCCTAGACGCCGAGGAAGAAGACCTTGAAGACCTCGCCCTGCGCGAGGACTACGCGCTGAATCCCGACTTCGTGGCGATGGTGGTGGACGCCACCGATCGCGGCGACGCCGAACGCCTGCGCGAGCTGCTGGCGGCCCTGCACCCCGCCGACGTGGCCGACCTGATGGGGTTCCTGTCGGCCGGCGACCGGGAAGAGGTGCTGGCCCACCTGGATCCCGAGGCCCTGGCCGAGATCCTGTCCGAACTCGATCCCGAGATCCGCGAGGACATCCTCGCCGACCTGCCGTCCGCCACGCTGGCCAAAGCCCTGGGGGAGATGGACTCCGACGACGCCGTCGACGTGGTCGAGGACATGGAGGACGACAAGCGCGCCCAGGTGCTTGCGGCCATGCCAGAGTTCGAGCGCGCGGCGATCGAGACCTCGCTGGCCTATGAGGAGGAGACCGCCGGCCGCCTGATGCAGCGCGAGGTGGTCTGGGCCCCGCAGTTCTGGACCGTCGGCCAGACCATCGATCATTTCCGCCGGGAAGGCGAAAGCCTGCCGGAGCTGTTCTTCGACGTCTATGTGGTGGACCCGTCTCACAAACCGGTGGGCGCCGTGCCGGTGAGCCACCTGCTGAGGGCCAAGCGCGACACGCCACTCGCCCAGATCATGGAGGCGATCACCGAAATCCCGGTGGTGATGGACCAGGAGGAGGTCGCCTACATCTTCGACAAGTACCACCTGATCTCCGCCCCCGTGGTGGAGCCAGGCGGGCGGCTGGTGGGCCAGATCACCGTCGACGATATCGTCGGGGTCATCCGCGAGGAGACCGAGGAAGACATCCTGGCCCTGGCCGGGGTGTCCGACGCCGGTCGGGACGCCGGCGTGGTGGGCATCGTCCAGTCACGCCTTCCCTGGCTGGTGATCAACCTCGCCACAGAGACCCTGGCGGTCTGCGTCGTCGGCGTGTTCCAGGACACCATCGCCAAGGTGATCGCGCTCGCCGTGCTGATGCCGATCGTCTCGTCCCTGGGGGGCAATGCCGGCACCCAGGCGCTCACTGTGGCGGTGCGCGCGTTGGCGAGCCGCGAACTCAACGCCCACAACGCCATGCGGATCATCTGGCGGGAGCTGATCGTTGGCTTCCTGAATGGGGTGGCCCTGGCCCTGGTGATGGGGCTGGCGGTCTGGGCCTGGTATCACGACACCAAGCTGGCCCTGACCATGGGGCTGGCGATCATCGCCAATCTGTTCGTCGCCGCCTTGGCCGGCATTCTGGCCCCGATCGTGCTCGAGCGGTTCGGCCGCGATCCTGCGGTGTCGTCCTCGGTGGTGGTGACCTTCGCCACCGACTTCATGGGCTTCCTCGCCCTGCTCGGGATTGCGAGCCTGATCCTCCTCCACTGAGGATCGCCAAGGAAAGTTCGCAACACGGTCCGGCCCCGGCCCCTATCTTGCCTGATGAGGAGCGGACGCCCCGGCGTTCGTCTCATTTTGGGTCATGTAGGCTATGAAACCGCGTCATCAGGTCTCTCGAGCCGCCATCGAACTGATTAAGTCGTTCGAGGGGTATCGCCGGAAATCCGCGCGGCTGGCCGATGGCCGCTGGACGATCGGCTATGGCCACACCCTGACGGCCCGCGAGGGCGCCCTGGTCTCGGAAAAGGACGCCGAGGCCCTGCTGCTCTATGACCTGATCTCTGTCTCCCATTCGGTGAACGAGTGGACCTATGCCCCGCTCACCCAGAACCAGTTCGATGCGCTTTGCGCCTTTGCGTTCAATATCGGGACCGACAATTTTCGCCGCTCGTCGGTGCTGCGCCGCCTGAACGAGGGCCAGCACCTGCAGGCGGCCTGCGCCATGGACCTTTGGCGGAAGGCCGATTTCGAGGGCGAGCGAATCGTCATCGACGCCCTGGTGCGCCGCCGCTCGGCGGAAAAGACCCTGTTTCTCACCCCCGCCGACGGCTGGGTGCCGGCGCCGTCGCCGATTCTGCGACCGAACGTGGACATGGACGCCGCAGGCGCCGTCCCGGCCGAGGTTCCGACCGTGCTCCGCCCTGCCATGCATGGCGCCGTCGCGGTGGTGGAACGGGTGGATGCGCCGCTGGCCCCGGTCGTCCCGGAAGAAGAAATGAGCCCCACCCAGACCGCCGCGGCCAATGTGGCCCAGCGTCTGGCCGTGCTGTTCCCGGATGAGACAGGTCCGGCCACGCCGCTCGCCGCGCCGAAGCCCGTCGCGCCGCCGCCAGCCCCCGCGGTCGCTCCGGCCCCCGCGCCGGTCGCCGAGGTCACCCGTCCGCCGCTGCCGCCGCCGATCTGGCCGGAACGCCCGGCCGGCGACGAGACCTTCATCCTCACCCCACCGCAGGAGCAGGACTTCGAGACGCCGGCCGCGCCGCCCGCGCCGGACCTGCCGTTTCCGGCCAACGAAACCACGCCGGGCCTGTTCGATCCCCGCGATGTCGCCAGCGACCAGTTGGCCCAGCCGGCGCCGCCCGCGGCTGAACGGCCTCGGATCCTGATCGACGACACGCTGGAATATGAAGGCTCGTTCGACGCTATCTCGTCCGAACAGCCGCGCTTCTCGCTTCTTCCGTTCCTGGGTCTCGGAGTCCTGGGCCTGGCCTTCTTCGCCGGTGGCCTCTTCTGGTCAGTGAGCGTGAAGGACACCGGGACCGGGCCGTCCGTGGCCGCCATGGTGGGCTGGCTGGCCTGCCTGGCCGGCGTCGGCTTCTTCTGCACCGCGGCCTACCTGATGCTGGGCCGGCTGGGGCGGGTCGATTCACCGGCTGAGTCCAACAGCCAGGACGAGGACGCCGACGCAGCATAGAGTTTACCCAAGTCTGGGGGGACTTGGTCGGGAGGGGCGCGTCTTGCCATGCCGCGCCCCTCCCACTTTTCACCGCCGTTTTTGCCTGGGGCGCCCGACCGTGATAGGTCGCGGACATGATCCCGAACCTCGGACCCTCCCTCGATTTCGCGCTCGGTGAGACCGCCGACGCCATCCGCGAGACCACAGCGCGCTTCGCCGCCGACCGGATCGCCCCCATCGCGTCGGAGATCGACGCCACCAACCTCTTTCCCCGCCAGCTCTGGCCGGAAATGGGCGCGCTCGGCCTGCACGGGATCACCGTGGAGGAGGACTTTGGCGGCCTGGGCCTGGGCTACCTGGAGCATGTGGTGGCCATGGAAGAGGTCTCCCGGGCCTCGGCCTCGGTGGGGCTGTCCTATGGCGCGCACTCAAATCTCTGCGTGAACCAGCTGCGCCGCTGGGGCTCCGAGGACCAGAAGCGCCGCTACCTGCCGGGCCTGATCTCCGGCGAGCATGTGGGGTCCCTGGCCATGAGCGAGGCGGGATCAGGCTCGGACGTGGTCTCGATGCGGCTGAAGGCGGACCGCCAGGGCGACCGGTATGTGCTGAACGGCACGAAGTTCTGGATCACCAACGCCCCGCACGCCGACACCCTGGTGGTCTATGCCAAGACCGCGCCGGGGGAGGCCAGCAAGGGCATCACCGCCTTCATCATCGAGAAGGGGATGAAGGGGTTCAGCGTCTCCGGGAAGCTGGACAAGATGGGCATGCGCGGCTCGGACACCGCTGAACTGGTGTTCGAGGACTGCGAGGTGCCGGAAGAGAACGTCATGGGCCCCGAGAACGGCGGGGTGGGCGTGCTGATGAGCGGGCTCGACTATGAGCGCGCCGTGCTGGCGGCGGGGCCCCTGGGGATCATGCAGGCCTGCCTTGACGTGGTTCTGCCTTACGTCCGCGAGCGCAAGCAGTTCGGCAAGGCCATCGGCTCGTTCCAGCTGATGCAGGGCAAGGTGGCGGACATGTACGTCGCCCTCAACTCGGCTCGGGCCTATGTCTATTCGGTGGCGCGGGCCTGCGACGCCGGCATGACCACCCGGTTTGACGCCGCCGGCGCGATCCTGATGGCGTCCGAGAACGCGGTCAGGGTGAGCCTTGAGGCCGTCCAGGCCCTCGGCGGGGCCGGCTATACCAAGGAGTTTCCGGTGGAGCGTCTGGTGCGCGACGCCAAACTCTATGACATCGGGGCCGGCACAAACGAGATCCGCCGGTTCCTGATCGGGCGCGAACTTATCGGGGCGTGACGGTTCGTTCACAGGTTGGATCGACCCTGCCGCCAGGTCGACCGGCCGGAGTGTTCCGATGCGTATCCTTCTCGCACCCATAGCCATGCTGCTGCTGAGCGGGTGCGCCAGCCTGACGGCCCCCGCCTGTCCCGCGGGCCAGCAGCCCATGCGGATGGCCCAGCTGTTCTTCGGCCAGAACATCGGCGGCAAGCCGGGAATCTCCGACGCGGAGTTCCGCAGGTTCACCGATGACGAACTGACTCCACGGTTCCCCAACGGGCTGACAGTCCTGGACGGGGGCGGCCAGTGGAAGGGGGCGGACAACAAGCTGATCCGCGAGGCCTCCAAGGTTGTGGTGCTGGTCCTGCCCCTGCATGGCGGCGACGTGACGCGGAAGCTGGGGGAGGTGCGGCAGGCCTATAACCAGCGCTTCCACCAGGACTCCGTGATGCTGGTGACCCAGACCGCCTGCGCGGCGTTCTAAAGCGCCGCCGCCATCCCCCGCACCGCCTCGGCAGTCTGCGGGTCCGCCGGGAAGAAGGTCTCCAGGGTGAGCTCGGACAGGGTGACGTCCACCGCCGTACCGAACACCGTCGTGGTGGAATAGAAGGACAGCACCTGGCCGTCTCCGATCCTCAGCTGGAAGGGGACTGCGACGCCGGCATATTCGTCCGAAGCCTTCCGCGGCGGCTGCCCGCCTGGGATCGGATAGGCCCGTAGCTCGGTGAGCAGATCGGTGAGGCGGGGGTCGGCGGTGAGCTCGGCTTCCCGGCGCAGGCGGTCCAGCAGGTGGGCCCGCCATTCGTGCAGATTGACCGTGTGGCGCGAGAGCCCTCGGGGATGCAGGGCCAGACGCAGGACGTTCACCGGCCCCTGCAACAGGTCCTCGTCGGCCAGGGCCATCATGGGCGCCACCATGCGGTTGGCCGCCACCAGGTTCCAGCCGCGGTCCACAGCCAGGGCCGGGTGAGGCTCATGGCCCGCCAGGATCAAATCCACAGCCTTGCGCGCGGCGGCCAGGGCCGGATCGTCCAGGGCGCGCTGGGGAAAGACCGGGGCGAAGCCGGCGGCCACCAGGATGACATTGCGCTCTCGCAGCGGTATCTCCAGCTGGTCGGCCAGGCGCAGGACCATGTCGCGGCTGGGCTGGGCGCGGCCGGTCTCGACGAAGCTCAGATGGCGGGTGGAGATCTCCGCCTCGCAGGCCAGGTCGAGCTGGCTGAGACGGCGGCGCTGGCGCCATTCGCGGAGGTGGTCGCCCACCGGATTTGCTGTTCCGATCATGGCCGCAGGATAGCTGGGCCCATGCGGCGGCTCCATGACCTGGCAGGTAATCGCCGGCCGGATCTGCGCCGGGCAGGTTGAGGGTCATGGGCCGCGAAGGTCGCGGTCCGGATTGGAGACCTCCCCATGTCTGACGCCCAGAACCCCGCCATGAACCCCGCCCTCGAAGCCCTGGTGGACAACTATATCGCCGCCTGGAACGCGACGGATCCGCAGGTCCGCGCCGCCAAGGTCGCCGCCACCTGGACCGAGGTCGCCACCTACAAGGATCCGATGATGGCCGGCGAGGGGCATGCCGGCATCGCCGCGATGATCGCCGGCGCCCAGTCGAACTTCCCGGGCCTGGTGTTCCGCCGCCGTGGCGACCTGGACGCCCATGGCGATGTCATCCGGTTCAGCTGGGATCTCGGCCCGCATGGCGCCCCGGCCATCGCCGGGGGCACGGACTTCGGCGTGCTGAAGGACGGCCGACTGGCCACCGTCACCGGGTTCCTAGACTTCGCCCCGTCCGGCGCCGCCTAGGGGCGCCGGGCAGGCAGGCGGCCCGATGACGGCCGCCTGCCCAATGCGGCGACATCCTACGGCAAAGTTCGAAGCGCCTCTTATCGCAGGGCCGCCAATGTGCTGGAATCGGAGCAAGAGCTTCGACCCGCGGGCCGGCTCCGATCGCGCGCCTCGAGACGGAGGGATCGCCAGATGATCGATGACGCCAAGCTGATCGCCTATGTCGCCGGCGAGCTCAACGCCCGCGGCCGCGCTGAGGTGGAGGCGGCCCTGGCCGTGGACCCGCTGCTGGCTTCACGGCTGGGACGGCATCGCGACCGCAGACTGCAGGGCGAGGTTGCTGTGGGGGCTGAACCCAAGCGCCGACGCGCCGGCGGCGCTGCAGAGGCGGTCCCGGGCAATATAGTTCGCCTTGCCGACCGCCGGCGTCCCGCCCGGGCCAAGGCCTCGCGGCCCTTCAAATGGCCCAGCTGGAGCGGGGTGGTGGCCAGCCTTGGGGTCGGGATGGTGGGCGGTTATCTGCTCTCGCACCAGACTTCCGGGCCTCTGTCGGTGCGCGCCGACGGCGCCCTCGTTGCCAGCGGCGCGCTCGCCAGGGCGCTGGAGACTGCGACGGCCGAGCCGCCTTCGCCTGTGAAGCTCAGCTTCCGCAGCCCGGACAGCTATTGCCGCGCCTTCCTCGTGGAGGCCCGCAGCCTGGCCGGGGTGGCCTGCAAGCGCGGACCGGACTGGATCGCACGCATGACCGTGCGGGCGCCCGGCGCCATTCTACCGCCCGCCGTGCTCACGGCTGTGGGCGAGATGATGGTAGGTCGCTCCCTGGACCGCGCCGGCGAAGAGGCTGCCCGCGCCAAGGGCTGGCGCCTCCAGGGCTGAGGCCTTGTCCCAAAAATGCGAAGGACCGGCCCCGTTGTTGGGAGCCGGCCCTTCCATTGTCGGACCGCTCAGCGGCCCCGTAACCGTACGCTTAGGCGTGGGCCTCGATGGAGGTCCAGGTCACGGTTTCCACCTGCGGGTAAAGACAATGAGACACTGGATCACCTCCTTTCAGTTGTTTGCACAAGGACTCACAATGTGGGCGAACGATGCGGAAGTTGCAAACGCCGCCATGGCGACATTTTCGCGTCTCAGCGCATTGTCGCCAGATTGGGCGCCGGCTCGTGGCGGCTGGGGCGCCGCCGCAGGTCGGTGACCGGCCGGTCGAGGCGGTCGAGGGCCTCGATAGTGGCGGCGTAGCCGGCGGCGACAGCCGGCTCATAGGCCGACCAGTCACGGATTTCCACATTGCCCACATCGGGGGTCACCAGCACGTCGGTGGCGTCCCGGGCGGCGGCCAGGTCGCGGCCTGACGACACGGTGGCCGCCCGCATCAGCAGCGAGACGATGGGCGGGCCCTTGCGCCACTGGCCGGAGAAGATCCACCGCCAGATGGAGGAGGGCCGCGCCACGTCCTCGGCGGTGATGGACCGGGCGCCCGACACGTCCACGCCGACGATCGGACCGAGCTGGGCGGTGCGCATGATATCGGCCGGGAAATTCTTGAGGACGGCGCCGTCCACGAGAACGTCATTGTCGTCCGTGGCCGGCGGCAGGATGCCCGGTAGGGAGATGGAGGCCCGCAGGGCGTCGCGCAGCCGCCCCCGCCGGTGGATCTGGTAGGCGCCGGTGGTGAGGTTGCTTGAGAGGCAGAAGAACGGCAGCCAGAGGTCGGCGATCTCCACATCGCCGAAATGCTTGGCAAGGCGGTCGCGCACCTTGTTGCCCAGGGTCATGGCGATCAGCGGGATGGCGATGTCGTCCAGCGGGCTGGTGTTGACGAAGGCGTCGGCCAGACGGGCGTCCATCTCCGCGCTATCCCAGCCAATGGCCAGGCCCGCGCCGACGATCGCCCCCATGGACACCCCGGCCACGAAGTCGATGGGCACGCCGCGTTCGCGCAGGGCGCGGATGGCGCCCACATGGGCATAGGCGCGGGCGCCGCCGCCGGACAACACGAGGCCTACGGACTGGCCGGTGAGCACCCGGGCGATGCGCCGGGCGTCCTCCGGGGTCTCGCGGCGCATGTGGAACAGCCGGGCGGGCATGGCCGCGTCCCACCAGGCTTCCGAACCCTGGGGCCGCTCGCAGTTGCGCTTCTGGACCAGGATCAGGTCCACCAGGTTCTGGGCCTGCATGGGGTCGGCGGCGGGCATGAGCCCGTCCTTAGGGGGCGGGACATCGCCACGGCCGACCCGGAACAGCCGGTCCACCTGGCGGCCCACGACCTGGCGCCAGCCCAGGTCCTGGCCTTCGGCGGCGTAGAGCACGAAGTCGTAGTCCTTCTCGACTTCCGAAAACCACTCGGTCGGGGCGTGCTGGGCCTCGACCCCGACGACGGTGACCGAATAGCCCAGCCGGCCCACCTCTCGGGCGATGCGGTCCACAAGTGGCCGTATGGGGATGGGCTCGCCCACGGTGACGAAGCCATAGACCGAGGGTTCACCGATCGAGGCCTTGGTGGCCGCCTGGCGGTTGCGCAGGATCATCAGCCGGGCGAGCTCGGTCATGACGTGCGGGTTGGATTCGCAGGCCTCGAAGAACACATCGCGGGGCAGGGAGAAGATCTCGGAATCCCGCAGGGCCACCACATGGCCGGAGTGAGGAACCCCGGAGATCAGGGCCATTTCGCCGGCCGGCTCCCCGGGACGAATCACCCCCAGGAACTGGCGTTCCATGCCGGCCTCGCGGCGGAAGGCGCCCAGGCGTCCGGCGCGCACGAAATAGAGCTGATCGGCAGGCTCGCCGGCATTGTACAGCGTCGCCCCGCCGGGCAGCGAGAACCAGGTGGCCTCGCCATCGGCGCGCTCGTCCTCGAACAGTCGCGCCAAGGCCGAGTCGTTCGGAATGTCAGGAAGATGCGCCACGAAACCGGATGCTAGCCTGCGTCGCCCCGCGCCGCTATGGCTTGGACATGCCCGTTCTCAAGTCCGCCATCGATCCGCAGAGCGCCGCCTTCCAGGCCAACGCCCGGGTCAACCAGGCCCTTGTCGCCGCCCTGCGGGAGAAGGTCGCCACCGCCGCCCTCGGGGGCCCTGAAGAGAGCCGCAAGCGCCATGCCGGCCGCGGCAAGCTGCTGCCCCGGGAGCGGGTCATGCGCCTGCTGGATCCTGGCTCGCCGTTCCTGGAGGTAGCTGCCCTGGCGGCGCACGGCCTCTATGACGACGAGGCGCCGGGTGCGGGCGTGATCACCGGGGTAGGCCGGGTCTCTGGCCGCGAGGCGATGATCGTGGCCAATGACGCGACAGTGAAGGGCGGGGCCTATTTCCCGCTGACGGTGAAGAAGCACCTGCGCGCCCAGGAAGTGGCGATGCAGAACCGGTTGCCCTGCATCTATCTGGTGGACTCAGGCGGCGCGAACCTGCCGCACCAGGCGGAGGTGTTCCCGGACCGCGACCATTTCGGGCGGATCTTCTTCAACCAGGCGCGGATGAGTGGCGAGGGGATCGCCCAGATCGCGTGTGTCATGGGCTCCTGCACCGCCGGCGGGGCCTATGTGCCAGCCATGTCCGACGAGACGGTGATCGTGCGCGGGACCGGGGAGGAGAGCCAGGGCACCATCTTCCTGGGCGGCCCGCCCCTGGTGAAGGCTGCGACCGGCGAGGTGATCTCGGCCACGGAACTGGGGGGCGCCGACACCCACGGCCGCCGCTCCGGCGTCGTGGACCATGTGGCGGTGGACGACGAGCACGCCCTGCAGATCGTCCGGCAGATCATGGCCAATCTCAACACGAAGAAGTCGGACAGCCTGGTCCTGGCTGAGCCGCGGGCGCCGCTGTTCGATCCCGAAGAGCTCTATGGCGTCGTGCCCACCGACGTTCGCGCGCCCTATGACGTGCGCGAAGTGATCGCCCGCATCGTCGACGGCTCAGAGTTCGATGAGTTCAAGGCGCTTTACGGCACGACCCTGGTGACGGGCTTCGCGCGCATCTGGGGCCAGCCGGTGGCGATCCTGGCCAATAACGGCGTGCTGTTTTCGGAAAGCGCGCTGAAGGGGGCTCACTTCATCGAGCTGGCCTGCAAGCGGGGGATCCCGCTGGTGTTCCTGCAGAACATTTCGGGCTTCATGGTCGGCGGCAAGTACGAGGCCGGCGGCATCGCCAAGGACGGCGCCAAGCTGGTGACGGCGGTGGCCTCCGCCGAGGTTCCCAAGTTCACTGTGCTGATCGGCGGCTCGTTCGGGGCCGGCAATTACGGCATGTGCGGCCGCGCCTATTCCCCCCGCTTCCTGTGGACCTGGCCCAACAGCCGGATCAGCGTGATGGGCGGGGAACAGGCGGCGAGCGTGCTGGCCACCATCCGCCGCGACGGGCTGGAGGCCCGGGGCGGGACTTGGCCGGCGGACGAGGAGGAGGCCTTCAAGGCGCCGATCCGCGACCGCTACGAGACCGAAGGCGACCCCTATTTCGCCAGCGCGCGGCTGTGGGACGACGGCGTCATCGACCCGGCCCAGACCCGCGACGTGCTGGGGCTGTCCATTTCAGCCGCCCTCAACGCCCCGATCCCGGAGACGAAGTTCGGCGTGTTCAGGATGTAGGGGCGGGCCTCAGAGCCCCGACGTCGCCCGCAGGATCTGGCCGGCCAGGATGCCGAGGCTGGCGGCGGTGGTGACAATGCCCATGGCGAGCAGCAGCTGGGCGTTGCGTCGCCGCGAGCGGGAGCCGACCTGGGCCAGGATGCGCAGGGAAGAGGCGAGATCGCCGGTGACGACCGGCAGCTTGAGTTTGGTCATTCCATGTCCCCACTGGTCGCGCAGCCAAAGCGAGGGGAGGCCGCCGCACGCCGTGTCGTCGTTTACGCGGTAGAGCTGCCGCTCCACCTTTCGTTAACCATTTGGCGAATGGCGGATTTAGGACGGGGGGTCAAGCGGCGCCGCAGACCGTCCCCAGATCGGTCCACAGCCGTGGACTTGAGGGCACATCGGGGCGAGGCCGCCGGAGGGGCGGCGTGGAATTCCGGCGATCGCCGTCGGACCTGGATTGATCCTGCGCATTCCGCCCTTGCGAACCGGCGTCCAAATGACGCGAAAATGCGTTAAGCCGATCCCGAGAGTCTCAAGGAGCCGCCCATGACCAACCCCATCGCCGATCCCCTGGTCGAGGGCCCGGACACCGATACGGAGTCTGCCCTGGTGCAGGTGGAGGCCACCCCGGAAGGCTTCGCCACCGTCACGCTCAACCGTGCGGCGCGGAAGAACGCCTTCGACGCCGAACTGATCGCCGCCCTGCATGAGGCGTTTGAAACCCTTCACGGGGCGGAAGGCGTGCGGGTGGTGTTCCTGCGGGGGGCGGGCGGCACGTTCTGTGCGGGCGCGGACCTGGAATGGATGAAGGCGGCCGTCGATCATACCGAGGCCGACAATCGCGACGACGCCCTGCAGCTGGCGCGGATGCTGAAAAGCCTTTGGGACATGCCGGCTCTCACCGTAGCCCTGGTGGAGGGCGGGGCGTTTGGCGGCGGCGCCGGTCTGGTGGCGGCCTGCGACCTGGCGGTGTCGACGGCCGACGCGAAGTTCATGTTCTCCGAGGTCAGGCTCGGCCTGGTCGCCGCCACCATCAGTCCCTATGTGGTGGCCGCCATCGGGCCCAGGGCGGCGCGAGGCCTGTTCGCCACGGGCCGGCTCTTCGATGCGGGCCATGCGGAAAAGATCGGTCTGGTGACCGAGGTGGTTGCGGACGTCGCCGCACTGGATGCGGCCCGCGACCGTATCGGCGCCGGAATCCTGGCCTGCGCTCCCGGCGCGGTGGCCGACTCCAAGCGACTTGTGGAAGATGTGGCCTTCAAGGCCATTGACCACGGCCTGATGGAGGAAACCGCCCGCCGGATCGCCCGGGCCCGGGTGTCGGAGGAAGGCCAGGAGGGGGTTCGCGCCTTCCTGGAGAAGCGCAAAGCCAGCTGGGCGATCTGACGCCTGGACGGAGGGGGCATGGAGACAGACCTGGACGGCGTCGCCGCCGCCGATCTCGCGATCGAGGAGATCGCCCATGCCGGCCGGCACGGCCTGCCTCTCGGCGCACCCTGTCCAAATTGCGCGACTCCACTGCAGGGGCCGTGGTGCCATGCCTGCGGCCAGAAGGGTGAGGAATATAACCGTTCGATCCTGCACCTGGCGGGGGAGGCCCTGGAGGGACTGACCCATATCGACGGGCGGCTCTGGCGGACGCTGGATCGGTTGATCCGCCAACCCGGCCAGCTCACCCGCGATTATCTGGATGGCAAGCGCGCGCCCCAGATCCCTCCGTTCCGCATGTTCCTTGTGGTGGTGGTTCTGGTGTTCCTGGCCGGCTCTCTGGGCAATCTCGGGCCCAATCATCAGAACATCCGGTTCGCAGCGCCCAACTCCGCAGAGGCGCAGAAGGTGAGGGTGGCCACCGGGCTCAGGGGCGAGCATGGCAAGACCGCGCTGGACCGCTGGATGGCGGAACGGATCTCCAAGGCGGTGCTGGATCCGGAACCGGTGATCGCCTCCATGGAGCGCTGGGCGCATCAGTTTGCGATCCTGTCGCTGCTGATCGCCGCGCCCCTGTTGGCCCTCGCCTTCGTCTTCCAGCGGCAGTTCTATTTCTTCGACCACCTGATCTTCGCCATGCACTCGCTCGCGTTCCAGGGGCTGCTGCTGGCGGCCATGCTCGCCCTGGGGGGATGGGTCGGGGGGGCGGCCTGGCTGTTCGCCGCCGCGCCTGTGCATCTGTTCTTCCACATGCGGGGCGTCTATGGGACGAGCATCCCCGGGACGCTCGCCCGCATGACCTGGCTATTCGTGGGCTCGGCGATCGGTTTCTCGTTCTTGATGCTGGGCCTCATCCTGGTGGGCCTGGCCGGAGTGCATTGAAGTCCATGCTGAAATCCGTCCTGGTCGCCAATCGCGGCGAGATCGCGCGCCGGGTGTTCGGCACCGCCCGGCGGATGGGGATCGCCACCGTCGCGGTCTATTCCGAAGCCGACGCCGAGGCGCCCCACGTGCAGGAGGCCGACCAGGCGGTGCTGATCGGGCCTGCGGCGGCGCGGGAGAGCTACCTGGTGGGCGAGAAAATCCTCGCCGCCGCCAAGGCCACCGGCGCCGAGGCGATCCATCCGGGCTATGGCTTTCTGTCGGAGAACGCCGCCTTCGCCGAGGCGGTGATGGCCGCGGGCCTGATCTGGATCGGGCCGCCGCCGTCGGCGATCCGGGCCATGGGGCTGAAGGACGCCGCAAAGTCTCTCATGGAAAAGGCCGGGGTGCCGGTGACTCCGGGCTATCTTGGCGAGGACCAGTCCCTCGCCCGCCTGCAGTCCGAGGCTGACGCCACGGGCTATCCCGTGCTGATCAAGGCGGTGGCCGGCGGCGGCGGGAAGGGCATGCGCCGGGTGGAGGCGGCCGCGGAGTTCGCCGCCGCCCTCGCCTCCTGCCAGCGCGAAGCCGCGGCTTCTTTCGGCGACGACCGGGTGCTGATCGAGAAATACGTCACCCGCCCGCGCCACATCGAGGTGCAGGTGTTCGGGGACAGCCAGGGGAGCGTGGTGCACCTCTATGAGCGCGACTGCTCCCTGCAGCGCCGGCACCAGAAGGTGATCGAGGAAGCTCCGGCGCCGGGGATGAGTCCCGAGGCGCGGGCGGCGGTGACCCAGGCGGCGGTGAAGGCCGCCCAGGCGGTAGGCTATCAGGGCGCCGGCACGGTGGAGTTCATCGCAGATGCCAGCGAGGGCCTGCGCCCGGACCGCATCTGGTTCATGGAGATGAACACCCGCCTGCAGGTGGAGCATCCGGTGACCGAGGCGGTGACCGGGGTGGACCTGGTGGAGTGGCAGTTCCGCGTCGCCTCCGGCGAACCCCTGCCGCTCACCCAGGACGAGATCAAGCTCACCGGCCATGCGGTAGAGGCGCGCCTCTATGCCGAGAATCCGTCCGGCGCATTCCTGCCCTCCATCGGGGTGCTGGAGCATTTCCGGCTGCCGGAGGGGATCCGCGTGGACTCAGCGGTGGAGGAGGGGGACGAGGTCTCCCCGTTCTATGACCCGATGATCGCCAAGCTGATCGCCCACGCCCCCACCCGGGAGGGCGCGACGGAAAGCCTGGCCCAGGCCTGCGCCGAGGTGGAGGTCTGGCCGGTAAAGACCAACGCCGGCTTCCTGGCCCGCTGCCTCGACCATCCCGACTTCATAGCCGGCGAGGTGGACACCAGCTTCATTCCCACCCGGATCGAGGCCCTGGCGGCCCCGGCCCGCCCTTCGGACAACCTGCTCACTGTGGCCGCGGCGGCCATGCTGGCGGAGGAGGTGGAGGCGGAGCCCTCACCCTGGACCGAGCTTACGGGATTCCGCATGAACGCGGCGCCGGAGACCCACCTGCGCCTGTTCCTGGACGGTGAGCCGATCCTGGCGCCCCTGCCCGACGGGGACCTGGAGGCCGATGTGCTGATGACTGAGGACGGCGCGGTGGTGCTGTTCGAGGCGGGTGAGACCTTCGTGCTCTCCGCCCGGGCCCCGGCCCGCAGCCTGGACGATGCTGTGGGCGACGCCCAGATCCGCTCTCCGATGCCGGGCAAGGTGGTGTCGGTGTCGGTGTCCGTGGGCGACCGGGTGGCCAAGGGCCAGGCTCTGCTGACCCTGGAAGCCATGAAGATGGAGCACGCCATGACCGCGCCCTTCGACGGCGAGGTGGAGGCCCTGCTTGTGAGCGCCGGCGACCAGGTGAGCGAGGGCGTGGCCCTGGCCCGGCTGAAGGCGGTGGTCGGATGACAGTCCACATGCTGCGGCTCTGCGTGGGCTGCGACACGATCGATGACCTGCTGGCCTGGCACGCCGACGGCGACAAGCCCTGGCTGTTGCACACCCGCATGACCCCGAAGCGCGGCGACGAGATGGTGGACGGCGGCTCCATCTATCGGATCTTCAAGGGCATGATCCTCTGCCGCCAGCGGATCCTGGCGATCCGCACCGTGGGGGACGGCGTCAACGCGCGCTGCGAGATCACCCTCGACCCGGAGATCATCCGGGTGGCGCCGACTCCGCGCCGGGCCTTCCAAGGCTGGCGCTATTTCGATCCCAAGGACGTCCCGCCGGATCTGGACATGAGCGCCGACGGGGAAATCCCCATGGAGCTCGCCCGGCAGCTGCGGGAAGCCGGC
>Ga0265327_10001039_pt1 | contig 39147 bp, 30 predicted proteins | sample 41621metaG_FD_202089 | JGI IMG/M metagenome (GOLD analysis project Ga0265327, IMG submission 202089) | Rhizosphere microbial communities from Carex aquatilis grown in University of Washington, Seatle, WA, United States - 4-16-21 metaG | ecosystem: Host-associated > Plants > Roots > Rhizosphere... | reverse complement strand
TGAAGGGCGCCAGCGAGGTCATCGAGTTCGGCCAGCCCCTGCCGCCCTTTGACTTCCACTGCCCGGTGATGAGCCTGCCCCACACCTTCGGCACGACCCTGGAGACGATCCCGGCGGTGGTCCCCTATCTTGCCGCCGACCCAGCCAAGGTCGCCGCCTGGAACGCACGCCTGGGGCCGAGGATTCGGCCTCGCGTCGGGCTCGTGTGGTCCAGCGGCATTCGCCCGGACCAGCCGGAGCTCGCCGCCGCCAATGGCCGCCGCAACCTGCCTCTCGATGCGCTGAAAGCCTTCACCGGCCTGCCGGTCGATTTCATCAGCCTGCAGAAGGGCGATCCAGCCGAGGGCGAGTTCGCCGCCCTCGATCAATCGGTCTGGGGCGGCCCGCCGATCGCCAATGTCGCCGACGGGCTGAACGACTGGTCCGACACCGCCGCTCTGATCGCGGCCCTGGACCTCGTGGTCAGCGTCGACACCGCCACCCCGCACCTGGCCGGCGCCATGGGCGCGCCGGTGTGGATCATGAACCGCTTCGACCCCTGCTGGCGCTGGCTCGAGACGCGCGCCGACAGCCCCTGGTATCCCACGCTCCGCCTGTTCCGTCAGCCGACGATGGGCGACTGGGACAGCGTGGTGGGACAGGTAAGGACCGAACTGGCGAGGATGTTTGGAGCGTGAGCGGGGACATGCACTTGTGCGTGTCCCCAGACCAGGGCGACACCTCGGGCTTCGCGAGCTCGACGTCTGTTGGGGACACGCACGAGTGCATGTCCCCAGGAGCTAGAGCGGGGCGCAGACCTGCTCAAGCCAGGCCTTGGCCGCGCCGTCGAGCTGCGGGCCGATCACCGCCAGGACCCGGGCGTGATAGGCGTTCAGCTGATGCAGCTCCTCGCGGGTGAGCAGGGCGGTCACGATCAGCCGCCGGTCGATCGGCGCCAGGGTCAGGGCCTCGAAGCCCAGCATCGGCCGCTCGCCGCCCTCGATCGCCTCGGGCGGGGTCACCACCTGCAGGTTCTCGATGCGGATGCCGTAGCCGCCGGTCTTGTAGTAGCCGGGTTCGTTTGAAACGATCATCCCAGGCTGTAACGCCACGCTCGACGGCGCCTTTGAGATGCGCTGAGGCCCTTCGTGCACCCCGAGGTAGGAACCCACGCCGTGGCCGGTGCCATGGTCGTAGTCGAGCCCGTGCTGCCACAGGGCCATTCGCGCCAGGGCGTCCAGCGCCGAGCCCGACACGCCTGTCGGGAAGCGTACACGGGCCAGGGCCAGATGCCCCTTTAGCACCAGGGTGAAGCGCTCTCGCATCTCCTGGCTGGGCTCGCCGATGGCCACGGTGCGGGTCACGTCGGTGGTGCCGTCGAGGTACTGGGCGCCGGAATCCACCAGAAGCAGTGTCCCGCGCTCCAGCTTGCGGTTCAGCCGCTCGACGGGCCGGTAATGCACGATGGCGCCGTTGGGGCCCGCGCCGGCGATGGTGTCGAACGAGAGGTCCTTCAGCGCCCCGGTGGCCTCGCGGAAGCGTTCGAGCGTCATTACCACCGTGATCTCGTCCGGCAGGGACTGCTCCGCCTCGCTCGACAGCCAGTGCAGGAAGCGGCTCAGCGCCGCGCCGTCGCGGGCGTGAGCCTTTCGCGCACCCTCGACCTCGACCGCGTTCTTGCAGGCCCGGGGCAGGGCCGTGGGATCGGCGCCGCGCTGCACCGCGGCGCCGGCGGCCTCGAGCGTGTCGAAGTACCAGGCCGAGGACTGCGCCGGATCGACCAGCACGGCCTTGCCGTTCAATGCGCGCAGCGCCGCCGGCAGGCTGTCGGGCGGCTGCAGCGCCACCTGGTTGCCGAGCCAGGCCGGCAGCTCATCGGTCACCTTGGCGGGATCGAGGAACAACTGGGCCGAGCCGTCCTGATTGAGGATCGCCTGGGCGAGGGGCAGGGGCGAGCGGATCACGTCGCCGCCGCGGATGTTGAACAGCCAGGCGATGGAGGCGGGGGCGGTGATCACCGCCGCCTCGGCGCCCTGCTTGGTCAGGGTCTCGCCGATGCGCGCGCGCTTGGCCTCGGAAGCCTCGCCGGCGAATTCGAGCGGGTGAGGAACCACCGCCGCCTGCGGCTGGGCCGGCCGCGCCTTGCCCCAGGCCTCGTCCAGCGGATTGGCGGCGACCGGCTTCAGACTTGCCCCGGCCTTCTCGGCGGCCTTCTTCAACCGGTCCAGGCCATCGGGGCTGTGCAGGCGCGGGTCGTAGCCGACCACCTGGCCGGCCTTGAGCTCGCTCTCCAGCCATGCGCCGACCCCGCCCTCGACCAGATCGCGCACCTCGAACAGGTCGCCATCCACCTGATCGCGCACCTGCAGCGTGTAGCGGCCGTCGACGAAGATCGCCGCCTTGTCCTTCAGCACCACCGCCGCCCCCGCCGAGCCGGTGAAGCCGGTGGCCCAGGCCAGCCGGTCGTTGGCCTCGGGCAGGTATTCGTTCTGGTGCTCGTCCTCGTGCGGGATCAGAAACCCGTCCAACCCCTGGCGGGCGGTCGCCTCGCGGATCAGCGGCAGGTGCAGGGTTCCGAACGAGGGATCGGCTTGGTCTTCGAAGGTCTGGCGCATGGGGGTGATGTAGGACGGGGCGGGGGCCGGCGCCAACGGCTGTTTCAGCGCGCAGATGGTTCGCGCAAGCCGTAGGACTGCCTTCGGGTGACGAATGTTGTCGCCTCCTTGTCAGGGTAGATGACGTAGGGGGTCAGTCTGGAGCAGGCGTATGGCCGGCTCGGAAGATTGTCGGCATCGAAGCTTGCGATAGGCCAGCGGCCCGTACAGTCGTCCAACCGGCAGACGCACACGACGGATTGGTATCGTTCGTCTGACGAATAAGACTTGTCGATCAGGATGGTCGTCTGTGGTTTGCCCGGTCTGTGCCCGACAGCCACAAAGGGGGAGGCCGGGTCGCGGATCAGCAGGCGCAGGAGTGCGCGTCGGTCTCCGTTGATTGGACTGTCAGGCTCCGGTGTATGCAACGCCAGCAGGGCCTTGCTGTCTTTCAGTTGCAGAGCGTCAACGAGCCGATCGGCCCAATCCTGGACCTGACGCCGATAAGGCCAATTCGGTGGCGCTTCGGTTAAGTCTCCGTAGTCAGGATGCCTGTCGGATCGAAGTTGACGCTGCCAGTGCGCTTGAGACGCGACTTTGACACCGGTGACCTGAAGATACCGACCGTCGAATGAATGGCAGTACCCCAACGTCATCGCGAAGTCGCCAAACGAGCGAACAATCTGCCGGGTCCTCTCGCAATCGCCGATTCGTCCTGTCACGATGACTTTGAAATAGCCGGTCGTTCGACCGTCTTTCGCTCCACCGAAGTCCAGGCCAACAGCGTTTCCGTTGGACGATGGATCGATGGAGTCCGTTCTCGGTCCATAGAGGCCGTCTATGCCCCCATACAGGTATGGGCCCCTCATGACCGCGGCCACTTCAACGCATTGTCCGACTTTAGCGTCGGAGCTGACAGCGACATCGTGGACCGTCGCCTTGTGAGTGGAGGGCGGATTGCAGGCGTCCGCCTTCGGCCTTGCAGCGATGACTTCTGCCTGTGCGGGCGCGTTTTCGGCTCGCGTGGCTGGTGACGTCAGGCTAATGGCGCTGACCACAAGGATTGCGAAGGCTCGCCAGATCATGGCGGAACGCTACCCGCAGTCCTGGGCGAGGGCTAGGCGCCTAGGAACGCTGCAGCACCAGCGCTACCCACGCGTCTCGCCGGATGGCGAACTTCACGCGGAAGCCGCGCGACAGGTAGGCGGCCTTCACCGCCCGCTCCTGGGTGCGCAGCAGGCCCGAGAGGATGGCGACGCCGCCGGGTCTCAGCGCGCCCTTGATGTCCTGCGCCAGGCCGATCAGGGGCCGGGCGAGGATATTGGCGAACACCAGGTCGTAGGGGGCGTGGCTGGCGACCAGCCTGTGGTTGAGACCGGAGGCGTGCACGAAGCGCGCGCGGGTGTGGTTGACCGCGGCGTTCTCGCGGCTGATGCGCACCGAGACGCGGTCGATGTCGGTGCCGACGGCCAGGGTCGCCCCGGTCTTCTCGGCGGCGATGGCCAGCACACCGGTGCCCGCGCCCACGTCCAGCACCTTGCGGTAGCGGCGGGCCTTGATCAGGCGGTCATAGGCCAGAAGGCAGCCGACGGTGGTGCCGTGGTGCCCTGTGCCGAAGGCCGCGCCGGCCTCGATGCGCAGGTTCACCGTCGCCGCCGGCGTCTTGCCCCGGTCGTGCATGCCGTAGACGAAGAAGCGCCCGGCGCGCACCGGCGGCAGGCCCGACAGCGCCATGGCCAGCCAGTCGGCGTCGGCCAGCACCTCGCGCGTCACCTTCAGGCCGCCGGCCTGCTCCAGCACCGCCTGGAACCGGTCGGCCTCCTCGTCGGAAGTCGGGAAGGCGTCGATGCGCCAGAGGCCCTTGTCCTCGTCCTCTTCCAGGATCGAATAGGTGGCGCCCTCCAGCAGGGGGTCGCTGTCGACAACGGCGGCGGCGGCTTCGGCGGCGGCGCGGGGGCCGCGGGCGATGATCTGGAAAGCTTGGTGGTCGGTCATCAGGGCCGCTCGCCGACCACGGTGTACATACGGTAGTGCCCGGCCTGATAGGCCTGTTTGTGCTTGGTCACGGTGGTGCGGAAACCGAGGATCTGCATCATCTCCGACACCAGCCCGGCGGGCAGGTTGAACCAGGCGTCGAAGCCCTGGGGCCGGGCGGCGCGGGGAATGAACGAGGCGGCCATCGGGTTGCGCTTCCAGGGCGTGCGGCGGTGATAGTGGTCCTCGCCGACCTCGGTCACCACCAGTGTCTTTCCGCACACCGAGGCGGCGTTGATCATGGCGCCCATTGGGTCGCGCAGGTGCAGCAGCACCGAATTGAGGGTCACCACGTCGAAGCGGCCGAACGACGGATCGATCTGATAGACTGTGCCGTAGACCGCCTGGGCCTTGGCCCGGTGCGCCTCGCGCAGCAGCCACCAGGAGTTCTGCAGCCGGCGCAGGTGGACCTTGCGGGTGTCGTGTTCGTGCTGCAGGTCCAGCCCATGAAACGGCACGAAGTCCCAGCGGCCGTCCTCCGCCAGATCGAACACGGTGACCTCGGCGCCCTGTTTCTCCATCCAGAAGCTGAGGTGCCCGCTGGCCGGGCCGATCTCCAGGACCGAGCGGCCGTCGAGCTTCACGCCGCCGAGATAGTCCGCCTCCTTACCGCGCAGGTCCCACTGGCCCTGGACCACGCCGTGACCCGGGACATCGACCGTATGATAGAAATCGCAGTCGGCGAGGGTCAGCCCCAGGCGCTCGGGCGCGGGCTTCAGAGGGGCGTCGGCGGCTAGGGGCATGGACCTCGGCTCGGCTGTGGGCGGCGGCTTCTACCATGGCGACTTCGGCGCAGATGAAAGTTTTTTGATGCGGGAACACCTTCTCCCGCCGTCCGGTTGCTGGCCCGTGGGCGTTGTGCGGCGCCGAAGGGGCGCTGCAGCAAACATTCCGGAGCAGAGCCATGGCTGACCCAGACGTGCAGACCCAGATCAACGATGCTGGAGACAAGGTGGCGGCCGCGACGCGGCGCAACGCTGAGGCGGGGGCTCAGGCGGTCAAGAAGGGCGCCGACGCGATCGGCGAAACCACCAAAGCCGGCATCGAGGCCGAGCAGCGCTCGTTCTCGGCCGCCAGCGACGCCGGCCGTCAGAGCGCCGAGGCCCTCGGCCGCGCCGCCCAGACCTCGCTCAAGGCCGGCCAGGAGATGGCCCGCCACAGTCAGGACATGGCCAAGCGCGCCACCAGCCAGTACGCCGATCTCTGGCGCAGCTCGCTGACGCCGATGAGCCAGCTGACCGGCGAGTTCAACCGCTGGGTCGATCAAATCTGGCGCGGAGCCGGCGGCATACATGGCGCCCTGCCGATGACCATGCTCGCGCCCTTCGCCGACCATCCCCTGGCCGACCTGCGCGAGACCGACCGCGGCTATGAGCTGTGCGTCGACCTGCCGGGGATGAAGGCGCAGGACGTCGAACTGTCGATCCGCGGCGACATGCTGTTCGTCTCGGGCGAGAAGGCCGAGGAAGATCGGGGGGCGCAGGGGACCTACCGCTTCTCCGAGCGCCGCTTCGGCCGGATCGAGCGGAGCTTCGCCCTGCCGCCGGGCGCCGATCGCTCGCGCATCGAGGCGAGTCTGCGGGACGGCATGCTGAAGATCGAGATACCGGCGACGCCCGAGGGCGAACGGGCCCAGACCATTCAGGTCAAGGGCTAGTCGTTGCTGGTGGAGGGCGGGCGCGGCCCGTCGTCGATCTGATCGTCGACGTCCTCGCGCTCGGCCTCGCCCGCCGCCGCGGGCTCGACGTTAAAGCGGTCGGGGTCGAGCCGCGTCACCGGCAGGGGGTTGGGATCGACATAGCCGGGATCGAGGTCAGCGACCTGTTGCGGCGCTTCATCGGGAGCTGTGGCGGCCGCGACGTCCTGGTCGGTCGCCGGCCGCGCCAGTTCCTCTGCGGCGGCGGAGCTGAACCATATCTGCGGGCCGCCGGGGTGGCTCGCCCAAGGGCCGTGCAGGGCCAGGCCGAGGGCCAGGCCGCAAAGCGCCGCCAGCGCCGAACCGTAGAATGCTCCCGGGGTGACCTTGTCTTCCATGCACAAGACAGCGCGCGGGACGGGGCGAAGTTCTAACGCGGCCGTATTCTTTTATAGCTCAGGTCAGGCGCGCTCGACGAAGCTGTCGATGACCTTCTTCTCACCGGCCTTGTCGAAGGCGACGGTCAGCTTGTTGCCCTCCACCGCGTTCACAAGGCCGTAGCCGAACTTCTGGTGGAACACCCGCTCGCCGCGCTGGTAGCTCGAGGCCGAGGGCTCGGACACCGCCACCAGCCGGCCCTCGCCCTCGATCACTTGCGCGCGAGCTCGCGGGTCGAAGCCTTTGCCGGCCGTGCGCGCCTGGGCCCTCTGCCACCCGGGCGAGGAGTAGCTCGATCCGGCGAACGAGCCGACATCGTCCCAGCGCGAAGCGGTCTGCTGCATGCCGGGTCCGCCGCCGTAGTAGCCGGTCTCCGACGCGGCCTCGACGTGGCCGATCGGCAGTTCGTCGATGAAGCGGCTCGGCAGCTGGCTGGTCCAGCGCCCGTAGACCAGGCGGTTGGCGGCGAAGCTGAGGCGCGCTTCCTCCTTGGCCCGGGTGATGCCGACGTAGGCCAGGCGCCGCTCTTCCTCCAGGCCCTTTTCGCCCTTCTCGTCCATCGAGCGCTGCGAGGGGAACACCCCTTCTTCCCAGCCGGGCAGGAACACCAGCGGAAACTCCAGCCCCTTGGCCGAGTGCAGGGTCATGATCTGCACCGCGTCGTCGCCAGCGCCGCGGTCGAGATCCATCACCAGCGACACGTGCTCTAGATAGGACTGCAGGTCGTCGAAGGCCGACATCGACTGCACCAGCTCCTTCAGGTTCTCCAGCCGCGTCTGGCTGGTGGGCCCTTTGTCGGCGCGCAGCATGTCGGTGTAGCCGCTCTCCTCCAGGATGGTCTCCAGCAGCTGGGAGTGGTGCGCCGCGCCCGCCATGCTCCGCCACCGGTCCATGTCGCGCAGGAAGTTGGCGAGGTTGGTGCGGGTGCGCGCCGGCAGCTCGTCGGTGCCGACGATGCCGCGCGAGGCGAGCGAGGCGGAGACGCCGTTCATCCGCCCCAGTTGCAGGATCTTGGACACGGTGGTGTCGCCGATGCCGCGCTTGGGCTGGTTGACGATGCGCTCGAAGGCCAGGTCGTCGTCCTCGGACTGGACCAGCCGCAGATAGGCGTGGGCGTCACGGATCTCGGCCCGTTCGAAGAAGCGCGGGCCGCCGACCACGGTGTAGGGGATCGACAGCAGCACGAAGCGCTCCTCGAAGGCGCGCATCTGGAACGAGGCCCGCACCAGGATCGCCGCGTCCCTGTACTTGCGGCCCTTGCGCTTCCAGCGCTCGATCTCTTCGGCGATCAGCCGGCTTTCGGCCTCACCGTCCCAGACCCCGCGCACCTGGACCTTCTCGCCGCCCTTGTCCTCGGTCCACAGGGTCTTGCCGAGCCGGCCCTTGTTGGCCTTGATCAGGCCCGAGGCCGCCCCGAGGATGTGCTCGGTGGAGCGGTAGTTGCGCTCCAGCCGGATCACCTCGGCGCCCGGGAAGTCGCGCTCGAAGCGCAGGATGTTGTCCACCTCCGCCCCCCGCCAGCCGTAGATCGACTGGTCGTCGTCGCCCACGCAGCACACGTTCTGGCGGCCCTGGGCCAGCAGGCGCAGCCACAGGTACTGGGCCACGTTGGTGTCCTGGTACTCGTCCACCAGGATGTAGCGGAAGCGGTTCTGGTAGTCGGCCAGCACGTCGGCGTGGGCCGTGAAGATGGTGATGTTGTGCAGCAGGAGGTCGCCGAAGTCGCAGGCGTTGAGCACGCGCAGGCGGTCCTGGTAGAGCCGGTAGAGCGCCTGGCCCTTGGATCCGGCGAAGGCGGCGTTCTCGGTCGCCGGCAGCTTCTCCGGCGTCCAGCCGCGGTTCTTCCAGTGGTCGATCAGACCGGCCAGCAGCTTGGGCGGCCAGCGCTTCTGGTCGATGTTCTCGGCTTCCAGCAGCTGCTTGATCAACCGCTCCTGGTCGTCGACGTCGAGGATGGTGAAGCTCGACTTCAGGCCGACGAGTTCGGCGTGCCGGCGTAGGACCTGGGCCGCCACCGAGTGGAAGGTGCCGAGCCAGCGCAGGCCTTCGGCCTCAGGCCCGATCAGATGCCCGATGCGCTCGCGCATCTCGCGCGCCGCCTTGTTGGTGAAGGTGACGACCAGCAGCTCCCATGGCCGCGCCCGGCCGAGGCTGAGGATGTGCGCGAGGCGCGTTGTCAGCACCCGCGTCTTGCCCGTGCCCGCGCCCGCCAGCACCAACACCGGCCCTTCGATGGCTTCGACCGCCTTCTTCTGCTCGGCGTTCAGCCCGTCGAGATAGGGCGCCCGCGCGCCTTGGGGGCGGGCGAGGTCGCTGATGCGGACGGAAGGAACGGAGTCGTCGGACAAGCCAGGCTTCCTGAATCGGGAAGAACGAACGTAGCACAAGCCATATAGGCTCCGCCGCCGTAACCCGCCACGGCGCGGGCGGATCGCGCAAACAATCGCCGCGTCGGCTTCATCGGCCGATTGACCGAGCGCTCGCTAAGGTTGAGTCTGTTCCCACGGGGGGACGAATGACTGGACGCACGATACTGGCGGTTGCAGCGGCGGCGCTCATGCTTTGCGCAGCCCAGGCCGCCCATGCGGACTGCAAGCTGCAGCAGCTCGCGAACATTCCGATTTCATTCGTCAACAACCAGCCGATGGTGGAGGCGTCGATCAACGGCAAGCCGGCGCATCTGCGGTTCGCTCTGAACAACGCGACGTTCTTCTGGGGCTCCGTCCTCAAGGACTACGGTTTGAAGGAGGAGGTCAGCTACTCCTTGGGAAAGGCTTTCGGTCCCGGCGGATCGGCGGATGTCACGACCGTATCCATCCGCGAATTCAAGATCGGCAACGCTGTCCAGAAGGGTGCGCACTACTACGTTGCTCCGGACTACAAAAAGCCTGACGAGGCGGGGCTGTTTGGAACCGGGCTGTTCAATGGCGTCAACGATGTCGAACTCGATTTCGCCCACAACGTCGTACGAGTCTTCAAGGCCGCTGACTGCAAAGGGGACGACGTCCTCTACTGGGGGGGAAGCTATAGCGTCGTTGACGAAACTCAGTTCGGGCTCCTGCCGGTCAAGCTGTCGGGCGTAACGGTGAACGGCGCGCTCGGCGTCGGAAACGAAGTGACGTTCGTGACCTCGGACGGTGCCCGCCGCGCAGGCGTCGCCTCTCACGCCGCGAGCACCTTGCCGATGGGGATGCTCGCCGCCGGGGCGGTAAGGCCCCTCGATGTCGTAATCGCGAATTTTCCGGAGATAGTGATCGGCGACGAGACGATCAAGAACGCACCGCTCGCGGTGGGAAACATTTGGCCGCCAGAAGACATCGAAACCACGGTAGTCGTAGGGGCTGACTTTCTCGGCGATCAAAGCATACAGATATTCGGCCGACAGAGAAAGTATATAGACGTTATGCCGGAAATCGTCCTGGGGACTGATTTCATCAAGAGCCATCGCATCTATATTTCTGGATCTCAGAAGAAGGTCTACATTTCCTATATCGGCGGCGCGCTCTTCGAGGACATCTACGCGAGGCTCGGCGCCGAGGATCCACGGAAGACGCCTTCGAAAGCCGTGGGGGGGCAATGAACAGGCTTCCTGTCGCGGCACTAATGGCCCTGGCGCTCGCGCTCGCGCTCGGCTGTGGGTCTGCCCGCGCCGAATGCAAGCTGCAGCAACTCGCCAACATTCCGATCGTGTTCGTGAACGACCGGCCAATGGTCGAGGCGACCATCAACGGCAAGCCCGCGCTGTTGCGCTTCTCCCTAGGCCGCAGAATCTGGATCTGGGGCTCCGCGCTCAAGGACTATGACCTGAAGCGGGACCAGCCCATCGAAAACACCCCTGGCTTCGGCCAGTCTTCGGCGGCGTTGGTGCGTGAACTGGTCGCCGGCGGGTCTGCTTTGAGCAATGCCCACTTCGATGTCGCTCTCAGCATGAAAAAGGAAGGCGAAGCAGGCCTTTATGGCAGCAGTCTTTTCAACAGTACGAACGACATCGAGCTCGATTTCGCCCACAATGCGGTGCGTGTCTTCAAGCCGGACGATTGCAAGGGCGACGACGTCGTCTATTGGGGTGGGGCCTACAGCGTCGTGGAACAGAACCGGGACTCCTGGCTGTCGTTGAAGCTGTCGGGACATGTGGTCAATGGCACTGTCTCGCCGGGCAATGAGGTGACGTTCGTGATCGCGGACGAGGCGCACCGCTCGGGCGTTTCCTTGCAGCGAGCCGGTTCGCTTCCTGTTGCCATGCTGGAGCAGGGGTTTCCGAAGCCGGTCGAAATCTTCATCGGAACGTTCCGTGAGATCGCGATCGGCGATGAGACCATCAAGAACGTACCGCTCGCGGTGGGCGATGTCTTGCCGTTCAGCCATACCTGGAATGGGCCGGACATCGTGCTCGGGGCCGACTTCGTTAAGGCCCATCGCACGTACTTCGCCTCATCGCAGCGGAAGATGTACTTCTCCTATGGCGGCGGGCCGGCGTTCCGGGACGTCTACGCAAGGCTCGGTGTCCAACCTCCGCCTCCGCAGACGCCGAAGCCCTAGCCCTCTGCCGGAACCGGCCGCGCCGCGTGGCGGTTCTCTGCCACATGGACCAGGCGCCCACAGACAGGCCTGTGCAGAGCAACCGCGGCGTGCTCGGCTGGACAGCCTTCCTCGTCGCGACGGTGGTGATCGCGGCCGTGCTCATCGCCGGCGCCATCCGCGGGGTTCTGTCGCCGGGGGGCGCGCCCGCCGCCCAGCCGGCCCTGTCCGGCGCGCCCTCGCCGTCGCCCGCGCCCTTGCCGAGGCCCGGTCCGAAGGGGCCGGGCGTGCTGATCGCGGCGCCCTAGGGTGGAGGAGTCCGAACCCGATCCCGATCCCAAGCAAAGCGTGCCGACCGTCCTGTGGCTGATCCTCGGCGTCGGGCTGGTCGTGGCGTTCTGCGCGGTGATGTTCCTGCTCAGGGACCATGGCGCGCCGCGGGCGTTCGGTCCGCCCGCCGGTTCGCCCTAGCGCATTGACGGCTCACCGAACTCGCGCCCATCCTGCGGTACGCATAACCGGCGAACGGCCGGAGCACGGGGAGGACATGGGGATGAAGACCAGGCTCATCGCGGCCGCATGCGGCCTTGCGTTGGTCGCCACGGCGAGCAGCGCGCAGGTTCCTCCCGACATCGCGGCGAAGGTGCGGGCGGCCGGGCAGTCGATGGATCCCGGGATAGGCGCGCTCTACGCGCCGCTGTTCACCGATCAGGTCAAGGCGGGCGTGACCATCACCCGTGACCTGGCCTATGGCGCCGACCCGCTGCAGAAGCTCGACGTGTTCATGCCCGACGGGGCGCAGGGCAAGAAGCTCCCGGTGCTGGTGTTCGTGCATGGCGGCGGCTTCACTCGCGGCGACAAGCACGGGGCGGGCTTCTACCCGGACAACATCACCCTGTGGGCGGCCAAGAACGGCATGGTCGGGGTCAACATCAATTACCGGCTGGCGCCGGCGAACCCCTGGCCGACCGGGGCCAAGGACCTGGCCTCGGCCATCGCCTGGACCAAGGCCAACATCGCCAAGTACGGCGGCGACCCGGATCGCATCGTCGTGTTCGGGCACTCGGCGGGCGCCAATCACGTGGCGGACTATGCCGCCCACCCCGAGGTTCGGGGGGCCGAGGCCTCTTCGGTCAAGGGCGTGGTCCTGCTGTCGCCGGCCTATTCCCTGGCCCCCAGCGCGCGCCCCAACGCCTACTACGGCTCGGACGCCGATCTCGGTTCGGCCTCCGGGCAGGTCACGCGCCTGACCGCGAGCCCCTATCCGATCTTCTACGGCTACGCCGAGTTCGATCCCACGGCGATGAGGGATACGGCCAAGGCCCTGATCGATGGCCTGTGCAAAACCCCGAGCCGCTGTCCGCAGTCGGTGGAGATCAAGGACTCCAACCACTTCACCGAAGGCATGGCGCTCGGCACCTCAGACCAGCAGCTGGCCGGGCCGCTGCTGAAGTGGATCGCGGGGCTGAAGCGCTAAACCTCGAGCCGCATCGGCTCGCGCGGCACGATCAGGACGTAGGACGCCGCCGACAGGAAGGCGATCACCGCCCCGGTGACCAACGCCGAGGTGAAGTGGCCGGTCGCCTGAACGATGAAGCCTGTCACCGTCGGAGCCAGGGCGCCGCCGAGATAGCCGGCGCAGTTCTGGATGCCGCCCAGCGCGCCGACATAGCCCTTGGGCGCGGCGGTGGTGGCCATGGCCCAGGCCATGCAGGTGGCGCAGCCGTTGCAGAACAGGGCGGCGGAGATGTCGGCCATGGCCCAGCCGACGCTCGCCGCGTGGGCGGCGGCGAAGGTGAACAGGCCCATGCCGACCAGGCTTGCGGCCGCGAAGGCCTTCTGCGCCCGGATCAGGGAGGCGCCGCGCCGGCCGAGGTGATCGACGAGAAAGCCGCCGCCGATGCTGCCGGTGACCGACAGGGCGAAGGGCAGGGCCGACAGCAGACCTGCGCTCTTGATCGACAGGTGGCGCTCGATCTCGAGGTAGCTCGGCAGCCAGGTGTTGTAGAGATACAGGACGTAGATCACGCCGAAGTTGCCGGCCATCAGGCCCCAGGTCATGCGGTGGGTGAACAGCCGCACCCATCCTGCAGCGGCGCGCTCGGCGGGCGGCGGGACGTGGCGGCGGCGGTCGCGGTAGGCGAGCGTCCACACCGCGGCCAGGACCACCCCGGCTAGGCCCAGAGAAACGAACATCCAGCGCCAGCCGACGGCGAGCGTCAGCCCGGTTAGCACCGGCGGCGCCAGGGCCTGGGCCATCGCGGGCGCGCTGTTCCACACGCCCGTGGCGCTGGTGCGCCGGCCCGGCCGGAACCAGTCGCGGACCACGGCTGAGGCCGCGGGGAACATCGGCCCTTCGCCTATGCCCAGCAGCGCCCGCGCCGCCACGAACGGGTAGAACCCCCACATCAGCCCGCCGGCCGCCTGGGCCGCCGACCAGAGCAGAAGGCCTGCGCCCAACGCACGCTTGGGGCCGACGCGGTCGAGCAGGGCGCCGATGGGCAGCTGGCAGATGGCGTAGGCCAACAGGAAGGCCGACAGCAGCTCGCCCATCTGTCCCAACGATAGATGCAGGTCGGCGCGGATCAGGGGATTGGCGATGGCAAGGGCCGAGCGGTCGAAATAGTTGAGCACGGCCGCCGCTACGAGCAGGGCCACCGACCGGCGCTGTACGGCGCGGATCAGGGGATGGTCGGGGCGCGAAGGCGGCGGGGCGGCTGAAGCCTGCAGCATGGCGCCCATCGATGCCTCTGTTGCGGCGGCAAGTCCAGCTTGCCGGGTCAGGCCCCGGTCTGAGCCCATCTCAGCGCCCGCACCCGGCAGGCGGAAGCGAGCAGCGACTGGCCGCGATCGGCGTCGACGCGGGCGATCAGGCCGGCCAGACTCAGGCCCTCAGCGGCGGCCATGGTCTCGAGCACGGTCCAGAACTCCGGCTCCAGCGCCAGGGAGGTGGCGTGGCCGGCCAGCAGCAGGGAGCGCTTCTTCAGCAGCGGATCAGGCTTCTGGGCGGTCGCGCTTGGCCGCGTCCAGCGCCTGTTTGAGCTTCTCGGCGAGGGTCTGGGTCTTGGCCTTGCCGCCCTTGGTCTGACCGAACCGCGCGCGGTTCTCGAGAGCCTTGGTGGCCCGGGCGGCTTTCTCGCGGTCCTTGCGGGCCTTGTTCAGGTTGACGACGTTGTCCGCCATTTTCTTCGCCTCCCTGTGGGCTGAGCCTTAGCAACGGCCAAGCCGCCTTGTCAGTTACGCCACAGGAACCCGCAAGTTCGCGGGGATGCAAGAGGCAAGAGCCATGATCGAATCCTCCCAAATCAAGGAGCACATGGAAGTGCTGTCGTCCGACGGCAAACACGTGGGCAGGGTGGACCATGTCCGCGGTTCGGAGATCGAGCTGGCCAAGATGGATTTGCAGGCCATGGGCAAGCACCATCTGATCCCGCTCAGCTGGGTCGACTATGTGGACGAGAAGGTCCACCTCAACCTCGGCCGCGACGAAGCCGAGGAGCGCTGGACCAAGGCGCACTGACTTAGGCCCTCTGGCCGCGGGCGGGCGCTTGTCCTAGCCTGCGGCCATGGCCGCGCCGCTGATCGCACTGGACAACATCGGAAAGTCCTTCGACGGCGGCCGCGCCTTCGCCCTGCGCGGCATCAACCTAGGCTTTGAGGCGGGCAGCTTCACCGCCCTGGTAGGGCAGTCCGGATCGGGCAAGACCACCACCCTCAAGACCATCAACCGCTTGGTCGAGCCCGACGAGGGCCAGGTGCGCATCGACGGTCATTCTGCGCTGGCCGAGCCGGGGCCGCGCCTGCGCCGGCGTATCGGCTATGTGTTCCAGAGCATCGGCCTGTTCCCGCACCTGACTGTGGCCGAGAACATCGCCGCCGGACCGCGCCTGGCCGGCTGGAGCCGCGAGCGGATCGCCACGCGAATCGATGAGCTGCTCGACCTGGTGGCGCTTCCGCGCGCCCTGTCGTCGCGCGCGCCGGCCGAACTGTCCGGCGGGCAGCAGCAGCGCGTGGGCCTGGCCCGGGCGCTGGCGGCCGAGCCGAAGATCATGCTGATGGACGAGCCGTTCGGCGCGCTCGACCCGATCACGCGCATCGACCTCGGCGACACCTATCGCGCCCTCCACGGCAAGCTCGGCCTGACCACGGTGATGGTCACCCACGACGTGCAGGAGGCGGTGCTGCTGGCCGACCGCATCGTGGTGATGAAAAGCGGGCGGGTGATCGCCGACGGCGCGCCTCGCGCCCTGATGGCCGGTCATCCGGATCCCGACGTGTCGGCCCTGATGGCCACGCCCCGCATCCAGGCCGAGCGCGTCGCCGCCCTGACCCGGAGCGCGCCGGGTGAGTGAGCAGCTGAAGGCCGCCTTCGCCCTCCTGCCCGGCCTGCTGGGCCAGCACGTGCTGCTGAGCCTCAGCGCGCTGGTCCTGGGGCTGGCCCTCAGCCTGCCGCTGGCGGTGCTGGCGGCGCGCCACGCGCGCGTGCGCTGGCCGGCGCTGGCCCTGGCCAGCCTTATCCAGACCATCCCCGGACTGGCGCTGCTTGCCCTGTTCTACCCCCTGCTGCTGGCGATCGGCGCCCTGATCGGCCACCGCCTGCCGGCCCTGGGCTTTCTGCCCTCGCTGCTGGCCCTGACCCTCTATTCGATGCTGCCGGTGCTGCGGAACGGCGTGGCCGGCCTGCTTGGCGTCGATCCGGCCGTGCGCGAAGCGGCCGACGGCCTCGGCATGACTCCGTCGCAGAAGCTGTGGCGGATCGAACTGCCCCTGGCCGCGCCGGTGATCATGGCCGGCGTCCGCACGGCCGCGGTGTGGACTATCGGCGCCGCCACGCTCTCGACGCCGGTCGGCCAGCCGAGCCTGGGCGACTACATCTTCTCGGGCCTGCAGACCGAGAACTGGGTGTTCGTGCTGTTCGGTTGCGCGGCTTCGGCCGTGCTGGCTCTGGCCACGGACCAGCTGCTCGGCCTCATCGAGGCGGGTCTGGCCCGGCGCGACCGCCGCCGGATCATCGCGGGCGCCCTCGGGATCCTGATCGGCGCCGCCCTCGCCATCGCGCCCCTGGCGGTCTCGGCCACGGGCCCGCGGTATGTGATCGGGGCCAAGAACTTCTCCGAGCAGTTCATCCTGGCCGAGTTGATGAGCCGCCGCCTGACCGCCGAAGGCGCCGCGGTGCAGACCCGCGAGGGCCTCGGCTCTGCGGTGATCTTCCGCGCCCTCGCCGCCGGCGACATCGACGCCTATGTCGACTACTCGGGCACGCTGTGGACCAACGTGCTCGGCCGCAAGGATATCCCCGACCGCCAGGCCATGCTCGCGGCCCTGAAAACCGAGCTCAAGGCGCGCTACGGCGTGACCCTCGTGGGGCCGCTGGGTTTCGAGAACGCCTACGCCCTGGCGATGAAGACCGATCGCGCCCGGGCGCTGGGGATCGCGACCATCGCCGACCTGGCGCCCGCCTCAAACCGCCTGACCCTGGGCGCCGACCTCGAATTCCTGAGCCGGCCGGAGTGGACCGCGATCCGCGGCGCCTATGGCCTGAACTTCAAGGCCCAGCGCGCCTACAACCCCACCTTCATGTACCGGGCTCTGGAGAGCGGCGAGTCCGACGTAATCTCGGCTTTCTCCAGCGACGGGCGGATCGCAGCCGACCATCTGACGGTGCTGGCCGATCCCAAGGGCGCGGTCCCGTCCTACGACGCCGTGCTGTTGATCTCGCCGCGACGATCGGGCGACGCCAAGCTGAGGGCCGCGCTCCAGCCGCTGGTGGGCCGCATCCCGGTGGAGGCCATGCGCGGGGCCAACCTTTCGGTCGACCGCGACCAGGACAAGGCGACGCCGGCCCAAGCCGCCGGGGCGCTCGGGAAGCTTCTCCACCTGGAATAGCCGCCTGCCGGGCCAACACCGTCAGACATGGTTAACGAAGAATCTGCCACCCTGCGGACCATGAAGCTCAATCCGCGCCCCAAGGCGGCTCTGCCGCCGGAACGGACCGACCTCGATCCGCAGGATTGGGCGTCGGACCGCGCCCAGGCGCATCGCATGCTCGACGACATGCTCGACCACCTCCAGGGCCTGCGCGAGGGCCCCGTGTGGCGGCCGATGAACGAGGCCGCGCGCGCCGCCTTCCACTCGCCCCTGCCGCGGGCCGGGGAGGGGATCGCCGCCGCCCATGCCGACTTCATGGACCAGGTGCTGCCCTACGCCGCCGGCAACACCCACCCGCGCTTCATGGGCTGGGTGCACGGGGGCGGCAATGTCGCCGGCATGCTGGCCGAGATGCTGGCGGCCGGGCTCAACGCCAACCTGGGCGGGCGCGACCACGCCCCGGTCGAGGTCGAACGCCAGGTGACGCGCTGGATGGCCGAGCTGTTCGGCTTTCCGGAGGAGTCGAGCGGCCTGTTCGTCACCGGCACGTCCATGGCCAACCTCATCGCCGTGCTCGCCGCCCGCGCCGCGGCGCTGGGGCCGGACAGCCGCATCGAAGGGGTAGGCGAAGCCGGAACCGGCCTCACCGCCTACGCTTCCGAGGCCGCCCACGGCTGCGTTTCGAAGGCGCTGGACATCGCCGGCCTGGGCTCGGCGGCCCTGCGCAAGATCGCCGTCCTGCCCGACGGCGGCATCGACACGGGCGCCCTGGCCGAGGCGGTCGCCGCCGACCGCGCCGTGGGCCTGGACCCGTTCCTGCTGGTGGGCACCGCCGGCTCGGTCGACACCGGCGCCATCGACGACCTGGCCGCCCTGGCCGAAATCGCCCGCCGCGAGCGATTGTGGCTGCACATCGACGGGGCCTACGGCGCCCTGGCGGTTCTGGCCCCCGAGCTGAAGCCGCTGCTGATCGGCATCGAGCGCGCCGACTCCATCGCCTTCGATTTCCACAAGTGGGGCCAGGCCCCCTACGACGCCGGCTTCATCCTGATGCGCGACGCCGAGGCCCACAGTGCCGCCTTCGCCACCGCCGCGCCCTATCTGCAACGTCGCCCGCGCGGCCTGGCCGCCGGCGAGCCCTGGCCCTGCGACTTCGGGCCGGACCTGTCGCGGGGCTTCCGGGCGCTGAAAGTGTGGTTCGCGTTCAAGGCCTACGGCGCCTCGGCCATGGGCGAGGCCATCGCCGGAACCTGCCGCGCCGCCCACGCCCTGGCCGCCCGCGTCGACGAGGAGTCCGAGCTAGAACGCCTGGCGCCGGCGCCGCTGAACATCGTCTGCTTCCGCTACCAGGGTTCCGACGCCCTCAACGCGGAACTGGTCGTCCGTCTGCAAGAGAGCGGGGCCTACGTCCCGTCCACCACCACCATCGGCGGCCGCCTCGCCATACGCGCCGCCATAGTCAATCACCGCACCACCCGCGAGGACGCCACAGGTCTCGCCGACGAGGTGCTCAGGCTGGGTCGTGTCCTGGCCGCTTCCGGAGCGTATGCATGACCGCCTTTCCGATCCCCGAGGCCCTCGCCGACATCACGCCGGTGACCGATCCGATGGTCGATCTGCCCAACCAGGCCGCGCTGCTGCGCCAGGTATTCGAAGGCGCTGAGATCATCCCGCTGATCCAGGCTGAGCTCGACAAGCTGCACAAGGACGTCACCGACGCCGCCGCCTATCTCAGCCTGTCGCTGCTCTATCAGCTAGCCTCGCAGAAGGATAACGGCCTGGCCTGCCAGGAAGCCGGCCTGCACTACGCCCGCCTGTTCCGCCAGCCGGTGGAGGGCGCGACCCTGAGGCTGCTGGCCATCTGCGCGCCGGGCGACCTGATGACCAACACCCCGGTCGAGCTCCTTGTCGAGGGCCTGCCGGTCGAGGTGACCCGCCTCTATGTCGACGCCCAGGGCGGCCTGCCCGATTTCGCCCCGGATCACGACGTGGCCCTGTTCGCCATCGGCGAGTCCGACGAGACGCGCGCGGCGCTCGAGCGCCTGCAGGGCTTGGGCGGCCTGTGGCCGCGCGCCATGATCAACGATCCCGCCGCCATCCTCGACCTGTCGCGCGACAAGCTGTGGCGCAAGCTGGAGGGCGCCTCCGGCGTGGCCATCCCGCCCACCGTGCGTATCTCGGGCGGAACCCTGATGGGCGTGGCCCGGGGCGACCGGGCTCTGGACGACGTTCTGCCGGGCGGGGCCTATCCCCTGATCGTGCGTCCGGTCGGCTCACACGCCGGCAAGGGACTGGAAAAGATCGACGATGCGGCGGCCCTGGCCGCCTATATCGAGCAGGCCCGCCTGCACATGGCCTATGTCTCGCCCTTCGTCGACTACGCCTCGGCCGACGGCTGCTGGCGCAAGTACCGGATCGCCTTCATCGGCGGCCAGCCCTATCTGGCGCACATGGCGGTGGGCGACCACTGGATGGTGCACTACCTCAACGCCGGCATGGCCGAGAGCGAGGCCAAGCGCGCCGAGGAGGCCGCCGCCATGGCCGGTTTCGACGCCGGTTTCGCCGTCCGCCACGCCGAGGCCTTCGAGGCTTTGCATGAGCGCCTGGGCCTCGACTACTTCGCCATCGACTGCGCCGAACTGCCGGACGGGCGCCTGCTGGTGTTCGAGGCCGACGTCAGCATGATCGTCCACGCCCTCGATCCCAAAGACCTCTATCCCTACAAGCAGCCGCAGATGCGCAAGGTGTTCGAGGCGTTCGAGGCTCTGCTGCGATCCAAGGCCGGCTGACCGGGAACGAGAGCGGCCGGCGAGGAGCCCTCGCCGGCCGCAATCGTCAGGGCTGCAAGCCCGTTTACGGCTTCAGCGAACCCACATACGCCGCCAGATCGATCATGTCCTTCTGAGACAGGCTCGCCACCATCGGCTTCATGAAGCCGGCGGTCGGGCCGTTCCGGGCGCCCGACTTGAAGGCGTAGAGCTGGCGGAAGATGCCGGTCGGGTAACGGCCGGCGATCGGCGGAGCGAAGGCAGTGCCCTTCAATCCGGCGCCGTGACAGGTCTCGCAGCCCGGCAGGCCTTTTTCCCGGTCGCCCTTGGCCAGGGCGGCCCCGCGAGCCACAGCGCCCATCGGCACATAGGCGGTGAAGGTCACGCGCCAGTCCCGCAGCTCGAAGCGCTCGAAGTCGTCCGGTCCCTCAATGATGCGGTCGCCCAGGGCTTCCTTGGCGCCTTCCTTCTCGAACTCGTAGACAAAAGCGTTCGGCCGGTGCGCCGGGACTTCGGCGGCTTCCACCACCTTCACGTGGTTAGGGCCGGGGTACTTGAGCTTGGAGAAGTACTCGGCCGCCGCCTTCAGGTCGGCGTCGGGCCAGGCCTTGGCCGTGAGGATCATGTTGGCGAGCGGCCCGGCCTTGGGGTTCATCTGGGTGCGCAGGTTGCTCTTCATGTCCTGCAGCTGGCGGTAAAGATAGTCCGCGGGCATGCCGGCCACGTCCTGGCTCTCGGTGCGGCCGGGGCCTTCAGGAAGGTGGCAGTAGCCACAGGCGCGCTTGCCCTGCACGCCGCCCTTGACCGCCGCGGGCATGGCCGGGTGGCCGTTCGGGAACCAGTCGACCGCAGTTGAAAGGTCCCTGACCCCCGTCTCCGGAATCTTCTGCGTCGAGCCCGGCAGGGTGTCGATCTTGGCGGGGTCGGCCGGCTTGGCCGGCTGGTTGCCCGGCCAGGCCCAGTCCGGCGTCGGCTCGGCGGCCGGCTTGTCCTGGGCGAGCGCGCCGAACGCGACGGCGGCGACGGCAAGGGCGCAGGCGCCCGCAAGCAGCTTGGCTTGGCTCATGATTCCCTCCCGCGGGGCCCGTTCCCGGCCCCATGATATTGAGCTGGCAATAGCTACGAGCGCAGCGAGGGTGCGGTCAAACGGAAAGTCGCCCGGCGCTGGGCGGGATCAGGCGTCGGCCAGGCGCGTGGTCAGCCAAGCGGCCTTGTCGAGGGCCTCCATGGCTTCCTCGATCACCGTCGCGGGGCCGCAACCGCCGGGGGCGAGGGCGTCGGCGGCGAGGCGGGCGGACAGGCACAGGCGCACCGCCGCCAGCTCGTGATTGCCGCGGCGGCCGCAATAGACCGGCTGGCCGAGCTGAATGCGGCGGGCGGCCAGGTCCCAGCCGGCCCAGTCGCCGAGGTCGGTGGCCATCAGCCGCTGGACGCTGAGGGTCTCGAGCGGCGTCATCAGCCGGCCCTGGGCCTTGAGGAAGAAGGGGAAGATGGTCTGGGCGCGGTCCCACGAGGGGCCGACGCCGAGTCCGGTGCGTTCAAGCGGACGCACGGCCACCGCCTCGAAAGCGTCGTCCTCTGCCAAGCGCTCCGACACGGTTTCGGCGAATTGGGAGAAGAAGCCGGCCACGGACGCCTGGGGCAGGGCGGTGAAGCGGCGCAACTCTTCCAGCGCGGCCTCCCAGCGCAGCACCAGGCCGAAATTAGCCCGGCTCTTCAGCTCGGGCGCGCCGCGCCAGCCTTCGGGCAGTTCGCCCCGCAGGCAGGTCTTGGCCAGGGCGCGCGGCAGGCGTCCATCCTGGGCCCGCTCGGCGGCGCCCTCGGGAACCAGCAGGGCTGCGGAGAAGGCCGGGCCGGTCATGAACTTGGAGCCGGTGATCGCCACCATGAAGTCCTGGCGCAGATAGGCGGCCAGGGTCTGAGGGGCCAGGCGCAGCTGGCAGGCGTCGACCATCACTTCCACCTGCTCGGGGAAGCGTTGCTTCAGGTCCTGGGCGCAAGCCACGCTGGGCGAGATCAGGCCGGTCTTGGACACGTCCATCATCACCAGCAGCACCTTGCGGCCCTGGCGGGCGGCGGCGGCGGCGATGGCGGCGATCTCTTCGTCGATCTGATGCGCGGGCCGCAGCGAGCCGTTAGGCGCGCGGCTGGGCGCGGTCATGATCTGCGGCAGCATCAGCGCCGCCTCGGGCGCGGGCGCCGCGATCGAGGCGCGCAGGGCGGCGGTGGGCCCGATCTGACCGCCGAGGGCGGCGGTCACGCCGCTGCCGGTCTCGTAGGGCTCGGGCAGGATCACCAGGGGCGGGCAGGCGGCGCCGGCGCAGGTCAGGGCCAGGGCGACGCGGTGCAGGTCGGTGCCCGAGGGCGACAGGATGGTCTTGAGGCCGGCCATGTCCTGCAGGCCCATCAGCCAGGTGAGCTTGGTGCGGATCCGCTCCAGCTCCTGGAGGTAGATTTCCGCCTCGGCGTCGTCGGTCACTTCCTCCGACAGGCGCCCGGCCAGGCGCTCGACCGCGGCGAAGGCTGCGGTGGAGATGGTCGAGGCGGTTGACGATCCGAAGGCGGCGATGGCGGCGTCGGGCTGGGGCGCGCAGCCGTAGCGGTTCAGGCCCGTGCCGGCGTCCACGGCGATGCGGCCGTCGCCGCCCGAGGTGAGCAGGGCCAGGGCTTCGATGGGACCGGTAGTGTCTGGGGCGGCGGCCGGCGCGACGCCGCTGGCTTGTGGCTGGACGGCGGGCTGACGAGCAGTGGCGGCCACAGGGCGACTCCAACGCGTCAACACGACGCCTGCCCAGCTTCGCCGGGTTGGTCTTGCGCGATGGTTAACAGGGGCGCCGAAATGCTAGCCCGCGCTGTCGCAGCCGCGCGTCGCAAGGCCGGGTTTCGCGCCGGACACGGGGACCGCGACGTAGCGGGCGTCGGCCGTGCGCCCGGCCCCGCGCACGATCTCGACGGCCGCGCCGACGTCGGTGAAGCAGGCCTTGAGCCGGGCGGGGTCGAGGCGGCGTTTCAGGTCGATCACCAGCCCGGGCTTTGACAGGTCCGCCGCAGGGGGCGGCAGGTCGGCGTAGCGATCGCGTTCGTTCAGCTGCAGGATCGGCAGGCGGGTCGCAGGCTGCGCCTGAAGCAGGCCGTTGACGCCATAGCTCAGGGTCCCGATCCACGCCGCTCCGTGCGCCTCGCCGACCCCCTCCACCTGCTCCGCCAGGGCCGGCCAGTCGCGCAGCACGTCCGCCGGGTCGCCCTTGGCCAGCAGGCTCTTGGGCAGGCTCATGTAGCCGAGGGCGATGGCGCTGAGGGCCAGGCCGATCGGCCCGAACCGGGCAAACGAGCGTCTCCAGCCCGAGGCGTCCGCGGCGGCCAGGGCCGCGAGTAGGGCGGCGGCGGCGTACAGCGGCACGGGCCAGTGCGCCTGCACCCTGTCGTGCAGGCTGTGCGCGAACAGATAGGCCAGGAACGGCAGGCTGGTCAGAAGGGCCAGAAGGCCGACGCCGTCGCGCGTCTTCCACGCCCGCACTGCGCCCGCGCCCGCCAGGACAGCCACCAGCGGGTTCAGCAGGAGAAATTGGGCGCCGATAAGCTCGCCGAGGTAGCGCGGGGCGAAGCGGCTGGCCTCGACTCGGCCGAACTGCTTGGCGAAGGTCAGCCAGTGATGCTGCGCGTTCCAGACCACGTTGGGCGTAAACACCGCCGCCGCGATCGCCGCGGCCAGCCACGGCCAGGGGGTCAGCAGCGTGCGGCGCCCCTCGCGCGTAACAGCCAGCCACAGCAGGGCGCCCGGGGCCAGGAACAGGGCCGAGTACTTCGACAGGCAGGCCAGCCCCGCCGCCGCCCCGGCGCAGAGCCAGAAGGCCGGCGTCTGAAGCGAACGCGCCATGGCCCAAAGGGCCAGGAGCCAGAACAGGCTGGCGGGAACGTCGGGCACGGCCAGAATGGCGCCCGCGCCCACAGTGATCGTGGCGTTGTAGAGAAGGGCGGCCAGGAGTCCGGCCTTGCGGCCTTCCGGACGCCCGGGCAGCCTCTGGCCGAGGTCGAACACCAGCAAGGTGCAGACCAGGCTGGAGGCGACCGGCAGCAGCCGCACGCCGAGGGCCGTGTCGCCGGCGATGCGCACGCCTGTCCAGATCCACCAGGCGACCATCGGCGGATGGTCGTAGTAGCCGAGCCGCGGCGCCTGGGCCCACAGGCGGTAGTAGGCCTCGTCCTCGGTCAGGGGGATCACGCCCGCGGCGGCCAGGCGCAGGACCGCCAGGGCGGCGAGCAGCGCCAGTAGCCCGAGGCTCAGGCGGCGGGGATCACCAGACGGCGAGGGCGGTGGTGACATAGTTCCAAACTGCGCCGAAGGCGGCGCCGGCGACCTGGGAGACGCCCAGCATGGCGATGCGGTCGTTGAGGAAGGCGGCGACCGCCACATTGACGAAAAGCCCCGCGCTGCACAGCAGGCCGAACCTGAGGAAGGCGCCCAGGAGCGCAACCCCCTTCTTGCGCCGGTCGAAGTAGGTCACGGCGTTGTTGATGAAGAAGTTCGAGGTCATGGCGATGAGGGCCGCGACCAGCTGCATCTGCACCACGCTCAGCGGCGTGTGCATCAGGTCCATCAGCGAGAACGCGGCGACGTTGACGACAAAGCCGGTCGAGCCGACCAGGGCGAACATCACTGCCCGCGTCGGCACCACCCCGCCGGTGGCCTTGTTGATGATCAGGCTCAGGTATTCGATCACCACCCGCCGGTCGAGCTTGCTCTCGCCCGCCAGCCGGTCGCGGAACTTGTAGGGCAGTTCGGCCACGCGGATCGGGTCGGGCGTGGTGGCCAGAAGATCGAACAGGATCTTGAAGCCCTCGGTGCTGAGCCTGGGGGCGCTGGTCTCCCAAACGCTGCGCCGGGCCATGAAGAAGCCCGACACGGGATCGGAGACGTCGTTCCTCAGCACCTGGCGGCTCATCCAGGTGGCGAGCTTGCTGCCCTGCTGGCGCCGGCGGCTGAGCCCTTGGGACAGGCCTTCCGGATCGAGGTAGCGGCTGGCCACCACCAGATCGGCCTCGTCGTCCTGGATCAGCCGCAGCATCGCGGGAAGCAGGGTCTCGTCGTGCTGCAGGTCGGCGTCGATCACCGCCACCACGGGGGCCGCGCTGGCCAGGGCGCCCTCGATCACCGCGCCTGCCAAGCCCCGCCGGCCGACCCGGCGGATGCACTGCACCCGCGAATCGTTCTGGGCCACCGCCTTGACCTCCTCGGAAGTGCCGTCCGGAGAATTGTCGTCGACAAAGATCACCTGCCAGGCGACGCCCTTGAGCGCCGCATCCAGCTTGGCCACCAACGGACGGATGTTGACGCGCTCGTTGAAGGTCGGCGAGACGATGGTCAGGGCGTAGGACTGGCCCTTGCCGCGCTTCGCGCTGGCGGGAGGCGCGTCGGAAGCCGGGGCGCCGGGATAAGTCGCGTCTTCCGCCAAATCGGGTCCTCGCGGCGGAACGCCCGCCGAATTCCGCTCTCCAATACCGTCTCGATCCGAAGCGCGCCAGCGACACGCCGCACAGGTGAGCTTGACGGGAGGCCTCGCAGCGGATTTAGCCCACGGATGATCCGCCTTTCCGCCCTCGCCCCGGCGATGTTGCTGTTCGCCGCCGCGCCCGCGCTCGCCCAGGGTTCGACCGGCCCGGCGCTGGCCGCCTGGACCGAATTGACCGGCCAGGGCGCGGAGGCGCGGGCCGTGGCGGGACCGGGCGGGTGCCCGCGGGCGACGATCGACGGCAAGCCGGCGGCGATGTCGGTGCGCGCCCCGGCGAGCGCGGACTTTCCGGCGATCTGCGCCCTGGCCGAACCGCCCGGCGCCGGCGCGATAGAGATCGATGGCCGTCCCATGCCGCTGCCGGTTCCGGCCCAGCGCATCGTCATCATGGGCGACACCGGATGCCGGGTGAAGAACCTGACGATCCAGGCCTGCAACGACCCCAAGGCCTGGCCATTCGCCGAAGTGGCGCGCCTGGCCGCCGCCCAGCACCCGGACCTCGTCATCCACGTGGGCGACTACTACTACCGCGAAAGCCCTTGTCCCCTGGCGCTGAAGGCTTGCGCGGGGAGCCCGTCGGGCGACCGCTGGGACACCTGGACCGCGGATTTCTTCGATCCGGCCGCGCCGCTTCTGGCGGCCGCGCCCTGGGTGTTCGCCCGCGGCAATCACGAGACCTGCAAACGCGCCGGACGCGGCTGGTACCTGCTGCTGGACGCGGGCCCGGCCGCCGTGCCCTGCCGCGAATTCACCGAGCCCTTCACCGTGCGCTCAGGGGACCTCAACCTCCACGTGATCGACAGCAGCGACAGCCCCGACCGCGACCGTCATCCTGACGACATCGCCGCCGTCGCCGCCCAGCTCGACCGGCTCGGCCCGGCCCTCGATTCTGGCCGCGGCTGGATCGTCACGCACCGGCCGGTGTGGGGCATGGTGCCCATCGCGCGCCTCGGACCTTCGGCGCCGTTCCAGGTGGCGCTGAACTTCACCGAGCAGGACGCAATCCACGGTCGCGGCCTGTACGGCGTGCAGATGGTGGTGTCGGGCCACGTGCACCACTTCCAGGCCATCGACTTCGGCGAAAAGCGCCCGTCCCAGCTGGTGGTCGGCACCGGCGGCGACGTCGGCGAGAAGGCCGACCTGCCGCGCAGCTATCGCGAGCGCCGCGAGATCGACGGCCTGGACGCGCGCACCTTCTCGTTCTCGCGCTACGGCTACTACCTGATGGAGAAGGACGGCGAGGATTGGGTCGGGACCTTCCACGACGCCACCGACGTCGTCCGCGCCCGCTGCCGCCTGCACGCGCGGTCGCTCACCTGCAAAGACGGCTAGAACAGCCCCGCCAGCAGGTTGATAGTCAGGGCCAGCACCACGGTGTTGAACACGAACGACAGCACGCCGTGCACCGTGCCGATCCGGCGCAGGGGCTTTGACGTGAATTCGGTGTCCGCGGTCTGCGAGGCCACGCCGATGATCAGCGAAAAGTGCATGAAATCCCAGTAGTCCGGCGGCTCCCCGCCCGGGAAATTCAGACCCCCGCGCTGGGTCTGGCCCTCTTGGTCGGAGCAGGTTTCAGGCGAGTAGTACTCGTGGGCGTAGTGCAGGGCGAAGATCAGGTGGATGAAAAACCACGACACCCCGATGGTCAGGAAGGCCAAGCTCACCCGCAGGATCTTGACCAGGTCGTGATCGTTCTTGGCCAGGCTCAGTTCGGCGCCGATGGCGAACACGCTCAGGGCGGCGGCTATGGTCGACAGGGTCAGGGTCAGGCCGCGGCCCTCGTCCTGGGCGGCTGCCCGCGCCTGGATCTTGTCGATGCCGCAGTCGCACATCATGCCGATCATCAGGACGATGAAGGTCAGGCAGGCGCTGTCCCAGATGAGGATGTTGCGGGTGGTCCAGCGCAGGTCGTTGGGCGGCCCGTAGAGGCCGATCGCGACCGCGGCGCCGAAGGCCAGGGCGGTAGTCAGGCGTGGCCGGTCGCGAAAGGCGCGCAGGGCCGCGATCGGCCACGGAGCGGGGGGCGTGGTCATGCGGCTTGGTCCTCCACAGCAACTTGCCTCAGGCCGGCCGAGATGACAGAGGCCGCGACGCACTTTATCTGCTCTCCCCTGTCTTAGCAGAGTCGCGTCCGCGTCCGCCAAGCCGCTATCCGCCGGAGGAACTCCATGTCCGACAGTCCCCTCGAAGAGCTGGAAGCCCACGAGCACGCCGAACATGCCGAGCACGCCGCCCACGGGGGCAACAAGCTTGTTGCGTGGGTGTCCATGACCATCGCCATTCTGGCCGTCCTATCGGCCGTGGTGGGCAGCCTGGAGACGCTGGCCAGCGGTCAGGCCCTGGCCCAGAAGAACGAGGCCGTCCTGGCTCAGAGCAAGGCCTCCGACAGCTGGAACGAATATCAGGCCAACAGCCTGAAGAAGCACATCTACGGCATCGCCGCCGACCAGGGCGGCCCCAAGGCCGACAAGTACCGCAAGACCGCGGCCGACAAGGCGGCGGACGAAACCAAGATCCAGGACGAGGCCAAGGCTCTTGAGAAGGAGCGCGACGACCACCTCAAGCTGGCTGAAGTCGCGGAAGGCCGCCACCACCGGCTGACGGTGTCCGCCACCCTTCTGCACATGGGCATCGCCATCTCGACCATCGCCATCATCGCGGGCAAGCGATGGCCTTGGCTCTCATCGCTGGTCCTCGGCGTCGCGGGCTCGGCGATCGCCCTGTGGGCCTATCTGTAGGGAATAGGCCTCTAGCGCTTCGGCTTGTTCAGTTCGCGCCATCTGCGCTCCTCAAGCTCGACGCCGAACTTCCGCGCCGCCATCTGGATGTGGCGCCAGGCTTCGTCGCGCTCGGAGTCGGACACGCCCTTGACCTGATTGAAGCGGGCCACCGCATTGCGCACGTGCCGGGCGTCCTCGAGCGGCTCCTTGCGCTCTTTCGGGAAGGCGTAGTCGCCGCCGCCGATTTGGTCGCGCTTGTCCTGGTCGAGCCTTGCCATGGCCGCCTCCGTCGGGCTGATAGACGCCCCCGGCGTAATCAACGCATGGCCTGGGCCTGCGGCTCCCCACACCATCAACGCGAGCGTCGACGGGAGCAACCGGTCCATCAGAGCCGCCGGCTTACGGGACGAAGGGGCCCGGTCTCAGGGGCGCCGGCTTGACCTGGGCCAGCTGCGTGTCCGACCAGCCGCCGCCGAGGGCCTGCATCAGATCGACCATCGCCACCAGACGGCTGCGGGCCGCCTGCAGAACCGTGCGGCGGGCGCTCAGGGCCGTGTTCTGGGCGACCACCACCGTGGTGTAGTCGGATTGGCCGGCCTGGTACTGGTTGTTGGCGATCTTCTCGGCCTCGTCGGCGTTCTTGGAGGCGCTCTGGTCGAGATCGTATTCGGCCTCCAGCACGCGCAGGGCGGCGATGTTGTCCTCCACGCCCTGGAAGGCGGTCAGCACGGTCTGGCGGTAGCTGGCCACCGAGGAGTCGTAGGAGGCGCGGGCCTGCTTGACCTTGGCTCGTGTGGAGCCCCAGTCGAGCACTGTCTGGGTGGCGGTGGCGCCGATCGACCATGTGTTGGACGTACTGTTGAACAGCTTGCTCAGAACCGTGGAAGTGAAGCCCTCCTGGCCGCTCACCGCAAGGTCGGGGAAGTAGCCGGCGATGTTCACCCCGATCTGGGCGTTGGCCGCTTTCACCCGGCGCTCGGCCGCTGCGATGTCGGGCCGGCGTTCGAGCAGGGCCGAGGGCATGGACACCGGCACGGCGGGAACCACGGGGCTCCAGTTCGCCGTCTTGATGGTCAGGTCGGCGGGGGGCTTGCCGACCAGCACGGCGATGGCGTGCTCCAGCTGGGCCCGGGTGCGCAACAGGTCCACCGCCTGCGACTGGGCGCTTTGGAGCTGGGTCTGGGCGGTGAGCACGTCGCTGCGGGCGCCGACGCCGACATTATAGCGGTTCTGGGCGATGCGCAGGTTGTCGGAGTAGCCCTTCACCGTCAGGTCGATGAGGCGTTTTTCCTCGTCGGCCTCGCGCAGCTGGAAGTAGTCGGCGGCCAGCAGGGTCTGGGCCGACAAGGTGGCGTTGGCCAGGTCGCCGGCCGAGGCCTGGGCGTTGGCCTTGGCGGCCTCGATGGTGCGGCGGATGCGGCCCCACAGGTCCACGTCCCATGTCAGGCCGAGGCGGGTGGTGTAGGTCTGCACCGGCTTTGAGGCCGGCGAGGCGAAGCCTGTGGAGCTGGTGAAGCCGCTGGCGCTCTTGGAGTCTGTGCCAGAGCCGGTCAGGTTGATCGAGGGGAACAGGGTGGCGCGTTGCTGTTCCAGCACGGCGACCGCCTGACGGTAAGCCGCCTCCGACTGGGCGAGGTTCTGGTTCGACACCAGCACCTGGCCTTCGAGGTCGTTCAACACCGGATCGTTGAACACCCGCCACCAGTCCTGACGCGAAACCTCGTCGGACGGGGTCGCCTGCTTCCAGCCGTCGGCCTCCTTGAAGGCCTGAGGCGCGGGGCCGCTCGCCGTCGGGTTGGGACGCGAATAGTTCGGGCCCACGGCGCATCCGGCGAGGACGAGCCCGACGGCGGTGAGGCCGGCGAGGGAGGCGAGGCGGCGCGTGTTTGAATGGGTCATGGTCGGCTTATTCAGGGGCATCGTGTCGGGAGTATTTCGGGGGTGTCTCATTGGCACGCTCACTCGGCGGGGCTCGGGGCAGGCGTCGGCCCGCCGGCGCGGCTCAGATAGCTTTCATTCGGTTTGCGGCGGCGGAAGCGGTCCAGATACATGTAGACCACCGGGGTGGTCAGCAGGGTAAGCACCTGGCTGACCAGCAGGCCGCCGATGATGGTGATGCCCAGCGGCCGGCGCAGCTCCGAGCCCTCGCCCCAGCCGATCGCCAGGGGCATGGCGCCCAGGAGGGCGGCAAAGGTGGTCATCATGATCGGACGGAAGCGGATCATGGCGGCCTCATATATGGCCTCGCGGCTGTTCAGTCCGCGGGAGCGCTCGGCCTCCAGGGCGAAGTCGATCATCATGATCGCATTCTTCTTCACGATGCCGATCAGCAGAATGACGCCGATCAAGGCGATGATCGAAAATTCGGTGTGGAAAAGGAACAGGGCGACGACGGCGCCGAGGCCGGCGGAGGGCAGGGTGGAGAGCACCGTCAGCGGGTGGATGTAGCTCTCGTAGAGGATGCCCAGCACGATGTAGACCGCCAGGACCGCCGCCAGGATCAGGTAGAGCTCGTCGCCCAGCGACTGCTGGAACAGCTTTGCGTTGCCCTGGAACGAACCCTGCACCGAAGCGGGCATGCTGATCGAGGCCTCGGCGGCCCTGATGTCGGCCTGGGCGTCGGACAGCGACGCTCCCTCGGCGAGGTTGAACGAGACCGTCGTGGCCGGCGAGGTGTCCTGGTGGTTCACCTGAGTCGGGGTGGCGCTGTCGGCCCAATGGGCGATGGCGGACAGCGGCACCGGACTCTTGGCCGACAGTGAAACCGCCGCGCCCTGCGAGGCGCCGCGCCCGGGCGGCGCCTGGGCTTCGTTGGTGGCCGCGCCGGTGTTGATGTTCTGCTGCACGCCGCCGGTCGCAGTGCTTCGGTTCAGGGCGTTGGCCGCAGCGGCCGCGGCGGCGGCGGCGCCGGTAGCCGGCGGGGCCCTGCGCGCGATGTAGATGTACTGCAGGGCCGTCGGATCCTGGGCGTACTGCTGGGCCACCTCCATCACCACCGAGTACTGGTTCTGGGCGTTGTAGATGGTCGTCACCTGGCGCTGGCCAAAGGCGTCGTAGAGGGTGTTGTCGACGTCGCCTGTGGTGAGCCCCAGGCTCGCGAGCTTGTCCTTGTCGATGGTCAGGAAGGTCTGCAGGCCGCGGTCTTCCTGGTCGGTGTTGACGTCCTCCAGAGACGGATACTTCTGCATCGCCTCCTTGAGCTTGGTCGCCCAGCTGCGCAGGTCCGCGAGATTGTCCGCCTGAAGGGTGTACTGATAGGTCGCGTTCGACTGCCGCCCGCCGATACGCAGGTCCTGCACCGGGTTCAGGAACAGGTTCGCGCCTTGGATCCGGCTCAACTGAGGCCGCAGGCGCGTCACCACGGTCTGCACCGGGTCGCGCTGGCTCTTCGGCTTGAGCCCGATCTGGACGAAGCCGCCCCCGCCGCCGCTGTTGGCCACCACCGTCTTGATCGCCGGGTCGTTCATCAGGATGGCCACGAAACGACGCAGTCGCGCCTGGCCCTGCTGGAAGGACGAACTCTGGTCGGCCTGCAGGCCGCCCATCATCTGGCTGGTGTCCTGCTCGGGGAAGAAGCCCTTGGGCACCTTGGTGTAGAGATAGGTGGTCAGGCACACGGTGCAGAGCAGGATCGCCAGGATGATCGGGCCGGAATCGAGCGCCCAGGTCAGACCTTTGGCGTAGACGCCCTTCATCCAGTTGAAGGTTCCGTCCGACGTCCGCGCCCATATCCCGCGCTTGGCTCCCGCCTTCGGACGGGAGATCAGATAGGCGCACATCATCGGCGTGGTCGTGAGCGACAGCAGCAAGGAGATGATGATCGCCGCCGACAGGGTGATGGCGAATTCGCGGAACAGGCGGCCGAGGATCCCGCTCATGAACAGGATGGGGATGAACACCGCGATCAGCGACACCGAGATCGACATCACCGTGAAGCCGACCTCCTGGGCGCCTTTCAGCGCCGCCTGGAAGCGCGGCATGCCCCGCTCGATATTTCGGGTGATGTTCTCCAGCACGACGATGGCGTCGTCGACCACGAAGCCGGTGGAGATGGTCAAGGCCATAAGCGACAAGTTGTTCAGCGAGAAGCCCATCAGGAACATCACGCCTATGGTGCCGAGCAGGGAGACCGTCACGGCCACCGAGGGCACCAGCGTCGCGCCGCCGCTCTGCAGGAAGAAGGCGACCACCGCGATCACCAGTACGGTGGAGATCGCCAGGGTGCGCTCCACATCGGTGAGGGAGGCGCGGATGGTGATCGAGCGGTCGATCACAGGATCGAGCTGGATGTCCTGCGGTATGGCGGCGCGCAGGACCGGCAGCCTCGCCTTGATGGCGTCCACCGTCTGGATGATGTTCGCCCCGGGCGAGCGGCTGACCGTCACGGTGACCGCGTTCTCGCCGTTGACCAGGCCGACGTTGCGCACGTCCTCCGGCCCGTCGACCACCTCGGCCACATCCGACAGGCGCACGGCCCGCCCGTTGCGGTAGGCGATCACCAGCCCGGCGTAATCCTTGGCGTAGCGGCCCGCGTCGTTGGTGTAGATCTGGTAGCGCTGGCCGCCCTGGTCGACCACGCCCTTGGGCCGATTGGCGTTGGAGGCGGCGAGGGCCGCGCGCACGTCTTCCAGCGCGATGCCGTAGCGGGCCAGGGTCAGGGGGTTGAGCTCGACACGCACCGCGGGCAGAGCGCCGCCTTGAATGCTGACGTCGCCGACGCCCTTCACCTGCGACAGCTGCTGCTGGATGATGGTGGCGGCGCTATCGTAGATATCGGTGCGCGTCCTTAGCTTGGACGTCATCGACAGGATCAGGATCGGCTGATCGGACTGGTTGAACTTCTGGTACTGCGGGTTCGTCCTGAGGGTCGCCGGCAGGTCGGATCGCGAGGCGTTGATCGCCGCCATCACGTCCCGCGCCGCGCCGTCGATGTCGCGCGACAGGTCGAATTGCAGCTGAATCTGGGTCTGACCCACGCCCGAGCGCGAGGTCATCTCCGACACCGCGGCCAGGCGCCCAAGGCGCTTCTCCAGGGGGGTGGCGACGCTGGTGGCCATGGTTTCCGGGCTCGCGCCGGGCAGGCGGGCCCGAACGGAGATCGCCGGAAGGTCGAACTGCGGGAGGGGCGCCACCGGCAGCTGGAAGTATGCGGCGATGCCCGCCAGGGCGATGCCGATCGTCAGCAGGGCGGTGCCGATCGGCCGACGGACGAAGGGCGCGGACAGGTTCACGGCGTGACGTCCGCTTGGCCCGCGACCGTGTCCGGCGCAGCAGGCCGGTCAAGGCGGCGGGTCTGCTCTTCCTCGGCCTGAAGATCGCTCTGGCCGCGGTTCTTGCGCCAGCTGTGGGCCCACTCGTCGAACATCAGATAGATCACCGGGGTGGTGAACAGGGTCAGCATCTGGCTGACGATCAGGCCCCCGACGATGGAGACGCCCAGCGGGTGGCGAAGCTCCGAGCCTTCGCCCCAACCCAGCATCAGCGGCAAGGCGCCGAACAGGGCCGCCAGGGTGGTCATCAGGATCGGACGGAAGCGCAGCAGGGCCGCCTGGTGGATGGCTTCCCTGGGGCTCTTGCCCTCGTTGCGTTCGGCGTCGAGGGCGAAGTCGATCATCATGATCGCGTTCTTCTTCACGATGCCGATGAGCAGGATCAGGCCGATGATGGCGATCACGGTCATTTCCAGCCGGAACAGCATCAGGGCGAGCAGCGCGCCTACGCCCGCCGAAGGAAGCGTCGACAGGATGGTCAAGGGGTGGATGTAGCTCTCATAGAGCACGCCCAGCACGATATAGACCGTCACGATCGCCGCCAGGATCAGCCACAGCTCGTTCGAGAGCGAGGCCTGGAAAGCGTTGGCCGCGCCCAGGAAACTGGTGGTCAGCGAGACCGGGATGCCGATCTCCTTCTCAGCCGCCTTGATCGAGTTCACCGCCTCGCCCAGGGAGACGCCCGGCGCCGTGTCGAAGGAGATATTCGCCGCGGGGAACTGCGACACGCGGTTCACCTGAAGGGGCGACAGCTGCTGCTTGATGCTGGCGAAGGAGCCGAGCGGCGTGGCCGTGCCGTTCGAAGAGCGCAGGTACAGGTGGTTCAGACCGTCGGGCCCGTTGATGAGCTTGGGATCGGCCTCCAGAATCACGCGGTACTGGTTGGACTCGGTGAAGATGGTCGAGATGATCCGCTGGCCGAAGGCGTCGTAGAGCGCGTCGTCGACGGTCGAGGCCGCCACGCCCACGCGGGCGGCCGTGTCGCGGTCGATCTGGACGAAGGTCGACAGACCTTCGTTCTGCACGTCGGCGGAGACGTTGCGCACCTTGGATTCGCGGCTGAGCCTGTCGACGACCTTGGCGGCCCATTGGTTCACCGAGGCCTGGTCGGAGCCCTCCAGCGAGAACTGGTACTGGGTGCGGCTGACGTTGGCGTCGATGGTCAGGTCCTGCACCGGCTGCAGGAAGAGCTGCATGCCCGCCACCGACTTGGATCGATCGCGCAGGCGCTCCAGAATCTTTTCCTGCGAGGCGCTGCGATGGCCGCGATCCTTCAGGGTGATCATCAGCCGGCCGATGTTGCCGGTGGTGTTGGAGGCGTCGACCCCGATGTAGGAGCTGACGTTCTCCACGTCGGGATCCTGGCGCAGCGCGGCGACCATCTGTTGCTGCAGACCGCCCATGCGGTCATAGGAAGCCGACTGCCCGGCCTCGGTGAAGCCCTGGATCAATCCCGTGTCCTGGGTGGGGAACAGGCCCTTGGGGATCAGGATGTAGAGCACGGCGGTCAGGGCCACGGTGATGGTGGCCACCACCAAGGTCGCCTTGCGCCGCTCCAGGACCCATTGCAGGGCCCTGTCGTAGCGGTCGATCAGAGCGTCGAACTTCTCCTGGCTCCAGCGGCCGATCCGCGATTCCTTGGTCTTGTCGTGGCTCTTCAGCCAAAGGGCCGAGAGGGTGGGGACCAGGGTCAGGGACACGATCGCCGAGATGACGATGGTCACCGCCAGGGTGATTGCGAACTCGCGGAACAGTCGGCCCACCACGTCGCCCATGAACAGCAGCGGGATCAGCACCGCGATCAGCGACACGGTCAGGCTGATGATGGTGAAGCCGATCTCGCCTGCGCCCTTGAGCGCGGCTTGAAGCGGTTTCTCGCCCTCTTCGATATAGCGGGCGATGTTCTCGATCATGACGATGGCGTCGTCGACGACGAAGCCGGTCGAGATGGTCAGGGCCATCAGGGTCAGGTTGTTCAGGCTGAAGCCCAAGAGGTGCATGACCGCGAAGGTGCCGACCAGCGAGATCGGCGCGGCCACCGAGGCGATGAAGGTCGCCGGCACGCTCCTCAGGAACAGATAGATCACCGCGGTGACCAGGATCACGGCGAGGATCAGTTCGAACTCGACATCGGTGACCGAGGCGCGGATGCCCAGGGTGCGGTCCGACAGGGTCTGGATCTGGACCGACTCAGGCAGGTTTCCTTCCAACTCCGGCAGGATCTTCTTGATCTGATCGACCGTCTCGATGACGTTCGCGCCCGGCTGGCGCTGGATGTTCAGCACGATGCCGGGCTTGTCGTTGACCCAGGCGCCCAGGCGCGAGTTCTCGGCGCCCTGAACCGCCGTCGCCACGTTCTTCAGCCGAACGGGCGCGCCGTTCCTGAAGGCGACGATCTGGTTCATGTAGTCGGCGGCCGACGACAGCTGGTCGTTGGCGTTGATGGTGACCGCGCGGGTGGGACCGTCGAAGGAGCCCTTGGCCTGGTTGGCGTTGGCCGTGCTGATGGCGGTGCGCAGGTCCTCCAGCGTCATGCCGTAGGAGGACAGGGCCTGGGTGTTGGCCTGGATGCGGATGGCCGGACGCTGACCGCCGGCGATGATCACGAGGCCGACGCCCTTCACCTGGGATATCTTCTGTCCGAGCCGCTGATCCGCCAGGTCCTGCAGCTGGGGCAGGGGCATGGTGGTGGAGGTCAGCGCCAGGGTCATGATCGGCGCGTCGGCCGGGTTCACCTTGGCGTAGACCGGCGGGGCAGGCAGGTCGGTGGGCAGCAGCGAGGAGCCGGAATTGATGGCCGCCTGCACTTCCTGCTCGGCCACGTCCAGCGACAGGTCGAGACCGAACTGCAGGGTGATCACCGACATGCCGCCCGAGCTGATCGAGGACATGCGGCTGAGGTCGGCCATCTGGCCGAACTGCCGCTCAAGCGGAGCGGTGACCGTGGTCGACATCACCTCCGGGCTCGCGCCCGGGAAGGCCGTCTGCACCTGGATGGTGGGATAGTCGACCTCGGGCAGGGCCGAGAGCGGCAGGAACTTAAACGCGATCACGCCGGCCAGGAAGATCGCCGCCATGAACAGCGACGTGGCCACCGGGCGCATGATGAACGGTTTGGACGGGCTCATGACAGCCTCGCTCTAACGTCGGCGTCGGGCTTCGGGCGGATCACCCGCCCTGGCCCTGCGCTGGAGATTGGCCGCCCTGACCCTGGCCGCCCTGACCCTGGCCCCCTTGACCCTGGCCACGGCGGAAGCCGCCGTAGCCCTGGCCGCCCTGGCCCGGGCCCTGACCGCCTTGGCCGCGGAAGCCCTGACCGCCGGGACCGCCTGGACCGCCGGGGAATTGTCCACGGAAGCCGCCCGGAGGGAAGCCTTGCCCGCCCGGTCCGCCTTGACCCGGTCCGCCAGGTCCTCCCGGACCGAACTGCCCGCGCTGGAACCCGCCCGGCGGGAAGCCGCCCTGGCCGCCGGGGGGGCGGCCCGGGAACTTGCCGTTCTTGCCGCCTTGGCCGCCAAAGCCCTTGCCGCGCGCCGAGCACGCATCGGCCGGAATATCCGACACCGGGATCGCCTCGCCCGTAGCCCTCGACTGTGTTTCGCGATCGGCCTGGGCGACATTGGCGCCCTGACCGCCGCGACCGAAGCCGCCGCGGCCGCCGCCCGGGAAGCCCCGGCCGCCGCCCGGAAAGCCCTGGCCGTTCGGACCGCGGAACTGGCCGCCCTGACCGAACTGGCCGCGCCGGAACTGTCCGCTTGCGCCGCGTCCGGAGCCCGGGCGCGGCTGGAAGCCGGAGCCCCCTTGCGGGGCCGCCTGGCCGGGAAGGTTCACCTGCGAGCCGTCGCGCAGGCGGTCGCCGCCTTCGGTGATCACGGTCTCGCCGCCCTGCAGGCCCTTGGTGATCGACACGTTCTCGCCCGTTCCCGGGCCGACGGTGACGTACACTTGGTGAGCAATCTTATCCTGTTGCGTGACGGTGAAGACGTAGTCGCCCTGCGAGCCGTGGCGCACGGCGGTGGCCGGAACCACCACGGTGTTGCACACCACGTCGACCAGCAGGCGCACGTTGACGAACTGGTTGGGGAACAGAGCCCCCGACCCATTGTCGAAGCGGGCCTTTGCCTTGACCGTGCCGGTGGACGTGTCGATGGCGTTGTCCAGCGTGGCGAGCTTGCCCTGGGCCAGGACGGTGCCGCCCGCGCGATTGAACACCGTGGCCGGCAAGCCGGCCCCGGAGCGCTGGCGCGCGTTGATCTGAGGCACGTTGTCCTCGGGCACGGTGAACACCACGTCGATCGGGTCGACTTGGGTGATGGTCAACAGGCTCTGGGTCGGGCCGCTGACGTAGTTGCCCACGTCCACCAGGCGCAGGCCCACACGGCCGGCCACCGGGGCGGTGATGGTTGTGTAGGCCAGGTTCAGCTTGGCGTTGTCGACGCTGGCCTGGTCTGCCTTGACCGCGCCTTCGTCCTGCTTGACCAGCGCCGCCTGGGTATCGACTTGCTGAGCGGCGATGGAGTTTTCCGCCAGCAGCGTCTGGTAGCGCTTCAGGTCCACCCGGGCCTGGTTCAACGCGGCCTGGTCGCGGGCCATCTGGCCCTCGGCCTGCTCCAGCGCCACCGTGTAGGGGCGGGAGTCGATCTGGGCCAGCTTCTGGCCCTTCTTGACCGTCTGGCCTTCAGTGAAATTGACGGACATCAGCTGGCCGGCGAGGCGGCTGGCGACGTTGGCTGTGATCGGGGGGACCACGGTGCCGAGGGCGTCGAGCTGAATCGGGATGGCGCCCAGGTTCGCCGGAGCGATGCCGACGGTGATATTCGCTCGGCCGCCGCGGCCGCCGCCGAATCCGCCGAATCCGCCGCCGAATCCGCCCCCGCCCGGAGGGCCGCCGCCGCCCGGAGGGCCGCCCCCTGGAGGGCCGCCGCCGGGGCCGCCGGGGCCCGGACGTCCGCCGCCAGGACCGCCGGGGAATCCGCCGGGGCCTCCCTGGCCTCCTCCCGGAAGGTGGGTCAGGCCCCAGCCCACGCCTACGGCGATCAACGCCACGGCGGCGACGCCGACGAGAAGTTTGACGGGGCTCTTGCGACGGTTCAGGTCGAGACCAGGACGTCCCGATCGAGGGTCAGGCATTCAGGCTCCTGTTGGGAGGCGGTATACAAACTGTCGTGGCTCTCTGACGCCCTAAAGTGGCGCACGGATTTCGGAAAAGTCACAAACTGGTTGGAGTGCGTTGCAGCGCTGCATCAAGCGCCGCCATGCTTCAGCGCACGGCCGAAGGCCTAATACGCTAGTCGGCGCCCTTGAAAAAGCTCCGCTTCAACTTTCGAACAGGTTCATTTGCTCCCCCGCAGCCGGGGGAACGCGAAACGCGCCGACATCCAATGACAAACGTTCGCGTTCCAGGCCGAGGCGGCGACGGGCCGAGCGGAAGCGCGCTTCGATCATTGCCGCGATGGGGCCTTCGCCCTTCATCCGCGTGTTCCACTGCGGATCGTAGTCCTTGCCGCCGCGCATCTGGCGCACCAGAGACATCACCCGGGAGGCGCGGTCGGGCCGCTCGGTTTCCAGCCACTCGCGAAACAGATCCTTGATCTCCAGGGGAAGCCTGAGTGCGGTGAAGTGGGCGCCGGACGCGCCGGCGTCCGCGGCCCGCTCCAGGATCGCCTCGATCTCGTGGTCATTGAGTCCGGGAATCACCGGCGCCACGCTGACCGCGCACGGAACCCCGGCCTCGGACAGCCGGCGCACCGCCTCCAGCCGCCGCTCGGGCGTCGCCGCCCGGGGCTCCATCGCCCGCGCCAGCTTTCGGTCC
>Ga0265327_10001038_pt1 | contig 39174 bp, 35 predicted proteins | sample 41621metaG_FD_202089 | JGI IMG/M metagenome (GOLD analysis project Ga0265327, IMG submission 202089) | Rhizosphere microbial communities from Carex aquatilis grown in University of Washington, Seatle, WA, United States - 4-16-21 metaG | ecosystem: Host-associated > Plants > Roots > Rhizosphere... | reverse complement strand
TATTTCTACAAGATGCTTTATGCGCCGGAGTCCCTCGCGGCCGGCACGAACATGCCGGCCCACAAGTTCCTCTTCGACGTGCATCCGGTCGCGGGCCGGCAGCCTTCCGCCAAGGCGATCAAGCTGCCGAGCAAGTATGCCCCGCCGGCCGGCTATGAGGTGGTCCCGACGTCGCGCGCCCAGGCCCTCGTCGCCTACCTGCAGAGTCTGAAGGATACCTACGACTATCCCATCGAGCGGAGCCGCAACCTGCCCGCCGCAATGCCCAAGGAGGGCGGCAAATAAGATGAGCTCCCAGCCCGACAAGAATTTCCATCTCGAGCAGGCCAATGCCAGCGACGACAGCATCCAGCAGGCGCACGCCAAGCTGCTGAGGCAGAAGCCGGAAAAGTCCGACGGCTATTCGTTCCTGCCCCTCGGGGTGCTCGGCCTGCTGTGCTCGGCCGTTTTCTTCGGCTCGATCTACCTCGCGCACAATTCCATCCGGTTCGACCCACTCGTCTACAACGAGGGTGCGAGCCGCGAGAAGCCCGGCGCCGCCAAGGTGGTCGCGCTCACCCGCGCCCAGCTGGGCAAGAAGGTGTTCTCGACCACCTGCATCACCTGCCACCAGGCGAACGGCCTCGGCGTCCCCGGCCAGTATCCCCCGCTCGCCGGCTCCGAGTGGGCGCAGGGCAATGACGAGCGCGTCATCCGCATCGTGCTCCACGGCCTCACCGGCCCGATCACCGTCAAGGGCACCGAGTTCAACAACGTGATGGCCCCGCTCGGCGAAGCCCTCAAGGACGAGCAGATCGCCAACGCCATTTCCTACGTCCGCTCCGAGTGGGGCAACACGGCCGCCGAGGTCACCCCCGAGCAGGTCGCGAAGGTCCGCGCCGACACCGCCGGCCGCAAGACCTACTGGACGGTCCCCGAATTGCAGAAGGTCGGCCCCTAAGCCTCCCTTCAAACTACGAACACAAAAAAGGCCGGGCGCTCAGCCCGGCCTTTTGGCATCCTGGGTGGCCGCGCGATCTTTCTGTCGGCGAGAGAGTCGCCGCGGAACCGCGTTCGTCTCAGCCCCGCGGCGGCATCATCCCGCCCATGCCCGGGATGGAGAGCTTCTGGTAGTCGGCGGGCGGGGCAAATTCTGAATCCGGCTGGGGGCTGGGGGTGATCCGCGTGGCTTCCATGCGGAAGGTCTCCTTGCCACCGGCATCGCGGGACAGCACGCGCAGGGGGAACCCGCCCGTGCCCTTCAGCACCTGCTCCCATTTGCCCGCATTGGCTCCTCCACCCCGCGAGCCGCCGCCCATCATCGGGTTCCCGCCGCCCAGTCCCATGAACATGCCGAGGCCGTCAGCCAGCCAGATTTCCGTAACCTTGCCCTGATCCTTCACCAGAACCTGCTGGCATTTGTAACCGAGGATGGTTTCGGTCTTGCCGGTTTTCTCCAAGTCGGGGTTTGTCGCCGCGTTGCCCGGCGCGCCGCCAGTCGATGATTTGGCCATGCTGGCCACGTCCGGCATCGGGCGGACCATATACATGTGTTGTTCGTGGATGAGGATCGTCATCTCGCGCTTGCCCATGTCGATGATGTTGCTGACCTCGTGTCCCTCGGCGCTGACGTCCATCCGCAGGGCCTGTCCTTTCATGGTGTAGTCGAGCTGCTGGGTGCGCCCCTTGCTGCTGGTGATGGTGAAGCTCACCTGGCCTTCAAAGGCGTCGGCGGCGAATGAATGCGCGGCGGTGAGCAGCGTGCCCACGGCGAAGAGGCGGAGTAGGAGGTTCATGGGGCGGGAGACTAGCGGCCCCCCGTTCCGACTCAAGCCGCGGTTGCGCGCCGGACGGCGCCGGAACTCAGGAGTGCCGGCCGGAACCGAACCTCGGGGTGAAGACGGCGATGAACAGGGCGAGCACGGTGCCCGCCATGACCACGGCCAGCAATAGTCCGCCGAGAACCGGCCAGGAGGCGAGCGACAGCACCACCTTAGACCGGATGCCGGTGTCGGCCGAATAGTCGCTGCTGATCTGCTCGGCCCGCTGCTCAACCTGGGAAACGCGGATATCGATGACATCGCAGTAGCGGTCGGCCGCCGTGCGCAGCGGTCCCAGCCGGAGTTTCTCCGCCTCGGCCCTGCGGTCCGCCTGGACCAGGCTGGCGAATTGCCCGACCAGTTCGTGGTAATCCCGGGCCACCGTCTCGATTTCCTGGTCCACGGAGGCGCCGTTGATCACATCGGGCGTCTGCTGGTAACGGAGGCGCCGGTCGGCCGATTCCCTTTCGAAGCGCAGGGCACGGGACAGTTGGTTGAGCGCCTCTTGCCGCGTCGCGGCCTGGCTGGAAAGAGACAGTCCGCGCTGGGCGTGCATTACCGTGGTGGTCATCTCGTGCAGGTGCGTCATGACAGGCACGGATTGGCTAACCAGCTGGCTGTAGCTCACGTCGAGCTCGCGCAACAGAAAGAAGCTCAGTGCGCCCAGGGCCAGGTTGGAAACGAGCAGGCCGATGACGAGCCACCGTTTGATCGTGGAGGAATTGAGGGCCATGGTGCGTGGTATCTGCAGCTTGGAGGATTGGCGGCGGCGGTGCAACCCTGACGCTGGGCGGGCGGGAACGGTTTCACCTTTCAGGCATCCAGGTTGCGCCACGGGCCGGCCCCGGCGGCTTCCGACCGGGCGGAAAACCGGTTGCCTCGGCTTCGCCGCTGCGGAAATCTCCTTCCATGACCTCCGAGTTCAGCATCACGCGCACGGTCGAGTTCGCCGAGACCGACATGGCCGGCATCATGCACTTCGCGAATTTCTTCCGCTGGATGGAGAGCTGCGAGACCGCTCTCTACCGTTCGCTCGGGCTGCCGTTGATCTCCTTTGTGCCGGGCGAGATCGTCGGCTGGCCGCGGGTCAACGTGAGCTGCACCTACCGTTCGCCGCTGCGCTTCAACGATGCGGTCGAGGTGAGGCTTTTCGTCAAGAAACTCGGCACCCGCTCCGTCACCTATGTGTTCCAGTTCCGGAAGGATGGCGTGCTTGCTGCCCAAGGCGAGGTGACGGCGGTATGCGTCGGGGCCTCCGAAAAGGGCGGTATGGTTTCGCAACCGATTCCCGACGCCATCCGCACGAAACTGCAGGAAGCGCCGGAGTCCGCCTGGGCGTGAGTCAAGGTCGCCGCCGGTCGGGCGGACCGCGTGGGGCGGCGCGGCGACAAGCGCGGGCCCTGCATTTGGAAAATATGCCGGATGCGCGTCAGCCGCGCACGGGCCAGGGACGCGACTTGATGTCGACGGCGTAGATGTTCACCCGCTCGGACTTGCCCTTGACCGTGACGCCGCCCAGCGGGCGCAGCGTGTCCACCTCGCCGGCGGCCCGGGCGGTGGCCTCGCTCACAATCACGGCGGTTTCATAGCCGGGGGACTTGGTGAGGGCCTCGAGCCGCGCGGCCAGGTTCACACCGTCGCCGATGACCGTGTAGTTGAGACGTGTCTTGGAACCCATGTTGCCGGCGACCACCCGGGCGGTGTTGATGCCGATGCCGAAGGCGAGCGGGGCCTTGCCCTCGGCGGCGAGCTCGCGGTTGAGGTCGTCGAGAGCGTCGCCCATGGCGCGGGCCGCGGCCAGCGCGCGGGCCGCGGAATCCGCGGCGGCGACGGGCGCGCCGAAGAGGGCCATGATCGCGTCGCCGATGTATTTGTCGACCACGCCCCCGTGTTTCTCGACGACGGCGCTCATGCGGTCGAGGTAGCGGTTCAGCAGCGCCAGGACCTCGGTGGGAGGCAGCTTCTCGCTGAGGGTGGTGAAGTCCCGCAGGTCGGAGAAAAGGACGGTGACCTCGCGTTCCTCGCCGCCGAGTTGCAGGTCGGACTGCAGCAACTGCGCGGCGATCTCGGGCGAGACGACCTTGCCGAGCAGGTCGCGCACCTTGTCGCGCTCGGCCAGGCCGGCGGTCATCTGGTTGAAGGCCGCGGACAGCTGCCCCAGTTCGTCTTCACGGTCCAGGTTGATGCGGCGGGTGTAATCGCCGGCGGCGACATGCTTGGTGTGGTCGGCCAGCTGATGCAGGGGCTGGCTTACGCCCCGGGCGATCCAGAGCGCGGCGATCGTGGCGACGGCCAGGGCGGCCAGGGAAATCAGGAGCACCTTGTTTTCCAGCTCCCGGGCGGGCGCGAGCTCGGCGTTCAACGAGCGCTGGAGCGCGATGCGCACCGGGGCCTCGCCGAGCAGTTCGATTTCCTGGAAGAGGGTGAGGTAGGGCTCGCCGTTGAGCGTGACCATCTCGCTGTCGAGCGGGCCCTGCTTGGGGGCCATCTTGTGCAGGGCGAGGGCGGCGGCCATGGAAGGGTCGAGAGTGGTCGTGAGCACGCGCGGCGTCTTTTCCTCCGGATCATCGCTGGTGAAGGTCACCTCGAGCCGCGTGGTGCTCTTGATCGCCTGGGCCAGCTTGTTGTCGATGGGGTAGGCGACCCCAAACCACGCGGCGACGTTGGGTGCCGGGGCATAGAGTGGCACCACGACAAGCACATGGAGTTTGCCCGCCAGGTAGGAATAGCCGCTGGCCTGTTCCATGTCATCCCGGGTCGCCTGCTTGATCAGGTCGCCGAAAGGTCCGGCGTTTTCCTCGCCGAGTTCGGGGTCGGACAGGGCGAGCACCCGGCCGTCGAGCGAGAAAAGCGTGATCACCGGGGCCCGGACGCGATCACTGTAGGTCTGCAGGGCGGAGCGGAGCGTGCGGGGATCGAGCGGATCCTGCATCATCAGCTGGCGGATGGGGTAGTCGCTGCTCATCACCTTGGCGCTGCCGGCGAGGTAGGCGATGCGCTCGGCGAGGTTCTGACGAAAGATGAGCGCGCCGGTCTGCAGGTTCTGCGCGATGTGGTCGATCGCGGCGGCCTCGTTGGCGCGGGAGATGAGCAGGTAGACCGCCACCTGCACGAGGGCCATCAGGCCGGCGAGCAACAGGAGCAGCTTGCTGCTGAAATGGCGGAAACGGAAAAACCGCATGGCCTCGGATCAGCGGTAGCCGCTGTTCTTCCCCTCGGGACCGCGACGGATGCGGCGGTCGGGTTTGAGGGTGAGCGTGAAGTCGCGGTGCAGGCCCGCCGCGTCCGAGAGGGTGATCTCCTCGACCGCCGTGGTCGCCAGGCGCGGATGCCAGACCTCCAGGCGGTAGCGTCCTGCCGGGGCGGTCACGCTGGCGGCGCCGGCACCGTCGCTCTTGGCGTAGTAGGGCGTCGGCACCACGAGGACGTAGGCGAGCATCCAGTCGTGGATGTTGCAGCCCAGCGTCACGACGCCCGGGACGTCGAAGACGATGGATTCGACCGAGCCGGGGTTATAGAGAGGTAGCTCGAATTTTTTCGCCTTGGACAGCGAATAGACGTGGTGCTGGACCGTGTCTCGGTTGGGGAAGTAGATCTTCGAGCCGGCCTGGACGACCGTGACGTAGGCGGAATATTCCTGGTTCTCCTGGGCGATCTCGGTGCGAGGGCCCACCGGCGGCAGCAGGCTGTTTGTCGCCGCATCCAGCGGCACCAAGGATACCACCGCATCGGCGACGGCCGCGCCCTTGTTGTCCTTGACGGCGGCGATGAACTCCGCCGCCCGCGCTGCGGTTGGTCCGACGCATGCCAGCAGCATCAGGAGACGGAAGGTTTTCATCGGGCGATTAGAACCGGTGTTGCAGACCAAGTCCCCAAGAATCCGTCGGATAGCGCACGCCGACCCGGTTTATCACGAAGGCGCTGCTGGCGCTCAGGCTGAGGCTGGTGTGGTCGCCCAACGCGTAGTCCAGGCTGACCGACCACAGGTCGACGTTCGCCTCGACGTTGTAGGAAACCCAGCCCGGCCCGTAGAGGTTGGTCGTGGACGCGGGAATGTAGGTGTAATAGCCCATGACCGCGGGGCCAAATGCGCCGCTGACCGCGTTCCACCATACGGTGGGGGCGGCATTGGCGACAATCGTGCCCAGCAGGCGGCCGGCGGAACCGCTGAGGCGCCACCGCTCGCTGATGTCCCAGGACGCCTCCACCGATACGGTGCGCTGCTGGATGTCGAACGTGGAGGTTTCGGCGTAGTGGTCCAGCCACTGGATGCTGGCCGCGACCTTCAGGTCGGGAAGCAGGCGCTTGGCGAGGCGCGCGCCTCCCTCCGCCGTCCAGCCACGGTCGGCGGCAAAACGGGCGTCCTTGTAGGTGTAGGCCGCGTTGAACTGCAGGACGGGGGCGAGCGGCCCCAGGCCGAATTTATGCTGCAGCGCCATCCGGGGGCCGGCCACGAGATGCTCGGTCCGGGAGAAGGCGGGGACGGCCAGGTAATCCGCGTCCGCCCCGAACTCGAGCAGCCAGCTGGGTGCCAGTTCGCGGTGGCCGCTGGCGCCCAGGGTCAGGGCGTAGGTGTCGGAGTTCTTGCGCGTGGGCGCGAACGAGGTGCGGCTGATGTTCTCCACCCAGCTGGCGGTCGCGGAGGCGGTGTAGCTGAGGTTTCCGATCCACGGGGCGGTTCCGGCGCGGTCCAGACCAGCTTGGCCGAAAGACAACCCGGCCCCGGTCAAACCCAACGCGAGCATGGCAAGGGACCGCACGGGCTTCATAGCAGTTTATGAAGGGTCTGCCACACGGTGTCCGCAAGGATCTTGTGGCCTTCCGCCGTCGGATGGATGCCGTCGGCCTGGTTCAAGCCGGGCACGCCCCCGACCCCTTCGAGCAGAAAGGGGATGAGGGCCGTGTGGTATTTCTCGGCGAGTTCGGGAAACATGGCGGCAAACTGGCGGGTGTAGTCGGGTCCTAGGTTTGTGGGCAGCTGCATGCCTGCCAGAATGATGGTTACGTGCGGGTATTTCGTCCGGATGCGCGTGATCATCGCCTCGAGGTTGGCGCGCGAGTTTTCCGTGGCGATCCCGCGCAACCCGTCGTTCCCGCCGAGCTCGATCACAAAGATGTCCGCAGGCTGGCGCAGGATCCAGTCCAGCCGGCGCAGCCCGCCCGCGGTGGTTTCCCCGCTGAGTCCGGCATTGACCACCCGCCAGGCCTGGCCGGTGGCGTCGAGCTTGCGCTGGATCAGGGTGGGGTAGGCCTCGTCGGGGTCGACGCCGAGCCCCGCCGTAATGCTGTCCCCGAAGAAGATGATCGATTTCGGTTCCGCGGCCCGGGCCGAGAGCAGCAGGGCCAGGAAACCGAGCAGGAGCCACCCAACCCGCAGGATTGCCGCCGGGCCTGAAGGGCTTGCGCTTTGCTGGGGGTTGGCTCGCTTAGAGGTCATTTTGTGTTCTTCGTAACAGCCCAACCATGAGTGTTCAAACCATCCTGAAAGTCGAGCGCCTGACCAAGACCTATGCCACGGCGGCCGGGCCCCTGACCGTGCTGCACGAGGTCTCGTTCGAGATCGCCCCCGGAGGCACCTGCGCGATCGTCGGCCCCTCCGGCAGCGGCAAGACGACGCTGCTCGGCCTCTGCGCCGGCCTCGACCGCCCGAGCGGAGGCAGCGTGCAGCTCGCGGGCCGCGAGATTGGCGGGCTCGACGAGGACGGACGCGCGCGCGTGCGCAACGAGGCCGTGGGTTTCGTCTTCCAGAACTTCCAGCTGATCCCGACGCTGACTGCGCTGGAAAACGTGCTGGTGCCGCTGGAGCTGCGCGGCGAGTCCGGCCACGAGGCGGACGCCCGTGCGCTGCTGGAGCGCGTGGGCCTGGGCGCGCGACTCGACCACTACCCGGTCAAACTTTCCGGAGGCGAACAGCAGCGGGTGGCTCTGGCCCGCGCGTTCATGAACCGCCCGCGCATCCTGTTCTGCGACGAACCCACCGGCAACCTGGACGGCGACACCGCGCACGCCATGGTCGACCTCATCTTCGGCCTGAACCGCGAGCGCGGCACGACGCTCGTGCTCGTGACCCACGACCTCGAGCTGGCCGGCCGCACCCAGCGCATCATCCGCCTCCGCACCGGCGCGGTGGTGTCCGATGAACCGACGGGTGCCTGACCCATGAGCTTCATCCTGAAGATGGCCTGGCGGGACACGCGGGCTTCGCGGCGGCGGTTGCTGCTCTACTCGCTCTCGATCGTGCTCGGCGTGGCCGCGCTCATCGGCATCAGTTCGCTCGGCGACAACCTGCGCGCCGCCGTCGACACCCAGGCCAAGGGCCTGCTCGGGGCCGACCTTTCCGCGACCGCTCGCGGCGCGTTTACCGACAAGGCGCTGGCCCGGCTCCGGTCGGCCGGGGTGGAGTCTTCGCTCGGCGTGGCCACGACCACGATGGCGACTTTCGGCAACGGGCAGCGGCGCCTCGTCCAGCTCAACGCCATTGAGGGCGGTTTTCCCTATTATGGCGACGTCGAGACCGTCCCGGCCGGAGCCTTCGCCCGGCTAGGCGAGGGCAACAACGCCATCGTCGAGGAAGCGGCGCTCACGCAGGCCGGACTCGCCGTCGGTGGTGAGATCAAGCTTGGACCCACCACGTTCACGATCGTGGGTGTGCTGAGGAAATACCCCGGCCAGTCGCCGTTTTCCTCGATGTTCGCCCCGCGCGTGCAGGTGTCGATGGCCGCGTTCGAGGCCACCAATCTCCTGAAGAAGGGCAGTCTCTCGCAGCACACGGTCTACCTGAAGCTCGCGGCCGACGCCGACGCCAAGGCAGTGGAGGAGAAGCTCCGGCTCGCCTTGCGCGGCGACCGGCTGAACTTCGCCACGGCGGAGCAACGCAAGGAGCAGATTGGCGACGCCCTGAAGAACATTTTTTCCTTCACCAGCCTGGTCGGCTTCCTCGCGCTCTTCCTCGGGGCCGTCGGGGTGGCGAGCGCCATGCATGTGTTCATTCGCCAGCGGTTGGCGACGGTGGCGGTGCTGCGCTGTCTCGGCGCGAGCGCGCGCACCAGTTTCGCCATCTACCTGACGCAGGGCATCGGCCTTGGCGTCGTGGGCAGCCTGCTCGGCGTCGCCCTCGGCCTCGGGCTGCAGTTCGCCCTGCCGGTGCTGCTGCAGAAATTCCTACCCTACCACCTCGAGTTCATCGTTTCCTGGCCGGCGATCCTGAAGGGCGTGGCCGCCGGGGTGGGGGTGAGCGCGCTGTTCACGCTGCTGCCGCTCCTGGAGGTGCGGCGGGTCTCGCCGCTGCATGTGCTGCGCTCGGGCTTCGAGGACCAGCCCGGACGGCCGGATCCGCTGCGCTGGCTGGTCATGGCGGCGATTGGGCTGGCGCTGTTCGGCTTTGCGACGCTGCAGACCGGCTATTGGAAGGCCGGACTGGCCTTCACTGTCGCGATGGGTGTGAGCTTCGCCGTGCTGGCCGGCGCGGCGCTGGGCATCCAGTGGCTGGCGCGCCGGACGCGCACGGGCTGGCTGCCCTACACCTGGCGGCAGGGTGTGGCCAACGTCCACCGCCCGAACAACCGCACACTCCTCCTGATGATGTCGCTGGGGCTCGGCACCTTCATGCTGCTCACCCTGCTGCTGACCCGCGCGGCGCTGCTCGGCCAGCTGCAGGGCATGGGCTCGGGCGACCGGCCGAACCTGATGTTCTTCGACGTGCAGGCGGACCAGATCGGCCCGCTCGAAGCCATCGCGAAACGCGAGGGCGTGCCGCTGACCAAGACCTCGCCGATCATCACGATGCGCCTGAGCAAGCTGAAGGGTCGCACCTCGGAGGAACTGGCGGCGGACAAGAACAGCAGCCTGCCCAACTGGGCGCTGCGCCGCGAATACCGCTCGACCTACCGCGCCGCCGTGGACGATGCGGAGAAGGTCATCGAGGGTCGGTTCGAGGGGCACGTCGCGGCTGACGCCAAGCTCGTGCCGGTGTCGGTCGAGGAAAGCCTCGCGAAGGACCTGCAGCTGAAGCTCGGCGACGAGCTGGAATTCAACGTGCAGGGCGTGCCGCTGGCGGCCGTCGTCGGCAGCATCCGGCAGGTCGAGTGGCGCCGCATGCAGACGAATTTCTTCTTCGTGTTTCCGCAGGGCCCGCTCGACGCCGCGCCGGCCACCTTCGCCGCGGCGGCGAAGGCGAAGGATCCGGCGGACACCGCGCGCCTGCAGCGGGCCGTGGCAAAGGAGCTGCCCAACGTCTCGGCCATCGACCTCGGCGTGGTGCTCCAGCTGTTCGACGGCATCTTCAACAAGATCGCGTGGGCGATCACCTTCCTGGCCAGCTTCACCGTCATCACCGGGGTCGTCGTGCTGGCGAGCGCGGTGCTCATGGGCCGGCACCAGCGCGTCCGCGAGGCGGTGCTGCTGCGGACGCTCGGGGCGCAGCGGGCGCAGCTGCAGCAGATCATGTTTGCCGAATACGTGGTGCTCGGCCTGCTCGCCGCGCTGACGGGTGGCGTGCTGGCGGTCGCGGCCAACGCCCTGCTCGCGAAATTCCTCTTCAAGATCTCGGCCGTGCCGCCGCTGCCCCTGCTGGCCGGGGCCGTAGCCGCGGTGACGGCGCTCACCGTCCTCACGGGATGGCTCGCCAACCGCGGCGTCAGCTCGCAGTCTCCGCTGGAAATTCTCCGACAGGAAACATGAGCCGCCGCACGATCACCTTTCACTACACGCTCAAGGACCATCGCGGCCGCCTGGTCGACACCTCGCGGGGCGGCGACCCGATGCCCTTCACCGAGGGCACCGGTCAGATCATCGAGGGACTCGAGGAGTCGCTGCGGCAGATGGTGGCGGGGGAACGCCGGACGGTCGTCGTGCCGCCGGAAAGGGGTTACGGCCTGCCGGATCCCAGCCTGGTGCAGAAGGTCCCCCGGGCGCGCCTGCCCGTGGCCGAACTGCGGGTGGGGGACCAGTTTCAGACCGGCCCGGACCGGCATGCGCCGGTGGTGACCGTGGTGGCGCTGGAGGGCGACGACGTGACGCTCGACGCCAATCACCCGCTGGCCGGCCAGGAACTGCATTTTGAGGTCGAGGTCGTGGCCGTGCGCCTGGCCTCACCAGAGGAGTTGCAACCCCCCGCGGATCCTACCTAGCGTGCGGGCCGCATGAAAGTTCTCGGCATCGATATCGGCGGCTCCGCCTTCAAGGGCGCGCCTGTGGACACCAAGACCGGCCGGCTGCTCGCCGAGCGGCACCGCGTCCCGATCAAGTCCCCCTGTCCGACGGCCCAGGGGCTGGCGGCGGTGCGGGAGATCGTGGGGCATTTCAACTGGAAGGGACCGGTGGGCATCGGTTTCCCGGCGATCATTGTCCACAACCAGATCGGCGTGGTCGGCAACCTCGGCGAGAACTGGGAACATCGGGACGGCGCCACGCTGTTCCGCCGGGCGGCCGGCGGCGACCTGCATCTCTTCAATGACGCCGATGCCGCGGGACTGGCCGAGCTCAAATTCGGCGCCGGCCGCGGGCACCGGGGCTCGGTGCTGATGCTGACCTTCGGCACGGGCATCGGCTCGGCGTTGTTCTACCGCGGGCAGCTTTTTCCGAACATTGAGTTCGGGCACATTCCCTGGGATGGGGAACCCATCGAGCATTTTGCCTCGGCGGCGGTGAAGGATCGTTGCGACCTGTCCTGGCGGAAATGGTCCAAGCGCGTGAACACCTTCCTCAAGGTGGCGGAGCGCATTTCGTCGCCCGAACTCATTATCATCGGCGGCGGGGTCAGTAAGGAGCCGGAGAAGTGGTTCAAGTATCTCAAGGCGAAGGCCCGGGTGGTGCCCGCCAGCATGGGCAATGACGCCGGCATCGTCGGCGCGGCCCTCGCCTGGGAGCACGCGGCCGGGGATTAAGGGGCGGTCGTGCCTGCGGGCCAGCCACTCATCCGGTCCCTGCGCCCGTTCATCAAAACTGGGTGCAACTTTCGGCCGGAATCGGGTGTTCTGGCCCCATGCCCAGCACGCACCTCTCCCTTGCCCGTTTCATCCCCATTGGCAGGCGGTTGGGCGCGGATATTTCCAGCTTCATCGCTCTGTCGTTTTCCCTCCGCCCGGCCCCTGCTTCACTGCGCCCGTTCGTAGTTATCAGTTGTGTTGCAGAGGGGTCCGCAGGGACCCCTCTGTGTTTTTTGGGGACGCTTCCGGACCCGCACTAAAGCGCTGGCCAATCCTCACCCTTTTCCTTCAAGCTGACCAAACCAATTGATAACCATGTCCGCCCCCACGACTCCCACCTCCACGCCGGTCCCGGCCAAGAAGAAATCCCGGCGCACCCTGATCATCGTCCTCTCCGTCGTCGGAGTGGCGCTTGTCGCGCTCGTCGCCTTCGCGGCCACCCGGAACAAGGAGCTGGCCACGCCGGTGACTACCGAGAAGGCGGTCGTGAAGACCATCACCCAGCTCGTCACCGCCACCGGCAAGGTCCAGCCAGAGACCGAGGTGAAGATTTCCCCCGAAGTGGCCGGCGAAATCACCGAGATCCCGATCAAGGAGGGTGGCTCCGTAAAGAAGGGCGACCTGCTCGTCCGCATCCGCCCCGACCAATATCAGGCGCAGGTCGACCAGCAGGAGGCCAACCTGGTGGCTGCCCGGGCCACCGCCGTGCAGGCCAAGTCCCAGCTCGTCAAGGCCACGGATGACTTCAAGCGCAGCGACGACCTGTTCGCCAAGAAACTCATCTCCGACTCGGATTACGACGCGGCCAAGAGCAACCTCGAGGTCGCCCAGGCCAACTACGACAACGCCCTGGCGCAGATCCGTCGCACCGAGGGATCCCTCAACCAGTTCCGCGACCAGCTGAGCAAGACCGCCATCTATTCCCCGATGGACGGCAGCATCAGCTCCCTCAGCAGCGAGATCGGCGAGCGGGTCGTCGGCACGGGTTCCTTCGCCGGCACGGAAATCATGCGCGTGGCCGACCTCTCCAACATGGAGGTGCGGATCAAGGTCAACGAAAACGACATCGTGAACGTGAAGCTCGGCGACCACGCGGTGATCAGCATCGACGCCTATCCCGGCCGCAAATTCACGGGCACCGTCAAGGAAATCTCCAGCTCCGCCGCCGGCACCGGCGCCACGGGCAGCGGCAGCAACTCGGTCCCCACCGACGATGTCACCAACTTCCTCGTCAAGATCCGCATCGCCGACCGCGACGCGAACCTGCGCCCGGGCATGAGTGGCACCGTCGACATTGAGACCCAGACGGTGGCCAACGTCGTCGCCATCCCGGTCCAGAGTGTCACCGTCCGCTCGGGCGGCAAGACCAGCGAGGAACTCCAGCAGCAGAAGGCCAAGGAGCAGAAGGAGCGCTCGGGCAACGACCTCGATCTCGCCAAGGAAAAGGAGGATGCCCGTCGCAACATGGAGAAACTCGACCGCGTCGTTTTCGTGAAGGTGGGTGACACCGTCAAGATCCGCAAGGTCGAGACCGGCATCGCCGACAACACCTCGATCGAGGTCAAGTCGGGCCTCAAGGCCGGCGAGGAGGTCGTCTCCGGCAGCTACGCCGCCATCAGCCGCAAGCTGAAGGACGGCACCAAGGTCATAATCGAGAAACCCAAGAAAGAGGAAGCCAAGTAACCGGCTGGGCCGCCCCGTCCGCATACCTGACCATGAGTTCTTCCTCCGCCACCACCTCTGCCGTCCCGGCCGTGCCGCGCCCCTACCGGCCGCCCGGTCCCGTGGTCATCGAGATCGAGAATGTCACCAAGCTCTACAAGATGGGCGAGGAGATCGTGCACGCCCTGCGCGGGGTCGGCCTCACGGTCCGCCGCAACGAATACCTCGCCGTCATGGGCCCGTCCGGTTCGGGCAAGTCCACCATGATGAACATGCTCGGCTGCCTCGACACCCCGACGACGGGCAAATACCACTTCACCGGCAAGGACGTCTCCAGCATGACCGACGACGAGCTGGCCGACATCCGCAACCGCGAGATCGGCTTTGTCTTCCAGACCTTCAACCTGCTCCCGCGGTCGACCACGCTGGCCAACGTCGAGCTGCCCCTGATCTACGCGGGCCTGTCGCCGCACGCCCGCCGCGAGCGGGCGATCAAAGCCCTGCATGATGTCGGCCTCGGCGAACGCATGAGCCACAAGCCCAACGAGCTGTCCGGCGGCCAGCGCCAGCGCGTCGCGATCGCGCGCGCGCTCGTGAACAATCCCTCCATCATCCTCGCCGATGAGCCGACGGGCAATCTCGACTCCAAGACGGGCGAGGAAATCATGCAGCTGCTCGAGGAGCTTTATGAGCAGGGCAACACCATCATCGTCGTCACCCACGAGGAGGACATCGCCCGTCACGCCCGCCGCATCGTGCGCCTGCGCGACGGCCTGATCGAGTCCGACGTCCGCCAGGAATAACCCCCGCCCGCCATGCAACGCCTCTGGAATGAATTCATCGAATCCTTCCGCATCGCGATCACGCAGATCCGCGCGAACAAGATGCGTTCGATCCTCACCGCGCTGGGCGTCATCATCGGCATCGTGGCGGTCACCCTGATGGGCACCGCCATCAAGGGCATCGACACCGGTTTCAACAACAGCCTGGCCATGCTCGGGGACGACGTGCTCTACGTGCAGAAGTGGCCGTGGGGCGGGGTCGAGGACTGGTGGAACTACGCGAACCGCCCCCCGATCCGCCCGGAGGCGGCGGACAAGCTCAACGCCATCATCGAGCAGACGCCCAACTCGCTCCTCGAGGTCGCGGTCCCGGTGGGCGGCAGCGGCGCGCCGATCAAGTCCGGGGACAACAAGGTCAACGGCGTGCAGATCTTCGGCACCACGGCCGACTACGGCCGCCTGATCACGGCCGATTTCAGCGAGGGCCGGCTCTTCAACGAGACCGAGGCCGCGGGCGGCCGTCCGGTCTGCGTGCTCGGTTACGACGTGGCGGACGCCCTTTTCCAGGGCCAGTCGCCGCTGGACCGGAGCGTCGTCATCGCGGGGCATCCCTTCACGGTCATCGGCGTGATCGCCAAGCAGGGCTCCTTCCTCGGGCTGTTCAGCTTCGACAACCAGGCCATCGTGCCGCTCGAGGCCTTCCGGCGCTACGCCGGCGTGCGCCGCGGCGTCGAGGTCCGCGTGAAGATCAAGGACAAGACCCGGCTGATCGACGCCAAGGAGGAACTGATCGGCGCCATGCGCCGCGTCCGGGGCCAGCTGCCGGGCGAGCGGGACAATTTTTCCGTCAATGAGACGGAGGCTTTCAAAGCCCAGCTCGACCCCATCAAGCAGGGCATCGCCATGGCGGGCCTGTTCATCACCGGCCTGTCCCTGTTCGTCGGTGCGATCGGCATCATGAACATCACCTTCGTCAGCGTGAAGGAGCGCACCAAGGAGATCGGCACGCGCAAGGCGCTCGGCGCCCGTCGCCGCAGCATCCTGCTGCAGTTCCTGATCGAGGCGGTCTCCATCTGCATGATCGGCGGCGTGGTCGGGCTCCTGCTCACCTACGGCCTCGTCTTCGGCGTCGGCAAGGCGTTCCCGGCGATGCCGGTCGAGTTCTCCGTCGGCCTGGTCTTCATCAGCATGGGGGTCTCGGTGGCCACCGGCATTGCCTCCGGCTTCGTTCCGGCCTGGGGCGCCTCGCGCCTCGATCCGGTCGTCGCCCTCCGTTACGAGTGATATTCCGCCATGTTGTTCAATGAAGTCTTTCGGATGGCGCTGACCTCGCTCGGGGCGAACAAGTTGCGCTCCTCGCTCACGATGCTGGGCATCACGATCGGCGTGTTCTCCGTCATCGGGGTCATGACCGCGGTCTCCGCCCTGCGGCAGTCCGTCGAGAGCGGCATCAGTTTCCTCGGGTCGAACATCATCCAGATCGGCAAGTATCCCATCGGCCCGCAGAACGACGACAACAGCCGCCGCAAGATCCGCGCCCGGCGTGACATCACCCTGGCCAACGCCCTGCGCTTCACCCAGCTGATGGAGGGCGTCAGCGACGTCATCTGCCTCAAGACCTTCCAGAACGACAACCCACCCCAGGCCACCTACGAAAACCGGAAGACGAACCCGAACATCACCTTCGGCGGGTCGAACGAATATTTCCTCGACGCCAACCAGTATAGCGTCGAGTTCGGCCGCAACTTCACGGCCGCGGACGTCGAACTCGCCCGGCCGCTCGCGATCATCGGCAAGGACATTGTCAGCAAGCTGTTTCCGGGCGAAAATCCGCTGGGCAAGCGTCTCAAGGTCGCCGGGCACACCTACACCGTCAGCGGGGTCTTCGCGGAGAAGGGCACCGCGTTCGGCAACAGCCAGGACGACATCATCATGGTGCCGATCACACGCTTCATCACCGACTACGGCGCCGCCAACCGCTCCATCAACATCGCTATCCAGGCGCCCAACCAGGAACAATACAACGACACGGTGGACAAGGCGATCACTCAGATGCGCATCGTCCGCGGCCTGCGGCCCGACCAGGAAAACGACTTCGAGCTCTACTCCAACGATTCGCTCATCGCCATCTTCGCCAAGGTCGCCGACGTGGTGAGCGCGGGCGCCTTTATCATCAGCTCCATCGCCCTGCTCGCCGCCGGGGTGGGCATCATGAACATCATGCTGGTCAGCGTGACCGAGCGCACCAAGGAGATCGGCATCCGCAAGTCCATCGGGGCGCGCAAGGTCAATATCCTGACCCAGTTTCTCATCGAGTCCGTCTGCATCGCGGTGGCGGGCGGCCTGGTCGGCATCCTCATCGGCATTGGCGCGGGCAACGGCGTCGCCATGCTCCTCAAGGCCTCGCTCGTCTTCCCCTGGGGCTGGGCCCTGACGGCTATTTTGGTCTGCGGCGGCATCGGTGTCGGCTTCGGTTTCTACCCGGCTTGGAAGGCCGCGGCCCTCGACCCGATCGAGGCGCTGCGCTACGAGTGACGGGATTGCGGTTGCGGTGGACTGACGGGCTCCGCTCTACTGGGACGCCTTGAAGCTCCAGTTCAAATACAACGCCGCGTTGAGGCGCGACCTTGCGCCCGGCGACCGCCGGCTCTGGCTGCTCCGCTCGGTCGCCCTGCGGATCCAGCTGCAGGCGAACCCGGTGTGGATTTTCGAGATCTACTACCGGCGGCTCGCCCTTGCGCTGGCTGGGCTGCTGGCCGCCTTCTGGCTGCTGGCGGCGACCGCGCTCTTCGTGTGGCTTGACCGCACGCCTCACAACCAGGTCGGCTGGTTCGACCTCGCGGCCCCTTGGCGCTGGTCCGGCCTCCGGGCCAAGCGCGGGGACACCGCGGTGCTCACCGCCCTCGACGAGATCAAGGACCGGGACTTTACCACGGCCTTCTACAACTTGCGGGTCGGCGTCGCGCGCTCCCCCGGCAACGTGGAGGGCCGCCTGACCCTGGCCATGCTGCAGGCAGGCTACGAGCCGATGCGGGCGGTCGCCGTGCTCGAGGAGGGGCTGCCGCAGTGCGGGACGAATCTCCGCTACCTGGCCGGCCTGCTCTCCCTCTACGGCCGGTTCCAGATTCAGGCCCACGCGGTCGAGGTCATCGAGGGCCTGCTGAAGGGCGGGGCCGGCCCCCTCCCGCCCGAGTCCCGTTTGCTCCTGCAGCGCGCCCGCGTTGCCCTGCTGCTGCAACTCGGCCGCGGGCCGGAGGCCGAGGCGGCCTTCACGGACATCAAACCGGCAACCGAGGCCGAAACCGCCGCCTTGCGCGGTCTCCAGGCCGAAGTGCTGCTCCGATCGGGCCATCCGGCCGAGGCGCGGAAGATCCACGACGCGGAACCTCCGGCCGAAGCCGCCGCCGCCGGATCGCTCCGGCAGGCCGCCGAGATCGCCATCGCGCTCGATGATGCCGACGGCCTGCAAAGCGCCCTGCGCCGGCTGAAGGCCCAGGCCCCGAATGATCCGGGAGTCTACCTGTTCGCGTTCCAAGCGTGGCACCGCCTGAAGCGCCTCAGCTACCGCGACGCGGCGGAGCAGGAATATTTCCGGGCCTTTGCCGGGGACGACACCGCGATGCAGGCGATCGCGGCCCTCGCGGTGAACCTCGACCTGCCCGAGGTGATCGCTCGCGCCCAGCGCACGGCCGTCGCGGCCCACCGCAGCCCCTTCGCCTATCGCGTGCACCAGACCGAGCTGGCGTTGCGGCGCGGCGAATTCGAGCAGGCGACCCGCTATCTCCGCGACTGGGAGAACAACATCGATACGCTCAGGACCCCGCAGCGCTTTTATCCGGAGTTCATCAAGCGGCTGACGCGCGCCGCTTTCTCGGGGACGCCGGATCAGGTCAGTTACCTGCTGTCGCACCTCGCGGCCAACCGCGGGCAGATGCTGTTGCCGGTTTACGGCCTCGCGGTCACGGTGCTTGAGAAGGCAGGCAATCCCGCCGGCGCGGCCCAGCTTCTGCAGGCCGGCTTGCGGGTCTATCCGCTCAGCCAGCCCCTGTTGGCCGCCCAGCCGCGCGTGGACGCCGCGGTGGCCGCGACCGCGGCCAAGACCGCCGCCGGCGCCCCGGCCGCCCTCGCGACGGTCTTTGTGCTCCTGCCGGCCTCGGCGGAGGAGGCTCGCACCCGGCTGGAAGGGTTGCTGCAGCAGGATTCCCTCGCCGCCGCCCGCGACCTGCTCCGCGCCATCCGGGCGCAGAAACCCTCGTGGCAGTCCGCGGTGGAAACCGATCTCGCCGTGGGTGAAGTCGAACTGGCGTTCCTCTCGCTCGACCCGCTGGCCAGCCGCACCGCGGCCCGCGCCTTCCTTGACCGCCACCACGGCGAGCCGGACCTGCTCCGCCTGGTCGCCCTGGTGTCCCGTCTCGCCGCCCGCGACCGGCTGGCCGACGCCCGCCTGCTGGGCGACGAGATTGTCGCCGCGCCCTCGGCGACCCCGCGCGTCGAGCAGGCGTTGCACGACCTCAATCTTGCGGACGACCTCGCCGCCGTGGCGGCGAACCAAACGGCGTCCATCGCGGCGCTTGACCGCAATATCCTCGCCCAGGATTGGACGCAGGCCGAGCGGCTCCTGAAATACCTCCGGGACAAGCCGCCCGCCTGGTTATCCGCGGCCCCGACCGAGGTGAAGGTGCGCGAGGTGCAGGTCCGGCTCGGCCTCGACCAGCATCCGCTCGCCCTGGCGGCGCTGAAGGAGCTGGTCGTGAAGCCCGGAGCGCCGCGCGGTGCCGCGTTCCGGCTCGTGCGCGACCTGCTCGCCCGCGACGAGCGCGATTCCGCCGTGCTGCTCGCCCGGGAGATCGCCAAGCTGCTGGCCGACGATCCGGCCGCCGCGCGGCTTCTGCGCGAGGCGGAGGCGCCCCGGTCGCCGGAATAGGCCACGGCACCGGTCTGGGCGGCCCAGCCCGCAGGCTTACGGCACAGGCCGGTGCGCACTTGAGGTAAAACTGTGGTAAGTGATCATTTTGTGACTGGGGCTTAAAGGTTGGATTAGCGGGGCCGTTAGGGTGGGGGATGAACAATTCCAGCAATCTCCCGGGCCTGGGCCGTGCCGTCCTCGCCATTCTCCTCTGCGGCGCGCTCGCGCAGTCCGCCTCCGCGGCCATCCCGGTCGGGAACAGCAATGTCCAGATCGGCGGCTTTTTCTCGCAGGGCTACCTCTACGACAACGCGAGCAACTTCCCGACCGAGGACAAGGGCGGCACCTTCGACTTCCGCGAAATGGCGTTCAACGTTTCCACAACCTACGGCGCTCATCTGCGTGTCGGCGCGCAGGCCTTCGCCCAACGCTTCGGCAACATCGGCGAGGACAAGGTCGTCCTCGATTGGGCCGTGGCCGACTATAATTTCTCCTCGGCCTTTGGTGTTCGCCTCGGCCGCGTGAAGTATCCCAAGGGCCTCTATGGCGAGGCGCTCGACCTCGATATTGTGCGCCCCTTCATCTTTCTCCCGAACGCCGTCTACAATCCCGTCCTCCGCGACTTCGCCTCGGCGGTGAACGGCGCAAGCATCTATGGCTCGGTCAACGCCGGCAAGAGCTCCTTCGACTACAAGCTGTTCTATGGCAAAATCCCAATGAGCCCGGATAAGGGTGTCGCCGAATTCTACAACAACTTCGGCGCCTACTCCAACGCGGCCGGCGGCGTCGGCGCGCTGAAGATGGACTACGCCGCGGGCGGCCAGCTGGTCTGGAACACCCCCATCAGCGGCCTGAAGGCCGTCTACTCCCGTTCGTGGTTCAGCAACCTCCAGTCCGACGGCCCCTTCATCGCCTACCCGGCGGCCAACATGCACTCGAACATCCCGAAGTTCACTTGGGACACCATCTCGGCCGAGTATGCGACGGGCAACTGGACCTTCGCCTCGGAGTGGCAGCGCACGGGCGGCACCATCAGCTACGGCGCCGTGCCGTTCACCCCGATCATCGTGTCGGCGGTGGGCTGGGACGCCTGGTATGTCTCCGCGGCCCGTCGCATCAATGACAAGCTCGAGCTCGGCGCCTACTACGCCGACCTCAAGCCGCGCTATCCGGGCGGCGGCGGCAGCGCCGCCAACAGGCAGAACGACCTGGACGCCAGCATTCGCTATGACGTGAGCGAGCACCTCACCTGTAAGCTCGAGATCCACTGGATCGACGGCAACTACCAGTTCTTCAACACCCCGCGCATCTCGAATCCCACGCTGCCAAATTCGTCCACGGTGATCGCGGTCAAGACCACCTTCAGCTTCTGAGCGCAGGCTCCCCTTCACCCGAACCGGAGATCCCATCATGAAAACCACTACCTTTCGCCGCCTGTGCGCGCTGGCCCTCGTGGCCTTCGCCTGCACCTGCGCCCTTGCCGCGCCGGCCCTCATCGCCAATAAGAACGTCGCCGCCGAGAAGCTCGACGCCGCCACCCTCAAGTCCGTCTTCCTCGGGAAGAAGGTCGCCTGGGATGGCGCCGGCCGTATCACCCTCGCCGTCCTCAAGGGCGGACCGGTCGCCGAGGACTTTCTCAAGGGCGCCGTCGATATGAACGTCAGCGCCTTCAACAACCACTGGCGCCGCCTCGCCATGACGGGCGGCGGCACCGCCCCGAAGTCCTTCGAGAAGGACGAGGACCTCCGCAAGTTCGTCGCGGAGACGCCCGGCGCGATCGGGTTCGTCGACAGCGCCAGCGTCGACGCCTCCGTCGCCGTCCTCACCCCCGCGCCGTAAGCGCGGGGTTTCCCCCTTTCATCTCCCCCCGCAACCCAACCTCCGGATCCACACTCCGATCATCCCATCCACCATGTCCGGACAGCCTGGCCACCAGTCCACCCTCACGCTCAAGCGCGCCTTTCTCGGCATCACGCTCGGGTTCGTCTTTCTCGCGGCGCTCATCCTCGTGCTGGGCACGACGTCGTTCCAGTTGTCCCGCACCGGCACGGCCCAGAGCGCCGAGCTGAGTGAAAAATTGCTGCCCGGCCTCGAGGCGCTCGCCGGCCTGCAGGAGGCCACGCTCAAATACAACCTGTCGAACCTCGAGTTCGTCACCGGCCGCGACGAGGAGACACAGGCTCGCAAGCTCGCGGCGGCGGCCGCCTACCGGAAGGACATCGACCAGCACGCTGCTGAGCTGGCGAAGAAGGTCGACTCCGCCGAGGCCCGCGCCCTCCAGGAGAAGGTGACCGGCGCGCTCGCCGCCTACGACGCGTCGATCGCCCGTCTGCAAAAGGCCCTCAAGGGAAACGAATTCGACGAGGCCATGAAGATCCTCGACGGTGACGTCGCCAAGAACTACGCCGCCATCGAGACCGCGCTCACGTCGCTCAACCGTTTCGTCTTCGACCTCTCGAACCGCAACGGCCAGGCCACGCAGTCCATTCTCGACCGCAACCTCCGCACCACGCTCGTGCTCGGCGCCGCCATAGCCGCGCTCGCGCTGCTCGCGGTCGGCCTCGTGCAGTGGATCTCCCGCCGCATCAGCGGCAGCCTCGGCCATATCTCCGGTTCGCTCTCGGCCGTCGCCGAGGACATCTTCAGCAAGGCCGGCGGCTTCACCTCCACGAGCAACCAGCTCGCCGACGGCGCCAGCCAGCAGGCGGCCTCGCTCGAGGAGACCAGCGCGTCGCTCGAGGAGATGGCCGGCATGACTAAGCGCAACGCCGAGGCGGCGCAGAACGCCAAGCAGATCGCCGGCCAGACCCGCACCGCCGTCGAGAACGGCTCCGCCGGCATGCAGCGCATGACGACCGCGATGGACGGCATCAAGACCTCCAGCGCCGAGATTGCGAAGATCATCAAGACGATCGATGAGATCGCCTTCCAGACGAACATCCTCGCGCTCAATGCCGCCGTCGAGGCCGCGCGGGCCGGCGAGGCCGGTGCCGGCTTCGCCGTCGTCGCCGAGGAAGTCCGCGCGCTCGCCCAGCGCTCCGCGACCGCCGCGCGCGAGACGGCCGACAAGATCGAGGCCGCCCTGGTCAAGAGCAACGAGGGCGCCACCACCAGCGGCGAGGTCGCCGCCATGCTCACCCAGATCGTCGGTCAGGTCCGCACAATGGACGCTCTCGTCGCCGAGATCGCCACGTCCTCGAACGAGCAGTCGTCCGGCATCGAGCAGATCACCAAGGCCATGTCCGAGATGGACAAGGTCACGCAATCCAACGCCGCCGGCGCCGAGGAGTCCGCCAGCGCCGCCCACGAGCTTTCCGCCCAGTCCACCCAGCTCCGCGAGGCGGTTGAGCAGCTTAACGCCTTCAGCGGCAGCAGACGACGCGACGAAAGCGTCGTCGCGGTCGCGGACCGCTCCGCGCCGCCGCAGGATCACCGGATCAAGTCGCCCAAGTTCCAGCGCCCGGTCGCCGCTCCCCAGTCCGCGGCTGTGCCGAAGTCCGTCCCGGCAACGACGCCCAAACCGGCCTCTGACACCCCGTCGGCCGCCACTTCAGCCGGCGACGATTTTTGGAGGTAGGCGAAATTCGAAGGGGCGGGGCGGTCCGCCCTGTTGCGGCGCCACGTCCCTGTGGCCGGTTCCACGCGCGAATCGAAACGTTCACACGAACACGCCGCCGCCCAGGAGGCGCTCGCCGTCGTAGAGGGCCATGATCTGGCCGGAGGCCAGGGCGCGCTGGGGTTGATCGAAACGGATGCGGGCGGAGGGGGCGTCGTCGAGCGACGCCCCTAAGGGGGAGAATTCGATGGCGACGCGCGGGTCGCGGTAGCGGACGCGGCACTCGAGACGACGGGGCTCGGTGATGGGTTCGTTGATGAAGCTGAGGCTGTGGATCCGGCACTCGCTGGCCCACAGGCCGGGCGCCTCAGGGCCGTCGAACGCCACGACCAGGGCGTGATCACCGGCGCGTTTGCCCGTGACGACGTAAGCCTTGTCGTCGGTGTTTGACGGGATGCGGATGCCGCGGCGCTGGCCGATGGTATAGTAGTGCAGCCCGCGGTGTTCGCCGAGGACCGCACCGTCGGTGGCGCGGATGATCGGGCCCGGGTGCTCGGGCACGTAGGCCGAGAGAAAGTCCGCCATCTTCACCTCGCCGATGAAGCAGATGCCCTGGCTGTCCTTCTTGGCGGCGGTGGCGAGCCCGGCCTCGGCCGCGAGCCGGCGCAGCTCGGGCTTCGGCAGGTGGCCGATCGGGAAGCGGGCGAAGCGCAGCTGCTCCTGGGAAAGCAGCGCGAGGAAGTAGGACTGGTCCTTGTTTTTGTCCAAGCCTTCGAAGAGGGCGAAACTTTGCTTGGTGGAGGCGGGACTATCAGTCCCGCGAGGCATGGCGTCCGAACTTGCGGCCTGCGGGACTGATAGTCCCGCCTCCAAGGGAAAGGAAATCCGCCGCGCATAATGCCCCGTCGCCAGCGCCGTGAAACCCTCGGCGCGGGCGTAGGCGGCGAACACGCCGAACTTCACGCGGCTGTTGCACATGACGTCGGGATTGGGCGTGAGCCCGCGCTGGTAGCCGTCGAGGAGATAGTCCACGACGAGCCGCCGGTAGTCGTCCATCAGGTTGACGACGCGGAACTCGATGCCGAGCCGGTCGGCCACGGCGCGGGCGTCGACGATGTCCTGCTGCCACGGGCAGTCGCCGAGGACGTTGTCCTCGTTGATCCAGTTCTTCATGTAGGCGCCGACCACGTCGAAGCCCTGCTGCTTGAGCACGAGGGCGGCGACACTGCTGTCGACGCCCCCGGACATGGCGACGAGGATGCGGTCCGAGGACATGGGGGCAAGGGAAACCACGGAACACACGGAATACACGGAAAAAATCCGCGCCCGTTCACAGCCCGCATGGCGGATGGCAGGTAGGGGTGCTTGCCCTCAAGCGCCAGGGCCGTTGAAGGCAACGGCTCCCGCCAGCGGGGTTTCCGGCAACTGACATCCTCCCGACTCATAACCGCGCGAAGCACGCGCTTGGGTGGTGGGTCAGATTGCTATAGGTCGGGCTCCATGGGCCCGACATCGAGCGCGGCCTCTCGGGGGTAAACCCCGACCTACAATAGTCCGGGGATCATGATCGAACCAAACTGACCCACCACCCGCGCTTGCGATGGCGTGACAACTGCTGAAGAAAGGTGTCGACTTGATATCCGCTGTGAACACCCGCGCTCCCTTTTCCCTGGAATACTCGCATCGCATTGTCCGTGCGTGGCTGAGCTCGACGTCGAGCGGCATCATCGAGCTCGACGCGGACTGGAAGGGCGACTCGCTCCCGCTGCTGGCGCCGGGCGACAAGGCCTTTGCCTTCGCCGATTTCGGGCCGGCGGCGCCGTCGGTCTACGCGGACGAGGCGGCGTATTTCGTGGACGACCTCGGGATGCTGGTCTTCGTGCTCGATCCGGAGGAGCACAGCTGGGTCGACTTGAGCGTGATGCCGGTCTACGTGGCCGGCGACTTCAACGGCTGGCAGCAGGCCGTCGGCAAGATTGAGTGGTCGATGGTGCCGGGCGAACTCAACGGCCGGCCGCACTGGCTGCTGCGCACGCCCGCCGCGCCGCTGCTCACCGATCCGCCGCAGCAGTTCAAGTTTGTCACGGGCGACAACCGCTGGCTCGAGCTGCCGCGCGACGCGAGCAACCTGGTCTCGGACGGCAACGATCATTTCAACCGCGCGATCTTCCCCGCGCGGACGGGGCGCAACCTGTTCCAGTTCACCACCACGGTGCCGATGCTGCTCAACCAGACCTATTCCGTCGTCCAGCTCCGCGACGGCCAGTCGTCGGCCAAGACGCGGCTGCGGCTCGGGAAGTTCTTCCATGGCATGCGCAGCGCGCTGCCGCTCGGCGCGCTGGTGGGGAAGGGAGAGACGACGTTCCGGATCTTCGCGCCGCGCGCGCGGCACGTGCGGCTCTTCCTCTGCGAGGACCTGGCGGAGCAGGGCAAGGCCTTTGGCTACGAACTCGACCGCCGCGAGGAGGACACGGGCGGCTGGTGCGGCGTGTGGGAGGCGCACCTCGACCGCAACCTGCACGGCTGGTATTACTGGTATTCCATCAGCGGCCCGCACGATGTCTTCGGCCACTTCCATCCGGGCCAGAAGATCCTCGATCCCTACGCCCAGGCCGCCGTCGGCCGCGAGGGGCCGGGCATCGTGCTCGACCCGGCCTGGGTCGGGCGGGGCGACCGGACGTTCACCACGCCGCCGTGGCAGGACCTCGTCATGGCCGAGGCGCATGTGCGCGACCTCGTGGCGCAGGCGCCGCTGCCGCTCAGTCCGGACGAACGGCTGGGCTTCACCGGCCTGACCAAATGGGTCGAGAGTCCGGAATTTTACCTGAAGAAGCTCGGCGTGAACTGCGTCGAGCTGCAGCCGGTGCACGAGTTCGACAACAAGACCCGCGAGGAATACCACTGGGGCTACATGACCGCGAATTTCTTCGCGCCGGCCAGCGCCTACGGGCGCGATGCGGCGAAGGGCTCGCAGGTGAAGGAACTGCAGGAACTCGTGGCCGCCTTTCACCGGCAGGGCATGGCGGTCGTCATCGATGTCGTCTACAACCACGTCGGCGAGCCGGCGCACCTGCTGTTCGTGGACAAGCTCTACTACTTCGAGCTCAACGACGACGGCGCGCTGATGAACTGGAGCGGCTGCGGCAACGACCTGCGCTGCCGCTCGGCGATGGCGACGCGGCTCATCAGCGACAGCCTCATCAACCTCATCCAGACCTACGGCGTGGACGGCTTCCGCTTCGACCTAGCCGAGCTGATCGGCGTCGACGTGCTGCGGGCGGTCGAGGCGGCGGTGAAGCAGGTGAAGCCCGACGTGATCCTCATCACCGAGCCCTGGAGCTTCCGCGGGCACATCGCGGCGGCGCTGCGGCCGACGGGTTACGCGTCGTGGAACGATGGCTACCGGAATTTTGTCCGCGAGTATGTCCACGGCCGCGGCGCCGCGGACAAGCTCGAGTATTTCCTGAAGGGCTCGCCGTGGCACTTCGCCTTCTGGCCGGCGCAGACGGTGAACTACACGGAGTCGCACGACGACCGGTCGTGGCTCGACATGATCACGGAGAACCGCGACTTCAACGGCTTCGCCCCGACGCTGAACGACCGCCGCCGCACGCACCTGATGGCCGCGGTGCTTTTCGCCTCCGTCGGCATCCCGCTCATCGCCGAGGGGCAGGACTTCCTCCGCTCGAAGCACGGCGTCAACAATACCTACCAGCGCGGCGACCTGAACGCGCTCGACTACCACCGGCTCGCCCGCTTCCCGGCGACGCACGAGTATTTCGCCGGCTGGATCGCGTTCCGGCGCTCGCCCGCCGGCGGCCTGCTGCGGCAGTGGTCGCGGCCCTCCGAGGGGTTCTTCAAGTGTTTCACGCAGGCCGGCTGGCCGGCCTTGGTGGCGATCTACAATGCCGACGGCAGCCAGGGCAGCCGGCGGCTGATGTTCGCCGTCAACCCGCACACCGAGGACATGACGATGGTGATCGGAGAATTCGCGGTATGGAAGTGGACGCTGGTCGCCGATCATGAGTGCTTCTACAACGAGGGCCACCGCCCGCCCGGTTACTCGTCGGGCGCAGACGTCTTCATCCCCGGCCTGGGCTGCAGCTTATGGCAGGCGGACGCTTGACGGACATGTGTGGGGGCGGCGCTTGACGCCGCCCACGGGCGCCGGCCAGCGGCACCCCTGCAGGCAATCAATTTTGGCCCCAAATCGGGCTCCAACCGACTGTGCTGTGCGCATTTTTTGGCCATTATCCCGCCTCTATTAGATATGGCACGTATCGCGCTTGCCAAGGACTGGGGCGGTCACTTCATTGCGCATAACTGGCGGCTTTTCCGGTCGTCAGCCTAAACGTCCACAACTCATCACCACCATGGCAGTCAAAGTAGCAATCAATGGTTTCGGCCGCATCGGCCGCCTCGTTTTCCGCGCTCTTGTTGAGCAGGGCCTCCTCGGCACGACTCTCGATGTCGTCGCCGTGGGCGATATCGTCCCCGCCGACAACCTGGCCTACCTGCTGAAGTATGACTCCACGCAGGGCCGCTTCGCCGGCACGGTGACCTCCAAGAAGTCCGCCCCGGACAAGACCGAGGACGACGTGCTGGTCGTCAACGGCAAGGACATCCTGGTGGTCTCCGCCAAGTCCCCCGCCGAGCTCCCGTGGGCCAAGCTGGGCGTCCAGCTCGTGATCGAGTCGACCGGCCTGTTCACCGAGGCCGAGAAGGCCAAGGGCCACATCGCCGCCGGCGCCAAGAAGGTCATCATCTCCGCCCCGGCCAAGGGCGAGGACATCACCGTCGTGCTCGGCGTGAACGACGACAAGCTCGACCTGAGCAAGCACAGCATCATCTCCAACGCCTCCTGCACCACGAACTGCCTCGCGCCGATCGTGCACGTGCTCCTGAAGGAAGGCTTCGGCATCGAGGAAGGCCTCATGACGACCATCCACTCCTACACCGCCACCCAGAAGACGGTGGACGGCCCGTCCAAGAAGGACTGGAAGGGCGGCCGCACCGCGGCCCAGAACATCATCCCGGCCAGCACCGGCGCCGCGAAGGCCACCGCCCTCGTGTGCCCCGAGGTCAAGGGCAAGCTCACCGGCATGTCCTTCCGCGTGCCGACCCCGACCGTCTCCGTCGTCGACCTCACGGTCAAGACCACGAAGGAAACGTCCTACAAGGACATCTGCGCGGCCATGAAGAAGGCCTCCGAGACCTACCTCAAGGGCATCCTCGAATACACGACCGACGAGGTCGTCTCCACGGACTTCATCCACTGCAAGGCCTCGTCGATCTTCGACGCCGGCTCCGGCATCGAGCTCAACAGCAAGTTCTTCAAGCTCGTCAGCTGGTATGACAACGAGTGGGGCTATTCCAACCGCGTCGTCGAGCTGACCCAGAAGATCGCCGCCAAGCTCTAAGCAACCCTCAATCCTTCACCACGAAGGACACGAAGCCCACGAAGCCGGAACCCAGAGTTTCTCTTCGTGCTCTTCGTGTCTTCGTGGTGATTCCGTTTTATGGCTAAATTCAAATCCATCCGCGACCTCTCCCTGGCCGGCAAACGCGTGTTCATCCGCGTCGACTTCAACGTCCCGCAGGACAAGACCACCGGCGCCATCACCAACAATGCGCGAATCGTCGCCGCGCTGCCGACGATCAAATACGCCCTGGAGCAGGGCGCGGCGGTCGTCCTCGCCAGCCACCTCGGCCGCCCGGATGGCAAGGTCATCGCCAAGTTCTCGCTCAAGCCCGTCGCGGTGGAACTCGAGAAGCTCCTCGGCAAGCCCGTGAAGTTCCTCGACGACTGCGTCGGCGCCAAGGTTGAGGCCGCCTGTGCCGCGGGCACCCTGAAGGCCGGCGAGGTGGTGCTCCTGGAAAACCTCCGCTTCCACATCGAGGAGGAGGGCAAGGTGAAGGAAAAGCAGCCCGACGGCACCGAGAAGTCGATCAAGGCCGACCCGAAGGCCGTCGAGGCCTTCCGCGCCTCGCTTTCCAAGCTCGCCGACGTCTATGTCAACGACGCCTTCGGCACCGCGCACCGCGCGCACAGCTCGATGGTCGGCGTGCTCCTCAAGGACAAGGCCGCCGGTTTCCTCATGGAGGCCGAGCTCAAGGCCTTTGCGAAGGTCATCGACACCCCGGCGCGCCCGCTGCTCGCCATCCTCGGTGGCGCGAAGATCGCCGACAAGATCCCGCTCATCAACAACCTGCTCGAGAAGGCCGACGAGATCATCATCGGCGGCGGCATGGCCTTCACCTTCAAGAAGGTCCTCGAGGGCATGGAAATCGGCAATTCTCTGTTCGATGCCGAGGGCGCGAAGATCGTGCAGGAGCTCTCGGCCAAGGCCAAGGCCCGCGGCGTGAAGATCACGCTGCCCGTCGACTTCATCACGGCCGACCGTTTCCCGGGTTCGCCCGCCGACATCGCGGCGGTGCAGACCGGCGTGGCCGACGACAAGTCGGGCATTCTCGCCGGCTGGATGGGCCTCGATTCCGGCCCGAAGTCGCGCGAGCTGTTCGCCCAGGTGATCGGCCGCGCGAAGACCATCATCTGGAACGGCCCTCCGGGCGTGTTCGAGGTCGAGAAGTTTGCCGAGGGCACCAAGTCCATGGCGGCGGCCTTCGCGAAAGCGACGGCGGCCGGCGCGGTCACGGTCGTCGGCGGCGGCGACACCGCCACCGCGGCGAAGAAGTGCAAGATCATCGACCAGGTCACCCACTGCTCCACCGGCGGCGGCGCCAGCCTCGAGCTCCTCGAGGGCAAGGTCCTCCCCGGCGTCGCGTTCCTCGAAAATTAAATTGCAGGCCGGGCTTTACGCCCGGCCAACTGTCGGGGATAAACTCTGAATCCCGACCCATCCAAACCTCCCCCAATGAATCTCCGCAAGAAACTGATCGCCGGTAACTGGAAGATGAACAAGACCGCCGCCGACGGCGTCGCCCTCACGGCCGACATCGTCGCGCAGATCGGCCGCGAGACGTCCGTCGACGTCGTGCTCTGCCCGCCGTTCACGGCGCTGGAGAGCGTCGCCCACGCCCTCGAGGGCCAGGCGATCAAGCTCGGGGCGCAGAACATGCACCCGGAGAAGAGCGGCGCCTACACCGGCGAGGTCTCCGCGGAGATGCTGCGCGCGCTCTTCGTGACACACGTCATCCTCGGCCACAGCGAGCGCCGCACGTATTTCGGCGAGACGGACGCCTTCATCAACAAGAAGGTCCACGCCGCGCTGGCCAACCAGCTGAAGCCCATCCTCTGCGTCGGCGAGACCCTCGCCGAGCGCGAGGCCGGTTCCACGCTCGCGGTCGTGCAGCGGCACGTCGAGGACGGGCTCGCCGGCGTGACCAAGGAGCAACTCACCGCCGTCATCGTGGCCTATGAGCCCGTCTGGGCGATCGGCACGGGCAAGGTGGCGACCACGGCGCAAGCGCAGGAGGTGCACGCCTTCATCCGCTCGCTGCTGACGAAGCTTTACGGCGAGGCTCTCGCCCAGAAGGTGCGCATCCTCTACGGCGGCTCGATGAAGCCGTCCAACGCCCCCGAACTGCTCGCCGAGAAGGATATCGACGGCGGCCTGATCGGCGGCGCGGCGCTCGAGGCGAAGTCCTTCGTGGAACTCGTCAAGGCGGCCGCGGCGAACTGAGGGGTTCGGTCTTCCCCGTGCTCGCATAGGCTGGAGCTGTAGGGCTGGCGCTCGTCGCCATGCCGTTGCGCGCAACCGCTGCGGTCCGCCGGCAAGCGGCGACCCGACACTTTCCAGCGAAGGCACCATTGCATTTGATTGGATCCCCTCTGAAGAGGGGTGCCCGGTAGGGCGGGGTGTGCCGGGCGCGCCGCCGAGGTCTTCGCCAAGGCATCCGCGCCCGCTTGCGGGCTTGCCGAGGCCGCATCTCCTTGGAATAGGTAGCGTGTGCTGCCGCTAATTCCACGACTACTCGGCCTGCTGCTCCTGGGCACCGTCGCGCTGCGCGGCGAGTATCAGTTCGGCTCGGTGGACTGGGCCGTCGAGGCGCAGTTTGCCGCCCAACCCGGCACGGACGTCATCCTGACGGCCACCCCGGAGGGCGACTCGAAGGCGGTCCGCTTCTTCCTCGAGGCGGGGGGCGAGCATTACCTGCTGATCCGCTTTTCCTACCCGCTGGCGCTGCTGCCCGGGGCGGAGTTTGACATCTACCAGAAGTCGATGGCCGACCTGATGAAGTCGCGGCCGGGCCAGGTGAAGGCGCACGAGAAATATGTGCTCGGGACCTACGAGGGCGAACGCCTCGTCATCGCGCAACCCAAGGAGAAGTCAGTGCGCGAGCTGCGGCTGATCGTCATCGGTTCCTGCCTCTACGTGCTCAGCGCGGAGTGGCCGGCGGCGAGCAAGCCGGCGGCGGAGCACGCCGCGTCCTTCCTGGGCAGCATCAAGCTGCGGGCGGACTACGAGGACGCCCGCCAGGTGGAGACGCGCGAGCGCTGGCGGGTGTTTTCCGCCGGCCGGTTCAAGGTGCGCTACGACGCCTCGCGCTGGTATCGTGATCCGGCTGACGCGGACCCCGGCATCCTCAATTTCCTGCGCACCGACAAGGCCGCCGAGGCGCAGTTCATCGCGGAAGAGCACCCGGTCGAGGGCGGCGACATCGAGAAGTCCGTCATCGCTACGGCGCAGGAAGGCGCCCAGAGCGTCACGGTCAAGAAGCGCGGCAAGAAGCTGCGCGGCGCCGTGCAGGTGCTCGACCTGGAATTTTCCGCCCGGGTGGAGGACGCGACCTACGTCAACCACGGCTACTTCTACAGCGGTCCCGAGGGCACCGTGCAGCTTCGCGCCTGGGCGAAGGAGCAGGAATACCTGTCCGTCACCGGCGATATCGCCGAATTGCTCGACGGGCTGACCGTGCTGGCCTCGGGGGCGCGCTGAGTCAGGTGTCCCGGGCAAGAAACAGGTTGAGCAGTTCCCGGACCGGCGGATGCAGCCGGGCCGGGTCCACGAGCGGGAGGAGGCCGGTCACGAGCGCGCCGGCCGCGGTGACGCCGGTCGTGTCCCCGAGTGCGACAGTGAGGGCGACCTGCAGCGACAGCTGGCGCGCCCCCGTCGCCAGGTCGGCGCGGCCGCGGTAATCGTAGAGGGCGGCCGTTTCCTGCAGCAGCCGGGCATAGGCCAGGCATTTCGCGTCGCCCTGGGCGGCCGATTCACCGGCGCGCAGCGCGGCCAGTTGATCCGCCACGGTCAGGCCGAGGAATTCCGGTGGCGGGAGAGGGAAGAGCTTTTCCTGGAGACGGAAGGAGAGTTGCAGCGCCTCCTCCAGGCCCATCCTCTCCCCCGAGTGCGCAAGGCGGGCGACGAACTGGCGGAGGCGTTCGATCTCGTCGAGAACGTAGTCTTTGCGCTGGCCGGGCATGGTGATCAGTTCGTCCGCGACGCCATGCTCTCCGCGAGCGCGGTGAGGAACGGCGCGCCGCCGGGCAGACGCGCGAAGGCGGCTTGAGCGGCGGCGGATTGCTCGCGGGCGTGGCGGCGCGAGGCCTCGAGGCCGTGGAGTTTCACATAGGTGGTCTTGCCGGCCTTGGCGTCCTTGCCGGCGGTCTTGCCGAGCGTCGCGGTGTCGGCCGTGGCGTCGAGGATGTCGTCGGTGATTTGGAACGCCAGGCCGAGGTGTCGGCCGGCATCGCGCAGGGTGGCAAGCTGGGTCTCGTCCGCGCCGCCGCAGAGTCCGCCGGCGACGAGCGCCGCGCTGAGCATGGCGCCGGTCTTGTTGTGGTGGATGTATTCGAGCTCGGCCGCGGTGGCGTCGGCCTTCTTCTCGGCGAGGAGATCCTCCATTTGGCCGCCGATGAGCCGCTCGCTGCCGGCCGCGTCGGCCAATTCGCGCGTGAGCGTCGCGCACAGCGCTGGCGCGTGGGCGTAGTGGCGGGCGAGGAGCTGGAAGGCGAGGGTGAGGAGCGCGTCGCCGGCCAGCAGGGCGGTGGCCTCGTCGAACTGCTTGTGCGCGGTGGGTCGGCCGCGCCGGAGGTCGTCGTTGTCCATGCACGGCAGGTCGTCATGGATGAGCGAATAGGTGTGCAGGCACTCGAGGGCGACGGCCGCAGGCAGGGCGTCGGCGTGGCCCGCGGCGAAGACGTCCGCGGCGGCCAGGACGAGCACCGGGCGGAGGCGTTTGCCGCCGGCCTCGAGGCTATAGCGCATGGCCGTGTGCAGCCGCTCCGGACGGGTGGAGGCGGGCGGCACCAGTCCGGCCAGGCCCTGCTCGGCGCGGCTGCGATAGGCGGTGAACTGGGCGTTAAAGTCCATAGGCGGAGCCACTGACCTCAACGCGCTTAGTGCCTTGAGGTCAAGCTGCTCCACTTGGCGCGGGACCGGGATACACCCAAGAAAGACTCGCCAAGCCGCGCGGCCCGAATCATACCAATGGACACTTTTTCGGATGCCCACCTACGAATACGTCTGCGCCAAATGCGGTCATGAAATGGAAGCCTTCCAGTCGATGAAGGACGAACCGTTGAAGGTCTGCCCGGCCTGCAAAAAGAAAGCGCTGAAGCGCCAGGTCGGCGGCGGGGCCGGGTTGATTTTCAAGGGCACCGGCTTCTATATCACGGACTACAAGAAGAAGTCCGGCAGCAAGGCCGACGGCGCCCCCGCCAAGTCTTCCGACAGCAAACCGGCTGCGCCTGCCGCGGCCAAATAACCCCTCCGACCATGGCCATTAACAAGAAAATCGAAAAAGAGCTTTACGGTCCCAGCGTCACGGAAGTCGCGCTGGGCGCCATCCTCGGGCTGCTGCTTGGCGTGGTGGTGGCCTGCGTTTACCTGGTCTTCAAGCCCGTGGCCCAGGTCAAGGTGATGCCGAAGGAGACCGTCCGCGGCACGGTGTATTACCTGCCGGGCTCCGACAGCAGCACCAAGGGCAAGGCCTGGCAGGCGAAGCAGAAGCTCTTCGTCGCCGGCACGGCCATCCAGCTGAACGAGGACGAGCTGAACGCCTGGGCGGCCGCCGGTGGCACTCCCCCGCCGCCGCCGAAGGCAGCGGAAAAGCCCAAGCCCGGCAAACCGGCCAAACCGGGCGAGAAGCCCAAGCCCGAGGAAAAGCCCGCGGACAAGCCGGCCGACAAGGCCGATGCCGCCGCCGCGCCCGAGGGCATCATCATTCCCTCCGTGCCGAATTTCCGCGTCATCGACGACAAGCTGCAGATCGGCATGAAGTGCACCCTGAACTGGTTCGGCCTGACCTATGACGTGATGCTGGTCGCGACGGGCAGCTTCACCAAGGCGGGCGACCAGGTCGTGTTCACCCCCAGCACGCTTTATCTGGGCTCCTGCCCGCTGCACCTGCTGCCGGCGGCCTCGGGCGCGCTCACCAATTACATCCTCTCGAAGCAGAAGGTGTCCGACGAGACGCGCGTGGCCTGGACCAAGCTCACCGGCGTGACCATCGAGGGCGGGCTGGTGAAGTTCGCCACGCAATAAGCATGCGCGCTCCCTGTGGTGGGACCCGGCCGCCGCACGGGTTTGCCTTGGAGCGAATGACGATGACCCGCCAGGAGGCCGGGCCGCCCCTTCCTCTCCCGTGTCGAAACAGCTGAAAAACATCGGGCTGGTCTCGTTCCTCACCGTGGTCTCGCGCGTGTTGGGGTTGTGGCGCGACACGCTGAGCGCGTCGATCTTCGGCGCGAGCGTGCTGAACACCGCGTTCCTCTCTGCCTTCCGGCTGCCCAATCTTTTCCGCCGGCTGCTCGGCGAGGGCGCGCTCACCGCCGCGTTCCTGCCGAACCTGCAGCACGAGCTGCACGACCACGGCAAGACCGGGGCGTTCGAGCTGCTGAACAAGGTGGCAAGCTGGCTGCTGGTCGTCACCGGGGCGCTGGCGGCGCTCCTCATGCTCCTGTTCAGCCAGTCGCGGCTGCTGCCGGGGCACGACGACAAATGGTATCTGCTGGCCGACCTCACGGTGATCCTCGTGCCGTATCTTGTCTTCGTGTGCCTGGCCGCCGCCTTCAGCGCCACGCTGCAGGTGATGCACCGCTTCCTGGAGCCGGCGCTTTCCCCGATCTGGCTGAACCTCTCGATGATCGCCACGCTGGGCGGAGCGGGGCTGCACTTCGCGTCCACGCCGCTCGGCGAGATCCACTGGCTGTGCGCCGGCGTGCTGGTGGGCGGCTTCCTGCAGATGGCGGTGCCGGCGGCCACGCTGGTCTGGGGTGAAGGCTGGCGCCCGCGCTTCGATCTCGGCCTTTCGCCGCGGGTGCGCGAGATCGCCCTGCTGATGACGCCCGGCCTCTGGGGCACGGCGATCTACCAGGTCAACTCCTACGTCTCTAGCATGCTGGCCTTCTCGATCAACGACTCGGCCGGCACGTGGATGTTTTACGCCAACCGCCTGATGGAGCTCCCCATCGGCGTCTTCGCCATCGCCGTCTCGACCGTCATCTACCCGCTGCTCTCGCGTCATGCCGTCGAGCGCAACCTCACCGCGCTCGGAGAGGACTTCCGCAAGGGCGTCCGCCTGATCCTCGTCATCAACGTGCCGGCGGCCGCCGGCCTCGCGCTGCTGAGCGAGCCGATCATGCGCCTGCTGTTCGAGCGGCACAACTTCACCGCCACCGACACGGCGGCCACGGCGCAGCTGCTGGCGCTCTATGCGATCGGGCTGCCGTTCTTCTCCGTGGTCAACCTCACCGTCCGGGCGTTCTACGCGATCAAGAACACGAAGGCCCCGGTGCGGGTGGCGACGGTCGATTTCCTTATCAACCTCGCGCTCAGCCTCGCGCTGATGCGCTGGCTCGGCGCGGCCGGCCTCGTGATCGCCAGCACCGCCGCGATCATCGCGCAGACCTGGCTGCTGTATCGCGAGCTCAAGCACGCCTTGCCCGACCTGAGCTTCGCGCCGCTGCTACCGACCCTGGCCAAGATCGCCGCGGCGACCGTCGCCATGGGCGCCCTCGTGTGGACCGGGGCGCACTATGCCGCGCAGCTTCCGCTGGGCGCGAAGGCGCGCGACTTGGTCGCCATCGCCGGCTTGATCCCGGCCGCCTGCGCCGTCTACGGCGGCCTGCTGTGGCTGCTGAAAATCGAGGGCCGCGAGGAGTTCGAGGTCCTGTTCGCCAAGCTCCGCGCCAAGCTGAGCGGGCGCGCCGCCAGCTAGCCGGCGGCGACGGCGAACCGTTCCTCCATCGCCCGGATCACGAGCTGCGCCGCCGTTTCCGGCCGGATGCGGTCCGTGTTGATGATCAGGTCGTAGGTGTGGGGATCGTCGATGTTCTGCTCGAAATTCGCCTGCACATACCGGCGGCGGGCCCCGTCGGTCTCGCCGAGGATCCGGTGGGCGGTCGCCTCGTTGCACTGCTGCAGTTCCTGCATGCGTCGGACGCGCAACGCCAGCGACGCCACCAGACGCAGGTGGAAGCCCCCGGGCAGCCCGCGGGTGACCAGATGCGAGCCGCGGCCGGCGAAGATGACCCGGCCGAGCTGGGCGATCTGGAGGATGGCCTCGGAGACGCGCTGCTCCAGTTCCCAGAGCGGCGGGTGGAGGCCGACGATCTCCCCGATCATGCCCTTGATCTCGTCGCGCCGGTCCTCCGGCAGGTAGCTCGCGAGGTGCTCGGGCAGGTGATTCGTGGTGAGGGCGTGGGTGAGCAGGTCCTTGTCGAGGAACATCCAGCTCCGGTCCTCGTGCCCGAGGTGCTCGTCCAGCAGCGGCAGCAGGTAGCGGCCGAGCGTGGTGGCGCCCGCGCAGGCTTCACGGGAGATGGTGAGGAAGGGGCGGACCGGCGTGCTGAGCGAGGGGAGTGGCTGGCCGGCGGTGTTCTTCAGGCGAGTCCGGAATATGGTCAGGCCGTGATCGAGGTAGGTATGTGTCGACATGGGAGGGCGGGGTAACGATTGCGAAACCGGCCGGCGTCAGCCGGTCGCGAGGCCCTGGCGGGGTGACCGGGGCCCCTCATGGGAAAGATACTCTCGCGGCGATGGGGTCGCCACCGGAATTGCTGCGCATGGTTTGGCGCCGCCTTGCGACCTACGTGCGGAAATTGCGCTGGATCGGCGTCTGGAGATTGCCACGCCAGCCGGCGCGCTTTTGGCTCGGGTCATGTCCGAAGTCACGCACAACGCTGCGGCCAGCCGCTATGAGGCGACGACCGACGGCCACCTCTCGGTCTGCGAATACGAATTGGACGGATTGCTAATGGTGTTCACGCACACCGTCGTCCCGCCGGAGTTGCGCGGTCGGGGCATTGCTGAGAAATTGGTCCGGGCTGCACTGGCCGATGCGCGGGCAGCCGGGCGGAAGGTGGTGCCGGCCTGCTCCTATGTCGCGAAGTTCATTGAGCGGCATCAGGAGTTTCAGGACTTGCTGGCTTCGTAATCTGGAGGGCCCGTCTCCGACGGGCCGCGGCTGATCGGGAGATCGGCCCTCCACGCCAATAAAAAACCCGCAGCTTTCGGCCGCGGGTTGGACTGGGAAGGGGAGCGGGAGGCTCAGGCCTTCTGGACGAGGCCGGCCTTGATGGCCTTGACCGAGACCCACATGCGCTTGGTGCCGCCGTTGGGCAGCTTGACCTTGATCCACTGCAGGTTCGGGCGGAACAGGCGGGTGGTCAGGCTGGTGACGTGCGTGCCGATGCCGCCGCTCTTCTTGGACTGACCCTTACGGTTGATGATCTTGCCCTTGACGGGGCGTTTACCGGTGATTGCGCAAATTCGTGCCATGGTGTTTCTGGGAGTTAAGGGGTCAGGAATAAAGGGGCGCCGGACCCCATAGCAAGGGGAATTTTGTTTTTCCGCGCCGCAGGCCGCCTATTTGCGTAAAGCATGGAGGGCCTGAAACTTCTGCCCCATGTGGGCCGGGTGCAAAAGCTGCATCAGCATGCGCTTCCGCAGGCTGAATGAGCCTGCCTCGGCCTTGGTGATGGCGGCGAGGGTTTCCGCGGCGTAGGTCATGAAAAAGCTCTCCTGTGAATCGACGCGGGTCTCTCCGAAGCCGGCGCGGACCAGGCCGTCCTCCAGCCAATCCCAGCAAACGTGGCCGGTGATATCCTGCCTGCCCGGGCGCGCGAGGATATCGGACCCCATCTTCTGGCGATGATAGGTGCGGATGGTGCCGTGGGGCACGTGCTCGGCGAGTTCGGACCAGAACTTGCCGTAGTCGAAGGCGATGAACAGGCCGGACCACTTCGGCCCGACCAGGCGATCGAGCATCGGCACCGTGCGGATCGGCAGGTCGATATGGTAGTTTTCCTCCGCCGTCCTGGGCAGCCGGTCGGCAAAGGCGGCCAGTTCAGGCGAGAACTCCGGCAGTTCTACCTCCCGCAAGTGGCGGCCGTGCAGGGCCACACCCAACTCGAGCCACCGGCCGGTCCGCCACACGACGCGATGGAAGGGTTGGGCGTCAAAGAGCTCGTTGGAGAAGACCACGCTTTTCGCCGGGAAGACGAACGGCTGGCCGAAGGAGATCGGTCGGTAACTGGCAAACGGGTGCGGCACGTCGCGCAGGATTCCTGCGCCGGGCTCGGCCGCGATCTCGACAAAGGTGTAGTCCGCGGGCAGCCCCGGGCTCAGCAGCTTGACGGCCGCCGCGACAACCAGTTCGCCGAAGACGGGGCTGAACGAGGTGGCCGTGAAGAAATCGGCCTTGTTGTCCCGCCCGACGCGCTTGAAATCCCGCGTATAGTAGCCCGCCGTCGGGTGATACATCGCCAGCTCCATGTAGCGGGCAAACGACACACCCGCTGCCGCGTTCGGCTCACTGGCGAAGATCTCGAAAAAGTCGGAGGATGAACCCATTTGCCAATACAGGCAAATGCCCCCACTGAAAGCCATGCTCAATGCGCTTTTCCCGCAACTTGTCTGGTCGCCGACAGTCTAGCACCGTCACCCCGCCCACCTCGCATGTTTAAACGGTCCCTCATTGTCCTCGCCGCCATCCTCGCGGGTTACGGGCTCGCCCAATTCGCCGCCCACTCCGGCGCCCCGACCTGGTGGCCCGACCGCGAACGCGACCGCAACGTGAAGTATTTCCGCGAGGTCATGCAGCTGGTGAAGGAGAACTACGTCGGCGACGCCCCGGCGGGCTACGACGATCTCACGCGCGCCGCGCTGGAGGGCATGGTCGGCACGCTGGACCCGCATTCGCAGTTCCTGCGGGCCGACGCCTACCAGGAGACCGAGGAGGAGCTGACCAACGCCTTCGGCGGCGTCGGCATCCAGGTCGAGCAGCGCGACGGGCAGATCGTGGTCGTCACCACCATCGCCGGGACCCCCGCGGAGCGGGCCGGCCTGCGGCGGGGCGACCGGCTCACGAAGATCGACGGCAAGCCGCTCGAGGCCCCGAGTGTAGAGAAAACCCTGAAGCTCGTCCGCGGCGAGCCGGACACCGAGGTCATCGTGACCGTCTACCGGCCGAGCCTGAACCGCACGCTGGAGTTCCGGCTCAAGCGTGAGCGCATCGAGCTGGCCAGCGTCCGCAACGCTGCGCTGCATGCGGGCGGCATCGGCTACCTCGAGATCACCCAGTTCAGCGAACGCACTGGCGAGGAATTCAGGAAGGCGCTGACCGGCCTGGAACAACAGGG
>Ga0265327_10001037_pt1 | contig 39182 bp, 48 predicted proteins | sample 41621metaG_FD_202089 | JGI IMG/M metagenome (GOLD analysis project Ga0265327, IMG submission 202089) | Rhizosphere microbial communities from Carex aquatilis grown in University of Washington, Seatle, WA, United States - 4-16-21 metaG | ecosystem: Host-associated > Plants > Roots > Rhizosphere... | reverse complement strand
ACAAGATCATCGGCGTCGACATCAACGACGGCAAGGAAGAGTGGGGCCGCAAGTTCGGCATGACCCACTTCGTCAACCCGAAGACGGTCGAGGGCGACGTGGTCGCCCATCTGGTCGCCCTCACCGACGGCGGGGCCGACTACACCTTCGACTGCACCGGCAACACCACCGTCATGCGCCAGGCGCTCGAAGCCTGCCACCGCGGCTGGGGCCAATCGATCATCATCGGCGTGGCCGAGGCCGGCAAGGAGATCGCCACCCGCCCGTTCCAACTGGTCACCGGACGGGTCTGGAAGGGCTCAGCCTTCGGCGGCGCCCGCGGCCGCACCGACACCCCGAAAATCGTGGACTGGTACATGGACGGCAAGATCCAGATCGACCCGATGATCACCCACACTCTGCCGCTCGAGCGCATCAACGAGGCCTTCGACCTCATGCACGAAGGCAAGTCCATCCGGTCCGTCGTCGTATTCTGAGTCAACGCGCTCAAGTAGCCGCCAGGCGATAGCGCCAAGAAAGCATTGGAGGAACAAAATGTTCGGTTGGTTCAAGAAGAAGCCGGCGGCGCCCGCCAAGGTCACCCTGCACCCGTCGATCGACAACGGGCTGGTCAAGGGCTCTGACAGCTTCGCGGGCGGCACGCTCGTCTGCAAGTGCGCGTCCAAGCCGGTCAAGGTGAAGATCGGGGCCCAGATCGCCCACAACCACGCCTGTGGCTGCACCAAGTGCTGGAAGCCCGCCGGCGCCAAGTTCTCGGTCGTGGCCGTGGTCGGCAAGGACAAGGTCGACGTGGCCGAGAACGGCGACAAGCTGAAGGTGGTCGACGCCAAGGCCGCCATCCAGCGCTACGCCTGCACCGGCTGCGGCGTGCACCTGTACGGCCGCATCGAAAACACCGGCCACCCCTTCTACGGCCTGGACTTCATCCATCCGGAGCTGTTCCAGGAAGCGGGCTCGCAGGAGCCGCAGTTCGCCGCCTTCGTGTCCTCGATCATCGAGACGGGCGTGAAGCCGGAAGAGCTGGGGCCGGTGCGCGCGCGCCTGCTGGAAATCGGCCTGGAACCCTACGACGTGCTGTCGCCGCCGCTGATGGACTTCATCGCCACCCACATCGCCAAGGCCTCCGGCGCCATCAAGGCCTAAGGAAGCCCGGACGTAACGCGTCTTCGATCAGGCCCGCGGACCGCACGTTCGCGGGCCTTTTCCATAACAAAGCCCAAGGAACGCCATGAAGCGCCTCGCCCTCATTTCCGCCGCCGCCCTGATCGCCGGCGCCGCCCATGCCCAGGCGCCTGCCGCCGCACCGGCCGCGCCGGCGGCGCCGGCCGCCCCGACCTACACCGCCTACGGGCCGAACATCACCCTGGAGCAGGCGATGCAGGTGGCCAACGCCGCCAACGCCGAGGCGGCCAAGCGCAAGCTGCCGGCCACCATCGCCATCGTCGATACCTCCGGGGCCCTGGTCTACTACCAGCGCGGAACCAACGCCCCCGGCACGGCCGAGGCCTTCGCCATGAGGAAGGCGAACGCCGCGGTCAAGGAGCGCCACGCGACCTCCAACGACCAGGCGCGCATGGCGGCCAATCCGGGCGCCACGCCGTTCCTGCCGGACTTCTTCCCCTTCGGCGGCGGACAGCCGATCGTGGCCGACGGCAAGGTGATCGGCGCCATCGGCGAGACCGGCGGCGCGGACGACGACGTGGCCAAGGCCGGCGCGGCGGCGATACACTAGCCCGCGCTCAAGTAGCGAAGCGGTAGCGCGTATGAGACTCTCGCAGTTCAAGTGGTGGCACTGGACCCTGGCGACCGTGGTCGTCGCCGCCGCCATCCGCCTGGCGACGGGCGGCCCCCTGCCCTTCGTCGGACGTCTCGGCCTGCCCGCAAGCGCGCCCTCCAAGGCGGCCCAGGCCGCGGCCGCCGGCCGGCCGGCGCGCGAGCCCAACCTCGGGCCGCAGATGCACGACGTGGTCACCGCCCCCGGCTTCTCGGTCGTTCAGGCCACGCCCGAGCTCGACCGGCTGACGGTCGACGGTTCGATCCCCAACCCCGGCGACGGGGTGGGGTTGGTCAATCAGACCGGGACCCTGGTGCGCGAGGTCGCCCGCGCCCTGCAGAAGGGCGTGCGCGAGGATTCCACCGCCATCACCGAGGTGCGCATCCTGGTGGCGACCAAGGGCGTGGACCGCACCGGCAAGGCCGAGGCGCACCTGGCCCTCTACAGCCTGCGCTACAAGGCCTCGGACCTGTTCGCCCTGAAGTCCGACGCCAGCCCGGCCCAGGCTCTGGCCCCGGCCGAGGGCGTGGTGTTCAACGGCGCGGATGCGCACAAGGCCATGCACGACTGGTGCGCGGTCCCCGCCAACTTCAATGACGCCCTGGCCTTCTGCAGCCAGGTCAACGCCGCCAAGGGCGTGTGATGGAATTCCCGCGCCCCGTCGCCGGCGTGGTGTTCGACATGGACGGGCTGCTGATCGACACCGAGGTGATCTGGCGCGACGTGCAGCTGGCCGAGGCCGAGGCCCAGGGCCTGGACCTGCCGATGACGGTGATCCAGAGCATGATCGGCCTGCCCTGGCAGGTGAACCGCCGCCAGCTGCGCGACCACTTCGGTCCGGACTTCGACGTCGAGGCCTATGTCCAGGCGACGGTCAGGCGGCATGACGCGGTGTGCGAGGCCGGCGTGGCCCTGAAGACGGGGGTGATCGAGCTGCTCGACCTGCTGGACGAGCTCGGCCTGCCCCGCGCCATCGCCACCTCCTCGGACCGCGAGGTGGTGGACTTCCGCCTCGCGCCGATAGGCCTGCTGACGCGCTTCCACGCCGTGGTCGCCAACGAGGACTGCACCCGCGGCAAGCCGCATCCGGAGCCCTATCTGAACGCCGCCCGGGCCATGGGCCTGGATCCCGCCCACTGCCTGGCGCTGGAGGACTCGCACAACGGCGTGCGCTCAGCCGCCGCCGCCGGCATGATGACGGTGATGGTCCCGGATCTGCTGCCGCCGACCGACGAGATCGGCAGCCTGTGCGTGGCGGTGGCCGAGACGCTGCACCACGTGCGGGACGCGCTCCTCGCTACTTCTTCTCGCTGAGTTCCTCGACCAGGGCGTCGACCCGCGGCGCCGGGGCCCAGAACTGGCCGCCCAGCTTCCAGCCGAGATCGTCGGTCTTGATCGAAGCGATCAGCTTGTCCTTGGGCGTGCCCGCGCGCAGGGAGTCGCGAACGCGGGAGATCAGCTGGTCGATCTTCTTCTTGTACTCGACCACCTGATCGCGGGTCATCGGCTCATTGCCATGGCCGGGGAAGGCCACGTCCCACTTCAGCTTCAGGCCCTCGGCCAGCTCGTGCTGGAAGCCCAGGATCGAGCCCTGGCCGTTGCCTGCGTCGTAGTTGGGCACGGTCGGCGCCTCGACCAGCAGGTCGCCGAAGGCGATGGCCTTGTCCTTGGGGAAGTAGACGATGGTGTCTCCGCCGGTATGTCCGGCGCTGAAGTGGTAGAGCCTGGCCTCGGCCCCGCCCAGCTTCACGTCCTTCTTGTCCTTGTAGAGCACCGTCGGCGAGGCCGGCGTGTGGGGCGCCAGGGTGGTGGTGTAGTGCTCGAAGATCTTCGGGATGTTCTCCTGGCCGATCACCTGGGCGCCGGAGGCGATGAACTTCTCGTTGTTGCCGGTGTGGTCGGCGTGGTGGTGGGTGTCGATCACCACCTTGACCTGGGCCCCGTTCGACACCGATCCGATCAGGTTGGTCAGGTCGCCGTAGTCCTTGTCGTTGAGGTTCTTGGTGTCGACCAGGATGTCGCCCTTCTTGGTCACCCGCAGCTCGGAATTGCCGCCGCCGCCGGTGATGAAAAACAGGCCCGGCTTGACCTCGGTGATCTTCATCGGGGGCGGGGGCGGACGGTTCGCGGGCGCGCCGCCCGCGGGCGCCTGGGCCAGGGCGGCGCCGCAGGCCAGCAGAGCAAGGGCGGCCGTGGTGGCGGCGTGCGTGGTCTTCATGGTCCCTCCCAAGGGTCCGATCGCCGGCGACTGCGGCGGCTCATTCGTTGATGGCGCAACACTACAGCGGCGGAGGGTGCGGTCAACGCGCTCAAGTAGGCGCCAGCCGATAGCGCAAACTATAATGGCTGGATGCCGTGAGCGTCGAGGTAGTCGAGCAGGCGCTCGGCGTCGCCGCGCGGTTCGGCGAGGGCGACATAGCCGTCGGGGCGCACCAGGTAGAGGGCGTTGCGCTTGACCCCCGTGCGCCGCATCTCGGCCGACCACGGCATGCGGTGCAGGTCGAACCCGCGCTGCTCGCACACCGCGGCCAGTTCGGCGCTGGCTTCGCCGTAGACATGCACCTGCCAGTCCAGGGTCTTCAGCGGCGTGAAGTTGTCGGCCCCGTCCGGCAGGCGGACCCAGGGCAGCCGGTCCCCGCCCCAGACGTCGCCGGCGGCGCCTTGCGACAGCGGCGCGCGGCGGTAGTTCACCACCATCTGCGACACGGTGCGGAAGGCGAACTTACGCACCATGTCCACGCCGGTCAGCGCCGGGGCGATCAGCGGCACGAGTCGGGTGCGTAGACGCTCGGCCAGCTTGCCCTCGCTGGAGACCATGGTGAACACCCGGTCAGTGGTCTGCACCAGGCGCTTGGCGAAGCCGATCCGCTCGGGCTCATAGCTGTCCAGCAGGTCCGGCCGCGCCCGGCGCCGCAGCACCGCCGCCAGCTTCCACGACAGGTTCACCGCATCGCCGATGCCGGTGTTCATGCCCTGGCCGCCGACCGGGCTGTGGATGTGGGCCGCGTCGCCCAGCAGGAACACATTGCCCTTCCTGAAGTGGTTCGTGACCCGGTGATGCACGTGATAGGTCGAGAACCAGTTCACCTTCGACACCTTGATCTTCATGTCGTCGATGGCCTGGTGCGACACGCTCTCGAAGGTCAGGGCCGCGGCCTGACCCGCGCGCTCGTCGCTGACCACCCCCACCAGCCGCACGTGACCGTCGGCCTTCAGCGGGAACACCGCCAGGAAGTCCGCCTCGTCGAGATCGACGTTGAGGTTGCCGTCCACCGGCGGGCCTGAGGCCTCGATATCGGCCACATAGAACAGCTGGTTGTAGGTGCCGCCGGGAAAGCCCGTGTCGAGGGTCTCGCGCACGATCGACCTGGCGCCGTCGCAGCCGGCCAGGAAGCGCGCCTCGCACATCTCCTGCACGCCCGCGCCGTCCTGCAGCACCGCGCGCACGCAATCGCCGTCGTCGGTAAATCCCATCAGTTCGGTCTGGCGCTCGACCTTGACCCCCAGCCGGGCCAGTTCGCCTTCCAGCAAGGCCTCGTGTTCATCCTGGGGGAAGATGAACATGTAGTCGTAGGGCCCGAGCCCCAGGCCGATGTCGTGCAGATTCACCTGGGTCACGACCTTGCCGCCGACCCACAGGTTCATGGCCCCGACCTTGCGGCCGCGCTCGACCACGGCGTCGGCGATACCGATCTGGCGGTAGAACTCCAGGGTGCGGGCCTGCACCGCCAGGGCGCGGGAGGTGGTCCCCGACTGCGCGGCCTTGTCGACGATGCGCAGCTTCACCCCGAGCTTGGTCAGCCACAGGGCCAGGATCAGGCCGGTGGGCCCGGCGCCGACGATCAGGACTTCGGTTTCGGAGGGCGTTTCGAGCATGGTCGCCGCGGCTCTGTGGATCGGGGGGCCAAGTTATCTAGCCTCAGGGCCAAGGCCTAGAGTCAGCGCGCCATATTTTTCCCCTGCTGGTTGAATGTTGGCCCAGGAACAATTCTAGGGCGCCATCCCGGCCGCTCCGGCGCCACTGTTGATGACCACCGCGTCCATCGCGAGGTTCGTATGACTCATCCCGCGTCCGGCTGGCCCGACCGCCGCATCCTCGACCTGTTCAGGATCGCGCTCCCGATCATCCAGGCCCCGATGGCCAATTCCTCCACGCCCGAGATGGCCCTGGCGGTGTGCCAGGCCGGCGGGCTGGGCTCGATCCCCTGCGCCTCGATGACCGCGGACCAGGCGCGGGCCGCCGTGGCCCTGGTGCGGGCGGGATCGCGCGGCCCGGTGAACCTCAATTTCTTCTGCCACACGACGCCCCCGGCCGATCCGGCGCGGATGATGGGCTGGCGGGCGAGGCTCGCGCCCTACTACGTCGAGGAGGGACTGGACCCCGCCCCGCCCCCGCCCACGGGCGGCCGCGCGCCGTTCGACGAGGCGTTCTGCGCCCTGGTCGAGGAGACCCGCCCCGAGGTGGTCAGCTTCCATTTCGGCCTGCCGGAGACCGCTTTGCTGAACCGGGTGCGCGCGACGGGCGCCAAGGTCATCTCCAGCGCCACCACCGTGGCCGAGGCCGTATGGCTGGAAGAGCGCGGCGTGGATGCGGTTGTCGCCACCGGCTTCGAGGCCGGCGGACATCGCGGCGCGTTCCTGGGCCTCTACATGTCGACCCAGCCGGGGACCTTCGCCCTCGTGCCGCAGGTCGCCGATGCCGTGAAAGTCCCGGTGATCGCGGCGGGCGGGATCGCCGACGGGCGCGGGATCGCCGCCGCCTTCGCCCTGGGCGCCAGCGCGGTGCAGATCGGCACCGCTTACCTGTTCTGCCCCGAGGCCATGGTCTCGCCGGTGCAGCGCTCTCTCTTGGACCAGGCGACGGACGAGACCACCCAGGTCACCAACCTGTTCACCGGCCGCCCGGCGCGGGGCGTGACCAATCGCCTGATGCGCGAGATCGGTCCGTTGTCGGCGGATGCGCCGGCCTTCCCCACGGCGGGCGGGGCGTTAGCGCCCCTGCGGGCCAAGGCTGAGGCGGATGGACGGGGCGACTTCACCAACCAATGGGCGGGCCAGGCCGCGCGCCTCGCGCCGCGCCTGCCGGCGGGCGAGCTGACGCGGACGCTGGCGGCGCAGGCGCAGGCGCAGTTGCAGCGGCTGAAGGGCCTTTAGGCATCTCCCACAACCCTCAGAGGAAGTTGTTCGGCCAGATCATGGTGCGCCACATGTGCGCGGTGGGCGAACCGTCGAAGCCCAGGCCTTCCTCCGGCTCCTTGAAGTGGCGGCCGATGATGTCGGTGAACATCTCCGGATCGATGTCGTCCCACTTGTCGAAGAAGTAGAGGTCATAGAGCGTGACCAGGCGCGAGGTCATGTACCAACGATGCGCCTTGGCCGCCTTGTGCTCCTGCTGGATGTACTCCGGCGGCACATAATCGGGGCCGAAGAACTTGTGGTAGCTCTCCGGATAGGCGTAGCCGACCGACGGGTCGGCGAAATAGCGCAGGGCCTGGTGCTTCTCCACCGCCCAGGCGATCTCCTCGGACACATAGGGCCGGATCAGCTGCGCGCCCCAGTAGCCGTGGTCGGCGCGGATCAGGCAGCCGTTGGAGATGTCGTGCAGCAGGCAGGCGAGCACCACCTTCTCCTCCTGCCCGTCGTCGAGCGCCCGCTTGGCGCTGGTTAGCAGGTGCTTGAAGGTCAGGTCGCCGAAGCGCAGGCGGAAGAAATCCAGCAGCTTGGGGGCCTTGGGCATGCGCGGCAGGCGCGGATTGTCCCCCATCATGAACACCGCGTCGGGGCCCATCTGGGCCAGCAGCGGCTTCTCGGGATCCGGAACGCCGGTGCCGATCCAGCCCACCGGCTGAGGCGCAATCATCCGCCGGCGCCCGGCCTGGGGGTAGCTCTCGCCCAGGTCTTCGAGCAGATGGGCCAGTTCAGGATCGATCGGGTGGGGGTTGTCGTCGCTCATGACCCCAATCTATCGCTCGGAGGACGCCGGGAAAAGCTGATCTACCGCAAGCAATGCGCCCGGTTGTGGCCCGGCGCCTTTTCGGGCTAGCTCGGCGCAAGGGCCGGCGGCGTCGCGACCGGCCTTGGGAGGACGCGTATGAACAGGTTCGTCGGAGGCCTGGTCATGGCCGGAATTATCGGCTCCGGGGCCGTCGCCGCATTCGCCCAGCCGCCTGCGGACGTGGCGGCCAGGGTCGCGGCGCTGGGCCGCGTGGTCGACCCGCCCGGCACCGCCAAGATCTATGCCCCGCTGCAGAAGCTCATGCCGCAGCCGGGCGTCAAGGCGGAGCGCGACCTCGCCTACGGTTCGGCGCCCAAGGAGACGCTCGATGTCTTCACGCCTGATTCCAAGGGAAGGGCGCGTCCGATCCTGGTGTTCGTGCACGGCGGCGCCTTCGTCGGCGGCGACAAGTCCAAGGGCGCCGACGGCTCGGCGAGCCCGTTCTACGACAACATCATGATCTGGGCCGTGAACCACGGCCTGGTCGGGGTGAACTTGAACTACGACCTGGCGCCCAAGGCCCAGTATCCCACGGTCCAGCACGAGATCGCCGAGGCCGTGGCCTTCGCCCGCAAGAACGCCGCCGCCTGGGGCGGGGACCCCGATCGCATCGTGGTGTGGGGCCACTCGGCCGGCGCGGCCCACGTCGGCAGCTTCATCGCCCATCCGGAGACCTACGCCGACGTCGCGGGCGCGACGAAGCCGGTGGCCGGCGCGGTGATGACCTCGGGCGGCTACGAATTCGCCGGGCCCCGCGAACACCCCTACTACGGTCCCGCCGCGACGCTGGCCGAACGCTCGTCCACGGCCGGCCTGATCAAGTCCAAGGTCCAGCTGATGGTGCTGCACGCCGAGCTCGACCCCGAGGGCATGGTCGCGGACGCCGACCGGTTGCACGACGCCCTGACCAAGGCCGGCCGCGCGCACGAGTACCTGGTCTCGGCCAAGCACAGTCACATGTCGGAAAGCTATGCGGTGGGCACGGCGGACGAGTCGGTGTCGGGGCCGGTGCTGGCCTTCATTCAGAAGGCGACGCGCTAACGGGAAAGAGTGCGGCTAGGCTTCCTTGTCGGGCAGCGGCACCCAGGCGAAGGCGACGTCGCCGTTGGCCTCGATGTCGTCGCCGGCAGGGGACTGGCGGATCCAGCCGCCGTTGCGGCTGCGCGAGACGGAGACCACGACCTCGCCGCTCAGCGGCGAACGAAAGGCCACGACGATGGCCGAGCCGTCCCGGGGGGCCAGATCAATCGGCTTCCAACTCATGGGCATCTCCTTACCGTAGCGGCGCCGGCCGACTTTCGCTGTCGGGATCGCCGCCCCAGGGTGGAACCCCGAGGCGCCCGGTCTTGATCCACGGCCTCGCTACTCCAGACCCATTAGGGCCCGGCGCCAAGCACTATCGCAATAGGCGAGTAGAGCTTGGCGCGACCGGCCCGCGCTCCAGCCCCGCGCTCAAGTAGGCCGAAGGCCGGTAGCGCAAACCCCGCGCTCATGTAGGCCGAAGGCCGGTAGCGCAAACAAGAATCACGGCTTCTGGAACACGAAGATGAAGCGGTCGGTGTGGCCGCGGATGGACTGCTCGGCGTTCTGGCCGGTGTGGTTGTCGGCCGGATTGGCCAGCAGGTCGGAGGTGCGCACCAGCTTGAAGCCGGCCGCCGTCACTTCCTGCTGCACGGTGGCGGGCTCGATGCGATGCAGGGTGCCGGTGACGGTCGCGCCGGCGCCGGGAGCGGCCGCATGGTCCTCGACCAGGAAGATCCCGCCGGGCTTCAGGGTGTTGAACATCGCCTTGTTGAAGGCGGCCATGTCCAGCCGGTTGTGGAAGTCGTGGTAGTTCTCGGTGGTCCACACCACGTCGGCCTGGCCGACGACGTTGGCCATCTTGGTCATGTCGTCGGTGACGATCGACAGGTTGGGATTGGCGTCCGCCAGCGGCTTCATGCGATCGGCCGCGCCCGGAGGCTGGGCCCCGACGATGGAAATCACCTTGCCGTTCGGCCCCACGGTCTTGGCCAGGATGCGGGTGTAATACCCCCCTGCCGACCCCAGCTCGACCACGGTCTGGCCCGGCTTCACCCCGGCGAAGGCGACCACCTGGGCCGGCTTGCGGTTGTCGTCGCGGGCCTTGTCGGCGTCCGGCCGGCCGGCGTCGGCGACGGCCGCGGTGGTGGCGGCGGTCGGCGGAGGGCTGTGCACCACCGTCTGGGCCCAGGCGACGCCGGCGAAGGCGGCGGCGGCGATGCTGGCGGCGAGAAGGGTCTTGAACTGGGCCACGGCGGCCTCCCGTGAAAATTGGTTTTCTCCAGCGGCCGCAAGGGCCGGCGCCGCCTCTTCCGGGCTTGGCGCGGCGGGACCATGACACGACCTTTGGCCTTACGAAATCGGTTTTAGCCGGGCTATAAGGCCGACCGTTCAATTAGATTTCTCGAATGACCGGGGGCCCTGACCGTTGGTCGGGGAGCGTCTTTCATGACCGACGAGCTGGAAGCGGCCGAAGCGCCGTCCGCGCCCGTCCGCGGCGCGGGCGAGACCGTGTTCGGCGTGATCGCGGCCATCGGCGTGTGCCATGGCCTGAACGACATGATGCAGTCGCTGCTGCCGGCCATCTATCCCGACTTCAAGGCCAGCCTTGGCCTCAGCTTCGGCCAGATCGGCCTGGTCACCCTCTGCTACCAGCTGACCGCCTCGATCCTGCAGCCGTTGGTCGGCTTCTACGCCGACCGCCGGCCCACACCCATGGCCCTGCCCGGCGGGACCCTGTTCACCCTGGCCGGTCTGTCGGTGCTGTCCATCGCCCACAGCTACGGCGTGATCCTCGCCGGCGCATCCGTGCTCGGCATAGGCTCCTCGGTGTTCCATCCGGAGTCCTCGCGGGTGGCGCGGATGGCGGCGGGGCCCAGGCCCGGCCTGGCCCAGGCCCTGTTCCAGGTGGGCGGCAATGTCGGCTCGGCGCTGGGGCCCCTGGCGGCGGCGCTGGTGGTGGTCAGATACGGCCAATCGAGCCTAGCGGCCTTCGCCCTCCTGGCGCTGCTATCCTGCGCCATCCTGTGGAACGTGGGCCTGTGGTACCGCCATCACGGCCTGGCGCGGATCAGGGCCGCGGCGAAGGCCCAGGCCGCCCATCCGCCGCCGCCGTCAAGGACCGCGGTGCGCGGCGTGGCGATCCTGCTGGTGCTGATGTTCTCCAAGTTCGTCTACCTGGCCTCGATCACCAGCTATTTCACCTTCTACCTGATCCACCAGTTCGGGGCCTCGGTGCGCACCGGCCAGCTCTACCTGTTCCTGTTCCTGGCGGCGGTGTCGGTGGGCACGGTGGCGGGCGGGGCGCTGGGCGACCGCTTCGGGCGCAAGACGGTGATCTGGTTCTCGATCCTGGGGGCCCTGCCCTTCACCCTGATGCTGCCGCACGTGGACCTGTTCTGGACAGCGCCCCTGGCCATGGTCATCGGCCTGATCCTGGCCTCGGCCTTTCCCGCCATCGTGGTGTTCGCCCAGGAGCTGGCGCCTGGACATGTGGGCGTGGTGGCGGGCCTGTCGTTCGGCCTGTCGTTCGGGCTGGGCGGCCTCGGCGCCGGCGCGCTGGGCTGGATCGCCGACTTGAAGGGCATCGCCTTCGTCTATCAGCTGTGCGCCTTCCTGCCCGCCTTCGGCCTGCTCGCCGCCTTCCTGCCGAAGCTGAGCCGGCCTACACATCCCGCATGACCAAGCCCGTCCTGATCCTGCTGCCTGGCCTGATGTGCGACGCCGCCGTGTGGGCCGCGCAGGTCCAGGCCTTCGGCTCGGACTACGACATCCGCATCCCCAACTTCCACGGCCTGGACTCCTTCGACGCCATGGCCGCGGCGGCCCTGGCCCTGACCGACGGCCCGTTCGCCCTGGCCGGCCATTCGATGGGCGGGCGGGTGGCGATGCTGGTCGCCTCCCTGGCGCCGGACCGGGTGCAGCGCCTGGCCCTGCTGGACACCGCCGCGCACCTGCCGACCGCCGCGGAAACGCAGAGCCGTCTCGGCCTCGTCGAGATCGGCGAGCGGCAGGGAATCGAGGCGGTGATCGCGGCCTGGCTGCCGCCGATGATCGCGCCGGACCGCCTCAGCGACCACGCCCTGTGGGACGCCATCGCCGCCATGATCCGCCGGGCGGGCGTCGCTGCCCTGCGCGGCCAGCAGAAGGCCCTGCTCGGCCGCCGCGACGGCTACGCCCAGCTGGATGCGGTGCGGGTCCCCACCGCCTTCATCGTCGGCGCGCTCGACGGCTGGAGCCCGCCCGCGCAGCACGTCGAGATGCAGGCTCATGTGCCCGGCTCGACGGTGACGGTGATCGAAAACTGCGGACACATGGCGCCGATGGAGGCGCCGGAGGCCGTCAACGCCGCCTTCGAGGCCTGGATGAGGATGGAGTGACCATGGCCCTGACCACGATCGAACGCGCCGCCATCGCCTGGGAATGCGAGCGCATGATCCACCTCTATTCCATGCTCAACGACGCCGGCGACTTCCAGGCCATGGCCGACATGTTCACCGAAGACGGGGTGTTCGCCCGGCCGAGCCAGGGCGACGTCCTGATCCGCGGCCGCGAGGCGATCCTGGCCGCCTACGCCTCGCGCCCGCCCCGCTTCACCCGGCACATGATCACCACGATGGTGGTCACCGTGGAGGACGCGGACAACGCCCGCGCCCACAGCTATCTTTCCCTGCACTCGGGCCAACCCGGAGAGGGCCTGCCCCGCCCCGCGGAGCCCGCTTACCTCATCGGCGATTTCAAAGATCGTTTCGTGCGCTACAAAGACGGCTGGAAATTCAGTGAACGGCTCGGCTCACTGGCTTTAAAGGTCGGCGGCTGAACGCTAGTCTGGCCGGGCACGGCTCTTGGGGGAGGACGACGCGGTTGCCGGAATTCGAGAGCGTGGACGCGCGCGGCGCATCCCAGACGGTCAAGGCCCTCCTGTCGATGCGCGAGCTGCTGCTGACCGGCGAGCTCACGGCGGGCCAGCGCGTATCTGAAATCTGGGCGGTCGACCGGCTCGGCGTGTCGCGCACCCCGGTGCGCTCGGCCCTGGCGCGGTTGGAGGAGGAAGGGTTCCTGGAGGCCCTGCCCGGCGGCGGCTATGCGGTGAAGACCTTCACCGAGCAGGAAGCGTTCGACGCCATCGAGATCCGCGGCACGCTGGAGGGCCTGGCCTGCCGCCTGGCGGCTGAGCGCGGCGTCGATCCCGGCCGCCTTGCCCAGCTGGACGCGATCCTGGCGGAGATCGACGCCCTGGTGGCCAAGCCCAAGATGAGCACCGAGGATTTCCGCGCCTACACCCGGCTCAACGAGAGCCTGCACCTGGCCCTGGCGGAGGCCTGCGGCGGGCGGGTGCTGGCCCGCCAGATCGAGCGCGCCCAGGCCCTGCCCTTCTCCCACCCCTCGGCCTTCGTTCAGGCCCAGTCGCAGCATCCCGAGGCGCGCACCATCTTCATCCTGGCCCAGGATCATCACCGCTCGGTGGTCGAGGCCATCCGCATGCGCGAGGGCGCCCGGGCCGAGGCCCTGATGCGCGAGCACGCCCGCCTCGCCGCCCGCAACCTGCGCCTGGCGCTGGATAACCAGCGGGCGCTGGGACTGGTGGCCGGGGGGCAGTTGCTGCGGACGGGCGGGGCGGCGGTGGTTTAGGCGCTACGCTCCGTATCGCGCCGAGGCACCAATGCAGCGCTATTTCCCTTGTTCAGTCTTTTTGGGCCGGTTCAGCTTATATGTTACCCCGATAACCGCTACCGCCGCGGCCTCGGGGATCATAAAGTCGTAAAGAAGATCCATGTTGTGGTGAACATGGGTGGCCTGGATGGCCATGACGCCGTAGAACGATGCAGAGATAAAGGCTGGTATAAGCGTCTTCAGTAGCTTTCCAACTTTGCTTTCAGAGCTCACCGGAAGCCAGAGCCACAGGCTCATGAGGAAGAGCAACAGCACGAACGTCCACATGATCCACAGCAAGTCGGATTCTTTTATTTCGACCATGTGCGCGGCCATGCCCTGGCTTGCGTTTCCCACCTATGCCGCTCCCCCCGCCCCCGGTGGTGGCTCCAGGCTCGCCACCAGCGCCGCCAACCCGCCGGCATACGTCTCGCGCAGTTCGCGCCAGTAGAGGTTGTGCTCCTCGATGGTGATCAGGTTGTCGGCGGTGAAGCTGTCGGCCTTGTAGCGCAACAGGTCGATCGGCAGCCCCACCGACAGGTTCGAGCGGATGGTGGCGTCGAACGACAGCAGGCCGAGCTTGGCGGCTTCGTCCAGCGAGGTGTCCGGCGTCAGGGCGCGGTCGAGGATCGGCTTGCCGTACTTGGTCTCGCCGATCTGCAGGAACGGCGCGCGCTGCGAGGCCTCGATGAAATTGCCCGCGGCATAGACCTGGAACAGGCGCGGGCCCTCGCCCTTGATCTGGCCGCTCACCAGGAAGCTGGCCGTGGGGTCGCCGTAGGGCTCCACGTACTTGGCGTCGGTCTCGGACACCCGCCTCAGCCGCTCGCCGACGATATGAACCGCCTCGAACATCGACTTGCACTTGTGAAGGTCTTCGGCGGGATCGCCGCGCCCGGCCGCTTCCAGGAGCTCGGTGACCACCGCCTGGCTGGTGGCGAGGTTGCCCGCCGACTGGATGCAGATCACGCGGTCGCCCGGCACGGCCGTGATGCTGAGCTTGGCCACCTTGGTGACCTGATCCACGCCCGCATTCGATCGCCCGTCGGAGGCCAGAACCAGGCCCTGGCGGAGCAGGATTCCCAGGCAATAGGTCACTAAGCGACGCCCTCCCGTTGCCGGCTCCTGTCTCGCCCCCCTATGAAGGCGTGCGGAGCCGATCATGAAACCAGCCGAAGACCTATCCGGGATCCTGGCCGCCGTGCAGGGCGACATGCAGGCGCACCTCGGCCACGGCAAGGTCGCAGACTACATCCCGGCTCTGGCGCGTGTCGATGCGAAGCGGTTCGGCATGGCGGCGATGACCGTCGACGGCCGGGCGGCTGCGGTGGGCGACGCCGACGCCGCCTTCTCGATCCAGAGCATCTCCAAGGTGTTCACCCTGACCATGGCCCTGGAGAAACTGGGCGCGCAGCTGTGGGACCGGGTCGGGCGCGAACCCTCCGGCTCGCGCTTCAACTCGATGGTGCGGCTGGAGCAGGAGAACGGCATTCCCCGCAATCCGCTGATCAACGCCGGGGCTATCGTCGTGTCCGACGTGCTGCTGGGCGAGGGCCTGCCGCACGCCACCATCGGCCGCATCGCCGACTTCCTGCGCGAGGTCTCCGGCGACCCCAGCGTCTCGATCGACATGGAGGTGGCCCAGTCGGAGGCCGACACCGGCTTCCTCAACGCCAGCCTCGCCAACTTCCTCAAGGCCAAGGGCAACCTGGGCGGCAAGGTCGAGGACGTGCTCGACGTCTATTTCCACCAGTGCGCCCTGGCGATGAGCTGCCGCCAGCTGGCGCGCGCCGCGCTCTACCTGGCCGGCGACGGGGTCGATCCCCTGACCAAGGCCCGCGTGACGACGACGGTGCGCGCGCGGCGGATCAACGCCGTGATGATGACCTGCGGCCACTACGACGCCTCGGGCGAGTTCGCCTTCCGCGTGGGCCTGCCGGGCAAAAGCGGGGTCGGCGGCGGCATATTGGCGGTGGCCCCGGGCAAGGGCGTGGTGGCGGTGTGGTCGCCGGGGCTGAACGCGGCGGGGACCTCGCACGTGGGCGCCCTGGCGCTGGAGAAGTTCGCCGCCCTGGCCGACTGGTCGGTGTTCTAAGCCGCGCTACTGATACTGCGTGAAGCTGCGCAGGGCCTGGACCTGGAAGCGGCAGCGCACCGGTTCGCCGCCGCCCGGCCGGGTGATCGTGGCGGTGAGGAAGGCGCCGGTCCAGCGCCCCTCCAGCACGAAGCCGCTGCCCGACATCGTCAGCTCGTCGCCCTTCAGCGCCCAGCCGCCGGCGCGCTGCTGCAGGCCCTTGTCGCGGCTCACATCGGTGAAGGTGGCGACTCCGGCCTCCTGGGCGACGTCGTCGCGATTGAGCGCCAGCTGGTCGATCACCGCCGCGCCCGAGCTGCAGCGCAGGGCGGTGAACTGGGTGAACTTGGGCCGCTCCCACTGGGGTCCGCTATTGGGGGCGGTCGTCGGATAATAGGCGTCGCCGCCCTCGGCCAATGACGGGCGAGCGGCGAGACTCGCGGCGGCGAGCCCGAGCAGCAAGGCGGTCATCGCTCGGGCGAGCGATCCCATGGTCGCCTCCCCCGCCCCCCCTGGACGGCTTGGCCAACGCCCACAATCCTACTGTAACTCAACTCACAGGCGAGCTATTCGCCCGGTCCGAGCCGGTGCGCCGCCAGGGCGCGCTCCAGCTCCTCGACCATGAGACGCCGCAGCGCCTCCGGCCTCACCACTCTCAGCCGGTCGCCCCACGTAAAAAGGTGCCAGGCCAGCTCAAGCAGGCCGGTGGCCCAGAACCGCACCACCACCGATCCGTCGGCTTTCCGCTCCATAGTCTGGGTCGGGTGGAAACGCCAGCCAAGGGCGTCCTCGGCCGCCTCGGGCGCGGCCTCCAGCACGATCTCCTCGACCTCGCCCTGATAAATGCCGAACGAGCGGGCCGCGTAGTCCGGCAGGCTGAAGTCCTCGGGCGCGCACGCGGGCCGATCCAGCACCTCCAGCGCCTCGATGCGGTCCAGACGGTAGTTGCGCGGCTCGCCCTGGCGTCCCTCGGCCGAGAGCTCGGCGGCCACCAGATAGTTGGCGCGGCCGAACATGATGCCGTAGGGGACCACCTCACGGGCGACGCCCCGTCGCGAACCCCCGCGATAGCGGAAGCGCACCGCCTTCAGCGCCATGATCGCCTGGCGCAGGGCCCCGATCAGCGCCGGGTCCTCGGCGGGCCTGGGCCCGGCCTGCACCGCCACCGTGGTCTCGGCCCGCGCCAGGGCCTCGGCGTCGGGCCCCACGCGGCGCAGCGCCGAGCTTCGCATGGCCGAGCGGATCTTCTTCTCCAGCCCGCGCAGGGCTTCCGCCCGCGACGGGGCGCCCCCGGCGGCGAGCGAGTCGGCCATGCGAGACAGCTCGGCCAACTCTTCGGCGCTCGGGCTCTGAAACAGGCCGTCGAGCCCCTGGGGAATTCGGAAACGCTTGGTCGGCGGGTCGGCCACCTCCTCCATCTGCGGAAACAGGGCCCAGATGGCGTCGCGCATGCGCTCGGCCGTGCGCCGCCCCACGCCGGCCTCGCGCGCCATCTCCTCCAGCGTCAGGCCCTCGGCGCTGGCCGCCAGCGACCGCGCCAGCTTCAGCAGGATTTCCGCCTTTTCGTGCCGCATGAATCCTACGTCCGAATCTGTCGTAGCAGGCGCACACCTTGGACTCATCGGACCGGCGGCGCAACGCCCCGGACCAGCCAAGGAGATGGTCATGGCCTACGCCTATTCGTCGCGCCGCCCGCGCAAGGGCCGCCCCCCGTCCACCCCCGCCGCGCCGGTGGTCCAGGCCCCGTCGGGCGCCCTGATCAACGCCGTTCTGGCCTACGCCGACATCCAGCTCGACATGGGCGGCGGCAAGATCATGCTGCGGCTCAGCCCTGACCGGATGACCGACCCGGTGATCCGCCAGCCGCTCGGCCGCGAGGCGGCGCGCCTGGCCGAGATCTCGGTGATCTGGGACGAGCGCGAGGACCAGATCTTCCGCATCATCGACAGCGGCGCCGGGCGCGGCCACCTGGCGGTGGTGGAAGCCCCGCCCATCGACGAGCCGACCTTCGAACTGACCCCCGCCGCCCTGGCCTATCTGGAGGCGCATCGGGACGCGGGCTGAAGCGCTCAAGCAGCGAAGCGGTAGCGCGAACAAGAATCCGCGCTCAAGCAGCGAAGCGGTAGCGCGTCCATGAAGTCGGTTGACGTCGCTCAAGGGAACCCAACCGGTTTCAGCCCATTGCTTGGCTATCGAGCCAACAAGGAGCATGGCCATGAACGAGGAAATTCTCGAGGGCGGCCTGCGGCAGGGCGCGGGTCATGCGGAACAGGTGATCGGCGACGCCGTCGGCGATCTCGGCCTCAGCCTGCACGGCCGCGTGCAGGAACTGGCCGGCAAGGTGCAGAGCGCCTACGGCCAGGCCAAGGACCAGGCGGCCGGGACCATCGGCGGCTTCGACGCCTTCGTCACCGAGCGGCCCTATCTCACCGCCGCGATCGCCGCGGGCGTGGGCGTGGCCCTCGGGTTCATGTTCGGCGCGGGCCGCCCCAAGATCATCGTGGTGCGCCCGGCGGCCCCGCGGGCCTGAAATCCACCCCACGCGCTCAAGCAGCCGCCAGGCGATAGCGCAGACAAAAAAGCCCGCGGACTCGCGTCCGCGGGCCGATCTTCTGCGCCCTCGGGCTTTCTCAGGCGGGGAGCGCGCCCGAGGCCTTGGCGATGTGCGTCGCGATGAAGTCCATCAGCGGCGGCGACAGGCAGTCGTAGGGCTTCAGGCCGATTTCGTTGAGGCGCTTGCGCACGCCGTCCATCTTGCCCGGGTCCACGCCGGTCTCGATGATCGACGACACGAAGGCCGCGAATTCCGGCGCCGCGGCGCCCTGCTCGGCGAACAGCTCCGGATGGATGAAGTCCAGGCCGTAGAACGGATGGGCCTTGTTCTCGACGCGGCCGTACATGTGCACGCCGCAGCCGGTGCAGGCGTAGCGCTGGATGGTGGCCTTCTCGTCGACGATCTTCAGCTTGTCGCCGTTCTCGACGACGGAGACGCTGTCGCGCGGCACCACGGCCACGACTGAGAACTTGGCGCCGTCCGGCTTCCAGCACTTGGTGCAGCCGCAGGCGTGGTTGTGGGCGACCTGGCTGGCGACCTTCACCTTCACCGGCTTGTCCGCGCACTTGCACACGAGCGTGCCGCCCGTGAAGCTCGAGGAGCCCTGTTTCACGCCATTGTCGACAGACGGGTGGATCGTCTCAGCCATGTTTTCTCTCCCGGGAGGACCGGCGCCCGGATAAGGGGGCCGATGTTTTCGTGTTTCCTCGGGGCGAAGCCAGAGCAAGTCCCAGCGCCGCGGTCAAGGGTGAACTTGCGGCCGCAATGTCAAGCTGGAACAGGGATTGGGCGCGGTTTGTCTGTCCACGCACCGTCGTCGGCGCGGACTGACTCAGCCGCCCCGCTTTCGCGCTCAAATAGCCGCTAGGCGATAGCGCAAAGAAAAAGGAGGCGTGGCGGCTCTAGCCGCCGCGTTTTCGTCCGTACAGCGCCATCAGCTGTTCGCGCTGGGTCAGGCGGCGGGCCTGATCAACCTCTTCGCGCGCCCTCTTTTCGGCGTCGATCTTCTCGCGCTCGGCGTCGACCAGAGCCTGCTTCTTGGCTTCGCGCTCGGCGGTGCGCTCGGCGCGCACGCGTTCGAGTTCGGCCTCGCGCTCGGCGTGACGCTTTTCGAAATCGGGGTCTTGGGCGGCGGCCTTGGGCTGGAATTTGGCCAGCATGGCCTTCTTGGCTTCGGCTGACGTTTTCAGCCGGTCGTTGAAACCGGGAATTGGATTCTTCAAGGGTGCGGGGTCTTCAATTCAGTGGGGACAGAGCCCAGCCCGAGGCCGGGCTGGCGACGAACGGCGCCCCTCTAACGCGCGAAAGGGGTTCAGGTAAACCTAAGGAAGGTCAAATTCGCATAAATATTTTGTCACAAGGGTCCCGTCGTCCCCGCGCGGACGACGGATTGTCCCATTACGACGCAGAAACGCCGGCGGGGCGGCGGCCCTGCCTCAGCGCCCCTGGGACTTGAGAATCTTGTCCAGTCGCGGATAGACGCGGCGGGCGTTGCCCTCGAACACCAGGGCCTTGTCCGCGGCCGAAATCGGCAGGGCGTCGACGTAGCGCTTGGTGTCGTCGAAATACTGCCCGGTCTCTGGATCGATGCCGCGCACCGCGCCGATCATTTCCGAGCCGAACAGGATGTTCTTGGTGTCGATGACGCGGAACAGCAGGTCGATGCCCGGCTGGTGATAGACGCAGGTGTCGAAATAGACGTTCTTCATCACGTGGTCGCGCAGGTGCGGCTTCTTCAGCATGTCGGCCAGCCCGCGGTAGCGGCCCCAGTGGTAGGGCACCGCCCCGCCGCCGTGCGGGATGATGAAGCGCAGCTCGGGAAAATCCCTGAACAGGTCGCCCTCGATGAACTGCATGAAGGCGGTGGTGTCGGCGTTGATATAGTGGGCGCCGGTGGCGTGGAAGTTGGGGTTGCAGCTGCCCGAGACGTGGACCATCGCCGGGACGTCGAGCTCGACCATCTTCTCGTAGAACGGATACCAGGCCTTGTCGGTCAGGGGCGGGCCGTTCCACTTGCCGCCGGACGGGTCGGGATTGAGGTTGCAGCCGATGAAGCCCAGTTCGTTGACGCAGCGCTCCAGCTCCCCGATCGAATGGGCGATGTCCACGCCGGTCGACTGCGGCAGCTGGCACACGCCGACGAAGCTCTCCGGGAACAGGTCGACCACCCGCTTGATCAGGTCGTTGCAGCGGCGGGTCCAGGCCTTGGACACGTCCTCGTTGCCGACATGGTGGGCCATGGTCGAGGCGCGGGGCGAGAACACCGTCACATCGGCGCCGCGCTCGCGGATCAGGCGCAGCTGGTTCTGCTCGATCGACTCGCGAATCTCGTCGTCGGAGATGTCCGGATAGGCCGGGTCCACGTCGCCGCCGGCCTTGAAGTTGGCCTTCTGCGTCTCGCGCCACACGTTATGCGGCTCGGGCGCGGTGGTGTAGTGGCCGTGGCAGTCGATGATCATGGGCGCGTCCCGGACTTGAGAGGGTCGGCCTGTTTAGCGACCTGAAGGCAGGCGGCGCAAGCCGACCGTGGCCTGCAGCCGGTCCAGATCGACCGCCTTCTCCGACTTCGACACCACGATGGCGGCGAGGGCGTTGCCGACCACGTTGACGAAGGTCAGGGCCTCGGCCATCAGCCGGTGGATGCCCAGCACCAGGGCGACGCTGGCCACCGGCACGTGTCCCACCGCGCCGAGCGTGCCCGCCAGCACCACGAACGCCGCCCCAGCCACCCCCGCCGCGCCTTTCGAGGTCAGCAGCAACACCAGCACCAGGCCGATCTGCGCCGGCAGGTCCATCGGGGTGTTGGTGGCCTGGGCCAGGAACACGCTGGCGGTGGCCAGGTACAGGCAGGTGCCGTCGAGGTTGAAGCTGTAGCCGGTGGGCACCACCAGCCCGACCACCGATTCTTCGCAGCCCAAGGCCTCCAGCTTGCGCATCAGGGCCGGCAGCACGGTCTCCGACGAAGTCGTGGCGGCGGTGACCAGCAGCTCCTCGCGGATGAAGCCGAGCAGGCGCAGCAGGCTGACGCCCACGGACCGCGCGATCAGGCCGAACACCACCACAGTGAACAGGGCGCTGACCGCGTAGAATTCGCCGATCAGGGCGCCCAGCTGCACCAGCGAGCCCCAGCCGAACTTGCCCACGGTGAAGGCCAGGGCGCCGAAGGCCCCGATCGGCGCGGCCCACATCACCAGCCCGACCATGCGGAAGAACACCTGCGAGGCGCTCTCGATCACCTTCAGCACCGGCTTGCCCGCGTCGCCGGTCAGCGCCAGGGCGAAGGCGAACAACACCGACACGAACAGCGCCGGCAGCACCTCCGAAGCGGTGAAGGCCGAGACGAAGGTCGTGGGGATGATGTGCAGCAGATAGTCCTGCACGGTCTGCTGATGCGCGGTCGCCACGTAGCTCGCCACCGCCTTGGCGTCGAGCGCATGGGCGTCGATGTTCATGCCCGCGCCGGGCTTCAGAAGGTTCACCCCGACCAGGGCGAACACCAGGGCGACCGTCGTCACCACCTCGAAATAGACGATCGCCTTCAGCGCCACGCGGCCCACCCGCGCCATGTCGTTCATTCGCGCTATGCCGTGCACCACGGTGCAGAAGATCACCGGGCCGATCAGCATGCGGATCAGCGCCACGAAGGCGTCGCCCAGCGGCTTCATGGCGGCGCCGGCATTGGGCGCAAAATGGCCGAGCAGGATGCCCAGGGTCATGCCCACCAGAACCTGGAACCAAAGTTGTCTCAGCAGTCGCATCTTGCTCCGGATGGCTGGCGGACGAATTTTTCGGACACGGCATCCAAAGCGGAGCCATGGCGCATCTCTGCCAGTGTTAGAACGTCATCGGGAGAAGCACCATGTCCCCTAGCCTCGCAGGCGTTATCGGCGCCATCACGTTCTGGACGTTCGTCGGCGTCTGCGCCGTGACGGGGATGGTTCGTTCCATGCTCCGCCATCGCGAGACGCAGAAGACGATCCGCCAGGCCATCGACAGCGGCCAGCAACTCGATCCCCGAACCCTCGAGATGCTGCTGCAATTCGACAAGCCGCCCAAGGGCCCGCCGTCCCGTTCGTTCCTCCTCTTTGGCGGCATCATGCTGCTCGCCTTGGCGGGAGGGCTGTGCGTGATCGGCTGGGCGGTGTCCATGCAGAGCCACGATCCCAACCAGCTCTATCCGGGCCTGGGCGCGGGCGCCTTGGTCGGCATGCTCGGGGTGGGGTTGCTCGTGGCCAACGCCGCCATCGGCAAGTCCTCCGGCGACAAGCCCGAGTGAGCCCGAGCGCGCTCGCCGGAGCAGCCGACGCGAGCGTGGTCGCCCTGGCCGTCTCCGGCGACCACCAGGCCTTCGCCGAGCTGGTGCGCCGCCGTCAGGGCATGATCCGCGAACTGATGCGGCGGCTCAGCGGCGACCGCGCCTTCGCCGAGGACCTGGCCCAGCAGGCCTTCGTCCAGGCCTGGCGCCAGCTCGGCAAGCTGCAGTCGCCCCTGGCCTTCGGCGGCTGGCTGAGGGCCATCGCGGTCAATGTCTGGCTGCAGGAGGCGCGGCGCGCGCCGGCCCGGTTCGAATCTGCCGAAGCCGACCTGCCCGAGCCCAAGCCTGAGGGCCTGGGGCCGGGCGAGCTCGCCGCCGCCCGCCTCGACCTGTCCCGCGCCCTGTTGCGGCTGCGGGAAGCCGAGCGGGTCTGCGTCGTCCTGGCCTACGCCGAGGGCCTCAGCCACGGCGAGATCGCCGCGGCGACGGGCTGGCCTCTGGGCACCGTCAAATCTAATGTGGCGCGAGGCTCCGAACGCCTGCGCGCCTGGCTTTCGCCGGAAGGTGAGTATCATGAGCGATGAGCTTGATCCCGGGCTGCGGCGTCTGTTCGCCGCCACGGCCGAGCATCCGGCGGACGAGGCCTTCGTCGCCGACGTGACGGCGACGACCGAACGCCAGCGCCGCGCCATCTCGCTGAGGCCCGCTCTGCGCGACGCCCTGCGCGACGGAGCGTTCGCCGGCGCCCTGGCGGCGGGCATTGGGCTCGTCCTGAACCAGGCGTCGGCGCCGATCGCCGCCCTGGTGAACGCCTCGCCGCTCGGCTGGGCCGCCGGCCTGACCCTGGTCGCGGCCGGCGTGGTGTGCGTGCGGGTCATCGCCCCGCTTGTGGGACCGCGAAGGCGCTAGACGCGCCCGGCCTCCGCGAGCCGCAAGACCGCAACACCGCTTGACGAGCAACAGGCCGGTGGGCCACAGGACATCCGGATTTTCCGCCCCGTCCCACTACGGCCGGATACCGCCCAACGCGTGCAGAAACCTAGGGAGTCCGGCCGGATGGACCCGAACTACATGCCGTTCCATCCGAACCCGTCCAAGCCGGCGTTCAAGGTCCCGGCGGGCGCGGTGGACGCGCATTGCCACGTGTTCGGTCCGGGCGAGGTGTTCCCCTATCACCCCGCGCGCAAGTACACCCCGTGCGATGCGCCCAAGGCCAAGCTGTTCGCCCTGCGCGACTTCCTCGGCTTCGAGCGCAACGTGATCGTCCAGGCCTCCTGCCACGGGCCGGACAACCGCGCCCTGGTCGACGCCCTGGTCAACTCCGACGGCAAGGCCAAGGGGATCGCGGTGGTCGACCCCGAGGTCACCGACAAGGAATTGAGCGAACTCAACGCCGCGGGCGTGAAGGGCGTGCGATTCAACTTCCTGCCCCGCCTGGCCGACGAACTGCCGCACGAGGTCTATGGCGAGATCGTCGCGCGCATCAAGAAACTGGACTGGCAACTGGTGGTCTATTTCGAGGCCCACGACCTGAAGCGCCTGCAGTCCCTGTTCCAGAGCTTCGACGTGCCGATCATCGTCGACCATCTGGGCGTGCCGGACGTGAGCAAGCCGCTCGACGCCAATCCCGACTTCGACGCTTTCGTGAATCTGGTGAGCAGCGACGACCGCTTCGTGGTCAAGGTCACCTGCCCCGAGCGCATCTCCAAGCAGGGCCCGCCCTACGACGACTTCGTCCCCTACGCCCGCCGCGTGGTCGAGGCGATCCCGGACCGCGTGCTGTGGGGCACCGACTGGCCGCACCCGAACATGCGCACCCACGTGCCCGACGACGGCAAGCTGGTGGACATGATCCCGAAGATCGCGGTCACCGCGGTCGAGCAACGCAAATTGCTGGTCGATAATCCCATGAGGCTTTACTGGGGTTGACCGATCAACAGCCCGAAAGCGCGGCGCACGCGCTTCGGTCATCGAGGTTTGGAAGAAGGAAGGCCGCCATGAGCGCGTCCCAGGGCAAACCGCCCAAGGAAGTCCACGATTACGACGACATCCCCGGAACGGTGGTGTTCGACGCCCAGCGCTCGCGCCTCGGCTACCAGCTGAACAAGTTCCTCTACTCGCTGATGAAGGCCGAGAACCGCAAGGCGTTCCTGGCCGACGAGTCGACCTACCTCGACCAGTTTCACCTCATGCCCGAGCAGAAGACCGCCGTCATGAAGCGTGACTGGAACACCCTGCTGGACCTGGGCGGCGTGTCCTACGCCCTGGCCAAGCTGGCCTTCACCGACCAGCACTCCTACCAGTTCATGGCCGCGGAAATGACCGGCATGAGCCAGGAAGGCTACATGAACATGATGATCGCCGGCGGCCGCTCGGTCGAAGGCTGGCGGTCCAAGAAAGAGCGCGGAGAAGCCTGATGGCCAAGATCATCGCCGGCATGGGCACCTCCCATACCCCCGCCATCGGCGCGGCCCTCGACAACGGCAAGTCGGGCGAACCCTACTGGAAGCCGATCTTCGACGGCTATGCGGGCGCCCAACGCTGGATGGAAGAGAACAAGCCGGACGTCTGCATCATCGTCTACAACGACCACGTCAACGCCTTCGACTTCCGCATCATCCCCACCTTCGCCATCGGCTGCGGCCCTGAATATCCGATCGCGGACGAGGGCTGGGGCGCCCGCCCGGTGCCCGCGGTCGAGGGCTATCCGGAGTTCGGCGCCCACATCGCGCAGTCGCTGATCCTCGACGACTTCGACATGACCATCATCAACGAGATGGAGGTCGATCACGGCCTGACCGTGCCGCTGAGCGTGGCCTTCGGCCAGCCCAAGGCCTGGCCCTGCCGGGTGATCCCGCTGGCGGTCAACGTGGTGCAGTATCCCGCGCCTTCCGGCCGCCGCTGCTACAACCTCGGCAAGGCGATCAAGAAGGCAGTCGAGAGCTGGGACGAGGACCTCAAGGTCGTCATCTTCGGCACCGGCGGCATGAGCCACCAGATCCAGGGCCCGCGCGCGGGCCTGATCAACACGCCCTTCGACACCGCCTTCCTCGACGGCCTTTCGCAGAACCCTGAGAAGCTGTGCGAGATCCAGGGCATCGAATACATGCGCGAAGCCGGCAACGAGGCCATCGAACTGGTGATGTGGCTGATGATGCGCGGCGCCCTGGGCGACAAGGTCGACGAGGTATTCCGCTTCTACCATGTGCCGGCCTCGTCCACGGGCGTCGGCAGCATCATCCTCGAAACCGGCGAGTACCACGCGTCGAAGTCCAAGGTGGCGGCATGAAGATTCTGATGGCGGGCCAGGGCGCCTTCGGGGTGAAGCACCTCGAGGGGCTCCGCAATATCCCTGACGTGGAAGTCATTTCGCTGGTCGGCGGCCGGCCCGAGACGACCAAGGAAGTGGCCGAAAGGTTCGGCATTCCGCACTGGACCACGGACCTGGCCGAGGGCCTGGCCCAGCCGGGCCTGGACGCGGCGATCCTGACCACCCCCACGGGGATGCACGCCAAGCAGGGCCTGATGTGCCTGGAAGCCGGCAAGCACGTCGAGATCGAGATCCCGATGGCCGACAACCTCAAGGACTCCGAAGCCCTGCTCAAGAAGCAGCAGGAGACCGGCCTAGTCGGCATGGTCGGCCACACCCGCCGCTTCAACCCCTCCCACCAGTGGATCCACAATAAGATCCTGGCCGGGGAACTGAAGATCCAGCAGATGGACGTTCAGACCTATTTCTTCCGTCGCACCAACATCAACGCGGCCGGCCAGCCGCGCTCGTGGACCGACCACCTCTTGTGGCACCACGCCGCCCACACGGTCGACCTGTTCCAGTACCAGACCGGCGAGAAGTGCTCGATCGCCCGCGGCGTCGAGGGCCCGCACCACATCAATCTCGAGATCGCGATGGACATGTCGATCCAGATGAAGGTCCCGGGCGGCGCCATCTGCACCCTGTCGCTGTCGTTCAACAACGACGGGCCGCTGGGCACCTTCTTCCGCTACATCTGCGACAACGGCACCTACATCGCCCGCTACGACGACCTGTTCGACGGCAAGGAGAACAAGATCGATCTTTCGGGTGTGGCGGTGTCGAACAACGGCATCGAGCTGCAGGACCGCGAGTTCATCGCGGCCATCCTCGAGGGTCGCGAGCCGAATTCGTCATTCGCCCAGATCCTGCCCTGCATGCAGACGCTGGATCAGATCGAGAAGAGCTTCGCCTAAGGACTCGCCCATGCAGACCCGCAGGATCGGAAAGGCCGAGGTCTCCGAGATCGGTTTCGGCTGCATGAGCCTGTCGCACGCCTATGGCGATCGTCCGGACCGGGCGACCGCCGAGGCGGTGCTCAAGGGCGCGCTCGACGCCGGCTACACCCACTTCGACACCGCCTCGCTCTACGGCTTCGGGGCCAACGAGACCCTCGTCGGCGAGGTGCTCAAGGACCGCTACGGCTCGTTCCACCTGGCCTCCAAGTGCGGCCTGTGGATCACCGACGGCAAGCGCGTCATCGACGGGCGGCCCGCCAGCCTGCGCAAGACCCTGGAAGACAGCCTGCGCCGCCTGCAGACCGACCACATCGACCTCTACTACCTGCACCGGCTGGACCCCGACACGCCCCTGGCCGAGACTATCAGCGCCATGGCGGGCTTCATCGCCGAGGGCAAGATCGGCGGCTATGGCCTGTCGGAAGTCTCGGCCGAAACGGTCCGCGCGGCCCACGCCGTGCATCCCCTCGCCGCCGTGCAGACCGAGTACAGCCTGTGGACCCGCAACCCCGAGATCGCGGTGCTGGACGCCTGCAGGGACGTAGGCGCGGCCTTCGTCGCCTTCAGCCCCCTGGCCCGCGGCTATCTCACCGGGCGGCTGACCGACACCAGCGTGTTCGAACCCAAGGACATCCGCCTGGCCATGCCCAGGTTCGACGCCGAGCACTATCCGAAGAACCTGAAGCTGCTCGAGCCCTACAAGGTGATCGCCGAGGACGTCGGCTGCACCATGGGCCAGCTGGCTCTGGCGTGGCTGCTGGCGCAGGGCGATCACGTCATTCCCATTCCCGGCACCGGCAAGCTCGACCACATGATCGAGAACGCCCGGGCCGCCGAGGTCCGCCTCCAGCCGGAAACCGTCGCCCGCGTGGGCGCCATCATCAACCAGAACACGGTCTCGGGCCCGCGCTACAACGCGGCCAACCAGGCCGACGTCGGAACCGAGGAATTCGCAGCATGAGCGTCTGTGTCCGCAACATCCCCCGCGCCGACAAGGCGATCGTCGACGCCTTCTCCAGCTACGGCGTCGCCACCGTGCACGAGGCCCAGGGCCGCGTCGGCCTGATGGCCTCCTACATGCGCCCGATCTACCGCCCGGCGCACATCTCCGGCTCCGCCGTGACCTGCGAGGTCGCCCCCGGCGACAACTGGATGATCCACGTGGCGGTGGAGCAGTGCCAGCCCGGCGACATCCTGGTGGTCACCCCCACCAGCCCCTGCGAGGACGGCTACTTTGGCGACCTCCTGGCCGCCTCCCTGATGTCGCGCGGCGTGCGCGGCCTGATCATGAACGCCGGCGTGCGCGACGCCGCGGTGCTGACCGAGATGAAGTTCCCGGTGTGGTCCAAGGCCATCTTCGCCCAGGGCACCGTCAAGGAGACCATCGCCAACGTGAACGTCCCCATCGTCTGCGCCGGCGGCCTGGTCAATCCGGGCGACGTGATCGTGGCCGACGACGACGGCGTGGTGATCGTGCCTCGGGAAAAGGCCGGCGACATCCTGGCCAAGTCCAAGGCCCGCGAGGAGAAGGAAGAGAAGACCCGCGCCCGCCTGGCCTCCGGCGAACTCGGCCTCGACATCTACGGCTTCCGCGACCGACTGGCCTCCAAGGGCCTTAAGTATGTAGACTACCCCTACAAGGGGTGATCGTTCGGAAGTGGTCCTTCGTCTTCGACGATTTCGACCTGTCCCGTCTTTGCGTCGTAGATCATTCGGTATCGCCGGAGAAATCGGCGACCCAGAATGGCCCCGTGCCACTGGTCGCCCTCGGCTAGTCTGACGCCCGCAAGCGGCTCGAAGATAAGCCGTTGCAGCTGAGGAATGTACATCCGCGCCAAGTACATGGCCGCCATGGACTTCCCCCCAATGCCGCTCACTTCGCCCTTGTCGATTTCGGGCAGCCCGAGTTTTTGGGCCAGCGCATTGTCGATGCAGTTGCCGTCGGCGCCGGTGTCGATCAGCGCCCGGATTTGCTTGCCCATCAAGTCCGGGGTGTCGCCCGGTGCGGCCCTGGACTTCAGTCCGATATCGACGAAAAGCGTGGGGCCGAGCCGCTCCAGGAGGTCCGCCGGAGTCTCGGCGCCTCGCCCCTTCTTAAACCCCGCCTGAGCCGTTCGCATGGGCGGGTCTGAACACCGTGGTGGCCGAGAGTTGAATCGCGGAGGTCCCCACTTGGCGGATCAGATAGGGCCCTAGGTCAAACCGCTCCACCGCGGCGCTGGCCGCTGACTGAAAGTCGCCGAAGGCCTCAACATACCTGCCGTGATGAAAGACCACCCATTCCCCGAGGTGATGGGCTTCGAGATCGGCCTTCATCTGTTCGAAGGCGGCAATGTCATCGTCGAGCGCTGCCATCAAGCCTCCATGACCATCAAAGCCAACCAAAGGGCAGGGATTGACGGCTTTACGGTGAGGCGATTCGTAGCCTGAATTAATGCCCGCCAACCAATTCTGGGCAATCCAGCGCCCCCGTTTCCTGTCCGGACAGACCGCAAACCTGTCCGGACAGTTTCCGGGGAGGAAAGGAAGCTCGTTTGCGCTACCGGCCTGGCGGCCTGCTTGAGCGCGGGAATTCTTGTTCGCGCTACCGCTTCGCTGCTTGAGCGCGGAGCCTCAGCCCATCCGCACCTTGGCGTTGGGGTCGCGCGTCGCGGCGTTGACGCAGTCGCGGTACTCGATGTTCGGGTTCTGGCTCGAGCAGACCTGCTTGGTGTCCTGGCCGTCACGGCCGAGCGGCGCCTCGGCGCGCGCGGTCTGCACGGGCTTGGCGTGTCCGAAGAACAGGAAGGGCTTGGCCATGGCGGCCGGGGCGCCGAGGGCGGCGGCGAAGGCAAGGGCGAGAACTAGGGTCTTCATGGGTCGGATCGAGTCGTCTCAGGCGTTGAACCTGGGATCCAGCCTGACGGCGCCCGCGCCCGGGTCGACGCTCAGACGCGGACGACCGGCGAAATCGCCGTCGTTTGCTCAGAAATCTTGCGCTCTGCACGGACGCGCGGCGGTTTGCGGGCGCCCTCCCGACCAGGCGGAGGCGCGCCCGCAAATCGCGCACAAGCGCTTATTCCTGCTCGATTTTTGGGCGCGTCAGCCGGGCGGCCGGGAGTCGCGCGTCCCGCTACGGCGCTCGGCCTGACGCTGGGCGGCGGTCTTGGGCAGCTCGGGCAGCACCAGGTAGCCCCTGCGATCTTCGTCCAGTAGAGCGAACCGCTGGCCGGCCCGGGTCTTGAAGTTGGCGAGGGTGATACGGCTGTTCAAATCCAGGTCCGAACCGGCCACCGGTTCGCGCTCGCCGAGCAGGCCGTAGGGCGCCGCGCCCGCCGCCTGGGGCATGGCGCCCTGGCCGCCGCCCTGGCCGGGCGGGCCCGCGCCGCCGAAGCCGCCGGGACCGCCGCCGGGACCGCCGCCGCCTCCGCCTCCCCGTCGCCGACCGCCGCCGCCGCCGCCGCCGCCGCCGCCGGGGGGGCCTCCTCCTCGGCCGCCACCGCCCTCGCCGCCGCCTGGCGGGGGCCGGAAGGTCTGGCCGCCGCCGGGGGGGCCGCCCCGGTCGGCGACGATTTCGGGGACAACCTCGGTCTCGTAGGCCTTGAGCTCGAAGCCGTCGATCACGCCGTCATGGTTGGTGTCGAGTTGGGCGAAGAAGCGCGCGGCGTCGGCCACGAACTCGTCGCGGGTGAGTTTGCCGTCGCCGTCCGCATCCGCCTTCCGGAACCAGGCGCCGACGGGATAGGGCTGGCCGGGCGGGGCGCGGAACGGCTCGCCCGCCGGGCTGACGAACAGGCTCGGACGCCCGCCCTCGCCGTCGCCGCCGAATCGCTCGCCTCGCGGACCCTCGCCCCGCGGCGGCCCATCATCCGAGGCGCAGGCCGTCAGGAGCAGCAGGGCCGCGGCGCAGCCCAGAGGCCACAATACTGTGCCGCCTGCGCCACACCGTCCCGAATAAGCTCGACCCATCGCGTTCAACCCTTGTGGTCGGGCCCAATACCAAAAAGATGGGGCCGGCAGGAGGACCCTCAACAGCCGGCCCCATTAAGGCGCCGCGGGTTTGAGGGGAGGGGTCCCGCGGGTGGCTCCTTGGCTAGGGTTAAACCTTGGCCGGAGGTTGGCCGCCGTATTTCAATAAAAAGCGATTGCGGGCGGCCTGGACACAGAGCCGCCCCTTTCATTTTTGATGCGCTATCGCCTGTCGGCTGCTTGAGCGCGGAATGCGCTATCGCCAGTCGGCTGCTTGAGCGCGGAATGCGCGGTCCGACTCAGGCCTTGAAGGGCAAGACGTCGGCGTCGACCGAGCGCGCGCCCACCGGCCTCGGCCGCAGTTCGGCCACCGCCGGGCCGCCGATCATCGGGGTGCGCAGCGACATGCACAGATCGAGCTCGACGCGGTTGGCCAGGGCCGAGACCCCCGCCCAGATGTGCTTCTTCTTGTACGCGTCGCGCTTCTGCATGAAGCGGCGGATCGCCGCCACGCGCTCGGCCGGCTCGCGGTCGGGCGGCAGGGCCAGGGTCACGCTCTGCACGATCTCGGGGGCCAGCTTCTCGACCTCGAACGCGGGGTCGCGCACCTGCAGGTTGATCTCCCCGAAGAAGGGATCGAGGAAGCGCCGGATGTTAGACAGGGCGAAGTACGACGGGGCACGGGGCGTGTCGTAGATCGAGGCGGCCAGGCGGTCGCGCTGTTCGGCGGGAAGGTGGCACAGAAAACGGGCGTAGGCGCGCCGGCCGGTCGGGCGCACCAGGGACGAGAAACTCAGCGGCACGAACAGCAGCCCGGCCGCGTCCTGCGCCAGGGCGTTCAGCGCGCTCTCCACACAGCCCTCGTCGAAGGCCTCGGCCGTCAGGCCCGGCAGGGCTTCGGCGGCGCTCAGGTCCGGATAGGCGTAACGGTCGCGCCGCTGGCGGCGGCAGAAGGCCATGGAGCCGATGAAGCTCTGGGTCATCGACAGATAGAGGCCGGCGTAGACGTGCTCGTACTTGCCGCTGGGGCGCGGCGGCGGGGTGCGCGGCGGCGGATCATCGAATGTCAGGTCGTCCAGGTCGATGCTGTTCGACGAGGGCGCCGGCTGGGCGGGATGCAGGCGTTCGGCCACGGCCTCGACCCGCGCCAGTCGCTCCTCGCGCGCGCGGTCGGCCATGATCCGGTCGATCTCGCCTTCGAACGGTGGACTCAGCGCCTCGCCCGCCGCCATGCGCTCGACGTCGTCGACGCTCAGCCGCGCGAAGCGGTGCACCTCGAGGTCCGATCCCTCGAACAACAGCAGCGACACCTCGCCTTCGCCATCCGAGCCGAACAGCTTCAGCTGCAGTTCCTCGGCCAGGGCCTTGAGTCCGCGCTTGTCCATGCGCTCGGCCCGCGGGTCGGTGAGCACGAAGGAATAGGGCGTCATCTGCTCGAACTGGCGCGGCCACTCCCAGCGGCTCTGCAGGAAGGCGTTGATCACCTTACCGACCAGCAGCTGCAGGTCATCGGCCTTCTGGCCGCCCGGGGGGGACAGGATGCTGACCCGAAGGCAGGCCATGGCCGGCGATACGAGATCGGCTGCACTCACCGGCATAGACGCCGCGCTCCATCCCCGCGAGCCAGTTCGCGAGCGCGCCAAGGCTAGGCCCAGAGGGCAAAGCACTCGTTAACTGCGCGGCCCTTCCCCCAGGATCCTTGAAAACGCTTCAAGCGGCGCGGGACTGGACGGGCGGGCCGCTCCGGTCCTAAGAGGCGACATGCGTCTCAAGCTGCCGGGCCTGGACCCCTTCCTGCTGTTCCTGATCGGGGTGGTGGCCCTGGCCAGCGTCCTGCCCTGCCGCGGCGAGGGAGCGGTGGTGTTCGGCTGGATCACCAACGCCGCGATCACCCTGCTGTTCTTCCTGCACGGGGCCAAGCTCTCGCGCGAGGCGATCCTGGCCGGGGTCGGGCACTGGCGGCTGCACCTGCTGGTCGCGCTCTCGACCTTCGTGCTGTTCCCGGCGCTCGGGCTGCTGATCCGCTTCGCCGGCCAGGGCTGGATCGACCCGCGCAACCACCTGCTCGACGGCCTGCTGTTCCTGTGCCTGCTGCCGTCCACCGTGCAATCGTCGATCGCCTTCACCTCGATCGCCAAGGGCAACGTGCCGGCGGCGGTGTGCAGCGCGACCCTGTCCAACGTCGCGGGCGTGTTCATCACCCCGGTGATGGTCGGCGTGACAATGGGCGCCCTGGCCAAGGGCGGGCATGGCGGGATCGACCTGCACTCCATCGAATCGATCGCCCTGCAGCTGCTGCTGCCCTTCATCCTCGGCCACCTGTCGCGGCCGCTGACCACCGCCTTCATCACCCGGCACAAGACCCTGGTGGGCCGCGTCGACCGCTCCTCGATCCTGCTGGTGGTGTACACGGCCTTCAGCGCCGCTGTGGTCGAGGGGTTGTGGAAGCGGCTGTCCGCGGCCGACATCGCCCTGGTGCTGGTGCTGGACGGGTTGCTGCTGGGCCTGGCCCTCCTGATCACCACCGCCGCCAGCCGCCTGCTGCGCTTCAACAAGGCGGACGAGATCGCCATCGTGTTCTGCGGCTCCAAGAAGAGCCTGGCCTCCGGCGTGCCGATGGCCAGCGTGCTGTTCCCGCCCGCCCTGGTCGGGCCGCTGATCGTGCCCTTGATGCTGTTCCACCAGATGCAGCTGATGGTGTGCGCGGTGATGGCCCGCCGCTACGCCGCCGGCTTCGAGGCCGAGGCGGCGCTGGACGCCGCGCCGGCTGAGGCCTAGCCGCGCTCAAGCAGGCGAAGCCGGTAGCGCAAACAAGATCACTTCGCGCTCAAGCAGGCGAAGCCGGTAGCGCAAACAAGGAATCAGGCGGCGGGCAATAGCCCGGCGGCTGTCAGGATCGGCAGCATGCGGCTGCGGATCTCCCGCCCCGACAGGGGATTGGCCGACTCGATCAGCAGGGCGAACACCAGATCGCGCTCGGGCGACTTGATGCGGCCGATCCACCAGCTGACGCTGCGCGAGGCGTCGGCGTTCGAGGAGCAGGTGGCGCCGAGGTCGTAGAGCTGGGTCTGGCCGCGCACGGCGCCGGCCAGCAGCCCCTGCACGACGCCCTGGGCCTCCGGCTTGGCCGGCAGCTCCGCCTTGGAGAGCTTCCTGAGGAGGTCGGCCTGATTGCGAGCGGAGACGAACAGGCCGCCGCCGGCCGCCGGGCCCATCCAGAAGGCGTCGGGCCGTCCGACGGGCCCGCCCCGGCCGTAGCCGAAGGCCGAGAGCTGCTGCTTGAACCGGTCCGGCCCGATCGCCAGGGCCAGGCGCTGGAACCACCATTCGGCGCCGGTTCTCCAGGCGGCGTTCAGGTCCATGTCCTGCTCCCAGGCCTTGTAGGGCTGGACCTTGCCGTCCCACTTCCACACCTCGGCCGGAGCGACCTTGCCGTCGGAGAGGCCGATTACCGTCAGCGGGACCTGTAAGGTAGCGCAGGGCGGCGCCGCGCGGCCGCACACCGTCTCGGAGCCGTAGCGATAGAGCTCCGCCCCGCTCTTGGCGTCCTTGATCACCATGCAGGTGTCCGGCCCGCCGACCGCCGGGTCGAGCGCCGCCTCGAAGCGGTCCTTGTCGATACCGAGCTTCGGGCCCGCGCCCGGCAGCCGATCGCAGCCGGCCAGCGCCAGGGTCCCGGCGGCGATCAGAAGAAGAACCCGGGAGGGCGCCGCGATCACGCGGCCGACTTGATCCGGTTGCCTTCGTCGAGGAGGACGACGGTGGGGGCGTAGTTGCGCGCCTCCGATGCGTCCAGCTGGCCGTAGGCCACCACGATCACCTTGTCGCCGGCCTGCACCAGCCGGGCCGCCGCGCCGTTGACCCCCACCGTGCGAGAGCCGCGCGGGGCCTCGATGGCGTAGGTGGTGAAGCGCTGGCCATTGTTGATGTTGAGCACGTCGACCTGCTCGTGCGGCAGGATGCCCGAGGCGTCGAGCAGGTCGCGGTCGATCGAGATCGACCCTTCGTACTCGAGATCGGCCTGGGTCACCGTGGCGCGGTGGAGCTTGGCCTTCATCATGGTCAGGAGCATGGCGAGCGCGGGAACATCCGCCGGACTGTCCGGCGCGGCTGATATAGGCGTTCTCGGCTCCGCCATCAATCGCACTGCAGCAAAGGTCCGTGAACGGCGCGGGCTGAACTTGCTCCGCTCCCGGACCGTTACCACCTCATCAGGAGGAGGCGAACGATCATGCCCATCAACAATCCCGCCGAACCGAACGCCCCGTCAGTGTCCAGCGAGGACGCGCAATTCGAGAAGGATCTCGACCGCGCCGAACGCCGTCTGCGCCATGATCGCGAGCACCCGATGTTCGGCGTGCACCCGGACGGCGTCGGCCCGACCCTGGGCCAGGACCTCGGCCGGCCCAATCCTGGCCACGACGTCGACTGGAACGACGAGGAGTACGATCCCCCGACCTGAGCGAGGGCAACCTCGGCGCGTCCCGGCCATTCTCCAGGGAGGCTCGGGGGCGAGCAAAGGACGAACGCCATGGCCGAGCACAGTTCGGGCGAGATGATCGCCATTCAAAAGGTGCAGCCGCGCGAGCCCGGCCGGCTGACCCTGGTGTCGGAGGCGATCGGCGAGGACGGCCGCATCGGCGACGCCTATTCCGCCTGGCACGACAACCTGTCGCCGCCCCTGATGTGGACCGCCATGCCGGAGGCGGAGAGCTTCGCCCTGATCGTCGAGGACCCGGACGCGCCGATGGACCGGCCGGTGGTCCACTGGATGGCCTGGAACATCCCCGGCGACCTCAAGGGCCTGCCCGGCGGTATCAAGGCCGGACGGCGGTCCGACGACATCGACGGCATGGTCCAGGGCCTGAACACCCGGGGCCAGCCCGGCTACATGGGTCCCATGCCCCCGCGGGACGACGGCCCGCACCACTATCATTTCCAGCTGTTCGCGCTGGACATGCGACTCGACCTTAAGCCGAGCACGCCGCTGGACCAGCTGGTGCAGGTGCTCAAGGCCCACACCATCGCCGCCTGCGACCTGGTCGGGCTGTACGAGGCGGACGCCGATCCGGTGGCCCCCGCCGAGCCCCTTGAGGAGCCGCGCTCCTTCGCCGGCGGGCTACAAGGGCGCGGAGGCCTGGACGAAGACGATGTCGACCGTCATGCGCCGCATGACGAGGATGGGGTGGTGCGGCCGGACTAGGGCCTCAGGCGCGCGACGGGCGGCGCGGGCGCTTGGGCTTGAAGGCCAGGAAGCGGCGCGGGTTGTCGACGGTGATCCGGTGCAGGACTTCGTCGCTGGCCCCGGCCGCCTTGAGCTTCGGCAGGAAGGCGGTCAGCGGCCGGCCGTAGCCGCGGGAGGCGTCGCCCGAGATCAGCAGGTGATCGGCGAAGCCGGCGTCGATCAGGGCCAGGACCAGGGGCGCGACGGCGGCGTCGAAATTGCCGCCCTGGCGGTCGAAGCCGACGTAGGCGCCGCGGCGGCAGATGGTCTTGTGCACATAGACCTGCGGGTCGTTGAGATTGCCCAGGTGCCCGATGGCGACACGCCGCGGGTCGACGCCCGCATCTTCGAGGATGTCGAGCTGCTCCAGCGCCGACTTGCCCGGGATGCCGGTGTGGGTGAACACCGGCAGGTTGGTGGCCTGGTGCGCCTTGCCCACCGCGCGGAACACCCTGCGCTCGGTGGCCGTGATCTCGTCCCAGGAGCCGATCTCGCCGAACGCGCCGGCGGGGAAGTCGTCGGCCTGCCGCAGCAGCGCCTGGACGATCTGCTCCTCGCCCATGGCCGCGACCTCCTTCGGGTAGAAGGGCTCGGTGTAGAAGCCGGCGCCCTTGACCACGGGCAGGCCCGACATGCGGGCGGCGGCGCGGATGAAGTCGATGTCCATCCCCGTTCCCGGCAGGCCCGCGTCGACGATGCAGGCTACCCCGTCGCGGCGGGCGCTGTTCAGTTCCTCCACCATCAGGGCGACGTCGCGCATGGGATCGGGGCCCGTCGCCGGCGGCGGGGCGGCCGCGCCGGTCGTTGGCCGACCCTGAGCCTTCAGCACGGCCGCGGAGGCCGCGCGGAATCGGTCGGAGAAGTCCGGCCCCAGGGACAGGTGTTCGTGGAACAGGGTGGCGCCGCCGCCGAGGGCGCCCGGCGAGACGTCCGCGAACAAGGTGCGGATGATCGCGCCCTCCGGGAAGGTCTGGGCCGACGCCGCCAGGGGCGCCGCAAGGCCCGCCGCGCCCAGTCCCAAGATCGCCTGACGGCGGGTCAGCTGGACCATCGGCTTCTCTCCCCGTCCCGGCCTGGCGCCGTTTTCGACGCCGGCATCGGAGATCAAGCGGCCGGCGCCGTCAATGCGCCGCACGGTGATCGTCCGGGAGACCTAGGGGCCGGCCAACTCTTCCGGAATGTCGCGCTGGGCGTGAAGCACGCGCCAGACATCGATGTGATCGGGGCGCGCCATGTAGAACACAAGGTAGGGGTAGGTCTTGACCGGGCATACGCGCAGACCGGGCAGACCGAGCTGATGGGCGTAGCGGTTGGAGCCGCTGGCGGGAAAGGCTGCGATCTGTTCAAGGGCCGACTGCAGAGCGTCGGTGAAGGCGAGAGCGGCGCCCTCGCCCGCTTCGAGAAGCAGATAGTCGATCGCATCATCGACATCGAGCTTGGCCTGTGGCCGCGCGTCGATGCGCTTAACCGCCATCAGCCCCGGCGAATCCGAGCCCGCAGGTCATCGAAATAGGCTTCGTCCGCGGCCGTGGCCGGCCCGGAGTTCGCGCCTTCGAGCAACAGCGCGCGCAGGCGTTCGCGATCCTGATCCTTGCGGATCAGCTCGCGGATGTACTCGCTGCTGGCGACGTAGCCCCCGGCGGCTACCCGCTCTTCGACGTACGCCTTCAGCTCCTCGGGCAGGGAGATGTTCATGGTGCTCATGCGCCGAAGATAGGCCCCTTGGCAAAGTTTGCCAAGTTTTGGAGCACTATGAGTCCAGGAAGCTGCGCAGCTTGCGGCTGCGGCTCGGGTGCTTGACCCCCGGGTCAAGCCCGGGGGGCTAAAGGCTAGGAGTCCAGGAAGCTGCGCAGTTTGCGGGATCTGGAGGGATGTTTCAGTTTCCGCAGGGCCTTGGCTTCGATCTGACGGATGCGTTCGCGGGTGACGCTGAACTGCTGGCCGACTTCTTCCAGGGTGTGGTCGGTGTTCATGCCGATGCCGAAGCGCATGCGCAGGACGCGTTCCTCGCGCGGCGTGAGCGAGGCCAGCACGCGGGTGGTGGTTTCGCGCAGGTTCGACTGGATGGCGGCGTCGATCGGCAGGACCGCGTTCTTGTCCTCGATGAAGTCGCCCAGGTGGCTGTCTTCCTCGTCGCCGATAGGCGTTTCGAGGCTGATCGGCTCCTTGGCGATCTTCAGCACCTTGCGCACCTTTTCCAGGGGCATGGCCAGCTTCTCGGCCAGTTCCTCGGGCGTCGGCTCGCGGCCGATCTCGTGCAGCATCTGGCGGCTGGTGCGGACGATCTTGTTGATCGTCTCGATCATGTGCACCGGGATGCGGATGGTGCGGGCCTGGTCGGCGATCGAGCGGGTGATGGCCTGGCGGATCCACCAGGTGGCGTAGGTCGAGAACTTGTAGCCGCGGCGGTACTCGAACTTGTCGACCGCCTTCATCAGCCCAATGTTCCCCTCCTGGATCAGGTCGAGGAACTGCAGGCCGCGGTTGGTGTATTTCTTGGCGATCGAGATCACCAGGCGCAGGTTGGCCTCGACCATTTCCTTCTTGGCCTGGCGCGCCTCGCGCTCGCCCTTCTGCACGGTCTGGACGATGCGGCGGTAGTCGTCGATCGGCACGCCGGTCTCGGTGGCGAGCGCGGCGATCTCGGCGCGGATGTCGCCGATCTGGCCGTTGTCGTTCTCGGCGAACTTGGTCCAGCGCACGCCCAGCGCCTTCACCTGGTCGGTCCAGTCGGGGCGCATTTCCGAGCCGAAGTAGGCCTTCAGGAACTCGACGCGGCTGATGCCGTAGCTGTCGGCCAGGCGCAGCAGGCGACCTTCCAGGCCCACCAGGCGCTTGTTGATCGCATAGAGCTGCTCGACCAGCGCCTCGATGCGGTTGTTGTTCAGCTTCAGGGTCTTCAGGTGCTGGACGATGGCGCCGGTGGCGACGCTGTAGGACTCGCGGTCCTTGTCCGACAGGTCGGCGCCCTTCAGGCGCTGGGCGACCAGCTTTTCCTGCAGCAGGCGGAAGGCCTCGAACTCGACGGCGATGGCGTCGAGGGTAGCCATGACGCCTTCGCGCAGCTCCGCCTCCATGGCGCTGATGGTCGGGCCCGCGCCGTCGTCGAAGTCGTCGTCGCTCTCGCCTTCCGGCTGCCCTTCGACGGCCTCGGCTTCTTCCTTCTCTTCCTCGGCTTCGGCGACCGCCTCGACCGGCAGGGTCTCCGCGCCGGCGTTCTGGCCGCCGTAGGTCTGTTCGAGGTCGATCACCTCGCGCAGCAGGATGCGGCCGCTTCCCAGTTCCTCGCGCCAGACCATGATGGCTTCGAAGGTCAGCGCGCTTTCGCACAGGCCGCGGATCATGGTGTCGCGGCCGGCCTCGATGCGCTTGGCGATGGCGATTTCGCCCTCGCGGCTCAACAGCTCCACCGAGCC
>Ga0265327_10001036_pt1 | contig 39211 bp, 38 predicted proteins | sample 41621metaG_FD_202089 | JGI IMG/M metagenome (GOLD analysis project Ga0265327, IMG submission 202089) | Rhizosphere microbial communities from Carex aquatilis grown in University of Washington, Seatle, WA, United States - 4-16-21 metaG | ecosystem: Host-associated > Plants > Roots > Rhizosphere... | reverse complement strand
TCTCGTAGACGGCGTCGCGCTGGCGGAAGTACAGCCAGGGGCCGTGGAGCCGGCCCTGTGGGTACACGTCCTCGCGGCGCAGGCCCAGCCAGATCTGAGCCATCCGCTCCACGCCCTCGCGGGTGGGGTCGGCGGCGAAGCCAGCGCCGTTGATGGCGCCGACCGACGCGCCGTAGACGCGGTCGGGCACGAAGCCGTGCTCGACCAGGACCTGGAGCATGCCGATCTGGATGGCGCCCCGTGTGCTCCCGCCGGCCAGCACCAGGGCGGTCATGCCGCCGTCCTCCTCCTCGTCCTCCTCGTCCTCGTCGTCCTCGTCGTCCTCGTCGGACGTGACGCCGGAACGCTCGTCGAGCCACGCCGCCCGGGACCGCCTGGCCTGTCCCACCGTGAACCGGAGGGTGAGGACGATGAGCGCCAGCGCGGCGATCACGAAGGCGCCGAACACCACGCCGAAGAGGAGGGATGAGGCCGCGACGGTCATCACCGCAAAGGCTATCGGCGGGCTGCGTGCCCCCCGGGTCGTGTGACACCCGGGGTCCACACTGGATCCATGGGAACGACGATGGCCCCGAGGGGGGCGCGAGGGCAACGGGGCGGGGTGCCCCGGACGACGGAGGCGACGGGCGGAGGGGCGGTGGGCGCTGACGTGGCTGCGTCGGGCGCTCCGGAGTGGGGTGGTCCGACGGGCCCGCTGGCCGGCACCGCCCTGCTCGACCGCCTGCGCATGACCGGTCGGGCCCGACCGACGGTGGACCCGGCCTTCGTGGCCGACCTGCGGGCCTACCTCGACGAGGGCCTGACCGACGTCGTCGTCGGGCCGGACCGCCTGGTGATCACCCGGGACCGTCTGACCCAGGTGCTGCTGTGCCCGTCGCACCGGTCACCCGACCGGTGCCCGACCCACGTCATCCCGGCCCGGCCCGCGGCCCACCGCGAGGCACCCGGCCGTTCGTTCAACCTCGGCCTCGCCTGCGGCGCCCTGGTCGGGGCCCTCTTTCGTCAGATCGTGGCCACCGGTGCGGTCGCGGATCCGATGGGGGACGCACTCGACGCCCTCGGACTCGACGGCTACCAGACGCCGCTGGTGGCCTGGGTGGAGGGTCTCGACGCCGCCGAACGGTCGGCCCTCCGGGCCGAGGTCGAGCGCCAGGCCGAAGGCCTGGTGGCACGGTGGCCGTCGTTCGACCCCTCGTGGCTGCCGCGCACCGACCAGTCGGCGCGGGCTCCGCTGGCCGGCGGCTCGGTCGAGCTCCGCAGCAGGGTCGACTTCGCCGTGGGCCGTCCCGACCGGTCGTCGGCCTCGGTGGCCCTGGTCGACGTGGTGACCGGTGCACGCCGGCCGGAGCACCGTGAGGCCCGGCACTTCGACGCGCTGGTCGAGACCCTGCGGGGCCATGCACCCCCGTTCGCGACGGCCACCTACCTGGCCCGCACGGGGGAGCTGGACGTCGACCCGGTCGACCACGAGCTGCTGGCCACGGCGGCCCGCCGGACCCTGTCCGGCATCCGACAGGTCCTCGGCGTCGAGGCACCGGCCGCCGACGGTACGTCCTGCGCCGTGTGCCGCACCCTGCTGGTCCGCCCAGCGGTGGTCGTCGCCGTCGGTGCGCCGACCCCGGTCGCCACCGGCCGACCCGAGAGCGCAGGAGCCCCCGACCCGCTCGGGGCCGTGGCCACCTTCCCCGAAGAGGTGGCGGCGTGAGCCGGTTCGAGGGCAACCCGACCGCGGCGCTGCTGGCCCGCCCGTCCGGCGCGGTGGCACCGGGCGAGCTCGAGGAGGCCCGGGCGCAGCTGGTGGCCGGGGTGGCCGACGCCGCTGCCGGCCTCGCTCCCGGTACGCACCTCGAGATCGGCCTGCCGCAACTGCGGCGGGCCCGCTACCGGCCCGAGCTGGTGGCGGAGCCGGAGGGGGCGTTCACCTGGAAGCCGGCCTTCGTGCGCCGGTCGCTCGGGATCGCCACCCTCCGGGCCTGCGTCGGCGGCCGGTACCGGGCACCGGCCGAGGCCGTGGGTCCGGTGGCCGACCTGGCCGTCGAGGAGTGGCGGCGGACCGGGTGGCGGGCCTTCCACTGGGAGCCCTGGCTGGCCGGCCTCGGTGCCGGGGGCCGGGCCGCCGTGCTGGCCGACGCGGTCACGTGGGCGACGCCGCTGTGGAGCGCGCTCGACTGGGCGGCCGTCGGGCCGGTGGCCGAGCTCGGGCGCCCGGACGACCGCTGGCCGGTTCCCGGCCCGGGCGACGTGCACCTGCGCAGCCGTTCCGAGGTGCGGGTTCTGCCCCCGGTGGCGGCCGGCGCGCCGAGCAGCCCCTCCGTCCTGCTGTCGGTCGCCGGCGGACGGCCGGGCGACGGATGGCACGACGAGTTGGCCTTCCTGGCCCTGGTGGCCGGGGTGGCGTCGGCCGCCCGGTCGGTCCCGGCCCGGGTGGTGGGGTTGTGGCCCGAGTCGGGCGCGCTCCGGGTCGCCGAGGTGGACGGCCACGCGCTGATCGGTGCCGTCGACCGGGTGGTGGACACGGTGGCCGTCCTGGTCGACGCCTCGACCGCCCGGATGGCGACCCCGGCCTGAGGTCCTGTCGGTCGTCGGACGGGGGCCGGCCCTCCAGGCGGGGCGGGTCGGCCGTCGCTCAGAAGAGCGCCTTGGCCGCCTTCGCGTCGGGCTTGCCCGCTGCTGTGAGGGGGATCTCGTTCACCAGGAGCAGCTGGCGCGGCACCTTGTAGCCAGCCACGTGGCTGCGGCAGTGGTCGCCGAGGCCGTCGAGGTCGAGCACGGCGGCGCCGTCCCGCAGCCGCACCACAGCGGCCACCCGCTCGCCGAAGCGCTCGTCCGGCAGCCCCACCACGATGGCGTCGTACACGTCGGGGTGGGCCTTGACCGCCGCCTCGACCTCCTCGGGGAAGATCTTCTCGCCGCCCGAGTTGATCGACGCCGACCCGCGCCCATGCACGGTGATCACGCCGTCCGGCTCGACGGAGGCCAGATCGCCGGGCACCGACCAGCGCACGCCCGCCGCGTCGGTGGGGAACGTGGCCGCCGTCTTGGCCTCGTCCCGGTAGTAGCCGACAGGAATCCGTCCGGTCCGGGCCAGGCGTCCGATGCGGCCGTCGCCCGGGGCCAGGGGCAGCAGGTCGTCGTCCAGCACCGCCGTGTCGTCACTCATGACGAACTTCGGCCCGCTGGCGCCGGCCTCGACGGCGCCCTGGGCGCCGGACTCGCTGGAGCCGAAGCGGTCCATGATGATGGCGCCGGGCAGCTGGGCGGTCAGGTCGGCCTTGACCGCGGCGGACAGCATGGCGCCGCCCGAGCCGATCACCACCAGGGTCGACACGTCGTAGGTGCCCGGAGCGGCGGCGGCCAGCGTCTCCGCCAGCGGCCGGGCCATGGCGTCGCCCACCAGGGCCGAGGACACGACCCGCTCGTCGCCGATGAGGCGGAGGATCCGGTCGGGATCGAAGTGGTGCTCGGTGTAGAGCACGGTCGTGCCCGCCATCATGAAGGCGTTCCACATGGCCCACTGCGCGTTGCCGTGCATGAGCGGCCCGACCACCAGCATGGGGATCCGGGCCGAGGGGTCGGGGTTGAGCCGCCCGGCCAGCTCGTCGGCCGTGGAGATCGGCTCGGCGCCCCACCCGCCACCGCCCATGGCAGCGAAGAAGATGTCCTCCTGACGCCACATGACGCCCTTGGGCATCCCGGTGGTGCCGCCGGTGTAGAGGATGTAGAGGTCGTCGGGCGACCGGGGGGCGAATCCCCGCCCGGGATCGGCCGACGCCAGGGCGTCCTCGTACGCGGTGGGTGCCGTCCCGGCGGCGGCGGTCACGGGGTCGCCGGCGTCCGTCGGAGGAGCGTCGATCACGAGCAGCTCGGGCACCCCGCCGTCCGTCCCCTCGAGGGAGTCCGCCACGAGCTGGGCCAGCTCCTGCTCGTAGACCAGCGCCCGCAGGTCGGCGTTGTCGACGACGTAGCGCAGCTCGGGGGCGACATAGCGGAAGTTGAGGTTGATGGGCACCGTGCGGGCCTTGTAACAGCCGACCATCGACTCGACCCACTCGGCCCGGTTGCGGGCCAGGATGCCGACGTGGTCGCCCGGGCCGAGCCCGAGCGACCCGAGGTGGTGGGCCAGCCGGTTGGCACGCTCGTCGAGCTCCCGGTAGGTGAGGCGCACGTCGCCGGCCACCAGGGCGAGCCGGTCGGGGACGGTGTCGGCCACCAGCTCGAACAGGTCCGCCAGATTGAACTCGCGATCGCTCACCGTCTCTCCTCCGTGGGGTCGTGCGCGGTGCGGTGCCGGGACCGGTGGGGTCGTGCCCGGCGCGGCCCGGATTGCCGCACCCGCGCGTCCGTAGCATGCTGCTCCGGAACCCGGAACGGTAGCCAGTCAGCACCGGCGCGGGCACCGCACGACGACGACGGGTGGCACGGGCGACCCGGGGGGAGGCACCAGTGACCGAAGCGACCGGACCGACGACCGGCATCGCCGGGTGGACCGCACTCGTGACCGGAGGAGGTAGTGGCATCGGGCTCGGCACGTCGCTCCGCCTCGTGCGCGACGGCGCCCAGGTGACCATCTGCGGCCGCACCGAGGACAAGCTGGCCGGCGCCGTCGAGGAGCTCCGGGCCGCGGCGGCCGACAGCGGGTCCGGCGGCTCGGCCGCCTACGTGGTCGCGGACGTGACGGTGGAGGACGACGTGGTCCGGGCCGTGACGGCCGCCGCCGGGCCACGCGGCCACCTGGACATCCTGTTCGCCAACGCCGGCGGCTCCCACACCATGGGGCCCATCGCCGAGGCCGACCTGGCCGGGGTGCGGGCGACGGTCGACCTCAACATGATCGGGACGTTCCTCTGCATCAAGCACGGCGCGCCACTCATGGCCGCCGGCGTGGGTGCGGGCGTCGACGGCGGGGCCGCCACCGGCGGGTCGATCATCGGCATGTCGTCAGGGGCCGGCCACTTCCCGCACCGCTACCTGTGGGCCTACGGTGCGTCCAAGGCCGGCATCGACATGATGTGCCGGTACGCGGCCGAGGAGCTCGGCCACACCGGGGTGCGGGTCAACACGGTGCAGCCGGGGATCGTGGACGACGAGCTCATGTCGTTCATTACCGCCGGCGGCCCGCTGCTCGACGACTACCTGGCCGAGATGCCGGTCAGCCGGGTCGGGACGGTCGAGGACATCGCCGCCGCCGTCCGGTTCCTGGCCGGTCCCGAGTCCGGGTGGATCACGGGCGAGTCGTTGGCCGTCGACGGGGGCCACCACCTGCGGCGGGGCGCCAACTACGGGCTGCTGTTCGGCTGAACGGGCCTCCGCCGCCCACCCCTTCCCCCCGGCGTCGGCCAGGGGCTAGCGTTGTCGCCGCAGAACCGTCCGGAGCCCATCCGCACGGGGTTGCGTGTGCTGGTGGGTGTCCCGGAGCGAGGGCCCGGACCGCAGGCGCACGTGGGGGTCAGCACCGAACCGGAGGTTTCCATGTCCCGTCCGTCCCGCCTGCGTACGTCCGCCCGTCGCGCCCTGGCCGCCGCGCCGCTTGCCGGTGCCGGCCTCCTCCTGGTCGGCCTGTCGGCCGCACCCGCCACCGTCGCCGGTGCCGCCACCACCTCGGCTGCCACCCCCTCCGTGGTCCTGACCGTCCCGACCGCCCTGCACCACGGCTACCGCCACGGTGCCGTGCCCCGCAAGACCCACGACGTCGGCGGGGTCGACGCCCTCGGCTTCGCACCCCAGGTGCCCGGTCAGGCGCCGAAGGCCTCGGCCCGCAACCTGGTCAAGTACGGCGGCGGCCTGACCGCCGGCGGCCTGTCCGGCGCCGGCGTGACCACCGGCGCGCCGGCGGTGTACCTGGTGTTCATGGGCAACCAGTGGGGCACGGAGTCCACCAGCGGCGGCCAGGTCCACTTCTCGGGCGACTCGTCCGGGTTCGCGCCCGCGCTGCAGACCCTCTACGCCGGCCTGGGCACGGGCGGCGAGCGGTGGAGCGGCATCATGACCCAGTACTGCGACGGCGCCGCCGTCGGCGCCACCACCTGCTCCGAGGGCGATTCCCAGATCCCCTACCCGACGGGCGGGGTCCTGGCCGGTGTCTGGTACGACAGCTCGTCGTCGGCCAGCACGCAGGAGTCGGCCGGGCTGACCGGCCACGAGATGGCCGTCGAGGCGGAGGCCGCCGCCACCCACTTCGGCAACACCGACCAGGCGTCCAACCGCGACACGCAGTACGTGATCGCGTCGCCCACCGGGACGAACCCCGACGGCTGGGCCGACCCGCGCACGGGCTACTGCGCCTACCACGACGACACCCACGACGCCTCGATCGACGGTGGCGGCGCGGTGTCGGGCCCCATCGTGGCCTTCACCAACCTGCCCTACGTGCCCGACGCCGGTGCGAGCTGCGGGGCCGGCACGGTCAACAGCCCGGGCACCCTGGACGGCGCCACCGAGGCGGCGGCCCACGAGTACGCCGAGACGATCACCGACCAGTTCCCCGAGGGGAGCCCGGTCCCCGGCTGGATCAACACCGCCGGATCCGAGGTGGCCGACCTGTGCGCCTACGTCTCGACCGGTCCGGGTGCCATGTTCAACCTGACCCTCGGTGACGGCACCGTGGCCGTCCAGGGCATCTGGTCGAACCGGACGGCGGCGTGCTCGGACGGCGAGACCGTCTACGCGTACACCCCGTCCGTGTCGAGCATCGCCCCGACCGCCGCTGCGGCGGGTATCCCGGTCACCATCCACGGCGCCAACCTCGGCACCGCCACTTCGGTGCGGTTCGGCGGCGTGGCCGGCTCGATCACGTCGGACACACCCGGTGCGGTGGTCGCCACGGTCCCAACCGCGGCCGTCGACGGGGTCGTGTCCGTGGTCACCTCGTTCGGCACCGCCACGTCGGCAACCACCTTCCACGTGGCCCCGACGGCGTCCTCGCTCTCGTCGGGCACGGTCGCCCGGGGCGGCTCGCTGACCATCTCCGGCTCGGGGCTGGGCTCGCTCAAGAAGGTGACGGTGGGCGGCAAGAAGGCCGTGATCACCTCGGCCGGCCCGACGCAGGTCACGGTGACGGTCTCGTCCCGGGCGGTGCTCGGTTCCGGCTCGGTGACGGTCACCTCCAAGTACGGCACCTCAACCCTGGGGGGCCTGACCGTCAGCTGACCCGGTCCGCCGGCCGGTGCACCCGGCGGGTCCGGCCCGACTACCGGGGTGCTCGGGCCTGCCGGTAGCGTGACCCGGGTGACCGTGCCCATGGGACGCCGATGACCGGGATGGGCGGCTCCTCGGGGCCGGGCGACTCGTCCATCGTCGCCGAGTTCCACCACGCGCTGGCCACCCAGGGCGTGCTGATCCTGGTCCTCCTGGCCGTGCTGTTCATCGGCTGGAACCAGTTGCGGTCGATGCAGTACCGGCGGGCCGCGGCGCGCGGCGAGCCCTTCGGCCAGACGACGGCCGCGCCGCCCCCGGAGCCGTCCGGCCGCCGCTTCCTCCGCATCGCCTTCGGGCTCCTGTGGCTGTTCGACGGCCTGCTGCAGCTCCAGTCGGGCATGCCCCTCGGCCTCCCCGGTGTCATCCGCGGCTCGGCGGCCACGTCGCCGGGGTGGGTCCGCCACATGGTCGACAACGGCCTGACGCTGTGGACCAACCACCCGGCCGCGGCGGCCGCCTCCACCGTCTGGATCCAGCTCGGCATCGGGGTCCTCCTACTGGTGGCGCCGCGCGGGCCCTGGAGCCGCGCCGCCGGTGTCGTCGGCGCCGGCTGGGGGCTGGTGGTGTGGTCGTTCGGCAACGCCTTCGGCGGCATCTTCGCCCCGGGCCTCACCATCCTGTTCGGCGCTCCCGGGGCCGTGCTCTTCTACGTGGTGGCCGGCGGCATGGTGGCGCTGCCCGACCGGGCCTGGGTCGGACGGCGCCTCGGCCGGCTCACGCTCGGCGGCACCGGCCTCCTCCTGCTCGGGTTCGGCGTGCTCCAGGCGTGGCCCGGCCGCGGCTTCTGGCAAGGATCGGTCCACACCGGGTCGGTCCATGCCGTGCCGGGCACGCTGACCGCCATGGTCGACCAGATGGCCCAGACGTCACAGCCGAGCCCGTTCGGGTCCCTCGTATCGTCGTTCGCTTCGTTCGACCGCACCCACGGCTGGGGGGTCAACCTGGTCGCCGTCCTGCTGCTGCTGGTCCTCGGCGGGCTGCTCGTCGGGGTGGCGCTGGCCGCTCGTGACGGGGGCACCTCGGACGGCGCGACGGGAGCCGTCGGTGCGGATGCGCTCGACGCCCGCATCCGCCGGGTCCTCGACCCGACCATGGTCGTGCTGGCCGTCGCCTGCATCGCCGACTGGGTGCTGATCGAGGACCTCGGCTTCTGGGGAGGCGTGGGCACCGACCCGAATTCGATGCTGCCCCTCCTCTTCCTGGCGTTCGGGGGCTACCTGGCGCTCACCCGGCCGTGGTCGGCTGCCGGGGTCGGGTCGGTGGGGGAGGGTGGGGCGGAGTCGTCGGCGCCCGAACCGGAACCGGCGCCCGCGCCCGAACCGGCCGTCGTCGGCACCGGGGCATCGGCGTCGGCGGCCACCCCGACGGCACCGGCGCGCGCGTGGTGGGAGGGGATCGACTCACGACGGGCCGGCCGGATCGCGGCCACGGTCGGGGCGCTCGGCATCCTGCTGGTGGGGGTGGCACCGATGGCCGCGGCCGCGGCCGACCGCTCGGCCGACCCGCAGCTCGCCATCGCGCAGAACGGGGCGCCCAACATCACGTCCGGCCCGGCGCCGGCCTTCACCCTGACCGGCACGGACGGGGCGGCCGTGTCGCTGGCCTCGTTGCGGGGGTCCGTCGTGGTGCTGACGTTCCTCGACCCCGTCTGCACCACCGACTGCCCGATCATCGCCCAGGAGCTCCGGGTGGCCGACTCGCTGCTGGGCGGCGACTCGGCCCACGTGAAGTTCGTGTCGGTGGCCGCCAACCCCGAGTACCACTCGACCCAGAACCTCATCGACTTCAACCGGCAGGAGGGCCTCGACGCCCTCCCGAACTGGCTGTTCCTGACCGGGTCCACGGCCGAGCTTCAGAAGGTGTGGAACGACTACGGCGTGTCGGTGCAGACGGCGCCGGCCGGCGGGATGGTGGCCCACGCCGACATCGTCTACGTCATCGACCAGGACGGCACGGTGCGGCGCATCATCGACGCCGACCCCGGCGCGGCCGACTCCTCGACCGAGTCCTCCTTCAGCGGCCTCGTCGCCGCACAGGTCACCCAGGTCCTCCACCGGTGAGCCGCCGGACGTGGCTCGTCGTCGGCGCGGTCGTGGTGGTGGCCGTGGGGGTGACCATCGGCGTGCTCGCCACCTCCGACGCCCCGTCGGTGACGGTGCCGACCGTGGCGCTGCAGGGGCCGCCGGTCCCGTCGTCCACCACGACCCCGGCCGTGGCCGCCGCCGTCCTCGGCATGGGCCGGCTCGACGACCCGGCCAACACCTTCTACCAGCTCCTCACCCGCCCGGCCGGCGCCGCCGGCTGGAAGCTCGAGACGCCCCCGGGCGTGGCCGACAACGGCGGCCTGGTGGTGGGGTCCTCGGTCCGGGGAGACCTGACCGCCGGCTTCCTGCCGGCGGCCGACCTGACCTTCTCGGTGCTGGCCTCCCGTCCGGCCGGCTCGTCCCAGTGGGCGGCCGGCGACGTCCCCGGCACGCTGGCCGCCGAGCCGGACGCGCTGGCCACCGGTCCCGCCGGCCAGGTGGCGGCGGTGCTGTCCGGTGACGGCACCCCGGTGGAGCAGCAGGCCGCCGGCGCCACGTCGTGGACGCGGCTGACCACGGCAGGCCAGCTCTCGGCGGTGGCGGGCGGCTGCCGGGTGACCCGCGTCACGTCGGTGGCGGTCTCGACCGGGGGCACCCCCTTCGTGGGCACCCGCTGCACCGGCACGTCGGTCGGCGTCTTCGTGCCGACCTCGTCGTCCGGCGGGTGGACCAGGCTCGGCCCGACGCTCGGCGCCTCGGGGGTGTCGGCCGCCACCGTGCTGCGGCTGACGGCCGACGGGCCCGGCGTCGACGGGCTGGTGGAGGGGAGCGGGCAGGGGCGGTCGTCCCTGGTGGGGCTGTGGGGGGATGCGTCGGGACTGGTGGCCTCGGCGCCCCTGACCGTGCCGAGCGGCTGGACGGTGCGGGCCACGGCCACCGGCGGCGCCGGCGGGAGCGGGGCCCAGGGCCTGGCCGTGCTGCTGGGCTCCCGTTCGTCGTCCGCCCTCCGACTGACCGGCGTGTCCGGGCCCGGCCAGCCGTGGGTGTCCTTCACCACGCCCCCGTCCGGCACCACCGACGTGGCCCTGGTCGGTGGCGAGGTCGACGCGTTCGTGCCGTCGGGGTCGAACCTGCACGTCTGGTCGGCCACCGGCACGGGGTCGTGGCACGAGATGGACCGGCTCACCGTGCCCATCCAGTACGGCTCGTCCGACTGACCCGGTCCGACGGAGTCGCGGCCGGCGGGGGGCGACCCGCGCACCGCCGCTAGCATCGGGCCGTCACGGAAGGACGGCCGATGGAGCTCCCCCAGTTCTGGCAGATCACCCCGGTGGCCGTCGGCGCCCTGATCGTCGGCACGGCCCACGAGGTCGGCCGCCAGCGTCTGGCCCGCCGGCAGGGGGACCGTCACCGCCGCGAGCGCTGGCACCGGGCCCTGGCCTTCTACGCCGGCCTCGTCCTGCTCGCCCTCGTCGCCTCCGGCCCGCTCGGCCGCTGGTCGATGTCGTGGATGAGCATCCACATGGTGACGCACGTGCTCGAGATGTTCTACCTGCCCCCCCTGCTCATCCTCGGGGCGCCGTGGGTGCCGCTGCTGTTCGCGGCGCCGACCGACCGGCGCCGCCGCTGGCTGCGCTGGTACCACCTGTCGAGATCGGGGGCCGTGCTGCGGGGGCCGGTGGCCGTGCTGACGACCCCGGTGGCGGGCATCGTCCTGTTCAACGCCACCATGGTGCTGTGGCACATCCCGGCCGTCTACGACTGGGCCTCGTGGCACCAGTGGGCCATGGACTGGCTGATGGCGCCGATGTTCGTGGTGACCGGCTACCTGTTCTGGCGGATCATCCTGCCGTCGCACCCGACCGGTCCGAGGGGCTCCACCAAGATGCAGGTGGCGGCGGTGGTGATCACCGCCTTCGAGATGCTGGTGCTGGCCATGTCGATGGCCATCCTCACGAAGACCCCCTGGTACTCGATGAACATCGCCATGGACGGGCCGGTGGCCGCGCTACGCGACCAGCGCTGGGGGGCCGGCATCCTGTGGATCTGCGGCGACTTCTGGGCCGTGCCCGCGCTGGTGCTGATCGCCTACCGCCTCTACGGGCAGGAGGGCGGGGTGTCCGCCTCCTTCGAGCGGGCGCTCGGTCGGGTCTGACCGCCGCTCCACCCGGGGTCCGGGTTCAGGCGGACCCGTCCTCCCGGGCCTGGCGGCGCTCGTCCTCCTCCATGGTGCGCAGGTAGGCCTGCCAGGCGGCCAGGTCGGGATCGTCGTCGACGGGGCTGCCCGGAGCGTCGGCCGGGGCGTCCCCACCGACGTCGGGCACCGCCGGGCCGGTGGGTGCCGCCGCCGCGGGCCGCTTCCGGGACCGCCCGTCCGTCTCGTGGAGCAGGTTCCACCACATGTAGACGGCGAAGGCGGCGAAGATCGGCCACTCGAACACGTAGGCCCAACTCAGCGTGTTGCCGCCGAGCGCCCGTCCGACCTCGAACACGAAGGCGCCGATGCAGAGGGCGAGACCGGCGGCCAGGGTGAGGTGGAGCTTGAGCGCCGGGGTGCCGCGCAGCCTCCCGCCCTCGGTGGCGTCCGCCCGTGCGGCGGGCACGTCGTCGTCGTGCCGTGGGGCCACGGCGTCACCCTACCGAGCAGTGAGCCGGCCGGAGGTACCGCTGCGGGATGCACAGGTGTGCACGTCGGGGGCGGGACGGGTCCGGAGGTTGTCCACCTGGCAGATAGATGAATTCGCGCTGTGAAACTGCTAAGAAAGCCTTTGGGGGAAGGTGACCGGGAGCGTCCCGGTCGTCGAGTCGGCCGGTCCGACACGACCGTGGGGGAGGCTGGAGCGCTCCTCCCGGACGTGCGTCAGTGGGAAGTGAGGGTCGTGACAGAGCCTGGAGCATCGACGCAACCGGAGGGGACGGCGTCCGCCGATCCACCTTCGCCGAAGGCGAGACCACTCGGCATCGTCCTGACGTTCGTGGTGGCCCTGGTGGCCATCGGGGGCGTGGCCGCCTTCTTCATCTCGCAGACCTACACCTCGCCGAACTACCCGAACGGCGTCCAGGTGGCCAAGTCACTCGGGACGCAGGAGGTCAACGGCCAGACGGTCCAGCACGTCTCGCTCGCCTTCAACACCTACCCGGACTCGACCGGGACGGTGGACGGCAAGCCGGTGCACCCGAACGGGAACCCGAGCTGGCCGGCCTACGCCCTGTCCAACCAGTTCCAGGTGCCGGCCCACTCGCTGGTGACCGTCACCATCCGCCAGTACGACTCGGGCGGCTCGCTCAACAACCCGTGGTTCGCCAAGGTGAGCGGCACGGTCGGCGGCGTGGCCGCCTTCACGTCGCCGGATGGCAAGACCACGGTGTCGAACCACATCGACCCGGACAACGTCGGCCACACCTTCACCATGCGGGGTGCACCCGGTGTCGACCCGAACTTCTTCCTGAGCGTGCCCCTGCCGACCAACGAGAACCTGCCCAACGACGACGACAACCCGGACGCCGGCCAGTACTACACGGTCAAGTTCTCGTTCATGTCCGGATCCAAGGGGGTCTACGCCTGGAACTGCGAGTTCCCCTGCGGGCAGATGGTGGCCAGCTTCGGTGGCGTCATGGGCGCCTACGGATTCATGTCGGGGTTCGTCCATGTCGTTTGAGGAAGAGGTAGACGAGATCGAGGCCAACACCCTCCTGGGCGGCGCGCCGTTCTTCTCCCGTCCCGGCGGGAAGATCTTCATCATCTGGCTGGTCTTCACGATCATCGGGGTGCTGATCGGGGCCTACGCCCCCCACCACCTCCTGCCCGGCCTCCAGTCCCCCGAGGGTGGCGACGTGTGGGCGACGATCGTGTTCTTCACGGTCCTGGCCGCGCCGGTGGCCGCGCTGGTGTACGCCATCGCCTTCTACAGCCTGTTCGCCTGGCGCCACCGCTCGGACGACCCGGACGTGCCGCCACCGGACGCCGAGCCCCAACGCGGCAACGGCCCGGTCACGGTGGTGTGGCTGTCGGTGTCGACGGTGCTCGTCGTGGTCCTGCTGTTCTGGGGCATCACGGTGTGGAGCGCCCAGCAGGTCACGCACCCGAACGCCCTCCAGGTGAACGTGACGGGCCAGCAGTGGCTGTGGACCTACAGCTACCCAGGCACCGGCGTGGAGACGAGGACGCTCGAGCTGCCGGTCAACCGCCCGGTGCAGTTCAACGTGACCTCGGTCGACGTGACCCACGGCTTCTGGCCCGCCGCACTCGGTGTGCAGGTCGACGCCAACCCCAACGTGGTCACGGTCATCCGCACCACCCCGAACAAGACGGGCAAGTTCATCGTGCAGTGCAGCCAGCTGTGCGGGCTGTACCACGCCTTCATGAACAACAACGGCTACGTGGTCAGCCCGCAGCAGTTCGACGCCTGGCTCCAGAGCAACGGCGCCACGCCGACCTCGGCCGCCACGGCCGCCGGCACGTCGGCGGGAGCCACGACCACGGCGATGAAGAAGTGACGGCGGACATGCACGACGACGGCAGGATCTCCGGACGCAGCGAAAGGGTACGGACGTGACGACAGCTGTGGCTCCACCCCTCCTCGAGGACACCCCGATCGGGCCCAAGGCCGGCGGGTTCTACCGGCACCAGAGCGTCTGGACCGGCCTCGGCTTCGGCATCTTCCTGGGCTTCCTGGCCTGGCTCATCTCCCACGCCACCGTGCAGGGCTCCAACTGGGGCACCGACATGGTGGTCACCTGCACCATGGTCGGGTGGGTGGTCGGCTTCAACATCGGGGTCGGGACGTTCAACGCCCCGATCCGCTGGATGCTGGGCCACGACCAGACCCACGAGGACGAGCTGTACGCGGCCGGTGTGGGGCAGGGCAGCTCCCGCTACCTGAAGTTCTGCACCGACCACAAGGTCGTCGGCACGCAGTACCTGGTGCTGGTCATGGTGCTGTTCGGCGTCGGCGGCACGCTGGCCATGATGATCCGCACCCAGCTGATCACACCGCACTCGACGTTCCTCGACCCGCAGACCTACAACGCCATCGTCACCATCCACGGCATGGTGATGATCATCGCCACCATCATCATGGTGTCGGGGCCCTTCGCCAACTTCATCATGCCGATCATGATCGGCGCCAAGGACATGGCCTTCCCCCGGCTCAACGCCATGAGCTTCTGGGTGGTCGTGTCGGCCGTGCCGTGCCTGCTCGCCACCTTCTTCCTCGGTGGCGTCAACGCCGGCTGGACGACCTACGCCCCGCTGTCGGTGCAGGCACCTGCGGCCATGGACGCCTTCGCGATGACCATCATCACCTTCGTGGTCTCGGTGACGATCGCCGGCGTCAACACCATCGTCACCGTGGTGACCATGCGGGCCAAGGGCATGACCATGGGTCGCCTCCCCATCTTCACGTGGGGGTCGGTGGTGGGCGGCGCCCTCGGCCTCTACGCCATGCCCGCCTTCCTGGTGGTCATGACCATGATGATCACCGACCGGGCCACCGGCACCTCGTTCTTCGTCCCCGAGGTGGGCGGCTCGCAGTGGCTCTACGAGAACATCTTCTGGATCATGGGTCACCCGGAGGTGTACGTGATCCTGATCCCACCGGTGGCGGCCGTGCTGGAGATCGCCAGCACCTTCGCCCGCAAACCGGTCTTCGGCTACAAGGTGGCCATCGCCGGGTTCGTGGCCATCGCCTCGTTGTCGATCATGGTGTGGGCCCACCACATGTTCACGACCGGCTGGGCCCCCAACCTCGCCGCGCCGTTCATGCTGACCACCGAGCTGATCTCGATACCGACAGGCATCATCTTCCTGTGCACGATCGGCACCCTGTGGAAGGGCAGCATCTGGACACGATTGCCGATGTACTTCGTCTACCTGTTCGTGTGGAACTTCATCATCGGCGGCGTGACCGGCATCTACCTGTCCGATGTGCCCGCCGACCAGTTCTTCCACGGCGACATGTTCGTGACCGCCCACTTCCACTACACACTGCTGGGCGGCGCCATGATCGGCGCCACGGCAGCCGTCTGCTACTGGTTCCCGAAGGTCACGGGCCGGATGCTCAACGAGGGGATCGGCAAGGTGGCCTTCTGGATGATCGCCATCGGGATCCAGGTCACCTACTTCGGCCAGTTCTGGGAGGGCTTCCAGGGCATGGCCCGCCGGGTGGCGTACTACAACCCCCACTACGAGGCGGCCAACCAGATGTCGACGGCCGGTGCCTACCTGCTCATGGCCGGCTGGCTGGTGTTCCTCTACATGATGCTGAGCAGCTGGCGGCACGGGAAGATCGCTCCGGCCAACCCGTGGCACGCCAAGACGCTCGAGTGGAAGGTGCCGACCCCGGTGCCGCTCGAGAACTTCCTGGTGGACCCCGTGGTCACCTCCGACCCCTACACCTACGGCGAGGGCGTGCCGGACGGGCAGGAGGTGCCGGCGACGGCGCCCGCCCCCGAACCGGAGCTGGTGCCGGCCGGGTCGGCCCCAGGTGACGAGCACGACGGCGGAGGAGCGAGCTGATGGCCATCACCGAGACCGACCACGGAACGGACGGCCATGACGCCCACGGGCACGGCCCCGTGGTGGCCGGGGCCGAGAACCCGGGAGGCGAGCACGAGACGGCCTTCCGGCGTGACCAGAAGGAGCGGCTCATGCTGTGGCTGCTCATCGGCGGCGACGGCCTGTTCCTCGTCCTCGAGCTGTTCACCTGGTTCTACCTGCGGGCGCTGAACGTCAACGGGCTGTGGAACGGGGCCGCCTGCACCAAGGCCAACCCCTGCACCGACGGCCTGGGGAACCCGATCAACGCCCCCATCACGAAGGCCGACCCCAAGCACGCCATCATCATCGCCGTCAGCACGGTGCTGGCCGCCGCCTTCGTGTGGCTGGCCGAGTCGGCCGCCCGGCGCGACGCCGGCAAGCGGGCCGTGTCGGCCATGGCCGGTATCGGCGTGCTGTTCATCCTGCTGGCCGTCGGCTGGCAGATCTACCAGTTCCAGGTCATCCCGTTCACGACGATCGATGGGGCCTACGCCTCGACGTACATCTTCTTCATGGGATCGACGCTGGCCCACCTCATCCTGCTGACCTTCATCATGCTCGGCCTCTGGATCCGGGCGTCGAAGGGCCGCTACGCCGGCGCCACCTGGTACCGGGTGCGGCTGATCCGGTTCTTCGCGGTGTGGATCGCCGTGTCGACCGTCATCCTGGTGGCGGTGGGGGCCCTCTTCTACTGACCGGCGGCCCGCCGGGTCGGGGGACCCGGTGGGCGCTGGTGCTCCCGGCGCCGCAGGCGCTCAGGGCTCGAAGCGGTAGCCCATGCCGGGCTCCGTGATGAAGTGGCGGGGCCGTGCGTGGTCGTCCTCCAGCTTGCGCCGGACGCGGCCCATGAGCACCCGGAGGTACTCCGTCTCCGTCTCGTACTGTGGGCCCCACACCTCGTGCAGGAGCTGGCGCTGCGACACCAGGCGCCCCGGATTGCGCACCAGCACCTCGACGATGTCCCACTCCTTCGGCGTCAGGTGCACCTCGGCGCCGTCCCGCACCACCTTGCGGGTGTCGAGGTCCACGGTGAACCCCTCCGCCTCCACCCGCGGGTCCTGGTCGGCGCCGGGCGCCCGCCGCAGTGCGGCCCGGATCCGGGCCAGCAGCTCGTCCATCCCGAACGGCTTGGTCACGTAGTCGTCGGCGCCGAGGTCGAGCGCCTCCACCTTGCTCATCGACTGGTGGCGGGCTGACAGGACCAGGACCGGCACCTGGCTCCAGCCCCGGATGCCCGTGATGACCTCCACGCCGTCGATGCCGGGCAGGCCGAGGTCGACCAGCACCAGGTCGGGGTGCCAGTGGGCGACGCGGTCGAGGCCCTCCTCGCCGGTGCGGGCCCCTTCGACCTCGTAGCCGCGGGCCCCGAGGCTGATGGTGAGCGCCCGCAGCAGCGACGGGTCGTCGTCGATGACGAGCACGCGGGTCCCGGCCGTCGTGCCGTCCGCCGTGGTCACGGCTCCACCCGTGCGCCGTGCCCGTCGGGCTGCGGGCCGCCGTCGTCCGGCACGACCACGTCCCCGTCCAGGTCGGCGTCGAGGATGGTGTCGGTGTGGTCGACCGGACCCGGCAGGCGGACGACCATGGTGCAGCCGCCGCCCGGGGTGTCCTCGAGGTCGAGCTGGCCGCCGACCGCCTCCACGAAGCCTCGGGAGACGGCCAGCCCGAGGCCGACGCCGGTGCCGGTGTCGGTGTCGCCGAGCCGCTGGAAGGGCTGGAAGACGAGGTCGCGGTCGACCGGCCGGATGCCGGGACCATGGTCGACCACCCGCACGTCGACCCGCCCGGCCACGCCGCCGACTTCGACGCGCACCGCCCGGCCCGCCCCGTGCAGCAGGGCGTTGTCGACCAGGTTGGCCACCACCCGTTCCAGCAGGACCGGGTCGGTGTCGACGGGCGGGAGCCCAGCCTCGACCGCCACCGTCACGCCCTGCCCCCGGGGCCCGAGGCTGGACAGTGCGCTGTCGACCACGTCGCCGACGTCGGTGGACCGCCACAGCACCTCCATGGCGCCCGTCTCGATCCGGCTCATGTCGAGCAGGTTCTCCACCAGCGCGCTGAGGCGGTCGGCCTCGTCGTCCACCGTGTGGAGCAGGATGGCCGTCTCCTCCGGCCCGAACTGGAGCTGGTCGGACAGCAGGCTCGACGAGGCCGCCTTGATGGAGGCCAGCGGGGTCCGTAGGTCGTGGCTGACCGCGGCCAATAGGGCCGACCGCAGCTGGTTGGCCCGGGCCAGCGAGTCGGCCTCGGCCGCCTCGGCGTGGAGCCGGTCGCTCTCGAGGGCGGTGGCCAGCTGGGCGGCGAAGGCGGCCAGGATGTCCCGGTCCTCGGCCGTGAGCCCCGGCCCGCGCAGGGCCAGGACGTCGTCGTCGGTCAGCGGCAGGGTCAGCGACGCGTGGCCGGGGTCGGTCACCGGCTCCGGTCCGGCCGAGGCCACGCCGGACCAGCGGTCGCCCGGACCGTGGCGCAGGATGACCGCCGACTCCAGGCGGAAGGCCACCACCAGCTCCTCCAGCAGGGCCGGCATCGGGTTGCCCTCGGGGGAGACGAGCCGGCCGGCCACCCGGGCGAGCATCCGGGCGTCCGAACGGGCCTGCACGGCGGCGGCCGTCCGCCGGGCCGCCACGTCCACCAGGACGCTCACCACCCCGGCGGTCACCAGGAACATCAGCAGGGCCAGCACGTCCCGGGCATCGGCGATGGTGAAGGTGTGGACCGGTGGGGCGAAGTAGTAGTTGGACAGGAGGAACCCGATGACGGCGGCCAGGGCGCCCGGCCACACCCCGCCGGTGGCGGCGATGGCCACCACCAGCACCAGGTAGGAGCTGAGGGCGGTGGCCAGATCGGCGTGCGACCCTGCCGCGGTCAGCAGCAGGGTGAGCAGTGGGAAGCCGATGACCCCGAGCAGGACGGCTGCCCATCGGCGGCGGGCCGACAGCGGCGACAGCAGCCTGCGTCGGTGGCGGGCCCGGGTGGGCGCCGGGTGGGCCGCCGGCCCGTCCGCACCACTGTCGGCTTCGCCGCCGCCCGCGCCGTCGGTGGCGATGACGTGGACGTCGAGGGCCCCGCCGGCCGCCCGGATGACCGAGTTGATGACCGATCCCCGCACGGCCTCGGCGAGCCGGCTTCGATGGGTGGCCCCGAGCACCAGCTGGGTGGCGTTCTCCGCCCGCGCCACCTGCACGAGCGCCGGGGCGACGTCGGCACCGACCACCTCGACGTAGCGCCCGCCCAGGTCATCGAGCAGGGCCCGGTTGCGCCCGAGCCCCTCGGCACCCACGTCGGTGAGGCCGTCGTCGGCGCGCACGTGCACGCCGACCAGCTCGGCCTTGGTGCGCATGGCCATGCGGGCGGCCCGACGCACCAGCACGGCGCTGCCCGGCGCGCCGGTCAGGGACACCACCACCCGCTCCTTGGTCTCCCACGCCCCGGCGATGCCGTGGCGCTCGCGGTAGTCGTGCAGCTCCTCGTCGACCCGGTCGGCCACCCACAGCAGGGCCAGCTCGCGCAGGGCGGTCAGGTTGCCCTGCCGGAAGTAGTTGCCGAGGGCGGCGTCGATGCGCTCGGGCGGGTAGATGTTGCCGTGGGCCAGCCGTCGGCGCAGGGCCTCGGGCGCCATGTCGACCAGCTCGATCTGGTCGGCCGCCCGGACCACGCGGTCGGGCACCGTCTCCTGCTGGGCCACCCCGGTGATGCGCTCGACGACGTCGTTGAGCGACTCGAGGTGCTGGAGGTTGACGGTCGAGATCACGTTGATGCCCGCCTCGAGGAGGGCATCAACGTCCTCCCACCGCTTGGACCGGGCCGATCCCGGGATGTTGGTGTGGGCCAGCTCATCCACCAGGACCAGCTCGGGCCGGCGCTCCAGCAGGCCCTCGGTGTCCATCTCCTCGAAGGCCTGACCCCGGTACTCGATGGTCCGACGGGGGAAGACGGGCAGGTCCCGCAGCTGGGCGTCGGTCTGTGGGCGTCCGTGCTCCTGGACCCAGCCGACGACCACGTCGGTGCCGCGCTCCCGGCGCCGCCAGCCTTCGTTGAGCATGGCGTAGGTCTTGCCGACGCCGGGGGCCGCCCCCAGGTAGAGCCGCAGCTTCCCCCGCGCCACGCGTCCGCCTACCGGGTCGGCCGGTGCGGCACGGTCATCAGGCGCCCAGCCGGTCCAGCGCGATGTTCAGGGTCAGCACGTCCACTCCCGGGTCTCCCAGCACGCCCAGGCTACGCCCCGTGGTGTTCTGGGTGATCAACTCCTGCACGGTGGTGAGCGGGAGGTGCCGGGCCCGGGCCACGGTGGGAGCCTGGAGGTCGGCGTTGGCGATCGAGATGTCGGGGTCGAGGCCCGAGCCCGAGGCGGTCACCGCGTCGACCGGGACCCGGGCGTCCTTGGCCAGGCCGAACTCGGCGCGGTAGGCGATGGCTCGCTCCGGCACGGTGTCGGGGTCGCAGACGTAGGTGCCGTCCGCGTTCCTGGCGTACTTCTGGCCCGGCGTCGGGTCGACCACCGGGGCCGCGGCCGAGGTGGTGTCCACCGGCACACAGAACGGGTCGGCGGGGGTGGCGAACGGGTTGGTGGCCGACGTCCTGCCGTCGAGGCCGACGCTGTTGACGCCGGGTACGAACCCGATGAGCAGCGGGTTGGACGGCCCGAGGTTCGACGCCCCGCTGACCGTGATGTTGTCGGTGGCCGACGACGTCACCGCGTCCGAGGGACGGCTCTGGAAGTACCTGGGGATCGGGTTCCCCTTGGCATCGGTGAAGGCCTGGCCGATGAGCGAGGAGCCGACCACCTTGCCGTTCACCTCCACGGTCGACCCGTTGGCCTGGTGGCCGAAGGCGGCCTCGGCGATACCGGTGAGGGCGAGCCCGTAGGCGAGGCCGCAGACCAGGGTCATGACGACCACCATGCCGACGGCGGTGAGCAATTGACGGCGCATTACTTGACTCCCATCGCGGTGATGACCAGGTCGATCAGCTTGATGCCGATGAAGGGAATGACGAACCCGCCGAGCCCGTAGATCAGCAGGTTGCGGCGGAGCACCGAGGCGGCGCCGGCGGCGCGGAACTTCACGCCGCGCAGGGCCAGCGGGATCAGCGCCACGATGATCAGGGCGTTGAAGATGACCGCCGACAGGATGGCGCTGTGCGGCGAGCTCAGGTGCATGATGTTGATGGTGTGCAGTGCGGGGAAGACCCCGACGAACATCGCCGGGATGATGGCGAAGAACTTGGCGATGTCGTTGGTGATGGAGAACGTGGTCAGGGAGCCCCGGGTGATGAGGAGCTGCTTGCCGATCTCCACGATGTCGATGAGCTTCGTCGGGTTGGAGTCGAGGTCGACCATGTTGCCGGCCTCCTTGGCGGCCTGCGTCCCGCTGTTCATGGCCACCCCGACGTCGGCCTGGGCCAGCGCCGGTGCGTCGTTGGTGCCGTCGCCGGTCATGGCCACCAGGTGGCCGCCGGACTGCTCGGCCTTGATGAGGGCCATCTTGTCCTCGGGGGTGGCCTCGGCCAGGAAGTCGTCGACCCCCGCCTCGGCGGCGATGGCCGCCGCGGTGAGCGGGTTGTCACCGGTGATCATGACGGTGCGGATGCCCATCTTGCGCATCTCGACGAACTTCTCGGCGATGCCCGGCTTGACCACGTCCTTCAGGTGGATGACGCCGAGGACCCGGGGCCCGTCGGCCACCACCAGGGGCGTGCCGCCACCCTTGGAGATGGTCTCGACCACCGGGGCCAGATCGGCGGGGACGGTCCCGCCCTGCTCCTCCACCCAGCGGCGGACGGAGTCGGCCGCGCCCTTGCGGATGGAGCGGCCGTCGACGTCGAGGCCGCTCATGCGGGTCTGGGCGGTGAAGGGGACGAGTTCGGCGTCGGGCAGCTCGGTGGCCACCTGGCCGTAGTGGGACTCGGCCAGCTCCACGATGGAGCGGCCCTCCGGTGTCTCGTCGGCCAGGCTCGAGAGCATGGCCGCGGCGGCCAGGTCGTGCTGCTCCACGTCCGGCATCGGCACGAACACGTCGGCCCGGCGGTTGCCGAAGGTGATGGTGCCGGTCTTGTCGAGCAGGAGCGTCGACACGTCGCCGGCCGCCTCCACGGCACGGCCCGACATGGCCAGCACGTTGCGCTGGACCAGGCGGTCCATGCCGGCGATACCGATGGCCGAGAGCAGGGCGCCAATGGTGGTGGGGATGAGGCAGACCAGCAGGGCCACCAGCACGATGATTGACTGCTCGGCGCCCGAGTAGATCGAGAACGGCTGCAGTGACACCACGGTGAACATGAAGACGATGGTCAGGCCGGCCAGCAGGATGTCGAGGGCGATCTCGTTCGGGGTCTTCTGACGGCTGGCTCCCTCGACCAGGGAGATCATGCGGTCGAGGAAGGTCTCGCCCGGCTTCGAGGTGATCCTCACCACGATGCGGTCGGACAGGACCCGGGTGCCGCCGGTGACCGACGAGCGGTCGCCGCCCGACTCGCGGATGACCGGGGCCGACTCGCCGGTGATGGCCGACTCGTCGACGGTGGCGATGCCCTCCACGATGTCGCCGTCGCCGGGGATGAGCTGACCCGGGGTCACGACGCACAGGTCGCCGAGCTGGAGCTGGCTGGAGGGGACCTCGACCACGTCGTCGCCCCGTTGCACGTGGGCGACCGTCTCGGCCCGGGTCTTGCGCAGCGTCTCGGCCTGGGCCTTGCCGCGGCCCTCGGCCACCGCCTCGGCGAAGTTGGCGAAGAGGACGGTGAACCAGAGCCAGACCACGACGCTCAGCGCGAAGACGTTCTCGGAGGAGGAGGACGAGCCGAAGTCACGGATCAGGTAGAAGGTCGTGAGCACGCTGCCCAGCTCGACCACGAACATGACCGGGTTGGACTTCATGTGGCGCGGGCTGAGCTTGACGACCGAGTCGAGCAGGGCCCGACGGACCATGGTGGCGTTGAACGTGGCCGAACGGCGCTTGGCCGGTACAGCCGTCGGCTCCTGCCCGGGGGCGTCCGGGATCTCGAGGGTGGAAGTCATCTGGCTCCTTCTCAGAACTTTCCGACGAGCTGCTCGACGATGGGACCGAGGGCCAGCACCGGGAAGTAGGTGAGGCCGACGACGATGACGGCGATCCCGCCGAGCAGCAGGGCGAAGAGCGGCGTGCCGGTCGGGAGGGTCCCGCCCGACGCTGGGATGCGCTGCTTGCGGCCCAGCGAGCCGGCGATGGCCAGCACCGGCACGATCAGGGCGAACCGGCCGACCAGCATGCAGAGGCCGAGCGTGGTGTTGTACCAGTTCGTGTCGCCGGCCAGACCGGCGAAGGCCGAGCCGTTGTTGTTCGACGCGGAGGTGTAGGCGTAGGTGACCTCGGTCAGCCCGTGGGGACCCGGGTTGTAGATCGAGGACAGCGACGAGTGCATCACCACCGAGATGGCGGTGAACAGCAGGATCACGAACGGCACCATCAGGAGGTACAGGACCACGAGCTTCATCTCCTTGGCCTGGATCTTCTTGCCGAGGTACTCCGGGGTCCGGCCCACCATCAGCCCGGCGATGAAGACGGCCAGGATGGCCATGATCAACATGCCGTAGAGACCGGACCCGGTCCCGCCGGGGCTGACCTCGCCGAGCATCATGTTGAACAGCAGCACGCCGCCACCGAGCGGCGTGTAGCTGTCGTTGGCCGAGTCGATCGACCCGGTCGACGTGCTGGTGGAGGAGGCGTTGAACAGTGCGCTCTCGACGGGACCGAACCGCACCTCCTTGCCCTCCAGGTTGCCGCCCGGCGAGGTGGCGGTGACCGCCTGGGTGACGTGGGCCTGGGTGATGTGGGCGTTGCCGGCCGTCTCGAGCGGCATCACCAGCAGGGCGCCGATGAGGAACAGTCCGACCATGGCCCCGAGCACGGCGAACCCCTGGCGGCGGTCCTTGGCCATCTTGCCGAAGGTCCAGGCCAGCGCGAAGGGGATGGCCAGCAGCAGCCAATTGAGCAGCATGTTGGTCAGGCCGGTCGGGTTCTCGAACGGATGGCCGGCGTTGGCGTTGTAGTAGCCGCCGCCGTTGGTGCCGAGCTGCTTGATCGCCTCCTGGGACGCCGCCGGGCCGCCCGGCAGGCCCTGGTGCTGGCCGGTCAGGGTGGTCAGCATGTGGGTGGCGTGCAGGTTCTGCTGCGCGCCCTGGGCGATGAGGATGATGGCGGCCACCACCGAGATGGGGAGCAGGATCCGCACCACGATGCGGGTGAGGTCGGCCCAGAAGTTCCCGAGGGTGTTCGACTGCTTCCGGACGAGCCCGCGGATGAGGGCCACCGCCACGGCGATGCCGACGGCGGCGGAGCCGAACATCTGCACGACCAGGCCGGCCATCTGGGTGAACTGCGACATCGTGTCCTCGCCCGCGAAGTTCTGCCAGTTGGTGTTGGTGAGGAAGCTGACGGCGGTGTTGAACGAGAGGGCGGAGGGCACCGAGGCGAGGTGGTCCGGGTTGAGCGGCAGGTGCGCCTGGAGCCGCTGCATGCCGAAGAGGACGAGCACCGACACGAGGGAGAAGGCCAGCAGCGAGATGGCGTAGGTGGTCCACCGCTGCTCGCTCTCGGGACGCACGCCGGTCACCTTGTAGACGAGGCGCTCGATCGGGCCGAACACCCGGTCGCCGGGGGCCTTCCTGTTCTCGAACACCCTGGCCATGTAGGACCCGAGCAGCGGTGTCGAGATGCACAGGAGCACGACCAGGACGATCACGGCCAGGACGTTCTGGGACATCAGAGCTTCTCGGGGGCGACGAGGGCGTAGATCAGGTAGGCCGTCACGATCACGGACAGGATCAGGCCGACCAGGTTGTCGTAGCTCTTCATGCCGGGACCTCCTCGGTGCTGGTGGACAGGGTGTCGACGTCGACGTCGTCGTCGGTGTCGGACGCCGTGCGGGCGCCCGCGCCCTGCGGCTCCTCCTTGCCGACGACGCGCTCGCAGAGGTGGACGAAGGCGACCATGAGGGCGAAGAACGCCACCAGGATCACCACGTAGAGCAGGTCAACCACGGGGGCCTCCTCGGGTCGTGTCGGTGGTGGGGACCGGGGTCATGGAGCCACGATCACACCGCCCGGTCGGCGCGTGAAGAGGCCTTTGTGCCTTCTTTACGGCCCCCGGCAGGATCTTTACGGTGCCGTTACGCCAGGTCGGTCCGGTCGAGCACCAGCACCACCTGCACGCCCCCGTCGCCCGGTGCCGGGTCGAGGAGCCCGCCCTCGTAGACCGTGCGGAACCCGAGCCGCCGGAGGAGGCCGAGGGAAGCGGCGTTGTCCCGGTCGACGCCCACCACGCAGGCGTGGCACCCGGGATAGCGGTCCCAGCTGTCGGCAACGAACCGGCCGACGATCCGGGTGCCGAGCCCCCGCCCCCGGCTGCCCGGCGCGCCGAGCAGGTAGTCGATGCCGAAGGGGTCGGCCGGGACCAGGCTGGCCGCCCACGCCGGCTCGTCGGCCAGGCGGTACCGCTGGACGAGGCCGACGGGCGCGCCGTCCTCCTCCACCACCAGGACCTCGGTCGGGTCGTGGTCGTCGATGGTCGGGCCGCAGGCGGCCTCGAGGTCGGCCGGGTCGTGGGGGTCTGGCCACCACCGGGCCACCTCGGGATCGTCCAGCCACACCGCCAGCAGGTCGAAGTCGGCCCGGCCGAGGGGACGGAGCACCAGCTCGCTCAGTCCGCGCCGTCCTGCCACTCGGCCAGCTCGACGGTCACGTCGCCCGGGCCCACCACGAACACCAGCCGCCGGTCGTGGAACTCCATCACCTCGTTGCGGGTGTGCACACCCGCCGCCCGCAGGCGGTCGAGCGTGGCGTCGAGGTCGTCCACCGCGAAGCAGACGTGGTTGACGCCCAGCCGGGCCAGGTCGGCCTCGTCGGGGTCGGGCCGGGGCGTCGGGCGGTGGAAGCGCAGGAGTTGGACCTCCTGGTGGGTGGGGGCGCCGGCCAGCGCCAGGGTGACGTGGTCGGCCTCCCAGTCCTCGATGCCCATGTAGGCCGACATGGCCGGGCCCGAGACGACGACCCGGGCCGTCTCCTGGAAGCCGAGCAGTCCGAAGAACGCCACCGCGCCCTCGAGGTCCTCGACGGCCACGGTCACGTGGTCGAACCCTGCGTGTCGGGCGGTGCCCATGGGTCCGATGCTACGGCGGCCGCCCGCCGGGCTGCAGGGCTACTTGGTGCGGAAGGCCTGGGAGACGTCCACCCCCAGGTCGGGGATGGGCTGGCCCACGGCGAAGCGGTACAGGATCGTCCGCATGTACATGCCGGCGGCCGAGGCGTACATGCCGATCCCCAGCAGGGCGGCGAAGCCGATCACGGCCACCGGGATGCCGAGGGCGGGGAGGTGGCCGATCGAGACGACCACGCCCAGGGCGATGACGGCCAGGGCGGCCAGCGAGAGGCCGACGAAGAGGAAGCCGAACCGCAGCCCACCGCGGGCGACGGTGCCGAAGCGCTGCTTGAGGATGGACGAGGAGCGCTTGAGGGCCTCGATGGGCCCGACGTCCTCGAAGGCGAGCACGGGCACGACCATGAAGGTGGCCACCGCCCAGGCCAGCCCGCCGGCCACGCCGATGATGCGACCGATCAGGCCGAGGCGCTGCTCGAGCATGCGGATGGCCGTGCCCACCACGGCCGAGAGCACGGCCCACTTCAGGATGGTGGTGCGCCGCTGCCAGGCCTGGGCCAGGGCGCCGGCCACGGTCGGGTCGCGGCCCTCGATTCGGTCGGCGGCGGCGAAGCACAGCGCCACCTGGAAGATCAGCGTGGCGGAGGTGGCCACCACGGCGGCCACCATCGCGGCGATGAAGATGGCGAGGCCGGCGTGGGGGGCGGCGATGGCCACTGGACCGGCGATCACGGCGAAGGTGATGAAGGCGGTGACGGCCGACATGACCGGCAGCCACACCATCTGGCGGTCCTGACGGAAGAGCTCGAGGGAGGCCCTGAGGACCGCCTTGCCCGTGGGATTGCTGCCTGCCATGGTTCCGTGCTCCGATCGTTCGACACCGCCTGTTGTCATATCGTCCCGTCCGGCCGCCGGCTTGAGTCGGTCCCCGCGGTCACGACTCCGGGCCGGCCGGCGCCTCGACGGACACGGTGCCGCGCCACTCCGGCGGCCGGCGGGCCAGGAAGGCCTCCACGCCTTCGCGGGCGTCCGGGTGGGCCATGAGCCGGCGGTGGTGGAGGGTCTCCAGCGCCTCGACCTCGTCGCGGCTGCGGTCCCAGGAGTCCCACAGGAGCGCCTTGCTGGCCGCCACCGAGAGCGGGGCGGCGTGCACGGCCACGTCCCGGGCCAGCTCGAGGGCGGTGGGGAGCACCTCGTCGGCCGGCAGCACCTGCCGGCACACACCCAGGTCGCGCATGGCCGGGCCGTCGAAGGTGCGACCGGTGAGGAGGATCTCGGCGGCGGCCGACTGGCCGACGGTGCGGGGCAGGGTCCAGTGGGAGTAGGCGTCGCCCATGACGCCGCGCCGCACCTGGACGATGCCGTAACGGGCGTCGGCGGCCATGATCCGGATGTCGCACTGGAGCGCCAGGGTGAGGCCCAGCCCGATGGCGTGACCGTTGACGGCGGCCACGACGAGCTTACGGACCCGCCACGGGGGCATCGGCACGGCCGCCGCGCTGAACCCGTCCCCCTCGGGCGCGGCGAAGGTGTCGCCGCCGGCCGACAGGTCGGCCCCGGCGCAGAAGGCCGGCGGTGCGCCCGTCAGCACCACCGCCCGCACGGCGTCGTCGGTGTCGCAGCGCCGGAAGGCGTCGGACAGCTCACCCCCCATGCCGTCGCCGAAGGCGTTGCGGACCTCGGGCCGGTCGAGGGTGACGACGGCGACCCCGTCGGCCACCTCGTAGCGGATGGTGCGGTAGCTCGGGGGCTCGGGTGGGGCGGCCGGCATCGGGGACAGCATCCCACCCGGCGCCGCGGCCGTGGTGGCCCGCCGTGGCGGGTGCAACAATGGCGCCGGAGCGCCGGCCGGCGCCAGCGACGACCGAGGACGGCATGGACTTCGACGACAGCCCCGAGGACGCCGAGTTCCGCGCCGAGGTGCGCGCGTGGCTCGACGGCCACGCCGAGCGGCGGAGGGGCCACGACGACTGGTCGCAGCGCCACGAGGCGCCCGACTACGTGACCCGCTGCCGGGCCTGGCAGCACACGCTCTACGAGGGTGGGTGGGGTGCCATCACCTGGCCGGTCGAGTACGGCGGCCGGGGTGAGACGGCGTGGCGCCAGACCATCTTCAACCAGGAGGCGGCCGCGTTCGACGTGTCGGTCGGTGTGTTCTCGGTGGGGATCGGCATGTGCGGGCCCACCCTCATCGCCCACGGGAACGAGGACCAGAAGCACCGCTACCTGCCGGCCATGCTGCGGGGCGAGGAGGTGTGGTGCCAGCTCTTCTCCGAGCCGGGGGCCGGGTCGGACCTGGCCGGGTTGTCCACCCGGGCCGAGCGGGACGGCGACGTGTTCGTGGTCAACGGCCAGAAGGTGTGGACGTCGGGGGCCCAGCACAGCGACTGGGGGATCCTGCTGGCCCGGACCGACCCGGACCTGCCCAAGCACAAGGGCATCACCTACTTCCTGGTCGACATGACGACGCCGGGCATCGAGGTGCGGCCGCTACGCCAGATCACCGGCCACGCCCACTTCAACGAGGTGTTCCTCACCGACGTGGTCGTGCCGGCGGCCAACGTGGTCGGCACCGTCGACGGCGGGTGGGCCGTCACCCACACCACGTTGGCCAACGAGCGCAACCTCATCGGCGGACTGGGGGGCCGGGTGACCGTGGAGCAGGTGGCGGGGCTGGCCCGGGCGTGCGGCCGGACCGACGACCCGCTCGTCCGCCAGGGGATCGCCGCCTTCCACATCCGGACCGAGCTGCTGCGCTACATGAACCTGCGGATCCAGACGGCGCTGTCCAACGGGCGCATGCCGGGCCCGGAGGCGGCCACCACCAAGCTGTTCGTGTCGCAGCACATGGGCCGCACCGGCGACCTGCTCATGGCCATCGAGGGGACGGACGGGATGCTGGCCGGGGCCGACGCCCCCGACGGCGGGGCGTGGCAGCAGGCCTTCCTGAACCAGTGGACGTCGCGCCTCGGGGGCGGGACCGACAACATCCAGCGCAACTCCCTCGGCGAGCGGGTGCTCGGCCTGCCCCCCGAGCCCCGGGTCGACAAGGACGTGCCGTTCCGGGAGAGCCGGGCGGCGCGACCGTAGGTCAGCTCGCCCAGGGTCCGATGCCGCGCACCCGGGTGACGTCGTAGCGGACGACGAAACCGGGGGCGGGGTCGTCCGGTACGGGCAGCTCGGCGTCGGGGCCCACGTAGGCCCGGGCGTGGGTGGCCATCAGCTCCCAGATGCGGTCGCTGGGCTCGACGGTGGCCGTGGCCTCGAGGACCACGTACGGGTTGAGCCAGACGCCGGGCTCACGGGGGGTGTCGAAGGAGAGCGCCACCCGCGGGTCGCGGCGGATGTTGCGGAGCTTCACGTTCTCCCGCATGTGGGTGCTGACCAGGTCGTCGCCGTCGAGGCCGACCCAGATGACGGTGACGTGGGGGCTGCCGTCGGGGTTGACGGTGCTGAGGTGGACCATGGGGCCGGACCTGATCAGGGCCCGGAGCTCGGGGGAGAGGTCGGTCATCCGTTCCCTCCGATCGGCGCGGCGGGCGTGCCCTGCCGCCACATGGTGCGGGGGGCGAACCGGCCGATCCGCCAGCCGTCGGCCGTGCGCACGGCGTCGCCGTCGATGACGTTGGCGGCCACCAGCGGCTCGGGCGGGTCGTCACCGGGGTGGACGTGGATGGCCAGCAGGCGGGCCGACAGCCGGGCGCGGTCGCCGTCGACCTCGACCACGTGGTTGGTGCTGAGGTGGACGGTGTGGTCCCACCGGGCCATGACCACGGCGTGGGCGGCGCCCACCTCGTCGACGCCGTGGAGGGTGGCCAGCTCGTGCTCGAACCGGACGTCCTCGGTGAAGATGCCCCGGGCCCAGTCGGCGTCGAAGGTGGCCGGCTCGTCCAGGGTGGTGACGTAGCGGTCGACGAGCGCGCCGACCCGGTCGCGGTCGAGGAGGGCGAGCAGGTCCTGTAGGTCGGTCACGGGCGTCTCCGATCCGGGTGGCGAGGTGGGTTGGGGAGGTGGGGTGGCGAGGTGGGGTGGCGAGGTGGGTTGCCCCCGCCGGGTAGTATAACCGGAACGCTCGCCCCGGTTAGAGCCGACCTCCGGAGATCTCCCCATGACCGCACACGACCCGGCCACCGTCCGCCCGCTGCGGGCCGACGCCCGGCGCAACCGGGCCCGGGTGCTGGCCGCGGCGGCCGACGCCTTCGCCGAGGAGGGTTCGGGGGCCACGCTCGACGGGATCGCCGCCCGGGCCGGGGTGGGGCCGGGCACCGTCTACCGCCACTTCGCCACCAAGGAGGCCCTGTTCGGGGCGGTGGTGGTCGACCGGATCGGGGTCCTGGCCGACGAGGGCCGGGCCGCGCTGGGCGCCGACGACCCGGGCGTCGCCTTCACCGCGTTCTGCGACACCCTGGTGGTGGAGGGCGCCCGGAAGCTGCACCTGATCGAGGCCTTCGCAGCTGCTGGTGCCCGGCCGCAGCTCGAGCTCGGGGATGCCCTGGCGGCCCTGACCGACACCCTCGGCCTGCTGCTCGGGCGGGCCCAGGCGGCCGGTGTCGTCCGGGCGGACGTGGACGCCGACGACGTGCTGGCCCTCCTGGCCGGGGCGTCGGTGACGGTCGGCGGGGTCGGGACGGACCGGGCGCGGGCGGCCCGCCTGCTGGCCGTGGTGCACGACGGCCTCCGGGCCGGGGGTGGGGTGGCGGCGCCGGCCGGGTAGGCGCCGGGGTCGCCGGGTCGCTCAGACGGCGTGGGCGGCGAGCAGCAGGGCCCAGAGCGAGATGGGCAGGCCGAAGTCGCTGATGCACACCAGCGTGTTGCCGGGGTTGAAGTTGTGGTCCCGCACCATCTCCACCACGTGGTTCACGCCGGCGAAGACGAGGAACGTGGTGGTCGGGATGGTCACGGCGATCCACGACTGCGGGCCGTGCATCGAGGCGTAGACGCCCGCGATGCCCAGGCCGAAGCTCACGAATCCGAGCTCGTACTGGAACCCGTTGGTCTGCCAGCCGATCAGCTCGGCCGTGCGCTTGGCGTACTTGGTGTGCATGAGGCCGCTGACCATGAACATCCAGCCGGCCGGCAGGTAGAGCATCCAGCGGATGGCGTTGACGGTGGCGCCCTGGTCGGCGTGGTAGCCGGAGGCCTGCACCCCGAGGAGGGCGAGCACCCAGGCGACCACCCACACGACGGGGAGGACGAGCACGCCGAGCGTGCCCCACACCGAGGTGTGATGGTCGGAGGACGGCGACGCCGACGTGTCGGTCGTGCCCTGGTCGGTGATGCGCTCGAGGTCCTGCTGGGTCGTGGCCATTGGCCGCTCCTTCCGCCGTGCCGGGCCGACACCCGGTCGTGACCCCATCGGCCGGCGGCCGGGGCGACTTGAGCAAGTGCGTCCGGGCGTAGCACCCGGGTCGGAGGGCCGGTCCCACCTACGATGAGCCGGTGGGCGCTCCGGACGACCAGTCAGACGTGCGGTCGCGGGCCATCCGCACCCGGACCGGACGCATGGAGGCGTTCAGCGACGGCGTGTTCGCCATCGCCATCACCCTCCTGGTGCTGGACCTGGCCATCCCCGAGACGTCGTACTCGTCGGCCCACCTGCTCGACGCCATCGGTCACGAGTGGCCGGGCTACATCGGCTACCTGGTCAGCTTCTTCACCATCGGCGCGCTGTGGCTCGGCCACAACACCATCACCGACTACCTGGAGCAGGCCGACTCGACGCTGCTCCGCCTCAACCTGCTGCTCCTGCTGCTGGTCGCCTTCCTGCCCTTCCCGACCCGGCTCCTGGCCACCTTCGTCACCCGGGGCCACGCCGAGCGGGTGGCCGTCACCGTCTACGGGCTGACCCTGCTGGCCGCCGCCGTGCTGCTGTCGCTGCTGTGGCGGTACGCGCTGCGGGCCGGCTTGATCCGGCCCGACACGGCGGACGAGGAGATCACCCTGCTCAGCCAGCGGCTCACCCCCGGCCTGGCCGGCTACGTGGCACTCCTGGTGGTCGGCCTGTTCGTGCCCGCCATCGCGGTGGGCGGGTACCTCGTGATCGCCCTGTTCTTCCTGCTTCCGTTCCGGCTGCCCACCCGGCGGGGCAGGGCGCGCAAGTAGGCGTGAGGCGGACTGTCGCGACGCGGAGGGAGGGGGATTCGAACCCCCGGAGGCTTGCACCTCGCGGCTTTTCAAGAGCCGTGCATTCGTCCGCTCTGCCATCCCTCCCGGTGCCGGCCAGGGTAGCCGCGGGCCGGTCGCGGCCCCGCCCCGAGGGTGTCAGTCCCCGGTCGGGGCGATCTCGGTGCGCAGGCCCTCGAGCCACCGCCCCGCCTCGGTGCGGGCCTCGGCGACCTCGGCCCGGATGGCCGGCCCGGCGGCGCCCGAGGCCGGGTAGGAGCCGAGGAACTTGACCCCGGCCAGCTCGGCGTGGAGGTCGGCCAGGCAGTCGGCCACCATGGCGTCGGCCACGTGGCCCTCGAAGTCGATGATGAAGCAGTAGTCGCCGAGGGCCTGCTTGGTCGGTCGGGACTCCAGCTTCGACAGGTTGATGTTCCGGGCGGCGAAGTGGCCGAGGATGGCGTACAGGCTGCCCGGGTGGTCGGCGCTCTGGAAGCAGGCGATGCTGGTGCGGTCGTGGCCGGTGGGGGCCGGGATGCCGGACCGGGCCACGGCGATGAACCGGGTCTGGTTGTCCGGGTGGTCCTCCACCTCCTCGACCAGCAGCTCGAGGCCGTAGAGGCTGGCGGCCAGCCGGGGGGCGATGGCGGCGGTGGGGCGCTCGGACAGGGTCGGGTCGCCCTCGCCAAGCAGGCGGGCGGCGTCGGCCGTCGAGTTGGTGGCCATGAGCTCGGCCCGGGGCAGGCGCTCGGTCAGGAACCGGCGGCACTGGGCGGTGGCCACGGGGATCGAGGCGACCCGCTCGACCTGCTCCAGGGTCGTGCCCGGCCGGGCCATGAGGTGGAGGTGGATGTCGAGGACGACCTCGCGCTGGATGCGCAGGTCGAAGTCGAAGACCAGGCTGTCGATGATGTCGCGCACCGTGCCCTCGATGGCGTTCTCCAGCGGGATGAAGCCGAGGTCCACGGTGCCGGCCCGCACGGACTCGAGCACGTCGACCAGGGAGGCGAACGGGGTGATGGCGGCACCCGCATAGGCGGGCTCGGACAGCAGCGCCTCCTCGGTGAAGGTGCCTTCGGGGCCGAGGAAGCCGATCCGCACACCGGCCGCGCCGGCCGGCGCCGGAGGTGCGTCGTGGGCCATGGACAGGCAGGATAGTGAACATCATGGATGAACTCGCGCTGCAGCGGCTCCTGGACGACGTGCGTTCGGGGGCCTGCTCACCGGACGACGCGCTGCTGCGTCTGCGGCGGCTGCCCTTCGCCGACCTGGGCTTCGCCAAGGTCGACCACCACCGGTCGTTGCGCCAGGGCCTGCCCGAGGCCGTCTACGGCCAGGGCAAGACGGTGGAGCAGTGCACGGCCATCGTGGGGGAGCTGCTGGCCGAGGGGCCGGAGGGGGGCGCCGGCCCGGGCAGCGGCCCGCCGGTGATCCTGACCCGGGCCGACGAGGCGCAGGCGTCCCGGGCGCTGGCCGACCACCGCGGCGGCGTGCGCACCGTCACCGGCCGGGCCACCGGGGCGGACCAGGTGCGGGGCGAGCTGTCGACCGTGGTGTGGCGCCCGGCGGCGGAGCGCCCGTCCCGGACCCTGGTGGTGACGGCCGGCACGTCGGACCTGCCGGTGGCCAGGGAGTGTCAGGCCACGCTGGTGGCGCTCGGCCTGCGCACGACCCTGCTGCCCGACTGCGGGGTGGCCGGGGTGCACCGGATGCTGGCGTCGGCCGACGAGCTGGCCGAGACCGATGCGGTGGTGGTGGTGGCCGGCATGGAGGGCGCACTGGCCAGCCTGGTGGGCGGGATCACCCCGGCGCCGGTGGTGGCCGTGCCCACCAGCACCGGGTACGGCGCCGCGCTCGAGGGCGTGACCGCCCTGCTGGCCATGCACGCGTCGTGCGCGGCCGGGATCACCGTGGTCGGCATCGACAACGGGTTCGGTGCCGCCTGCGCGGTGGCCCGGATGCTGCCGTGACGTTGGAGGGGACGAACGGGGCCGGCGGACGGACGCTGGCCTGGTTCCACTGCTTCGCCGGGATCGCCGGCGACATGGCGTTGGGCAGCCTGGTCGACGCCGGCGCCGACGTCGCCGAGGTCCTGGCCCTGCTGGAGCGGCTGCCGTTCGGCGGGTGGGGGCTGGACGTCGAGCCGGTGCTGCGGGGCGGCATCGCCGCCAGTCGGGCCGTCGTGACGGTGCAGGACCATGTGGTGGTCCGGACCCACGCCCACATCGTGGGTCTGGTGGAGGAGGCGCGGCTGCCCGAGCGGGTGGCCGCCCGGGCGCTGGCCACCTTCGCCGGCCTGGCCGAGGTGGAGGGTGCGCTGCACCGCCGGCCGGTCGACCAGGTCCACTTCCACGAGGTGGGCGGGCACGACACGATCATCGACGTGGTGGGCACCGCCGCCGCGCTCGAGGTGCTGGGCGTCGACGAGGTCACGGCCAGCGCGGTGGCCACCGGCACCGGCATGGTCCGGGCGGCCCACGGGATGCTCCCCAACCCGGCGCCGGCGGTGGTGGGACTGCTGCGGGGCATCCCCACCTGGGGCCGGGACCTGCCCGTCGAGCTGACCACGCCGACCGGGGCGGCGCTGCTGGCCGCCCTGTCGTCGGGGTTCGGCCCGATGCCGGCCATGGAAGTAGTAGCCCAGGGGTTCGGCGCCGGCAGTCGGGAGCTCGAGGAGCTGCCCAACTGCACGCAGGTGGTGATCGGGACCCGCACGGCGGGGTCCGCGGGACCGGAGGCGGACGCCGGCCAGCCGGTGGCCGTGCTCGAGGTGACGCTCGACGACGTGACCGGCGAGCAGCTGGCCCACACGGTGGGGGCGCTGCTGGAGGCCGGGGCCCACGACGCCTGGCTGTCGCCAGTGCTGATGAAGAAGGGGCGGCCGGGCCACGTCGTCCATGTCCTCTGCGACCCGGCGCTGGTGTCGGTGCTGCGCGGTGTGCTCCGGAGGGAGACCGGCTCGCTGGGGGTGCGCATGACCATGGCCGAGCGCTGGCCGGCGGCCCGGTCGGTCGACTCGGTGACCGTCGACGGCCAGCTGGTCCGGGTGAAGCACAGCGCGACGCGGGCCAAGGCCGAGCACGACGACGTGGTGGCCGCCGCCCGTCGCACGGGCCGGCCGCTGCGGGAGGTGGCGTTCCGCGCCGAGGCCGCCTGGGCGGAACGGCAGGACGGGGTGGCGGGTGGGCCCGACGGTGGCCCCGACGACGACCTGCCGGCCTGACCAGGGCGGCGGCCGCCGAGGCTCGGAGGGCCCCCGGCGGTTCAGCCGGCGCGCAGGATGTGGCGGGGCACCACGGGCGGGTCGTCGGGTGCGACCCACCGCCACGTCCGGCCACGGTCGTCCGCCGGCCCGTCCCGCTCGAGGCGGTGGCCGTGGAACGTCTTCAGGTAGTGGTGCCAGTGGCACAGGCGGGCCAGGTTGTCGAGGCTGGCCGGGCCGCCCTCGACGAAGGGCACGGTGTGGTCGATCTCGAGCCGCTCGGTGGCGGTGCAGCCCGGGACCACGCACTCGGGATCCCGTTCGGTCAGGGCCCGGCGGAGCGAGGCGGGGATGGTGCGCCCGGCGTGGGCCACCGAGGTGACGTCGACACCGTCGGTCACCAGCACGTTGAGCACCGAGTCGACGGCCAGGTTGCGGGCGACCTCGACCGGGATGGGCCCGACCCCGGGGATCTCGCACAGCTCGCCCGCCTCGACGTGGCCCCGCACCAGCGCGGCGTGGTCGACCCGCACGTGCACGACGGCCGGAGGCGTGTCGAGGCCGGCACGGCCACGCGACCCGGAGGCGCCGGGCGCCGGGGAGGCTCCTCCTGTGGCACCGCCCGCCGCCACCAGGGCGGCCAGGGCGTCGGCGGCCAGGGCCTTGCGGGGCTCGTCGGCACCGGCCGCCCGGGCGGCACGCACCAGCCGGTCCGTCTCGGCGGCCACCGCCGACAGCAGTCGCGAGCCCTCGTCGGGGGTGAGGCGGGCGTCGAACCGCATGGCCCCGTCGTCCTCCACCCAGTTGCGGAAGTAGCGGGACCGTCGGATGGCCTCGTAGGTGGCCCGCTGGTCCTGGCCGGCGGCCCGCACCCGCCGGCAGCGCAGCTTGAGCGTGTTGAGCGGCTGCTGGCCCGCCGCGTCGACCAGGGCCTGCTCGGCGTCGGGCTGGAGGATGGCGGCGCCGGCGATCTCCTTCACCTGGGTCCCCGACAGCCGGCCCTGGCGGACGGCCTCGTCGGTGGCCGGCAGCTGGCCGAGGTGCCGGGCCGTCTCCAGGGTGGAGAGGGCCGGACCGATGCCGGTTCCCGTGGCCTCGGCCACGTGGGCGGCGGCCGAGCGGTGGCCGGCCCGCCGCCAGACGTTGGACGACTCGACACGCCGGGCGGCCAGCAGGGTGCCGGCCGAGGCGAGCCGCTCGATCTCGGCGAAGGCGTCGAGGAGGCGGGCCGCGTCGGATCCGGACAGGGTCTCGGGGTCGAGGTCGGTCACCCAGGTGCGGAGCTGGCCGGTCACCCGGGCGAGCTGGTCGAGGAGCATGGCCCACCGTCCCACCCGGGTGTGACGCCGGGCCGGGTGGGCCGCGCACCCCCGGTGGAGGTGGCGGGCGACTACCGTCTCCCCCGGGAACCGAGCCCCCGCCCGTCGAAAGGACCGACTCCATGACCCGCCTCCGTACCTGGACCTTCGTGGCCCTGGCCGCCGCCAGCCTGGGGCTGGCCGCCTGCGGGAGCTCGTCGTCGAGCTCGACCACGACCGCGCCGGCCAACACCACGCCGGCCACCTACGCCACCGTGTCCGACCCGTCGGCTCCGGGCACCATCGGCACCGAGCCGACCATCACCGTGCCCCCGGGGGCCGCCCCCAGCCAACTCGAGGTCAAGGACCTGATCGTGGGGACGGGCGCGACGGCCAAGGCCGGCGACAATGTGTCCGTCCAGTACGTCGGCGTCGCCTACTCGTCCAAGCAGATCTTCGACTCGTCGTGGAGCCGTGGCCAGCCGTTCCAGTTCGTGCTGGGCAAGGGAACCGTCATCCCCGGGTGGGACGAGGGCGTCGTGGGTATGAAGGTGGGTGGACGCCGTGAGCTCATCATCCCGCCGAGCCTGGCCTACGGGTCGCAGTCGCCAGGTGCCGGGATCGCCGCCAACGACACCCTCATCTTCATCGTCGACCTGGTGAAGATCGGCTGATCCTCCCGGCACCGGGTACGCCGGACGGTCGGCGGAATGCGGCGTCGAGCGGCGGCGTTGGACACTTCGGACCGTCCAGAAGGGAGCGCACGATGGCGACGGTGGAACTGACCAAGGAGAACTTCGCAGAGGTGGTGTCGACCAACGACACCGTCCTGGTCGACTTCTGGGCCTCGTGGTGCGGCCCGTGCCGCGCCTTCGGGCCCGTGTTCGAGCAGGCCTCGGAGGACCACCCCGACCTGGTGTTCGGCAAGATCGACACCGAGGCCCAGCAGGAGCTGGCCGGATCGTTCGGTATCCAGTCGATCCCCACGCTGATGATCCTGCGCGAGCAGGTGATCGTGTTCAGCCAGCCCGGGGCTCTACCGGGTGACGCGCTGGAGGACCTCATCTCCCAGGCGGTCGAGCTCGACATGGAAGAGGTCCACCGGGAGATCGCCGGCAAGGACGCCTGACCCGAGGGTCCTTCAGGCGGGCGGTCCGGCATCGCGCCGGCCGTCGGACGGTCCGGCATCCGGAACAGGACAAGGGGCGGCTCCGACGTGGGCGGGGCTCCGCCGGTAACGTCATGGCATGGACCCCGTGCTGCACCTTTCGATCGTGGTGGACGACCTGGCCGCTGCACGGGCGTTCTACGTGGACACCCTCGGGTGCCGGCCCGGTCGCGAGCGCGAGGGATGGATGGACGTCTGGTTCTTCGGCCTCCAGCTGACGCTGCAGTGCCGTCCGGACGAGGCGCTACCGCTCGAGCGGCAGGGGGCGCGCCACTTCGGTGCGGCCCTCGACGCGGGGACGTTCGCCGGGGTGGTGGCGCGGCTGCAGGCCGACGGCGCCATCCGGTGGCTGGCGCCGGTGTCCACCGACCACGAGGGGACGCCGCGGCAGCAGACCAAGTGCAAGCTGGTCGACCCGGCCGGCAACGTCATCGAGCTCAAGACCTACGCCGACCCGGACGCCGCCTACGCCGACTGACCCGGGCCGTGCCTCCCGGGCGTCAGCCCCGCGTGCGCTGCAGCGCCTGGCGGGTGTGCCGCATCAGCGATGACACGAGCAGGCCGCGCTGGCCCGGACGGGCGGCGCGGTCGGTCTCGAGCAGCTCGACCAGCACCATCACGGAGAAGCAGGTGAAGAAGATCGGCTCCACGAACGCCCCGAACCGGTCGGTCAGGTAGGCCACGCCGAGCAGGGGATAGGCGATCACCATGGTCCGGCCGGTCCACCGCACCGCCCGGGTGACCGCCGACTCCTTCGGCCGCGTGCGCTGCCAGGCGAGATAGACGGCGACGGTGCCGAAGATGAACTCGGCGATGCCGGCCAGCACGTGGACGTAGTGGTGGTGGGGGAGGGCGAGCCGCCATTCCCGGGCCCGGCACGAGGCGCTCAGGCCCTCGGGGCAGGCGTAGGAGAACTGGCCGCCGACCGCGCCGGCCGCAGCGAAGGCCAGCAGCCACGGCCACTCGGCCCGTCGACCGGTGCGACCGACGGCGCCCCGCAGCAGGAGGGCGACCAGCAGCACGAGGCCCGCAGCCAGGTCGAGGTGCTGGAGCAGGGTGGCGTCCGGCCGACCGGTGGCCTCGAGGTCGCTGAAGAGCTCGTCGGGGCTGGTCATGAGGTGGCGGTCGAAGGCGATCGGCACCCACCAGTTGTAGAGGGCGATGCCGAGGACGCCGACGGCGATGGCCAGCGGCCGACGCCAGGGCGCGGGACCCTGCACCGGTGCCACTTCGGGGTGGACGGCGGGGGTGGTGCGCGGGTGCCGGGCGTCGTGTCGCATAAGGGGTTCCGTAAAGATGGAACACCGCTGTGACAACGGGGATTCCCACCGACGCCCGTCCGTCGCAATCGGTGTCCACCAACACGTGTCCACCGAGCTGCGCTTACTCTACCTGGAAGGACCGCTTGGCCAGACCGAACTGGAAACCGTCGACGGTGGTCCGCACGGGCGCGTCGGGGGTGGTGGCCGCGCCCAGGGTGACGAAGAGGGGCACGAAGTGCTCGACGGTCGGGTGCGCGTAGGGCATGCCCGGTGCCGTCTCCGGTAGGCGACGA